>WNGR01016348.1_pt1 | contig 10280 bp, 9 predicted proteins | sample 5407581 | NCBI WGS metagenome assembly WNGR01 (sample SAMN13153383, study PRJNA577476) | soil metagenome | isolation source: 80 cm soil or saprolite under Garry oak tree replicate 2 | place: USA:California | collected 2016-06-15
GTGAGCTCGTCGAGCCCGATGGTGGTGACCCCGTCGCGAACCTGCTCACGGGGCGCCCGCACCCCGACCCGGCTCGGGGTGCGGGCGACCCGTGAGCAGGTTCGCGACGGGGTCACCACCATCGGGCTCGACGAGCTCACGCTCCGTGCCGGCGCGCGGCCGGGCGGCGCGCTCCAGATCGACGCGGAGGGGGGAGCGACTCGCGTCGACGCCCTGGGCGGCGCGGCCGCTACGCTCACCCCGACGGGCCAGCTGCGCGCCCGCTGGCGCGACCCGATGGGCGGACCGGCGGTCGACCTCCGCGTGCGGCGGAACGTGATCGACGCGAGCCCGCTCCTCGTGACGAACCGGGTTGTGCGAACGGAGATCGGCGCGATCGTCGAGCTGCCCGTCGCGAGCAGACTCAAACTCCGGGGGATCGGCCGCACCGCCGCGTTGAGCAGCTCCTTCGATGTGAACCACCGGACTACCTTCGCGGGCGTCGCGGCAGTGGCTGTGACGCCGAGTCTCGAGGTGTCGGGCCAGATCCACGAGATCCGCTACTCCCGGCCCTCGAACGCGGGGTACTTCGCACCCCGGCTCATCCAGATCGCGCAGGCGGGATCGTATATCGAGCTGGAGACCGCCCGGTCTCTCGTGCTCGCCTTCGACCTCGGCGTAGGGGTGCAGCGGGTGGCCCAGCAGCGTGCCGCCGTCGGCCCCTGGCGTCGCGCCCTGCGACTCTACTCGCTGGTCGCGGTGCCCCTGGCGCCGGGCCGCGAGCTCCGGTTCGAGCTGGAGGGCGACGATTCGGGCGTCGCGGCGGAGTCCGCGACGACCGCACAGTGGCGCTACATCTCCATGCAGCTGTCGCTGCGCTTTGCCCTGCCCTGACGCGCAGCCGCCGGACCCCTGAACTCCCAGCCGTCGCCGGCGTATACAGAGTGGCGTAACATTCCCACCCCCGGCCTCCTGAGGAGCATCGCATGCGCATCGCGTCGTTCAGCATCGTCATCATCCCTCTGCTCGCCGCCTGCGTCGCTCCGACCCCGGGCGCCGTTCGCCAGGTGCCCGATCCCGTCGCCACGCGCTATATCAACCCCGGAACGCTGGCGGCACTGCCGGGCTTCACGCACGCCGTGCGCATCGGCGCCACGCTGTACGTGTCGGGTGAGGTCGCGCTCGACAGCACCGGCCGTCTCGTCGGCCCCGGGGACGTGCGCGCCCAGGCCGCCCAAGCGTTCGCGAACCTGGCGACGGTGTTACGCATCGGCGGGGCGACCCCGGCTGACGTCGCCAAGCTCACGATTTACGTGGTGAACTATTCGCCCAAGGATCTCGAAGCCATCCGGGAGGCGGCGCCGGACTTCTTCCCGCAGCGGAACCCACCGGCGGGAATCGTGATCGGGGTTCAGGCGCTGCCGCAGGAGGGGTTGCTCATCGCCGTAGACGCCACGGCGGTGGTGCGCGCGATGATTCTGCCGCGCGACCAGCGCGTCCGAGAGCGGCCTTACTGAGTCACTTCCCGACGAGCCCCGTGAAGAACGGCAGGACGATCGATACGGCGATCAGCACGATGATGATCCATTCGAGCAGCTCCATGCGCTGGGTCGCCGCCCGGTCCGCCAGCTTGCCGTAAATACCGTCGAGCGTCTGCAGCTTGCGAGTGATACTCACGTCCCACTCCGCAAGGTGGAAGCGACGGGACACGTGGCCGTACACGCGGGTGAGGTACTGCTCGCCGATCAGCTTCAGGGCGTTCGTGACCTGCTCGAACAACACCGCTGCGTCGAGCTGCAGCCGCCCGAGCCGGCGGAGCGGGAGCCCATATGGGCTGGGCAGAAACCGACGCAGCCCGGGCGTGCGCCCCAGCAGGTCATAGGCCTGCTCGAGCGCCTCGTCGAGCTGCGCGTCCAGGTACCGCATCTCGAGCAGCTGGGTGTTGGCGAACTCGATCACCGCCCGCACGTCCTCCCCCTCCGGGTCGAACAGCAGCGTCACGTCCGTGTCGATCAGCGTCGCGTCGTTCGGCCCGAACGACAGACGCGATGACAGGGCGTCGCTCACCTCCTGCTGCGACAGGGGGCGTGACTCCGCGCGCAGCACCTGGGCCACGGTCTGCGCGTGCTCGGTCCACAGTATCGATGCCTCGAGCGGCTCGCTGAAGGCCTCGATCTGGAATACCACGTAATCTTCGACGAAGTCGGCGAGGCGGGACCGGATCGCGGCATCGCCGAGGGCCTCAAGGAGCTGCTGTACCCGACGGCGTGAGTCTGCCTGTAGCTGCTCGTTGCCGTACAGAATGGTGCTGAAGCGCGGGAGCCCCGTGATCGGGCCCTGGAGAGGGATGGCGTAACTCACGGATACGGCGCCGAAATCGTACAGCACGAACTCGACATAAGGCGCCGTGACGTGCTCACCGATGGCCAGCGACTCCGCCGGCTCGGTCACGCGCAGCGGAGCGGGGTCGTACTCGAAGAACGCGGGAGCGCGCCGCTTCTGCTTGACCGTCTGGCGCTGCGTGGCGCTCGCCAGTCGCCGCTCGGCCGCCGCAAGGTCGAACGCGTGCGCGACGTCGTAGGCGAACAGGACGTAACAGGTGCCTTCCGCGATCATCGGGGGTGCCATCGACGTCCTCCTCCCTCGAACGCTCACCCCGGCACTGGTACTTCCGCTAGGCCAGCTCCTTGCCTTCCCGCGCTACGGTGGGCGTCGCGAACGCCGGCGCCGCCAGCGGCGCGAGCCCGAGGTGCTCCCGCGCTCGGTTCAGCGCGTCGTCGATGTTGCCGTGAATGTTTTCCTCGCCCAGCTCGTCGTACAAGCCGGAGCGCTCCAGGGCGACCACGGGTTGGGCGTGCACGTCGGAGAGGATCACCAGCGAGCCGTCATGCCGGCTGCGCCGCACCAGGTCCCGTAGCGCGTGCAAGCCGGTGGAGTCGATCGCCGGGACGTGCCGCATCCGCAGGATCAACACCTTGGGCCGCACCGCGATGCGCCCCAACCGCTCCTTGAAGGTCTCGGCCGCGCCGAAGAAGAACGGCCCGGTGATCTCGTACACCTCCACCCCCGGCGGCACCACCCGACGCCGCACTGCGTTGGGATCGTTTTCGAAATCGTCCTTGGGATCCTGGAACTCGTGCGTCAGGACGCTGATGTTCGTCACCTCCGCCATGCGCCGCATGAACAGGAACGCCGCGAGCACCATCCCCACCTCGATCGCGACCGTCAGGTCCCACAGCACGGTCAGGAGAAACGTCGTAAGCAGCACGGCCACGTCGCTCTTCGGCGCCCGGAACTCGGCCAGGAATGTGCGCCACTCGCTCATGCTGTAAGCCACGACGATCAGGATCCCCGCCAGCGTGGCCATTGGAATCAGCCCGGCCCAGCGGCCGAAGAACAGCGTGATGAGGAGCAGCGTGACCGCATGGGTGATCCCGGCAATGGGCGTCCGGCCACCGTTCCTGACGTTCGTCGCCGTGCGGGCAATCGCCCCGGTGGCCGGGATTCCGCCGAACAGCGGCGAGGCGATGTTCGCGATCCCCTGCGCCACGAGCTCCATGTTCGAGCGATGACGACCCCCGATCATGCCGTCCGCCACCACCGCCGAAAGCAGTGACTCGACGGCGCCGAGCAGCGCGATGGTGAACGCCGCGCCCATCAACCCGGGCATCTGGTGGAAGGTGACCGCCGGGAGCGCGGGAGCCGGCAGGGCCGCGTTGATCACGCCGAACCGGCTGCCGATCGTGGCCACCGGCAAGTGGAGGAGCTGCACGGCGGCGGTGGTGGCGATGAGCGCTACGAATGGACTGGGGATGCGCCGGTTGACCCGCGGCCAGAGGATGATGATCGCCAGCGTGGCGAGCGACACCGCCACGGCCCACGGGTTGACGGAGGCAAAGTGCGCCGCGACGGTGCGCCAGCGCGCCAGGAACTCGACGGGCACCGGGCCCTCGAGCCCGAGGAAGTCCTTCACTTCCCCCGAGAGAATGATCAGGGCGATCCCGCTCGTGAAGCCGATGGTGACGGGATAGGGGATGAACTTGATCGCGGCGCCCAGCCGGGCGAGGCCGAAACCCACGAGGATCACGCCCGCCATGAGGGTCGCCATGGCCAGACCCTCCACCCCGTGGCGTTGCACGATCGCGTAGACGATGACGACAAAGGCGCCCGTGGGCCCGCCGATTTGCACGCGCGAGCCGCCCAGCGCGGAGATCAGAAACCCGGCGACGATGGCGGTGAACAGCCCGCGCTCGGGGCTGACCCCGCTCGCGATCGCGAACGCGATGGCGAGCGGGAGCGCAACGATGCCGACGATGATCCCCGCGCTCAGATCGGCGAGGAATTGCTCGCGAGTGTAGCCCGCGAGTGTCGTGACGAGCTTCGGGACGAGCCTCTCCAGATCCCCTGGCCGGAAAGCGACGCAGAGAATCTAACGAGGCTGCTTCTTGTTACCGGGCGAGCCCGAGCACGTAGTCCAGCGAGAACCGCCCCGGTCCGATTGCCGCGACGGCGAGGGCCGTCACGATGAGCACCAGATTGTACTCGTATCCGCCGTCCTGCACGAAAAAGCCCTTCGGCGCGTGCACCTTGGCGATCGCGACGGCCATTGTGGCCAATACCAGCAGGCCCGCCAGCGGCGTCAGCAGTCCCAGCAGGAACAGGAACCCGGCCGCCAGCTCTCCCCCCACCGCCAGGGCGGTCCAGAACCGGGCCGGCCGGAATCCCATGCTCCCGATGAACCCGGCGGCACCCTCAAACCCCGGACCGCCGAATGCCCCGAACGCCTTCTGCGCGCCGTGCGCCAGGAACACCGCCCCCAGCACCAGCCGCAAGGCCAGTAATCCCAGATCAGCAAACATTCGATACCTCCTGGAAATTGTCTCGAAATCGAGATACTTTACATCGAACAACACGGGGAACAACGTCCCAGGCCGGGAGGTTCCTGGGGGTGGAATGAAACCTTCGCCGAGCCGTGCGGACGTGCCGTTGAAGCTGTGGGTGGTGCTGGCGCGGGCGTTCGACGCCGTCGAACGACACTCGCGTGCGAGCATCGCGCGCTTCGGCTTGGGCACGACCGAGTTCGGGGTGTTGGAGGTACTGCACCACAAGGGCGAGCTGCCGGTGTGCGAAGTGCAACGCCGCATCCTTGTCGAGTCGTCGAGCACCACGTACGTGGTGGACAAGCTCGTGAAACGCGGCCTGGTGCGGCGACGTCACAGCAATGCCGACCGCCGGGAGGTCCTGCTGACGCTGACGCCCGCGGGACGGCGGTTGATCGAGGCGATCTTTCCAACGCATGCCGCCGCGATGCGGCAGGCCGTTGGCGCCCTGCCGCCGCGCGAGCAGGCCCGGGCTGTCCAGTTGCTGCGCGCGCTCGGGTTGGGGGCGGCCAGGCGGCTGGACGCCGCCGAGGGCGGCTAGAGCCCCTGCCGGAAGCGCAGCCCCAGCGTGCGATAGCGGAAGCCTTCGCTCGTCACGTGGGCCGCGTTTGTGGCCGCTCCGCTGTTGGTGATCGAGCCGACCAGGGCGATTTCGTTGTTCGCGCCCCAGTCGCGTGACAGCGAGAGTCCGACATGCCATTCCGTCTGGTGCGGGGCCGGGGGTGAGCCGAACGCTCGTACCTGCTGCGATCCCAACCCACCGTCGGCCCGCAGGCCCCAGCGGTTTCGCTGCCACTGGTATACGGCGCGGCCTTCGATCACACTGAAGCGGACCGGTGTGAAGTAGAGGCCCAGCCTGGGCTCGCGATACCCCATCACGCGGGCAAACGGGCCGATCTGGAGCCCTTTGACGACGCGGCCGAGCACGGCACCTACGGCCGAGTAGCGCCGGTTGCGGTCCGAGAACCAGGCGCCGCCGCCGCCGCCGGAGGCCGACCAGCCCGGACCGGGCGATATGTCGAAGCTGAAGTCGACGGCGTCGATCGTCAGGTCCTGGCGCATGAGGCCGGCGGTCTCGTCGAACGGCGTGCGGGAGTAGCCCACACTCACCGCGGCATAGCGTGCCGGCCGCAGCCCCAGCCCGAGCTCAGCGGTGAACGGGGTGCGCGCCGCCACAACGTCCGGTTGTATGCGACGTACCCCCAAGCCAGCCCGCAGCACCGCGCCGTGTCCCAGCGCCGCAATGACGTTGCCACCCGCCCAGTAGCTCGACCCGTCCCCCGCTTGGTCGGTGGCGTGTCGCCAGCCCGCGCGCAGCCTGCCGCGCAGATCGGAGCCGAGCGAGGCCGTGACGGTCGCCTCCTGCGCCAGGAAATCATTGTTGTCCGAGTCGCTCGCTCCATCGACGTTAGTCGCGATCTCTGGCCGGAGCGCGGCACGCACGGCCCGCGCGAGATCACGGACCGCGCGGTCCTCGGGGGAGACGGCGCGCGCCCGCGTCGCATAGACCTCGGCGAGATCGGGTTGACCCTTCCAGTAGAGGGTCTGTGCCAGCCCGACCAAGAGCTCCGGATCGTCGGGATGCCGTTCCAAGGCCGTACGCCACAGCGCTTCGGCCCGGTCCAGGTCCCCGCCCCACGCGATGGTGCGCGCCCGCCCCGCGAGGGCGTCCGCGCGATCCGGGAATCGCAGCAGCACCGAGTCATACAAGGCCTCGGAAGCCGCCGTCCGGCCCGCCCAGGCGAGCACCTGGGCCTGTGTCACGATGATGTCGGGATCGTGCGGGTCGATTCGGCGCAGCTTGGCAAAACGCGCCAGCGAGCGGACCAGCTTCCCGTCCCAGCTGTCGAGGATCGCGAGTCGGTACAGGGCCCGCTCGTTGGATGAGTCGGCTGCGAGGACGCGCTCGTAGCTCGCCCGGGCTGCGGCGTAATCCCCTCGCTGAAACGCCTGGTCCGCCGCCGGCAGCTGCGCGGCCAGGGGGGGCCGGACCACGAACGCGAGAGTCACCGCCAGGGCGAGGTGGCGCGTCACCAGGACCCCCACACGTCGCGCATGGCGTCGTACGCAGGCTTCAAGTGCTCGTGCCGCACGGGTGCCTCCCAGGTCGGCCAGACGTAGGTCTGCTCGGGTCCGATGTGCGCGACCACGCCGCCGTGCACCCGGTCGAGCGCGGCCACCTGGAAGCGAAACCCATCGGTCACGGCGGTTTCGAACGTGCCACCCCCGGCCCTCCGATACCGCACCATCACCCGTCGCGAGGACGGATCGGTGACGTTCAGGAGCCCCCAGGCAATGCGTATTTCCACAAGCCCCGCAGCGCGGTCCACGTACCAGTCGGCGAGGCTCGACTCCGCCGCCCGCCCGTGGCGCAATCGCCCGCGGTTCACTCCCCGCGGCGGATAGGTCCGACCGTTCCGAGCGATGCGCCAGCGGTTCGTCGTGACGAACAGCGAATCGAGCGCCCCGTCGGACCGGGCGACGTCGACCGTGGCGGCCTCGTTATGGAAGCGGTCGAGGCCGGTCGGCCCCATCCCGCTCCGCGGCCCGAGGAACGGGTTGTACCACGGCGCCACCATGAGCTGCGCGTCGCTCGTGTCGTTCAGGACGAGCGCGAACTCGCATCCCACTGCGTCTGTCGGCCCCGCCACGCCCGGCAGCCGGAACTGACCGCGGTCGCGGCGGTAGGTGTCGATCCCGATAACGTAGCGGGCCGAATCGAACTCCGTACTCGCCCATGAGCCCGTAGTGCTGCTCCGCGTCCTCCACGTTGTGCCACAGACGACTCCGCTCCGGCGGGACTTCCAGATCGATCGTCACCCAGGTGTGCTTGAACCATTCGTCGAGCCAGGCGAACAGCACTCCCCCTGCCGCCCCCGCCGCGCGCACCTCCCGCGTGAGCCGTGCGTCGATGTCGGCCATCGCGCGCTCGTCGTGCCCGCCGTGGCCCATCCCGTCGGTCTCCAAATGCGACACGCCACGCGAGGAGGGAACGCCGTACTCGGCGATCAAGAGGGGTCGTCCCGCGTGATGCTGCTTGAGGGCGTGCAGGTAGCCGAAGTAGCGAGACCGGCCCTCGGCTGACCCGGCCGCGCCGTAGGCCGAATCGAGGTCGATGAAGTCGGGATAGTAGGGGTACGCGTGATACGACGCAAAATACCCCGCAAGGTCCGCGGGCGTCGTGCGCACCAGCATGGCGTCGAGCGATTCGCGGTCGTTGTCGTACTCCTTGAGCCGCGGATTGGGCGGGAATCCGTAGCGGCGACGCAGCCCCTGCTCGGTCGAGCGTGGGCCAGTTGGTGTACGCGATGGGACGCTGGGCGTGATACGTATCCCACTCGTACGCGACCAGGTAATCGCACTGCTCCGCCATCCACGCATCGGCCGGGCTGCCCCGATCGAGCGCGAGAAACCGACCGGCGAACGCGGTGCGGTCGCGCCGCCGCGCGTTGTAGACCCTGATTGAAAACGGCTCCCATTCCCGGCCGATGATGAACCCCAGGACGTGGTTTGACACGTCGCTCTCATAGCGGCCGAACGCGTGCCCCGGCCGCGCCGCGATCAAGGCGTGCCCGTGCACCAGGTCCACCACGCGCCGCATCTCGCCACGGAAGTCCGCCTTCCAGCCGGGCGCATCGTAGTCGGCCCGCGGCGGCAGCTCGGTCCACACGCCGTGCAGCAGCCACAGGGCGCGATCGGGGTGCGCGTCGTTCCACGTTTTGAGCGCCCGGTAGAACGCGGGCGGAAGAATCGTGTAGACGCGGACAGCGTTAGCGTGCGCGCCCGCGATCAGCTCGAGCCAACGGCCGTACGTCGAATCGTCGGTGGGAAACTCGGAGGGGAAGTGGCCGGGAAGTGCGACGCCGAGATTGATACCCTTCACGTAAAACGGTCGCCATCCGGCGTTCGTGTAGATCTCGAAGCCGTCCCCCGCCGTCCGGGCCGGCACATCAAGGTCGACCGGCCGCACCACGGCGGGTAGTGCCAGCCCACTGTCGATCCCGAGCGCCAGGACCTGGAGCTCGGCGTCCTCATACGCGGGGGCGAGGCGTAGCGTGCGACGCCACGCGTCGGCCGCCGCAGCGCGCTGGCCCAGGCGCGAGCGGGCCAGGCCGAGCCCATACCACGCCTCGGCGTCGCTCGCGTCGGTCGCGACGGCTCGAAGGAAGCGCTCGGCAGCGCCGCGCGGCTGACTCTGCCGCAGCAGGACGAACCCGAGCCCGATTTGCGTAGCGTGATCACCTGCGCACAGAGAATCGGCGGCCGCGAAGTGCGTCGCCGCCTGAGCGATCGCCTCGCTGCGGTAGGCCTGCCAACCCGCGGCCGTCTCGCGGCCCGCCGCCGCGGCGTGCGGACACGGCGCGGGGACCTGCGAGCCGAGCGCCACGAGCAGCATGAGCATTGCGGGTGGGTCAAGATAATGAAAAGCCAGGAGCGTGCCGGAATCAGTGGAACGTCACCCCCAAACCGACATCGACCACGTGCTGCTTCCAGCCCCTCGCGGTCGCGAATCCCCCGCCGTTCAACGGCACGTCGAAATCTCCGAGCGCGCCGAACAGAAAGTTCACGACCGGAGTGAGCGACACGTCGCGGCCGACCCGAATGTCGTACCCGGCCCCGGCCGTGAGCCCCAATCCCGTGCCCTCTGAAGAGGGGAAGGTGTTCGCATGATAGCTGGAAACGCCGACACCGCCCGTGACGAAGAATCCACTCCGCGTGGCCGGGTACAGGTAAACCGACGCCGTGACATTGGCGATCGTCTCGGTTAGTCCCGCGTTGCTACGGGACCAGGCGTTGATCGCCCCGCCGATGAGCAAGTTGCGGCTGGGCGCCCCGCCGAGTTTCACGAACCCCGTGATTCCGCCAACACTGGAGCTGTCCACGCAGTTGTCGCACGTGATGTTGGCGGCGCCGTAGCCCAGCCCGAAGCCGATCCAGAAGCCGTCGCGGCGCTGCGGATACTGCGCCCGCGCCGCAGTCGCCGCGCAGGACAAAAGGGCGAGCAGGGCGATGACTCGCGCTGTCGAATGCATGGGCCCTCCTTGGCCGGTTACGGCTCGGAGCTCAGGCGACTTCCATGCCCGACGCGGCGAGCATGCGGCCGAGGTGGCAGTGTCCCCGCGACCGGTCAACCGAGCGTCCCCCATGTGGGGGCGCTGCGCCGCCGCTTCAACCCTGCGGCGACCCGGCCTCCCCCCCCAACCGGGCTAACCCGACAGGACGGCGGTGAATCCATCTCTCTGCACGACTTGCAGACTGGTGACAGCGGCATATAGTATGCTGTGCGTAACCAATTGCCGCCTGATACTAATTTCGAGCATTTGATGCACGATTCCGTTGACACCGTGTCTCACGGGGGGCTAGCTTCTCCATTATGAAACTCATCACCACTATCGTTCGGCCCGAACGCCTGCCCGAAGT
>WNGR01009358.1_pt1 | contig 10279 bp, 6 predicted proteins | sample 5407581 | NCBI WGS metagenome assembly WNGR01 (sample SAMN13153383, study PRJNA577476) | soil metagenome | isolation source: 80 cm soil or saprolite under Garry oak tree replicate 2 | place: USA:California | collected 2016-06-15
CTTCTGCAGTGGTGGCTGTGGCCAAGGCCCCGAACCAGTGAGCAGATCCCCCGACACCTGCCGCCCAAGTGCCTCCACGGCGCGCTGAACGACTTCCGTAAGCGCGATCCGCACCTCCCTGTCCTTGCGCCGCCGTGCCTCCTCCTCCTGCGCCTCCGCCGCAGCCCCAGGAACGATCTCCTCGCGTGTCATCGTGCCGAGCGCGCCACGCACCGCCGCGGGTGGAACCGGCGTGCCGAACGTCACGCTCAGGCGCGCACCAGGGCGCGGGAGGTACTTCCATGGCGCGTGTCGGCCTTCTGGCATGAGCTTGTCGAAGCCTGCGTGTGTGTATGTGTGTTTAGAGACGGAGACAGAGGGAGAGAGGGTGGATGAATAAGGAGCGCACCGGTTATCCACATGGGGATGATCGTGGGAGGACGCGGGGTCTCCATTAGCATGCGGCCGCTGAAATGCATGACGTGGCGAGAATGTAAGACGTCAGAGAGTGGGGTTCATTTTTTTGGGAGGTAGTACGAGATGGGGTGGGGAGGGAGACGCACATGCCCCACCTGAAGCGCCGCAGGCGCGCGAGTCCCGTCCGTGGGTCCGCTGCGTATGTGTGAGGCTGGCACACTTTTCCCTCTGCGAAGAGGTGTATCTATGAATTCGGCAATATATATATATATATCGAGATCAGGATGAGAAAGTGGGTTGGGTCTTTTAGGACGGACGCACCCACGCGCCTGCGCGCAGCTTGTCGATCGCGGTGTCGATCGCGGGCTGGTATACCCCTACGCCGCGGAACGTCTCGAGGACCTGACCCTTCCTGAAGAATGCGGAAAAGACGCTACGGGAGCGTGGACGTGGGTGGTGAGCGCACGACGAGGGAGGGAGGGGGGCCAGGCCCTTACGGGTTGGTGAACATGATTTCTGATGCACCGAGGGTCCAGCGCGTCATGTGGGAATGCAGGTAGGTGCGCGCGGGGAGGATGCCCCAAGTGAGCGGGTCATCGAGCCTGCAAGCGTGGGTTGAGTGCGGGCGGTCCTGCTGTGCGAGCACGAGCGGGCGAGCGAAGGAACGGGAACGGCGCACGTGGAGAGATGGTTAGAGACTTTTGCGCGGATACACGATGTTAGTGTCAGCGTGTGTGGAAAGAGGAAGCAGCACCTGTGACCAGGCCCTGCCCGCTCTGTCTCTCGGGGTTGTTCAGGGCCGCGAGAAGGTGCGGGAGGCCACGGACGGAGATGGAACATAGTCCCGAGTGGAGGTACGCTTTGCATGAAAGCCCAATCGCGGCGACGGTTGCCGCGGAGAGAATCTGCTGCATACCAGTGCGCCGCTGCACGTAGCGCGACACGTACAAGTTAGACTCGGGAAACTGGAAACTCGGGACTGGGTCCCGGGCCGGAGAGCACTATTCAGTATTCGTCACTCCGGGTACAGCGGGTTCTATTAACTTCCATAACGATACGCCCTGTCATTTTGAATATGGAACCCCGCTGTAGCGCTGAGACGCGGAATACAGGTGTTGAGCTTGAACCCTGCGGGGCGTTCATAGTAGTACCTTGACCTCTGTGACCTTCCTCCCCTCTGCCTCCCCTCCTTATCCGCGTTCTGCACAACTTGTGATGACTAGGAAATTCAGGAGAAGAAACAACTCTCGAGGTGCTGATCTTGAGGCTCAGCCTCAGGACGAAGGTATGCATTATAACTTGTCTTGTACTCTCCACTGACCTTTCATTACAAAGAAGCTCATGAAAAGAGCACCCGCACGTCAACTAGATTGCAGGCCCAGGCCCAAAAAGACGGACCCTCCAATTCTGGTGAGTTTCCGAGTATCCTAGTTACTTTGGGGTCTAACATGTCGGAAACATACAGGCGACAACCATCGACCTGGTGATCACAAAACTCCTGGCAACACCGCTCAGCCAATGCCCCGCATGATCGGGGATTTTAACGACAACGCCAACTCCATGTGGTCTCTTCACATGAAGGAAGCAAAGAGCCACGACGAAGCCCGAATCCAATCTCTAAAAGAGGATATGGACGGCGTCCTCATATTCGTGCGTGGTTATTTTTCCATTATCCTTTCTTACCCCGAACTGATGCATGGCCATCCAGGCTGGTTTATTCTCCGCTGCTCTAACTTCCTTTATCATCGATAAGATTCACGATCTTCAAGTCGATCCTGCCCAGCAGATGGTCTACTACCAACAGCAGAATGTCGCCCTACTCGCTCAGATCTCTAACCAGGTTTCCTCTATCACCCCACAGGTCTCCATCCCATCCACCCCACCCACACCCTATCCCGATTTCACTCCAATCTCGTCTGATGTCCGGGTCAACGCCTTCTGGTTCATGAGCCTTGTGTTCAGCCTTTCTGCTGCGCTCCTCGCCACATTTGTCCAACAATGGGCACGAGAATACATGAACGTGTTTCAACGGTACAGCAACCCTCTGAAGAGCGCACGACTACGCCAATATCTATATGAAGGTGTAGAGGGATGGTATATGCCATCGGTGGCGGAGTCTGTGCCGGGCCTTGTCCATGTTTCCCTCTTCTTATTCTTTGTGGGCCTCGGTGACTCGCTCCTTGCTCTAAACACGACCATTGCCATCACCACGATCGTTCCGATTGGTATTTGTGGGGTTGGTTACGTCTTGAGCACGTTTACTCCAATCATTAGCCCTCAGTCTCCATTTCAAAACCCATTCTCCCGCATAGTCTGGTATCTGAAGCAGAAGGTGCATCCGCGAACCTACTCCGGTCGGGCGCCTGATAGTGCTCCTAAGACTGTGAGCTGGCACATGTACGAAGGACGGGTGCAATTGGCGATGGAAGAGAATGAAGAACGCAAATCTCGTGACGTTCAGGCAATCCAATGGTTGATCGATAATAGTACAGAGGACGACGAGATGGAATCATTTACGATGGCTATACCTGGCACTTTTACCTCGAACTGGGGCATCGAAGTATGGAGAAAGGTTTCGGAAGCAAAGCAATATGAAGACACAAATTCCAGTCTGAACGACGACGCTACGGTCAAATCGCAGACGGATGCAGACCTTCGCGTGTCCGTTCCACCGCATCATGGTTCCCCACTTCGGCAGCGCACTTGGCATCCTCGTACCCTCCTTCGTATTCTTGGGATCCGCACCGCGAATGGCATCCCCCGTGACATGACGGTGACCCAGTCAATACCTCATACACCTAACGATCCTCGTGCGGCCGGGGATCTTGCCATCGACGACCTTTGCAAACGTGTGGGGCACCTGGTTGATACATGCAACAATCGCGGCCTATTCGCGAAAGAGGAATTGTGGCGCAAGCGTGCACGCGGATGTGTCGAAACGGTGGCATCACTCGTGATCTATGCTGATATCAAACTGGAACGGTTTGGAGATCTTGGAAGGTTGCTCCGCGAACTAGTCAAATTCGAGAAGATCCTTGAGCTGTCGGCAGTGGGATTTGATGGATCATTCGTCACGTGCTGGATATGCCTATCCCTTGTGGTCGTCACTCGAGGGATTTCAAAGGATGGTATAATTAAAGAGAATGCGCGTTCAGTTATCGATTCCCTTTCACATTTCCAGGTAGAAGACGACGGCAAACAAACAAACAATGGTAATGCCGATGAAGTGGCACACAAGAATTCCCAGAGGATTGACAATTATTTCGAGACCGCGAGCCAATTCTGCGTTGGTGGACTGAATGGAGCATTCAGCTCTGGTCAAGTGAGAAGAACGGAAGAGCAAGTCAGGAAGGTCCTAGAACGCGACCGCGAGGCCGGCATTTCCGAGCTTGAAAGCGCCGCCCCTACGTTGGACGAGATGGAGGACATCGATATGTCCGTCTCTGATGTCAACCGTACGATCCGTTTAGTCAGCCACGGTTTGAGTGAACACCTGCCCGGTGTATCTTTCGATGAGTTCAGGGGGACAGAACTCATCCAGCCAGTCCAATTCTTCAACCTTTCAGTTGCCGAAGGACAAGTTGGACAACCATTCACACCCCAGTTCGTATTCCTGGGTCAGCGCCTTCGACTTCTATACTCTTATGCCCCAAAATTACGCGACATCATCAACGGACAAGATAGTGGCGTCTACCAGGAGGTCCTTAAGAGTTTGGGAACCCTTTGGAAGGAGTCGGACGCTGGTTACAAGCGCTCAGTCGTTGGTCAACGAAACCTGATGGAACGACAACTATGGCGCCTACTCGATCTCCGTGATGGTGGCGGCTTCGGGTTTTCGGTTGAACTTTTCTTACTTGTGCTCGCACAAGTACTATCCATGGCGTCATCACAGGACACGCACTCTGCGCTTTATATTGGAACGTTCAGAGCCATCACATCCGGCTGGAGGCAACACAAAGATTCTATAGGGACACAGCGTTTCATTCTTAACCTTATCTGCGATGTGGCCATCTTTGACCGTGGCATCATTTCTAATTGCAGTTACCCAGGATACATCACCGACGAGCTTCTGGTATTGTTGGGGAACATAGTGGAGGGGCAGTCCGGTTCACATATTGACGATGCAATATTGGAGCTAGGCAGACCTTTGGGGCTCCGAGACCGTCCGTTTGCGGTCAGGGCAATGGAGGTTATCTCTCCCCCCGCGCGCCCTTGAGCCTGCTTCATACAGTTGTGCGATAGCGGCTGGTACCAGTACCAATAGTTTACTTTCAGGACCAGAGTTCCAATATACATGAAGCCTGATCGATGGCCCCTAACTTGTCGTATTAATGAGGGACTCTGGGCCGGTCATCCGGACTTACTCCAACTAACATTGCTCTCGGTATCCTAATGCGCGGATATAACAAGTGATAAAAAGAAAGACAAAAACAGACAAAAAAATATTACAGGCCACATACACGACGCACGCACTACTAACGTATCAACTTGGTTTGATATCGATCTGAAAGAGGTGGCGGATCACAACTGGCAGGATAAATAGCAAACGCAACGCAAAAGATGGGACAACTCGCGCTCTCTATCATAGCAACGCAGCAGGATATCGAGGTATCCAGCAGACTAATAAAGGCAGGCAGGCGGACGGACGGACGGACGAATAGACAGACAGACAGACAGACAAAAAAGGTCAGTAAATGACAGACAACGGCAATGTGGACATTCGTACGGTGGGTCGATCGGCCAGTGGGAATGGTTCCGGCGCTCCACGACTACCCCCGGTGTCCAGCTGAAGAGTACGCGCTCGAGCACGTCTTCCCACCCGTCATCTCAGCGTGCGGCCACACGCACATCAAAGAAGATAGGGAGCTCCGAGAACTCTGACTACGACAACGAGGATGGCGTGGGGTCGCCGGTGGGGTTCGGTTTCAGCATGGGCACGTCTGGCGTTGCGGGAAAAGTGATGGGGAGTACATAGCGGATCATCACAGCGTTGCAAGTAGGTCTCGTGAGTACGGAGGCACTCGGGAGGCAGCGAGGGAACCCACGCGCCCCACAGACGCAGTTGTCAGCACGCCTAAACGTCCAACCTTTGCGCCATTTCTCTTCTTGCGGGCCGTCGACCCCTGATATTTCGTGACAGCGGCTTCGAGAGCGATGATATCGAGTCCGTATTGATGTATCCCCAGGCTGGACTGTCGCACATCGGCGTAATATGCGAGGCGGAGCAAGTGGCCGGACGAGAGGGCATTCGAGAACTCGGCTTGATCTTGTGAGCTGGGCAGGTGAGGTAGTTAGGACGCGGGTAGCCACGTGACGAGCAGGGTGTGTGTGCGTACAGCGCGTTGTCCGGGAAAGCACTACGTTTTGCCCATCACAGGAGATCGTCGTCATGTGTCGTCGTCGCCGTCTTCTCCTGCAAGTGTTTGGAGCACCTCGGGCTCCTCCGTGACAGCGAGATCGCGCATGGTGTCTAGCATGTTCGCAGATACCACGAGTCATGCAGAGGGCCCGCTCGCAGCTGTTTCAGTGTTTGATGCCGCGAGGTATTGGGCGGCGAGGCGCTCGAGCGCGGGTCCTTGCCCCGCTTCCCCCGCTCGGCTTCTCCCTCCGAGCTGCGCACTCTTGCTCATATACACATCCCCTGACGCCAGTCTTGCCCCCACCAAGCAGCACCTCGTCGACCGTGTCGAGCTATCGCGCGACGACGCACCGCTGCTTCCCGAGGTCTTCGATCTTGAGGTCCTGCTCGTACAGCCATCCGTTGCCAAGCACCAGGCGCTCGTCCGAGTCCAACCGCTCCTGCGGCACCCGCTCGCTCTCCGTCGACGTTGAACCCGTCCTCCTCCATGTCCCAGCCGCCCGCCCACCTGCACAACGAAGGTCGGCACATCTGACAGCTCGGTCAGCGACGCGACCCGCGACTGCGAGTTGCGGTCGCCGCCTGCATTGTAGGCGTCACCCGATAAGGGTACGCGCCCGCTCTCCTCCAGTTCGCGTAGGAGGGTGAGCCCGTCGATTTCTGCCCAGTCGCACGGCCGAGACCCGGACACTTCGCCTCCACTTGTGTCCTTGGGCGGAAGAGCACTAAAGAAGACGTCCCCGCCCAGGCCGTAGAGGGGTGGCACTGCGAGAGCCGCGAGTTTACGTGAATGGTAGCGAGGAGTGTGCGCGCATCCCGCTGGCGCTGGTGCCGGCAACAGCCAGGCGTGTCCCGTCGAGGAGCACGGTACCCAACGTGGGTGTACCGGCGAGGAACGCGAAGAGGCTACGACATCGACGTCTTTGAGCACATCGTGCCCCGTACTGGGATGGAACAGCCGATAGTCTGCACACATGAGTGCGAGACCCTCAGCGGTCGTGCGCCCTAGGAACAGCACACTGTCAGTAAGGGTGTACGCAGACTACAGGAACGGGAGCAAGAACACGGACTGCAGAGCCATTTAGGTAACCAGCTTGTTCGACCCCTCATGGTCATCGCCCCGCTGTGGAAGAACACGACTGCAGGCACTGTGTCGGGCGAGTCGATCGTTGTCGTTGGTGGATGGACATCGATGTTGTAGCGAGTAATAGACTTCGACCCGAGGGGAAGCGTAGATAGTAGTAAGAGAGATGAGAACAGGAAACACGATAGAGACGGAGACGGAGACGCGACGCCGACACGGACGGAAATCGTTAACGCAGAAGTAAAAGCATCATGTTTATTTTCATAGACACGTGAGGTATATAAAGCGAGCTTAGTAATCAAAGAGTAACTCGTTTCGAGCCCAATGAGGACGTAGTCCTTACAATGTATAGGGCCAGACCTTCGAGCTGCTTGTAGGCGAATGTTGCGGGGGTATCTTCCACCATTATTGACGTGGTAAAGGAGAGGAATGGACAAACGAGAGCTTTATCTTTATCTCTGCATCTACTAGTAGGGGCTTGAGTAGGGGGTGTGGTATATAACATCGGGTCAAGTAACCCCCAATCTCGGAAGACCGGCAAAGTTGCTAGATGATTTTGCGTGCAGGCTCCGAGACGAAGTGCAGGTCATAAATCCACCCAGTTCGTCTTCGTAACAGCGTGTTCACTGTTCACCCCATGTTCGGATAGTCACACTTTGTGACAAAGTGTGACCGTCCGGTGGGTCCGAACTCTGGGTCGGGGATAGTAACCCCCCAAAACATTCTCCAACTCCCAGTGTACGTACAAAACTTCCTTGCATAGCTAGTATGGTCGCCGCACAAGACGTAGAGCATCGGCAAATGTCCTTGGATTCGTGCGTAGATGGCCTTTGACCAATGACTTTCCTGGTAGTGACCTACGACTCCAGCCCTCCCTCAACATCGCAAGACGTAGGAAGAGGGTGCGGCAATCCCTCCTTTTCTGTAGCGATGCTCGCTCAAGAGCCGTCCTTCGATAGCACTCAAATCTCCGAATCGCAGGGGAGCACACCCCAGCTACTTGTCGAGGTGACTGGTATGTACTTAAATCCTAACTCGTTAATGCCTTGATAACTGTTTATTCTCTTTGTTAGTCCTCCAGGCGCACAATATTCCCCGTATCAGGAGACGGTTTGGCCAGAAGAGGCGGTTCTTTGTTACTGTAACCAATCTTCTGACAACGAAGAAAACGGAAAGCGTTCAGATGGACGGACAGACGGCGCACTGGAACCAGAGGCTTGGCACCTTGTAGGACTTTCCTTTTTCAATATTGTTTTTCGGCTAAAGGTTCAGTTCAGTTTTACACAACGGTCTTCGCATCTTACACTGGTTCTTTATGAGAAGCGGCTCACACACCGTGATCTCGTTATCGGAATCTGTGAGATACGGATACCTGTTGCGTCCCAAAGTGGTTCGTCTTCGTTTTCTGTTCGTTCAACTAACTGAACATCTCGCGCTTAGACGTCCCCATTTTTCTCAGTCATTGCGATGGGGATGCTGGACACTCGACGCACCCGGTCACGCTCTACTTGACGATCACTGTGTCAGCGAACATGCCCCTTCCAGTCATTCCCAACGAACCCCCCGAAATACCGACCAAAGGAGATGACACACCCGCGGAAGAAGTTACTAAGCCCTCTATGGTACCAGAGTCTGGGGGGCCCATTCAATCCGCCGCTCGGGAGCGCCTTTTACCCTCGCCAGGTCCCCTTTCCGTCGAGGCTGGCACTCCTACGGCACATGGCCGGGCTAGGACGTCGCCTACCGAGAAGGCTCTGATTGTTCTCCGTCGCACCGCCAAATCTAAGAAGCCGATTGACCGAAAGAATACATGGAGAGCGGCTGTTAGTAGAATCAGGTGGGCGATGGACACTGTAAACCCAATTGCGGAAGTGCGTGAAATATCCATTCTTCTTCTCCTCGACTGAGCTGACTTTCGCTCTCAGCTCCACCCGTTTGCAAAGATGGCATATGACTTGGTTTCAGCTATCCCCGAGGTGCATCTGCCTGCGTTAATATCGGAAGGAAACGCTTATGCCATGTTTATTCGGGTGCCAGGCACTCCTAGAACGGTATGAACGTGACGACAATGTCCTAATCCTAGTTGAAGCCATGCACAACGCGTTTGATTTCGCGCACCACGAAGACACTTTAAAATCCATCAAGCCCGACTCCAAGCAGGCCGAGATCCTTACTCTCATGCTGCAGGATGTCTGTAGTTGCGGTGACTTTATCCAATCGTACGCAAAGGACTCACAATTCTGTATGTTGTCTTTATCTTCTTCATTGGCCGGTGTAAACGCGTGATTTTTAGGGAAGCGGACGTTGAAGAATGTGGGCGGAGGAGCTGCCAAAGATATTGAGGACCTGTCCTCCGCCCTCGTCGAACATCGAAGGGCTTTCTTGGATCAAGCAACCATCACCACGGAGATAACTGCGTTCCAAATTCTGGACGGCGTAGGAATACTTTCAGCCAAGGTCGACTGGATGTCAACTCAGCTCGAGTGGGTGTCAAGCCAAGTTTCAGACGACAGTACGTAGTCTTGATGGCTTGTCGGTTTTATGGGTTATCGATCTGATAATCGTCATAGAAATAGATGCAAAAATCAGCGAAATCCCATATGGGAAAGGCCCCCGCTTCATACCTGAGAAAGGCTGTCTTCCGGGAACGCGCACGGCCTTCTTGGACTTCATCGTCAATTGGGTGAACGATCCCACTTCTGAGCGTACTCTCGTTCTTTTCGGGCAAGCAGGCACGGGAAAGTCATCGATTGCGCATGAGATCGCACGTCGCTTCGATAAAATGCACCGTCTTACGTCATCCTATATATTTTTGCGAAAGGAGCAGTCCGCAGACGAGGCTTACCACCTCTTTACTACTCTTGCTCGCGATCTCTCCGACCGCTATCCTTCATTCAAAGTCGCACTTGGAAGGGTCATTAAGGACAACTCGTCTCTTCGACTCCGAACTCGTGACTATCCCACGCTTTTTAAATCCCTCATCCTGGAACCGCTTGAGGATCTGTACTTCGTCGGTCCTATTCTCGTTGTAATCGACGCATTGGACGAGAGTGGGAATGTAACTGGTGGAAGCGGTTTACATAAATTCCTTGCTCAAAACCTCTCTAGATTACCGTCGAACTTCCGTGTACTCATCACCTCACGGCCGGAGGACGGTATCGCGTCTGCATTCGTCGGAGCTCTGTCAGTCCGCATCAAAAACATGAGCGATCTTGAACTGGCTGCTAAAACGCACGACGATATTCTCGCGTTTCTTCGAACGAGGCTCCATTCTGACAAGTTGAATATTTATTGCGACGCACTGGCGACAAAGGCGCAGGGACTGTTTCAGTGGGCGGCGGTTGCCTGTGGATACATCCTAGATCCTCCCGGTTTCTTTGATTTTAGCGGGACCAAATGCATTGAGCACCTTTTGAAACCCGCGGCGGATCGCCGCAGAC
>WNGR01017215.1_pt1 | contig 10279 bp, 6 predicted proteins | sample 5407581 | NCBI WGS metagenome assembly WNGR01 (sample SAMN13153383, study PRJNA577476) | soil metagenome | isolation source: 80 cm soil or saprolite under Garry oak tree replicate 2 | place: USA:California | collected 2016-06-15
TGGGGGGAGTGGGGCATGTTGAAATGTAGTGACGCCCCTTGTGGGCGTCAGGGGGAGGCTTCCCCCTGGTACAATGCAGCAGAATTTGAGCAATACCATTGCAAAGGAGAACCCACCCCATGAACCCACAAATTGCGCCCTACGGCTCGTGGAAATCGCCGATTACGGCGGAGATGACCATTGCGGGGAAGAATGTAGCCGATCCTATTGGGTTTGGGCTGATTGCGCTTGATGGGCAGGATGTCTACTGGATTGAATCACGTCCAGAGGAGCAGGGAAGGAGTGTGGTGGTGCAGCGGAAGGCTGACGGGACGATTGTGGAGAGAATGCCAGCTCCATTTAATGTGCGTACGCGGGTGCACGAGTATGGTGGTGGGGCTTTCGCGGTCAAGGACGGTGTAGTGTATTTTTCCAATTTTGCGGATCAGCGACTTTACCGGGTTGTGCCGGGTGGGACGCCGGAGCCGATTACGCCTGAGGAGGCGTGGCGCTACGCGGATGGCACGGTGGATGCGCAGCGCAATCGTATGATTTGTGTGCGTGAAGATCATACGGTGGCTGGAGGCGAGGTGGTGAATACGCTTGTCAGCGTTGCACTCGATGGGAGTGGCGAAACGCGCGTTCTGGTCTCGGGCAATGATTTCTATTCTTCGCCTCGCATCAGTTCCGATGGTTCCCACCTGGCCTGGCTCACCTGGAATCATCCGAATATGCCCTGGGATGGGACGGAGTTGTGGGTTGGTGAGTTGAATGCGGATGGGTTATTGGAGGGTGTTGAGCGGGTAGCGGGTGGGGTTGATGAATCGATCTTCCAGCCGGAGTGGTCGCCGAGTGGGGTGTTGTATTTTATATCTGATCGCAGTGGCTGGTGGAATCTGTATCGCTGGCAGGATGGAGAGGCGGTCGCTTTGTATGAGAAAGCGGCTGAGTTCGGTGAGCCGCAATGGGCCTTTGGGCTGTCTACCTATGCCTTTGCTGGCCCGGAGCGGATCGTTTGTACGTATAGCGAGAATGGTATTACCTACCTGGCGAGCATGGATACCGCGACAGGAACTATTGAGCGCATCGATCTTCCCTATACTTCGATGTGGCAGGTACGCGCTCAGGCTGGCTATGCCGTTTTTGTATATGGTACGCCTTCTGAAGAGCCATCGATGGTCAGGCTTGATCTTGATAGCTTGCAAATTGAAGTGTTGAGACGTTTTGGACAGGTCGAGGTGGATAGCGGCTATCTTTCGATGCCCCAGGCGATAGAGTTCCCTACAGAGGGTGGGCTGACGGCGTATGCGTTCTTCTATCCGCCGAAGAATCGCGATTATGCAGCGCCGGAAGGTGAGCTTCCGCCTTTAGTGGTGAAAAGTCATGGTGGGCCAACGGGAGCGACTTATGGGCTGCTGAGGCTGGATGTCCAGTACTGGACCAGTCGGGGCCTGGCCGTGCTGGATGTCAATTATGGTGGCAGCACTGGTTATGGGCGGGCGTATCGCCAGCGTTTGCAGGGGCAGTGGGGGATTGTGGATGTGGACGATTGTGTGAACGGGGCAAAGTACCTGGTGCAACAGGGGCTGGTGGATGGGAAGCGCCTGGCGAATCGAGGTGGAAGCGCGGGTGGCTATACCACGCTCTGCGCGCTGACGTTTCGTGATATCTTCAAGGCGGGAGCGAGTCATTACGGTATCAGCGACCTGGAAATCCTGGCGAGGGATACCCATAAATTCGAGTCGCGCTACATGGATCGCCTGGTCGGTTCCTATCCTGAGCGGCGCGACCTGTACCGGCAGCGTTCGCCCATCCATTTTACGGAGCGGCTCTCCTGTCCGGTGATCTTCTTTCATGGGCTTGAAGATAAGGCTGTTCCGCCGAACCAGGCGCAGATGATGGTTGACGCGCTGCGTGCCAAACAATTGCCCGTTGCGTATCTCACGTATGAGGGTGAGGGGCATGGTTTCAGGCGCGCTGAAAACATTCGACGTACATTGGAAGCTGAGCTGTATTTCTTCTCGCGCATCTTCGGCTTTGCCCTCGCGGACAGCGTGGAGCCAATCCCCATCGAAAATCTACCGTCCTAAAATCTCCGATTTATACGTGCGATAGCGTTCTTTCAAGCAGACGGAAATGTCTTCTTTGTAGAAGGAGGTCATCGTGCGCAAAAAAGTAGGCGTAATTGTAGGTCTCTTATTTATTTTAGTACTGGGCGGTATATTTATCCCCAGTCGTTTTCTCCACGTTCATTCCGCGCAAGCGGACGCGCAAATGCAGCCGATGGGCATCGGCGGCCTTCCCCCTTTGTTACACTTCAGCCAGTTGCAGGGAAACGATACGGCCACCAGTCGTACCTTGCAAATGAGCGTTGGTCTTGCGCTGCGTAACAAGGAGCAATTAAGTGCGCTGCTCTCGGGATTGTACGATCCATCATCTCCTAACTATCGCCAGTTCTTGACACCTGACCAGTTTGCTCAGCAATTTGCTCCGTCGGCTGATCAGCGGCAGGCAGTCATTGGCTATCTTACGCAGCAGGGCTTCACGGTGACGCAGACCTATCCCACTTTGATTGATTTCAGTGGGCCGGAATCGCTGGTGGAACAGGTCTTTGGAGTGACCATCAATGACTACTCGTTACCTGATGGGCGCTCGTTCTTCTCCAACGCGACACTACCAACGCTTCCGGCGTATCTTGCCTCGAATGTCGTCTCGATTAGCGGCCTGGACAATGCGAACCGTTTCTATCATCCGCCCATCCTCTCGCAAAATGCCCCGGCAACCAGTCCCAACGCGGGCGCAAACTGTCCCGCTCCAGGTAGCGGCAGCAGCGGCGGTGGTGGTATCTTCGGCGGAGGAAGCCAGGTCGCCTACATTCCAAGCCAGTTTTCTAAGGCCTACAACTATGATGCCTTGCATAACGCGGGCTTACATGGCGAAGGCCAGACCGTGGGCGTCTTTGAACTGGATGGCTACTCGCAGAGCGACATCCAGGCCTATGCCCAGTGTTTCGGTGGCGGCAACGTACCCCTGCAAAATGTCATCCTGGATGGCTTTAATGGACAGCCCGGCGCGGGCGCGATCGAAGTCGAACTCGACATCGAGATGATTCTGAGCCAGGCTCCCAATCTCGCCAAACTGGTGGTCTATGAAGCTCCGAATACCACGCAGGGCTACAACGACGAGTTTGCGCGCATCGTCAAGGATCGCACTCCTGTGATTAGTGTCAGTTGGGGCGATTGCGAGAAGAACATGGGCCAGCAGGAGGTCACCCAGGAAAACCAGTTCTTCCAGCAGGCTGCCACACAGGGTCAGACCATTCTGGTGGCCTCAGGCGACAGCGGAAGTTCCACCTGCTTCCAGGGGTTATCAGGCGGCAGCTTCGATACCTCGCTCAACGCCGATGATCCAGCCGCGCAGCCCTATGTGACGGGTGTGGGCGGCACGAATCTCACGCTGAATGCCGACAATAGTTATGCCTCTGAGACGGTATGGAATGGCGGTTTCCTGGGTGGTGCGAGCGGCGGCGGCATCAGCCAGTTCTGGAAGCAGCCGTCCTGGCAGACCGGTCCGGGTGTGCAGAACTCGTACTCAAATGGGATGCGCGAGGTACCGGATGTCTCGCTGGATGCCGATCCGGCGACGGGCTATCCGGTGTATTGCACGGCTGGTTCGTCATGTACTGGCAGTGGCGGCATTACTGGCGGCGGTACCAGTGGAGGTTGGATAACGGTTGGCGGCACCTCAGCTGCGGCTCCCATGTGGGCGGCGCTGATCGCGCTGGCCAACGAGCAGGCGGCCAGGCAGGGGAAAGGGCCACTGGGCTTCCTGAATCCAGCGATTTACAAGATCGCCAGCGGGTCGCATTATGGCAGTGATTTCCATGATATCACGCCGAGCAATTCCGGCGGTCCCTCGAACAACGATGAGCTGGGCTTCAATGGTGGGGCCTATCCCGTCACGCAGAATTATGACATGGCGACGGGCTGGGGAAGCTTCGATGCTGTGAAGCTCGCGGCTGACCTGGTTGCCATGAAGTGATGGGTTAGTTTGTTCCGATACACACAGGAGCGAGGGACAATTACAAAGTCCCTCGCTCCTGTGTGAGATGCGTGTCTTTTTTGCATGGATGGGGCAAGCCCATCCACCTCATATGGCTGCTCTCTTTCCCGATTCATACCCATCGCCTCTTTTGTTCTTTCAGCAGCTTACTTTGGATCGAAGCCAATCCAGTCGGTTGCCTCATACAGCAGATAAGTGCCGATCTCGATCATCTCCCGCGCAATCCCGACCGCTACTTTTGCTTGCTGGTAGCTAATGGCACGTTGAAAGCGGGTGAAGCAGTGCACCATCTGCGTCTGAAGATCAAGCCACTCCTTCCAGGTCAGCGTAGTAAAAGGTGCCTCATAGTCCTGACTTTCTTCGGCTGCATGCGGCAGGGTTTTGCGAATCAAGGCATCAATATCCACATCTTGCTGGCTCATGTGAGAGATTCTCCCCTTATAACTCCGCCAACGTCTCATTCATCAGGTGGGTTGCCTGCTGTTCTCCCACCAGTTGGACCAGTTCTTGATGGCACGCTCCCATGTTCTCCATACGCGCTGTGATGAATTGATGCTTGGAAATGCCAAAGGCTAGCCCTGTTAAAGCTCGTTGGGCGGCCTCGTATTCCAGTTCGATCTGACGTAGCAGACGCGCGACTTCACTGCCTTGCTCCATTGCGTTGATCACTCCTTCCATATTCAATCAGCAGTCCCATCATTGTTTTGCTCGAAGAGACTGAACTATACCGCAATCCTCCATGTTATAATAGGATTGTTCTGGTCATAGTGTATAGGAAATCCATACCGCAGGTGCACGTTTTCGCGCCAGCGCACTGCCAAAACCGTGCCAGTGTCATATAGAGGTGTGAGGATGTCCATTGAAGATGTTAAATACCCCAATCGATTACGCGAATGTATCAAGACGAGTGGCTATAAAATCAAAATCTTTGCCCAGGAAATTAACATTCCCCTGCGCACGGTCTTTCATTACTGTAAAGGCGAAATACCTATCCCCATAGATCGTTTGGAAGAAATTGCCAATCTGCTCGGCTATTCACCGGAGTACCTGGTTCCTCCACCGCCAAATAAGCCCACTGCTGGCCAGGTCACGACATCTCTCTGGCATGTTCCTCATCAACGCAACCCGTTTTTCACGGGCCGCGAGGCACTTTTGGCGCACTTGCATGAAACGCTCAGTCGGGGCAAGGCCACAGCATTGACGCATCCGCAGGCAATTAGCGGACTAGGCGGGATTGGAAAAACCCAGCTCGCTCTCGAATATGCCTATCGCTATCATCAGGAATACGAGGCGGTCTTCTGGGTCAAAGCGGATACTCGTGAAAGTGTGCTGACGGACTTCATGGGTCTAGCTCACCTTCTCAACCTCCCAGAGCAACGTGCCGAAGATCTGATGGTCGCCGCTTCTGCTGTGCTTGCATGGCTGACAACACATACGAAGTGGTTACTCATCTTCGATAATATCGATGACCTGGCAATGCTCCCCCCGTTTCTGCCCCCGGCGTTAGGCGGTCACATCCTGCTGACGACCCGCGCTCAGGCAACGGGGGGACTGGCCCAACGGATTGATGTGGAGTGTATGACCTCGGAGGTAGGGGCGCTCTTCTTACTGCGGCGCGCTTCCATCCTGGCTCCAGGTGCCACACTTGAGCAGGCATCGACTCAAGACCGCGCCCTGGCCTTCCAGATTGTCGAGGAGCTAGGTGGGCTGCCATTAGCCCTGGATCAGGCAGGAGCCTACATCGAGGAGTCCGCCTATCACCTGGCGGGATATTTCAAACTCTACCATAAACAGAGAACAGCTTTGCTCAACCGACGTGGCGGACTGGCAACCGATCATCCTGCCCCTGTTGCGACTACCTGGTCGCTTTCTTTTGAACGAGTAGAGCAGGCAGACTCACTCGCTGCTGACCTGCTGCGTTTGTGCGCCTTCCTTGACCCTGATGCAATCCCTGAAGAAATCCTGCTCGAGGGAATACGTGCACCTGACTCTCAAAGCGAAGGGACGCCTTTGGATCAGTGGCGGGTGAATGAAGCGGTTGGAATCTTGTTACGGTTCTCTCTCGTTCAGCGCCATGCTGAAACCGTCATGCTCACAATGCATCGCCTGGTGCAGGCTGTGATTCAGGATATGATGGACAAGGAGACACAAAGTCTGTGGGCAGATCGAGCAGTACAAGTAGTTAATCGAGCCATTTCTCGCGCGATTACTGCTTATAGTACCACTGGTCATCCTTACCGTGCTGTTCAACTGCTAAAAACATCTATTTATATTCATCAAGGGCGAGGCGATAAAGCAAACCTTGCCACTGCGCTAAGAAATCTTGCCGTTCAACAGCAAGCGCTTGGAAAGCTCTTGGAATCTGAGCAAAGTTTACAGAAAAATCTGACACTCTGCCAAGAGGTACACGATATATTCAATGAAGCAAGGGCGCATCAATCTTTAGCTCTGCTGCGAGCCTATCAAGGGATGTTTAAAGATTCATTGCAGCACTTAGATACGGCATCGGCACTATTTCAAGAGATAGCTGCAACTACATCAGAAGGTACGGTATGGGCTTATCGGTCTCTCTGTCATTTGCTTGCTGGAGATATTCAGTTAGCATTCGCTGCTGCAAAGAATGCTCGGGTGCTTGCAGGCGAACAAAATAATGAAAGAGACATCATTCGTTCCGAATGGCTGCTTGGATGGGCTTCTGTGAGTTTAGCCACTCAGGACGGTGAGCAAGCTACAAAACTTCTTCATGAGGCTGAACTACATCTGAAAGATGCTCTTGATCGTTGTCAGCACGTCAATATGGTGGATTATGAAGCTGATCTGCTGCTTGCCTGGGCGCGGCTACATCATGCTAAAGGTGACAACCATCAGGCGAAAGTAGCTGCTACGGAAGCATTAGCCATCACCAACCATTCGGCTTTCCGCCTATTAAGGGCCGATGTTCATAACCTTCTTGTCCAATTAGAAATAGAGAACGGAAATTGGCTCATAGCTAGTAAACACGTTCAAGCGGCTTTGATTGATGCAGAATGCGATGGCTTTCCTTACTCTTACATGCCTGCTTTAGGAAAAGCACAGCACTTGTTAGAAGCGATAATACAGACTTATCCGATGGAGGTTTCCCATTCGTAATTGATAGAGATTCGAGATCGTTTCGTCACATTTGTACCTCCAAAAGGCGCAGCATACTTATTTTGGCTGAGTAGTGGAGAACATCAAAAGCCGCTTGCCATTTCTTACTATATATGGTACACTTTAAATGGCATAATAGGACATAATTTTCAACATATACTTTGGCTTTTACTTCTGAGGCGCAGACAGAAGTGAAGATTGAGGAGGTTTTTTATACTTTGACAACAGAACAAGTTCGGCTGATCCCGCTTGGAGGGCTGGGAGAAGTCGGAAAGAATATGATGGTGGTAGAGTATGGTGACGACATCATCATTATTGATGCGGGGTTGATGTTCCCCGACGATGAAATGTTTGGCGTTGACCTGGTTATCCCCGATACGAGCTACCTGAACGACAAAAAGCAACGCATTCGCGGCATCTTTATTACGCACGGTCACGAAGACCATATTGGCAGCCTACCCTATGTCTTGCCAATGCTCGATTTCCCACCCATTTACGCTACTCGTCTGACCCAGGGACTTATTCAGGTCAAGCTCAAGGAGCATAAGCTGCTCGAAAAGGTCGCGATCAACGTAGTGACGCCGGGTGACCAGGTGTCTGTCGGGAAATGCCTTGTCGAAATTGTGCGCGTGAACCACAGCGTTCCCGATGCCGTCGCCCTTGCCATCCATACACCCATCGGCACCATCGTGCATACGGGCGATTATAAGTTCGACCATACACCGACTGATGGACGACCCGCTGATTTTGGCGCGCTGGCCCGCCTGGGCAATGCAGGGGTATTGTTGATGATGGGTGATAGTACGCGCGTCGAAACACCTGGCTATACGCCATCCGAGCGCGTCATCAACGATTCGTTCGACAAGATTTTTGCCAACGCGCCCGGGCGTATCATTATTGCCACCTTTGCCTCGCTGCTCTCGCGGGTGCAGCAGGTGATCGATACCGCCACGCGCTATGAACGGGTGGTCGCGCTGGTTGGCCGCAGCATGGTGAATAATGTGCAGATGGCGATTGAGCTTGGCTACTTGAATCTTCCCAAAAGCATGTTGATTCGCGCCGAGGATATCAATAAGTTTCCGCCGGAGCGCGTGGTCATCATTTGCACGGGAAGCCAGGGGGAGCCGACTTCAGCCCTGACGCGCATCGCTAACCAGGATCATCGCCTGGTACGCATCCAGCAAAACGACAGCGTCATTCTTTCGGCAACACCCGTTCCGGGCAATGAAAAGATGGTGAATCGCACCATTAACAACCTGTTCCGCCAGGGCGCGGAGGTCTACTACCAATCCATCGCCATGGTGCATGTGTCGGGCCATGCCGCCCAGGAAGAGTTGAAGCTCATGATCAACTTGCTGCGCCCTACCTACGTCATGCCGGTGCACGGCGAGTACCGTCAATTGATCCTGCACGCGAAACTGGCCTATTCGCTCGGCATTCCTGAAGATCACATCGTCGTCGCGGAAGATGGCGACATTATCGAAGTGACGCCGGAATCGATCAAAGTGGCGGATCACGTGACGTGCGGGAATGTGTTTGTGGATGGTCTTGGCGTTGGTGATATCGGGCATATTGTGCTGCGCGACCGCCAGGTACTTGCCCAGGATGGCATTCTGATGGCGGTGCTGACGGTTGATAAAGAGACCGGGCAGCCGCTCGCGGGTCCCGATATTGTCTCGCGCGGCTTTGTCTATATGCGCGACTCAGAAGAACTGCTGGAGAGCGCGCGTGAGCGCGTCTTAGAGTCGTTTATCGGCTTAAACGGTCACGCTTCCGACTGGTCATTCGTCAAAGACAAGATTCGCCATACGCTCAGCGAGTTCCTGTATGAGAAGACGCATCGACGCCCCATGATCTTACCTGTAGTGATGGAGGTATAAGTACAACAAACCACTTGCTTCTCTGGAACATATGCGCTATCATTAGGGATATCTTCGTATCTCTTGCAGGATTGTAAGGGCGACCCTCGCGGTCGCCCTGGCAATAATTCGAGGAGGGAACCACGATGGCGGCAAATGGCCAGAGCAAAGGGCGGAAAGGGCGAGTGGGACCGAGCGTTGACACGGGCAAAGCCTCTCGCGTGAGCAAGGCGGCGGGAAATATCGGCTCGGAAACGATGCGTGTTGAGCAGCGTTCCGGTTCTTCCGCGACAAAACAACAGGCGAATAATAACCCGGTACCCTCCAGAAGAGCGCAGGCTGCTAAACCGGCGCCGAAGAAAGGCGCCGGTCGCCCTGTGCCTGCCGCCAAAACTCCTGCTCCTCAACCTGCAGATTCGCGTCTCATCGGGAAGATGCACAGTAGATGGCAAGCGCTGGAACCCCACCACCAGCAGCGTTTCTACAGCGTATTGTTGCTGATATTATCAATACTCCTTCTTGGCGGATTGACCTTTTGGAGCAAAATATCGCTGCTGGGGCAAATTGGCAGCTTCTTCCTCCTCTTCTTTGGCTGGGGAGCCTACCCCCTGACAATAGGCCTGATTGCGTTTGCCATCGCGCACCTGGTTGAGGGAATACGCAATATCCGCTTTATTCGCTGGTCGATGGTCATCGGGCTGGTTGTGCTGTTACTGCTGGCGCTGGTTGAGGGTCGCCTGTTCGTTGACAAGACGGGCGGAGTGATCGGCGCGCTGCTGGTGCGTCCCCTGCTTGGGTGGCCTATGCTGGTTCAGCACGTGCTGGTCACCGGGCTGTTTATCCTTGCTGCTATCTTCACGTTTCGTATTACAATGAGCCATGTCGTGAAGACGGCTGGTTACTTCAAAAGGGTGTTCGCTGATAAGGGGCGCAATGCCTCGGCTGGAAGCGGGGCGCGTCCTTCGCCGTATCTTGGTCAGCGCCCGCAATATAGCCGCTATAGCAGCCTGGCGAACGCGGCTGACCGCTCTCAGAAACCCGGCACACGAGGAGATGTTGAGGCGCTGGACGATGATGATGTGGCGATTGATTTTGACGCGGATTTTGAAAACGATGATGATCCACTGAATGATATCAATATTCACAAGCAGCAGGTTGGTATGGTACCGCGCGGGGCGCGTCTTGCCCAGCCATTGGACCGCGAGGAACACCAGGCCGCAATTCGAGGTGTCAAGCAACAGTCCTTGCCG
>WNGR01009890.1_pt1 | contig 10278 bp, 5 predicted proteins | sample 5407581 | NCBI WGS metagenome assembly WNGR01 (sample SAMN13153383, study PRJNA577476) | soil metagenome | isolation source: 80 cm soil or saprolite under Garry oak tree replicate 2 | place: USA:California | collected 2016-06-15
TGTGGGGACATCACATTGGCACGCGGCTGGGCTGCTACTAACACGGCACCAGTTGTAGCAGCAGAGGTTGCTTTCTGCTTTTCAGGAGTACTTCCTTTCAGACCGACTGACCGAGAGGGAGCCGCGAGAGCGGCGTTGTCGGTCTGCTTTTCAGGAGTACTTCCTTTCAGACCGACTGAGCCAGAGGTAGCCGCGCGAGTATCTTCGGCTGCCATCGGCTCTATTAGCATAGGCTCTTGCACACCTGCCTTGGGCTGCTCTACCGCTGGCTCATCCTGCGCCTGAGCTGGTTGAGCTTCCATGCTTTCAGTTATCGGCATGGCACGCAAAGGTGTTTCCGGCACTGGCATAGCGAGGGTCTGGGGCAGTTGCGAGATTTTGACAACCTCTCGCTTGGTTGTATCAATCCCCTCATCGTGAACAGCATAATCTATGACCGTTACGCCTGGTAGCAATGCGCGGAATTTGCCATCTCCAGCAACGCTTCTTCCGATTGTAGATAATATTTATGCACAATGATGCGCAAGGGTTTACTAGTGGTGAAGTACTCTTGTAGAGCAGCTTTATGCTGCTTATAGCGTTTTCTGCGTCGATTACTGAGCAAAGAGATATCTTCCTCTTGCCATGCAGAGATATCGTGCATACGCTTCGTCGTTAGTTTCGGAGCATTTTCCACTCGCGTGCCAAGCAAGGTTCACCTCCGCTTTTTTCTAATAATTTTTTTTTCAAAAACCTGGTTCCCTCCCAAAGGCTACCGTCCCCTGAAAACCTGATTTTTCAGAAAGTGCTCTCCTCTCTAATAATAGAGAGAGGCCCCAAATCGGCCAGATGTTACAAATACATCTGAATATATGTATATACCAGCGAAACAAGTAAAGCCAAGAGTGATTGTACCCCCTATAGTATAAGCGTTTCAGCAGCCCAAAATGTGACATTATTTGAGGCGAGCTTCGAGCCCACCCACTTGCTCACGCAGCTTACGATTCTCCTCGCGTATCTCATCAAGGTCTTTGCGTAACTGCTTGAGTTGCTCGTCGGCTTTATCTACAGTGCGTAGCTTATGGGCTGCGAGGCGCATGTCACGCTGCGCCCTCGTTTCCGTCTCATAGTTGGCAACTCGCTCCAATACGCCAATAACCCGCTTCTCACCTAGGGAACCGAGAGCTTGGGCTGCAAGCGCACGAATTGGCTCCCATGTGTCGTGTTCAACGGCAGTAGAGAGAGCTGTGACCGCACGCTGGCGTGCCTCCTCACTGTAGAGATAGGGCTTGCTAGCTAAGGTTCGCATGCCGATAGCAGCAGCAAAACGGCGCAAGAGAGGTTCCCTTGTAGTATAGAGGTACCCGGCGAGTGTATCAACAATGCGATCTTCACCTGTTGCCGCCAACCCGCGACAGATGCCCTGTTGGAGGACATCATTCCAGGATGGGTGATCTATGAACTTCAGCAGTTGATCAACACAGTTCACAGTACGAGTCTTGCCCAGAGCTTCGGCAGCAGCACTTTCAACCCGGTAGCTGATATCGCCTCGCTCTAACATATTATACAAAACCTGGGCAGCGCGTTCAGCCAGTTCTGCCTGTTGCGGTGCTTGGTATTTACCCAGGACAGTACAGATGGCGGCACGCACACGCGAGAACTCTGGCCCACCCAGTTCGGAGAGTGCCGATAGAAGAATCGCTTGTGCCTGTTCATTACCTTTATTACCCAGAGCATGGGTAGCGGCAACACGCACTCCCCAGAAAGCATCCTGCAAGAGAGCTGTTTTCAAAGCCTCAATATTTTGACGCTCTTCACCTGTATTGCCGCCGAGAGCTTCAGCCGCCTCGATACGTCCCAGAACATCAGCATCATGGGCAAGTTGATAGCGCAACATCCGGGCCGGACGCTCGAATTTGAGCGTTTTGAGCAGGTGGCCGTCGGGATCAAAGCGGATCATGAGTGGCTCCCGTTCCAGTGAGACATAGAAGCTCTGCTCCTCTTGTCCATCCTCGCCGGAGATCACACGCATACGCACAGTGCGCGTCTCAGAAGTGTGTTCATCTTTCGCTGCCTCATCCGATGTCGGTACAGTAAAGGCCAGATCGATTGGCGTGATAAAGCAGGGAGTGAGGTCGTCAACCTTCTGGGTCTGCTTGATGTTCAATTTGAGCATAGTGTGTTCACTGTCCCAGGAGTAGTGTACCTCAAAGGCTGGATAGCCACCCTGGTAAACCCACTGCTGAAAGAACTGGGCTAGACTACGGCCCGTCACTTCCTCAAAGGTACGCTCTAGATCAGCTGTGATCACCTCGCGCTCGCGGTAGCGTTCAAGGTACGTTTTGACCGCACGGCGAAAGGCTGTCTCGCCCAGTTGATGACAGAGCATGTGCAACACCCAGGCCCCCTTGTTATACATATGCCCATCAAAGAGTTCAAAGCCATCCGAATAATAGACAGAATATACAATCGGGCGGCGGTACTCCTCATCTTCATGCACGTAACCCCGCAGAAGATTGAGCATCGATTGCTTGAAGTAATCCTCGCCCTGATCATGCCTGCCCCACAACTCCTCAAAGTAGGTGGCAAAGCCCTCATTCAGCCAACCATTCGCCCAATCACGACAGGTTACCAGATCGCCGAACCATTGATGCGCCAGTTCATGTGCCACTACCGGCACATAGTCGAAATCAAGGGTGGCACGCTCGTCCAGGAGCAGCATAAAGCTATGCGTTGTACAGGTAGTATGCTCCATCGCTCCCGTATAAATCTCAACTACGCTCTGAGCATACTTATCATAGGGATACTCTACACCCGTGTATTCAGAGAAGAAACGCATCATCTCAGGCGTCTTGCCCATATAGAAACGAGCGTCGTTCTTACGGTCGGGACGCACGTAGTAGTTGACCGGTTTGCCGTTGTATGAGTCCTCGATCACGGCAAATTCGCCGACGACCAGAGAGATCAGATAGGCTGCATGAGGAATATCATGTCGCCAGTGATGGGTTTTCGTATTTCCCTTATCAGTCACCCCCAGTAGGTTGCCGTTAGAGACTGTAATGAACTGCGCTGGTACGGTGACGATAATCTCGCTGGTAGCCCGATCATTGGGTGCATCGTGGCAGGGGAACCAGTAGCTGTGATAGCGTGGCTGTCCAAACGTCCATGCCTGTACAGGTCGCGTCGCATCCTCTGGAGCCGGTTTGATGAAGTGCAGACCGGTACGCGGTCGAACATGGTATTCTACGGCGATGTTAAATGCTTCACCATGCTGATAAGGGCGATCCAGTGTGACGAACAACTTTTTATCATCGCTACTATATTGTAGTTCCTTACCTCCATTGAGAGTGACCCGCTCGATATGGAGAGCAATGGCATCAAAGGCAATAGTTTTCACCTCTTCATAGAGGGCCACAAAGGTTGTCGTAACGATGCCACTGACGCTTTCCTGCTCAAAATCGAGGACGATTTCTAGCTTGACATGTTTGACATCGGCGGGCCTATGCGGAGCGTAGTGAACGCGATCACCAGTAAGTTCAAATGAGCGTGCCTTCGGTGGTGGCGTAGACATATGTGTATGCTGGCTGTTGAAAAAGCCCAGGCTATAACCATCACCCAGAGTGAGCATCTGGGAACGCTGACACGTATTCAAGAGAGTCTCCTTTGCATGAGAATACGATATATTGTATTCTAACCTCTAGCCTATGTATTACGTATATGGTATACCAGATATAGCTAACGAAAGGTTCTTAATCGTAACTATGCGCACAAAAACACCACGCATCAATAGATTTTCGCAAATGATACGCTTCCTGCGCGTCTCGCGGCTCTTACTCTGGACGCTCTGGATCATTTACCGTGAGCGGCGCCGGGTCATCCGTGCGCGAGAGCGGGGCAACTATGATGTACAACCAAACATTGAGGTTTTGATCAAAGTGCTGGTTGCCTTCCGTACCACCGCCGTTAAGCTCGGTGTGCTGATGATCAAGCTTGGGCAGTTCCTCAGTTCACGGGCTGATTTGTTGCCGGAACAAGCCCTGGCTGCCATCAGTTCGCTGCAAGACGAAGTGCCCCCTGCACCTTTCACCCACGTTGTTTCGGTGATTGAAACAGAACTGGGCAAACCTGTCGAGCAGGTCTTCAGCGTCCTGGAACGTAAGTGTACCGCCGCCGCGTCGCTCGGTCAAGTCCATAAGGGAGTTCTTGCCACTACGGGTGAAACGGTAGCCGTCAAGGTTCAGCGACCTCATATCGACGAGCTAGTACGTATGGACTTGAGTACTATTCGCTTTGTCATCTGGGTAATCAGCCGCTTCGTCGATACCAGCGAATTTATCGATCTTAAGGGCGTTTATCGAGAGTTTAAACGTACTGTGTATGAAGAGATTGATTATGTGACGGAAGCGGCCAACGCCAAACGCTTCAAAGAGATGTTTGCCAATGATCCAATCATTTACATCCCTCAAGTCTATGACGATTATACCTCACGACGGGTGCTTGTGCTAGAGTGGATCGATGGTATCAAGATTAATGACTATCCTGCCTTAGAGACAAAGGGAATCAGTCGTCTGGAAGTGGCAAAACGCACTGTGAGAGCTTATTTCCACCAATTCTTCATCGAGGGCTTTTTCCATGCCGATCCCCATCCCGGCAATATCTTCGTTCTGCCTCCCGAACAGAGTCGCCGGATAGCCGGTTTGGATGGTGGGCCAGTCGTAGCCTTCGTCGATTTCGGCATGGTGGGAAAATTGACTAAAAACATGAAACAATCGCTCAAAGATCTCTTCCTCAACTTTGTGGCACGCAACTCCCAGGGATTGGTGGCGGCCCTTCAACGCCTGGGTTTCATTGGCGAGGGAGCCAATATGATGGCTATCGAACGCGCTATGAGCCTGATGATGGAACAATATTATGGGATGACCCTTGGTGAGGCCCGCGAACTGGAGATTCCCGACGTAGCTCAGGATGTCGAGAATTTGCTCTACGGTCAACCTTTCCAGGTTCCTGCCCAATTCGCCTTCACCGGACGAGCCATTGGCACGCTCGTTGGGGTCTCCACCGGCCTCTCTCCAGATTTTAATTTTGTCGAGATCGCTACTCCCTATGCCCGTAAGTTCTTGGGCCTCGACGTCGAGGGAGCAGGTCAAACAATTCAGGAGTTCCTCCAGCAGTTGCTAGAGACAGGACGAGTACTCTTGACCTTGCCACGCTCATTGGAGCATGTCATCACTAAGCTGGAAACGGGCCAGATCGAGGTCAAGCTGTCCGACAGTCCGGGCAATAGCCGCTCACGCCGTCGCGGACGACGCAGAGGGCCAGTTCGAGGTGATGAGAGAACAGGCGGCGGCTTAGGCAGTTTCGCCTGGGTGATGATGTTCCTGGCAGAAATGGCCGGGGGTATTGCTTTGACAATAGAGCACCAGGCAGTACCTGGATGGTTCTGTCTGGGGTTGGCAGGGGTAACGGCGTTGGGGTTGCTGGTCAAGAGATAGTGTCCAGTTGCAAATTTCAGGCCACCCGCGATAAGTCCGCCGAGCCGATTGTGCAGGTGGATGGCGTCTTCCTGGGCGGTGTCTCGGCCCTCGACCCACTCCTTGCGCAGCTGACGAACCAGCTAGATGCGGCACCTCTCAGCCGCTTTGTTGCGGAAGAGGGCCTGCTGGAGACCATGCTCTCGGAGGCGAACTGTGAAGGCCTGAGCGTGAGCCAATGCCACCTGCCCAGTCAGGATCCCAACGGCCTGCTGGAGCGGTCCACCTTCCAGGCCAAATCCGACTTCTTCACGCGCCCCCTACCACGCCAGGGCATTGAGCACCTCGTGAACGCCATCACCCGCAGCCAGACCTCCCCGGTGCTTGGCGAAGGGGGCATCGGGGTCGACGCCTTCGGCGGCGCGATCAACCGCGTGGCGGCCGACGCGACGGCCTTTGTACACCGCAACGCCCTGGGATGAGGGAATGCGACACTTGTCATTCAGCATATTTCTGTGCTATTCTACTTTACATCCACCGCGCATAGCTCAATGTGACACAGCGTTTGCTCGCTTGTTGTAATGATGACCGTGAATGGAGAAGGCCGCAGGTGAGTTTACTCTCACACGTTCGTTTACGGGAGGCCGACTAATGACAAAGCTTGCAGTTCAACTGAGCATTCGCCTGCTTGGCTCACCTGAAGTCCAGATTGCAGAGGCCCTTCTGGTACTCCCTCATCAGAAGGCGAGGGCCCTTCTCTATTATCTGGCGGCTACAGGACAACCCCATACACGTGAGCATCTGGCCACCTTCCTCTGGAGCGAGTCCCTCCAGAGCAATGCGCTCCATTCGCTGCGCTCAAGCCTCTATCACCTCCGCCAGACACTTCATGCCAAAGGCGCCGATGAGGTGCTTCTCAGTGCTGGCGAGCGCATCTCCCTCACGCTCGATGAGTATGTCTGTGACGTGACTGCCTTTCGCCGACTGCTGGCAGAAGGAAGTGAGAGCGCACTGGCACAGGCCGTCTCCTTGTACCGTGGCCCTTTGCTGCAGGGCTTTACCCTGGCCGAGGCCCCGCTCTTTGAGGAATGGGTCCGCTTTGAGGCATCGGCATTGCGGCAGTCCTACCTCGCAGCGCTCCAGCAGTTAGCATCCTGGGCCGAAAGCCGAGAGGCCTGGAACGAGGCCATTCACTATATGCAGCGGATTGTTCAGCTTGACCCTCTTTCTGAGGACATGCAACAGCGATTGATCGGATTGTATCAACGTACGGGAGTTCCTGGGCAGGCACTGCGCCAGTATCAACAGTTCGAGCTGGAGTTGAAGCGCGAACTGGGCCTCACTCCCTCTGCCGAAACGCAAGCGCTTCTTTCAGCAGCCCTGCAGCTCCGACGCACGGCGACCGCCCGCCAGACAACGCTAAGGCGCCTCTCGGTACGCACACCGGAAGCCTTACCCTTTGTTGGGCGTGACACGGTGCTCACGAAGCTCCTCGCCATGAGTCAGGCCGCAAAAGCCAGACAAGGCGTCACGGTGGTCTTACAGGGGGAAAACGGGATCGGCAAAAGCCGTTTGCTCAATGAACTAGTCGAGGCAGTAGCCGCAGGTTCATCAGCCTGGATCCTCTTACAAGGCTTCTGTTCGCCTTTCGATGATCTGCCTTCTTACGGTCCTTTCCTCGAAGCCTTCCAGCAAGCCGATCTCGGTGATGTGAGCGATCTCCTCTCAGAGGAGACCCTTGTTGATCCAGATGAGCAGGGACGCTTTCTCTGTCGTGTGTTGCAGGCCCTGCGCACGCTGACTTATGCGGCCCCACTCCTGCTCACCATCGATGATTTACAGTGGGCCAATAGTGCGACCCTGCGCCTCTTTGGGTTTCTTGCCACGCGCTTGGACAATTTGCCTGTGATGCTCGTCGGAACGGTCCAGCGTGCCGAAGCGCTTCCCGCTTTACAGCGGCTTGTCATCTACGGCCGTCATCGGGGTGACGTTCATCTCGTGTCCCTTTCTCCCTTGACAGCCGAGGACGTGACCAGACTCATCCAGAGCTTAGGGATTTCCCCCGCTTCTGCTACGACCTTCGCCGAGTGGGTCTATGAGCGATCCGGTGGAAGCCCCTTCATCCTCAAAGAAATTCTGGCACAGCTACAGGCAGAAGCCATCCTCACGCCCGTGAACAATACTCTGCGACTCGATGTCGGACGCTGGTTACGCAGGCGCACCACTCTTCCCCTGCCAGAGACCACCCATGATCTTGTCTCCTGGCGCCTGGCCAATCTTTCACCCCAGGCACGCCTCCTCCTTGATCTTCTGGCTGTCGCCAACCAAGCACTCTCCTTCGCACTGCTACGCCAGTTTCTTGAGGTGCAAGACCAACAGCTTCTCCCAACCATTGAAGACCTGGTCGTCAAAGGATTGGTGGTGGAGGTGGCTCATGATATGTTTGCCTTAGCGCATCCTCTGCTCCGCGAGACCCTCCTGCTTCCCCTCAGCCATCTCCGCCGCCGCATGATTCACCGTCAATTGACGGTCCTCCTCGAAACGTCTCCGGCACTCCAAAGAAATTTCCCGCTGCGCCAGCTGGCATTACACGCGGTCATGGGTGAAGATGTGCAACGAGCGCGAAGGTATGGTCTGCAAGTCCTTGATGAGCTGGCACAAGACAATGCCAACTCCCAGACACGCGAATTTCTTCATCAACTCTCTGACCTGCTTGCGCCCACGGCCTCGCCCTGGGAAAGGCTCCGTCTCTCTCATGCGCTCGGTCAGGTGCATCGCTCGCTTGGTCAAGTTGAGGAGGCCGCCACCTGGTATCAGCAGTATCTCGACCTGGCCACGCAAACCGCTGACCCGACGACGCAAGCGGCAGCGCACTTTGAATTGGGAGAACTGGCCCTGGTCACCAATGATTGCGAGGCGGCGGCAGCAGCAGCACAGGCGGGGCTTGACATCGACATTCCCCTCGAAGACCCACGACGCATGGTACTTCTGGGGCGAGGCCAGCGCTTGCTTGGTGCCGCTTTGGCGATGGAAGGAAGTGATCTCTGCGCTGCCGAATATCACCTGCAAGAAGCGGTGGCCGCTCATCGGCTGACTGACAATGCGAGTGAGCTGTGTGCCACCCTCTTTGAATTGGGCAATGTGGCCGCGCAGCGGGGAGAACTCAGACAGGCGCTGCAGCGCTATGAAGAAGCGGGGCGTACGGCCGAACTGGCCCATGTCCATTACTTCCACGCGCTCGCCTGGAACAATTTCGCCTATCATAGCCTGCTGCTTGGAAACCTGGAGGCGAGCCGACAAGCGCTCGCGAAAGGCAAGAGGTTAGCCGAAAGCTATGAGATGTTTGGGGCACTCTTGCACCTCTGCAGTACGCAAGGGGAGCTTTCCCTGTATCTGGGTGAGTGGGATGCGGCATCCGAAGCCTTCCAGCGCGGCCTTGCACTTGCTGAGGAACTGGGCAATCTCGAACGACAAGCAGGCTATCGCGCCGGGTTGGCCCTGGTAGCAAGGGGGCGGGGAGATCTGGAAGGGGCAACGGCACGGCTTGAAGAAGCGCTCACGCTCATCAGCGAACGCGGCTTCTGGCACCTGCGGACACGCATCCTGCTCTGGCTTGCGGAGACGCTGCTGCTCGGTGGGCATCTTCCCGAGACGGACCTGCCTCTGACCACGGCCCTGACCACAGCACACACCCAAGGTCGCAGGCTCTTGCTCTTACAGGGGGAACGTCTGCAGGCCCGTCTGCTCGCCGCTCGTGGCGAGTGGGCCAGTGCGCAGTCCCGGTTCGCTCAGACCCTCGAACAAGCCGCTCACCTCGACCTGCCTCTCGAAGTCGCCCGCATCCAGGCAGCATGGGGTGAAGCTAGTCTGCTTTACGCACCGAGCTTCCCCAATGGGCGTGCGTTGCTTGTCGAGGCTCGCAACACGTTGATGGCCCATCAGGCCCAGGCCGAGCTGAAAGCCATAAAGACTATCTTGAGGATATGATGTTCCCAGTGTCATTCCTTTCGCCCCCTGCCCGGATGTTGTGTCTCATCACTCGCACATTATTGGGGTAGAACGAGGATCCTTGCAAAAATCGATCACAGAGTACTTGTGTTCTAAAATTCGCCTCGAAAGAGGCGATTGGATACGAGTAAAAGAAGTTTTGAGCAGCTTTTCATGCATTTCTCCTGGTAACGCTGCCTCTCCTTCAGATACGTTCAGTCCTCTTGAGAAGCGGCATTACAACCTTGTGATCGATTTTTGCAAGGATCCTGGTCCTACCTCAAGTAAGGCTACAATGAACCGGCTCTCTTTCCTCGTCACTCCTGCGGGTGCGCCGTGCGCCGGTGTCGATACGCACGCGCCTTAAGACGACTCCCGCAACCTGCCATCGAACACCACGTCCCTGAACGATTCTTGGAGGTATCGTAGAACGCCTTCTGGCATCGGTCATTGCGACAGGCTTTGAGCCTGACCCAAGTGCCGTCCGTCATCGCTGTAAACACAATGCCCACCAGACGGGCAAGCGCTCCATCCACTCCGACAATGTCTGGTTCGAGTGTAGGCAATCCGTCATGGTGAAAGCGAACCATGAGCGGGGCGTTGCTGGCAAGATGATTGAGTACTTCGATCTGTGAAGCAAGCATCCCTGTCTCATTGTTGGCACGCAAGAGGCTGCGCAGTGCTTCGCGCAGCAGTAAGACGCGCCGAAAATCTCCTTGCGTGACCGGGGTGCCATCTGCCAGCAGCCGATGCGCAACCAGCCAGACGCGAAGCTGTTCAGGACTCGTCAGTTCAACATGCGCATGTCGCCCTTGTCCATACTGGGTATTCACGAGAGCTT
>WNGR01011470.1_pt1 | contig 10278 bp, 8 predicted proteins | sample 5407581 | NCBI WGS metagenome assembly WNGR01 (sample SAMN13153383, study PRJNA577476) | soil metagenome | isolation source: 80 cm soil or saprolite under Garry oak tree replicate 2 | place: USA:California | collected 2016-06-15
GGCGGACGGTGATAGCCAAGCCCGTCATTGCGAGGAGCGCAGCGACGAAGCAATCCATGCTTCCTGCGCGGAGGTATGGATTGCTTCGCTTCGCTCGCAATGACGGCCGGTTACTTCGCTACTCGCTTCTTCGCATTGAGCGCCGCCGCCACGCGGCTCACCGGCGGACGACCGATCAATTTGCTGACCTCGTTGGTCGCCGCCACCAACTTCGCCATATCGACCCCGGTCGCGACGCCCATGCCCTCCAGCATATAGACCACGTCCTCGGTCGCAACGTTACCAGTCGCACCTGGCGCATAGGGGCAGCCGCCGAGACCGCCGGCCGCGGAATCGATCACGCGCGCGCCCTCCTCCATCCCCGCATAGAGATTGGCCAGCGCCTGCCCGTAGGTGTCGTGGAAATGCATCCCGAGATGGGCGATCGGCACCACGCCGGCCACGGCGCGTAGCAGATGCCGCGCCTTGAGCGGCGTGCCGACGCCGATGGTGTCGCCAAGCGAAACTTCGTAGCAGCCGAGATCCCACAGCAGCTTTGCGACGTCCACCACGGCCTGCGGCTTCACCGCGCCGTCATAGGGGCAACCGAGCACGCAGGAGATATAGCCGCGGACCTTGATGCCGTCCGCCTTGGCTCTGATGACGACAGGCTTGAAGCGGTCGATGGATTCGGCGACCGAGCAATTGATATTGGCCCGCGAAAAGCCTTCCGAGGCCGAGGCAAATACTGCGATCACCCGGGCGCCGGCCGCGCGCGCGGCGTCGTAGCCCTTTTCGTTCGGCACCAGCACGTGGAATTCGCTGTCGGGATGGTGACTGACGCCACGCAAGACCTGATCCGAATTCACCATCTGCGGGATCGCCTTCGGCGACACGAACGCTCCGACTTCGACGGTGTGCAGCCCGGCGCCGATCAGCGCCTCGATAAAGGCGATGCGGGCCGCGACGCTGACAGGCGTCTTCTCGTTTTGCAGGCCGTCGCGCGGGCCGACTTCGACGATGCGGACTAAGTCGCTCATGATGATCTCGCGAGGCCGCTCACGAAGCTGCGGGCTCGATTTCGGCGAGTTCGACGCCTTCCTGCACGATATCGCCGACCTTGCATTTTATCACTTTCAGCACGCCTGCGAATGGCGCACGCAGGGTCTGCTCCATCTTCATCACTTCAAGCGTGAGAATCGCCGCGCCCTTCTCCAGCGTGGCGCCCACTTCAGCCAGCAACGCCACCACGGTGCCCGGCAGCGGCGCCACGATCTTGTCACGGCCATTGCGGGTTCGCAAATAGAGTTCATGGCCCTCGATATCAGCGACGATATGGGATTTGATCCCGTGGAGCGTGAGATCGAAGCCGCCGCCGACATTGGGCACGGATGCAAAGGCCATCTCGCGTTCGCCGATCGACAGCATCGCGGGACCGTTGCCATAGTGCAGACTGACCTCTTGTTCGATTCCCTGTCCATGCCGGAACGCGAAAACCCGCTGCCGCCGGCCGACCGGCATCCAGCCTGAAGTCTGCCAAGGCGAGTGCACCTCACGCCGGGCGGCTTTCGCCTCCTCGCCGAGAATGGCTGCTACCGCGGCGCCAAGCTCGAGATCGCGTGGCGGCCGAGGAGCCGGCGTCAGGTTCTTCAATTCACGCTCGATAAAGCCGGTGTCGATGGCATTGGTACGAACTTGCGGATGCGTCACCAGCGCGGAGAGGAACGGAATGTTGGTGACGATGCCGCGGACATCTGTCTCCTCAAGCCCGCGATTGAGGCGATCGATCGCTTCGTCCCGGGTCGGCGCCCAGGCGATCACCTTGGCCAGCATGGCGTCGTAGTGCGGCGAGACCGCATCGCCGCTGCGATAGCCGGCATCGATCCGCAACCCGTCAGCCGCCTCGGGTGTTCGCCAAGTCTTGATGCGGCCTGCCGACGGCATGAAATTCTTGTGCGGATTTTCCGCATAGACCCGGGCCTCGATGGCGTGGCCGTTCAATTTGATTTCATCCTGCCTGAGCGGCAGCTTTTCGCCGAACGCCACGCGCAACTGCCATTCCACGAGATCAATGCCGGTGATCAGCTCGGTCACGGGATGCTCGACCTGCAGTCGAGTGTTCATTTCAATGAAGAAGACGTCCTTGCCGTCAGAGACGAACTCGATGGTGCCGGCACCAACATAATCCACCGAGGCAGCCGCCTTGCGGGCGGCGGCGCAGACCGCCTCGCGCTGCGTGGCGTTGAGTGTCGGCGATGGCGCTTCCTCGATCACCTTCTGATGCCGCCGCTGCAACGTGCATTCGCGCTCGAACAGCGACAGCAGATTGCCGTGACTGTCGCCGACGATCTGCACCTCGATGTGGCGGGGATTGTCGACGAATTTCTCGATCAACATGCGATCGTCGCCGAAGGCGGCCTTGGCCTCGCGCTTGGCGCTGACGATCGCGGCTGCGAGCTCACCGGCCGAGCGCACGATGCGCATGCCGCGGCCGCCGCCGCCGGCGGAGGCCTTGACCAGAACCGGAAAGCCGATCTGGTCGGCCGCCTTGGCCAGCGTCACCTCATCCTGGGCTTCGCCGTGATAGCCGGGCACCAGCGGCACGCCGGCTTCCTCCATCAGCATTTTCGAGCCCGACTTCGAGCCCATCACCCTGATCATGCTGGCGGTTGGGCCGACGAATACCAATCCTGCGTCGAGGCAGGCCTGCGCGAATTCGGCGCTCTCGGACAAAAAGCCGTAGCCGGGATGCACCGCTTCGGCGCCGCTCCTGGTCGCGGCTTCGATCACGCGTTCGATGTTGAGATAGCTGTCGCGCGCCCGCGCCGGTCCGAGCAGCACGGCTTCATCGGCCATGGCGACGTGCATGGCGTCGCGGTCGGCCTCGGAATAGACCGCAACCGTCCGCAGCCCCATCGCCTTCGCGGTGCGGATCACGCGGCAGGCAATCTCGCCGCGATTGGCGATCAGCAGGGTACGAAACCGCCGGTACTGTTTGGACCGATCCATCGTCACATCCTGAACAGGCCAAAACGAGTGGGCTCGATCGGCGCGTTGGTTGCGGCCGACAGGCCAAGACCGAGCACCAATCTTGTGTCGGCGGGATCGATCACGCCGTCATCCCATAGCCGGGCGGTGGCATAATACGGATTGCCCTGGCTCTCGAATTGCGCCCGTGTCGGCGCGCGAAACTCGTTCTCCTCCTCGACCGACCAGGTGCCTCCCTTGGCCTCGATATTGTCGCGCCGCAACTGGCTCAGCACCATCGCCGCCTGCTCGCCGCCCATCACCGAGATCCGGGCGTTCGGCCACATCCAGAGGAAACGCGGGCCGTAGGCGCGACCGCACATTCCGTAATTGCCGGCCCCGTAGGAGCCGCCGATCACAACAGTGAATTTCGGCACCCCCGCGGTCGCCACCGCCGTCACCAGCTTGGCGCCGTCGCGGGCGATGCCACCGGCTTCGTATTTCTTGCCGACCATGAACCCGGTGATGTTCTGCAGGAACACCAAAGGGATATTGCGCTGGCAGCACAGCTCGATGAAATGCGCGCCCTTCAGCGAACTCTCGCTGAACAGGATACCGTTGTTGGCGATGACGCCGACCGGATAGCCCCAGATATGAGCAAAACCGCAGATCAGGGTTTGGCCGTACAGCTTCTTGAATTCGTCGAACTCCGAACCATCAACCAGCCGCGCGATGATGTCGTGCACGTCGAATGGCTTGCGGCCGTCGGCCGAGACCACGCCGTAGATTTCCTCGGGCGCAAACAAGGGCTCGCGCGGCTCGCGCATGTTCAGGTTGGCGCGTGCCGGCTGCTTCAACGTGGCGACGATGCGGCGCGCGATGCCGATCGCATGGCTGTCGTTCTGCGCATAGTGATCGGTGACGCCGGACTGCCTTGAGTGCACGTCGGCGCCGCCTAGCTCTTCCGCAGTAACGACCTCGCCCGTGGCCGCCTTCACCAGCGGCGGTCCGCCCAGAAAGATCGTGCCCTGGTTACGCACGATAATGCTTTCATCCGACATCGCCGGGACATAGGCGCCGCCGGCCGTGCAGGAGCCCATCACGATCGCGATTTGCGGAATGCCTTGGGCGGACATCTGCGCCTGATTGTAGAAGATGCGGCCAAAATGCCGTTCGTCCGGGAAAATCTCGTCCTGCTGCGGCAGGAACGCACCGCCTGAATCGACCATGTAGACGCAGGGCAGATTGTTCTGCCGCGCGATGTCCTGCGCGCGAAGATGCTTCTTCACCGTCATCGGATAATAGGTGCCGCCTTTGATGGTCGCGTCATTGGCGACGATCATGCATTCGCGGCCGGATATCCGCCCCACCCCGGTAATGATGCTGGCGGAATGGACGTCGCCGCCGTAAAGGCCGTAGGCCGCAAGTGGCGACAATTCGAGGAACGCCGTTCCCGGATCGACCAGCAGGTCGACGCGCTGCCGCGCCAGCATCTTGCCGCGCAAGGTATGCCGGGCGCGCGAGGTCTCGCCGCCGCCGCCGGCGACCTGATCGAGCCTCTCGCGGAGTTCGGCGACCAATGCGCGCATGGCCTCGGCATTGCGTGCAAAATCGGACGAGGTGGGGTCGGTCGTGGAATGAAGCGGCATGGCCTTCAGCGGTTTATGGTGCGCCGCAATCTGGGCATTGGGGCTCGCATCATGGTGTCATTGCGCCGCCGCCTTAGGCAACCGGAACTTTCGATCCTGCGGGGATTGCCCTGGGATCAGCCTTCGCCGATCGCGCCCCTAGTGGGTCCAGGGTTCGCCGCGCCGGAATGCAAAATTGTCGGCATAGGCGGCCTGCCGGCGCGCGGGCTCCTTCGGCTCAATCACCTGATAGGGAATGCCCTCGCGCTCGCAATAGGCCACGGCGTCTTCCCTGGTGTCGAAGCAAAGCGTGAGCTGCTGCTTCATGTCGCCGGATGAGGTCCAGCCCATCAGAGGCTCGATCGCCCGCGGCTGCTCGGGCTCATATTCGAGCTGCCATTCCCCGGCTTTGGCCGTCCCCGATTGCATCGCGTTTTTGGCGGGCCTAAAGATACGTGCGGTCATGAAAGTCAGGGCCTCGTGAGATATGCGGCATGGAAGCGCGTGGTGGAATCGGCTGGTATAGTATAGAATCACCTTTCGGGAATTTGACCGGTGATTCCTGCCGCTGGATGTTAGGCTTTCCTGACCGGTATAGTCATTATGCTGCGCTGTGACAATCTTGGCCGGCCGCGCGGCTGTCCCCTCGCCCGCTGCCCGATCCTCTCGAAAGCATCCCTTCGAAACGGCACCCATGAAAATCAACGCAACCCTCCCTGAAAAAGGACGCGACCTGCGGCTCGATTTGTTTCGCGGGGTCGCAAACTGGGCGATTTTCCTGGATCACATTCCCGACAACGTCGTGAACTGGATCACCACGAGAAACTACGGCTTCAGCGATGCCGCGGATCTCTTTGTTTTTATCTCGGGGTATACCGCGTCCTTTGTCTACGCCCGGATGATGATCGACCGCGGCTTTATCGTCGGCGCCACCCGCCTGACCAAGCGCGTGTGGCAGCTCTACGTCGCGCACGTCATCCTGTTCGTCATCTATATCGTCTCGATCGGTTATGTCGCGCAGCGTTACAGCGATCCGGAGATCATCAACGAATTCAATGTGGCGGGGCTCGTTGAAAACCCAATCGAAACGCTGCGTCAGGGATTGCTGCTGAAATTCAAGCCCGTCAATCTCGACGTACTTCCGCTTTACATCGCGCTGATGGGTCTTTTCCCGCCGGTGTTGTGGATGATACTGCGCCAGCCCGGCCTGACGATGCTGGCTTCGATCGCGTTGTGGCTTGCATCCCGGCAGTTCGGCTGGAACCTGCCGGCCTATCCCGCTGGTACCTGGTACTTCAACCCGTACTGCTGGCAGGTGCTGTTTGTGTTCGGCTCCTGGTGCGCGCTCGGCGGGGCCAGAAAGAATATCGCGATCATCAACGCACCCATCACGCTTTACTTTTGCCTTGCGTATCTCGTCCTGGCTCTGGTGATGACGATGGCCGGCAAATTTCCGGATTTCGGCGCGCTGTTCCCGCACTGGCTCTATGAAACCTTCAATCCCAACGACAAGACCAATCTTGCTCCCTATCGCTTCCTGCACTTTGTGGTGATCGTGATTTTGGTCATCAGGTTTGTACCCAAGGAGTGGCCGGGCCTGGAATGGCGGATATTCGATCCCCTCGTCGTCTGCGGCCAGCAATCGCTCGCGGTGTTCTGCGTCGGCGTCTTCCTCTCCTTCGTCGGGCATTTCGAGCTGATGATGAGTTCCGGTTCGCTGTTGGCGCAGATTTTTGTCAGCGTGACCGGAATAGCGATCATGACGATCGTCGCCTATTACATCTCCTGGTCGAAGCGGCAGGATAAGCCGCTTCCCAAGCCGGCTGCCGCCAAGGTCGGCTGATTCCGCGTCGCGATCAGCCATATCCGTCGATTCACGCAGGCCGCGTGCTCGTCATGACCATGGTGGCGACGTCGGTATAAATGCCGACCAGCGGTCCAATGATTTTATGGAGCGCATTCTTCGAAATCAGCGTGTCGTGCAATACCAGATTGTCGATCCCGGTAGTCAGGAAGCAGATGACTGCGTCGCGCGGCGTCTCCACGATCGGTTCGCCCTTGACGTTGAACGACGTATTGATCAGCACGGGAACGCCGGTCAACGCCTCGAACTCCTTCAGCAGGCGATACAAGACCGGATTGGTTTCTTCCCGAACGGTCTGAACCCGCGCCGTTCCGTCGACATGGACGATCGCCGGAATCCTGTCCCGCCATTCGGCGCGGACATTCTTCGCGATCAGCATGAACGGCGAATCCTCCTCGCCTTCGAACACTTCCTTTGCCCGTTCGGCCAGCACGATCGGCGCAAACGGCCGAAACGCCTGCCGGTGCTTGACGCGGCTGTTCAGGATATCCTTCATCTCGGGCTTGCGCGGGTCCGCAAGCAGGCTGCGATTGCCGAGCGCACGCGGTCCGAACTCCGAACCGCCCTGGAACCAGCCGATCACGCGCTGTTCAGCGAGCAATTTCGCCGACTCGCGGCAGATATTCTCGCTGCGAACTGCTGATGTCTGAATGCGAACGAGAAATTTCCCGGTGGCGTTGTGAATGTCCTGATCGCTGTAGCGCTTGCCGACATAGGAGTGGCCCATGACGAACGAGCGGCGCTGTTTGAGAATGTCGAGATAACCGTAATAGGCGCAACCGATCGCTATGCCGTCGTCGCCGGCCGCGGGCTGTATCCAGACATTCTCGAATCCGGACTCCCGCGCAACCCGCCCGTTGGCCACGCAGTTCAGCGCGACGCCGCCGGCGATGCACAGATTTTTTGCGCCGGTGGTTTCGCGCAGCCACCGGGCGCGGGCAAGCAACACATTTTCGGTATCGTCCTGAACCCGCCAGGCAAGATCCTCCCAATGCCGCATCGATGGACTGGCTTCCCAGCTGCCGCTGTCCATCACGTAGGGCTGCTTGAAGTCTGTCGTCCAATGCGGAACATGCAATGTGCCGTCGTTGAGCTCGAGCAGATGTTTGACCTGTTCGCGGCGGCCATATGGCGCCAGCCCCATCAGCTCGCCGCATTTGTTCCAGTCGCCGAAAATGTAGGTCGAGGCGCGGCTGTAAAGCGCGCCAAGCCCAGGCATGTTGTAAAATTCATCGCTCAGGAAGCCGCGGTCGGGTTCCATCCATACCTTCTTCAAGCATTCGATCGTTGCACCGCTGAATTTGTAATAGCTCTCGGACTCACGGGCGAGAGGCGTAGCGGCATCGGTTGCTGGATAGGGTTCCACGGCGTCAGATCGATAGCTGCCGACGCCGTCGACAATCATCACAGCGCCATCTTCAAAGGGCGACACGGCAAACGCGCTGTAGGCGTGCGCCAGATGGTGGGATATCGACACGACCTTGTCGGAACCCGTCAGATACAGCGGATGTTTGGCAGCCTCGGCCCGTTCATATTCGGGAAGGAACCCCGGCATGTCCTGATAGACCAGCCGCTCTTCCATTTCGGCAACCGGAAGGATGTAGCAATTGCGAACGATCAGATCGACATCCTCAAGCGCGATGTCCTCGGCGTTCAGGCAATAATCGATCACCTCCTTGTAGAAGCCAGTGGCGTGCTTTTCCCGCGTGATTCGCTCCTTGGCGATGGCAAATGCGATGGCGCCGTCGCGCAACAGGCAGGCGCTCACGTCATGGTCATAGGTATTCAAGCCGAGAACATAGGTGTGTTGTTTTGGCATCTGCACTCTTTGGGAGGGATTGGGGTGGGGGACGATCAAGATGATTGGGCTGCGCAGCCGGATTTAGTCTCTTGCCAAGCACATTTGCCAGGTGACATGACCGAGTAACATTCTGGCAGATTAGATGCGTTCATTCGCCGTGAAAGAAATTGCGCGATGCACAATATCTGCAGGCGCCGCTCCGATGTTTGAACCCTTCTTCACTTGCTGCCAACAGGGACTGTAACTTGACCCCTCTTGGCCTTCTCAATAGCATCTCAAAAAAGCCGTAAGAACACTATCAAGAACACTATATTGCGAATGATCTTGGCGCGCACTGGAACGGAAATCGGTCTTCCAAGTTTGGATCAGGCAAGTTTGGAAGTTTTGGTGACTGGAACTACCGGGAGATTCGGAATGGCTAAGAAAACCGCTACCGCACGCTATACTGTTCTTACGCGCTGTCTGGCGGCGTTGGCTTTGATGTTCGTCTACGTTGTCAGCACGTCTGCTGTCCTTGTCGGTGCGACCACTACATCGGCACAGGCCCGAGGCTGGGGCCGCGGCGGTGGCTGGGGCCGTGGCGGCGGCTGGGGTCGCGGCAGAGGCTGGGGTCGCGGCAGGGGCATCGGCATCTATGGCGGCTATGGCGGCGGATGCTACTTCAGCTACCGCTGGGGTCGCTACATCTGCCCGTACTGATCCAGGTTAAATCGGCGGAATCGTTACGCACGATCAGGACAGACAGAAAAATCAGGTGCGTCGGTCAACCGACGCACCTGATTTCGTTTTGGACACCATTTGCGTTGCGACGCTTTTCCCGCCCTTCCCGCCGATCATTCGCGATTGTCGCAGCCAATTTAAACCCTCTTAAAACTATTCAAAGCGCTCCAGTTCATTTTGAAGATCGGTGCGACGCATGAGATAGATCAAAGCGTCGCGGGCGTGCGCGGGCACAATCTCATCGTGATGGGTGGATAGCGAGCGTGGCCTATGCCAAGCAGCATTTCAAAATCGGTCCGGCGAGAGTCACCGCACCGGGTGACGCTTCCAGAGCCTGACACCGCACGCGGAATTCATCAACTGAGCAAAATGGACCGGGCTGCGGCGGACGAACCGACCGATTTCGCGAATTCCGCCAACAATAGTCACAGCGCCGAGCGCCGGAAGGCGCAAGCGCCGGTTTCAACGCATCAAGCTGGCTATTCTCGGTTCAGCTACGCGAGTTGTCGAGACCGACACGACCAGGACCAGCGCGAGGGCGCTTAGGACACACAACTTCATCCGCACCGTCTTGTAGTCGGTTATCGGCAGGAGGAAGATGAAGAGCATCGCAATGACGAGAACACCGTAGATGACGTACATGGGATCGCCCCCTTGTTTCGGGAACAAGCTGGAAGTGATCCTCGAGTTGCGGAAGCTCCTGAGGCGATGCGGCAAGCCGCCCGCATCGTGAGCGGATTTTTCAAGATCGCATTTGGCCGTTATGGACGGTCAGCCTTTCACGGTCGGTCCACCCGTGCCTTCACGGAGCGAGGCGAGAGCGGTATTCGAAAAATCCTGTAGCCTTCGATTTCGGGAAACGTCTCCGCCGCTTCTGGTGACTCCAGAGTCAGAACCGCCGCCGGCACTTCGCCATTGGCCACCCGATTTATCGCCGTTGTTTGACCCTCGCTCAGTTGGACCCCAGGCGCTCCCGCGGCCGCGATCGCGGTCCGAACACTGGCGCTGGATGGGGATTGCCTGTCATCGATCGCAATGCTCTTGCCGGCCAGATCCGATACCGATTTGATTTCCGGGCGGGCCAGGAGAATCGCAACCAGCCCGTCAGCGTTGTTCGGCGACCCAGCCGCGGTCTTTTCGGCGTCGCCGCGCACAGCTTCCGGATGGTCGGAACGGTCGGTGTTGTCAGCTTTCGATTCCGGCGCTGGAACCGCTGTGGCGCCGGCACCGCCTGCAGGACGCGAATCCCCGTTCTTCGCTCGCTTTGTATTGGAGCCGGCGGCGGCGTTACCCGCGGGCTGCAAATTCGCGATCTTTGC
>WNGR01035741.1_pt1 | contig 10278 bp, 9 predicted proteins | sample 5407581 | NCBI WGS metagenome assembly WNGR01 (sample SAMN13153383, study PRJNA577476) | soil metagenome | isolation source: 80 cm soil or saprolite under Garry oak tree replicate 2 | place: USA:California | collected 2016-06-15
CTTTAGGCTGCCCCGTCCTGCTGCCGTTGCAGAGGTGCTACGGTGGCGAGCCCTGAGAAGACAGCTGGGGGGTGTCAGCCCTGCAGCAAGATGAAGTGGGGCGGGGTGGGGTGGGGCGGGGCGGGACTGGTCCACTACTTCCTCTTCCTCCCCTTTCTTGCGGATATTGCACGTTGCCTTTCGAACTCACACCGATCCGAGTCTGTACATGTACAAGTGATTGTCATTTATCGAATCTATACGCGAAATATATCTGTGTCATTAGCAAGCGCGATGCCTTTGGATGTTGTTCTTTGAGTCGAGCCTTGAGCCTTGATCTCTTGAGCCATTGATGAGATGTTCTGACGTTCGGCCTTTGTTTATGTTGGTCCATGAGTTGAGATGTTCTGATGTCATCGAGATTTTGATGTCTCAAGTTGGGATGTGGGACGTCTCGGGTCGTTGACTCACGATGTCACGATGTTGGCTGTCGGCCTGGATATCTCTTTAATGAAATCTGTAGATTAATCGGGATTAAATTGTAAATATGAATCAATATGTCATCATAATGAATGACATGGATTTATTAACAATAAATGTGTGGAGCACATTGAAAGTTAATTGTGAATTATATTGTGGATATTTTTACAATATATCTGGTGGCATAAGCCTTTGCACATCGGAGAGTGTATTGTAAATAAGTTTACAATATTTTACACAACAACGTTTTAGACATTTCTGGGAAATGCTTCTTATAAACTTAGCATATAAACCCACATAACATTGTACTATGCCCACAGTGATTGTACATCCCGATGGACCATCTTGCTAGTCTTTCAGGTCACAATAGCCCTAGTCTCTTGTATGTGCCTTCACGAGATGGGGTCTACAATCACAAACATGAATATCACTCTCTGATAGGTCTGGCTTGTTACTTCATCAATAATGCAGGTCCTTCTAGTTCTGACCCTTTTCCCTGGCCCAGAAATGACCATTTCAGGTTTCGAGCATGCTCTGGTGGATTGCTCCCAGTGTCAGCTAACCTCACCATTTCACTCCCATTTCCCTGTGTATGGTGCCTTACTCTCAATGTACAGGCCTCAAACTTGTCAAGGACATCAGGTCAAAGCTTTTAGAAGCTTGCTATCCAGAGGATGACTCTGAATGTTGTGATCTCAGAAGAGTATGTCACTTTGCAGAGCAATCATGTCCTAGCCACACTAATGGCCACACAACTCACCACAGAAGCTAGAATGTGAACAGGAAAAACACTCAGCAATGCATTCCTTGTTTGAGGAGACAAGTCTTCAGCTTCAAAATTGCAGAAAGGATTTGGACAAGGCTGAAGAGGAGCGAACCACAGTGTTGGTGTACAGCACAGAAGTCAAGGCGCTAAGGGAGTGGCTCTTGCAGAAAGAGCAAGAAGTGCTTGACTTGACCTCAGAACTGTCTGAGCAGAAGTGGGAGCTATGACTACAGGATAAGCTGAGGGAAGGGTTGTCTTGTGGCAAGACACACTGCAAATGCTGCAGTAAGTTCAATATCCCTGGTGTCATGCTTCAGTTTTATTAAGGAATCTGGGCTGTGCAGACACAATTTTGCCAAATGGGCAGTCTTTTGCACAGGAAGTGGCCCAAGTTTCTCTCTGTGAAGACCAACTACAACAAAATTTCTTACCAGTGCAGCTCTGCCACTTCACACTTCTAACAGCGAATGACAGCTGGAATAGGGTGCATGTAAGGAAGCAGAACATCTTTATGAAGTAGATTTGGTAGAGCTTCAAGATCAGGTCCTGTCTTTGAAATGAGAACTCAAGGACACAAGTCGTGATCATGTCGACATTGTGCAAGCACTCAAGTGTGAGATATCTCAATGCGAGTTGAATCATATTGGTAAGCAGTTTTTTCCTGAGTCCTGGTGCACTTGATAGGATAATGAATGGACAATTAGATGTATCCCTTGTGCTGAGACAGCAAATGGTGGAGTGCCAGGCCAAGGGGCCACAGTTGGATGCTGATACTAACACCAATAATGCTGGGCTCCTCAGTCATAACCATGCAGCAGCATGTCTACAACTAGATGGTGTTCCCATTCCTGATGCAACCAAACCTGAACCTGTGCTGCACCAGACAGTGAGCCAGCAATCGAATGACATTCCCAAACCCAATACAGCTGGTCCCAAGATCATGCCAGATGATGTTCATATTCCTGATGCAACTGAACCTGAACCTGTGCTACACCAGGCAGTGAGTCAGCAATTGAATGACATTCCCGATCCCAACATAGCTGGTCCTGAGACCATGCCAGACGATATCCCCATTCCTAATGCAACTGAACCTGAACCTGTGCTGCACCAGGCAGTGGGCCAGCAATTGAATGACATTCCCAATCCCAATGCAGCTTTTCCCAAGATTGTACCCCAACAGAAAGTTGGCCTGCATTTGGATGTTGTCAGCGATGGTGCAAGGTCTGAATTTGTACTGCATCATATGGAGGACCTACAGCTGGATGGTGTTGTGGCAGACCATCCCTCGGATGGTGTTTCTGTTCCCGATGTCACTGGTACTGGACCTGCACCACGTCAGGTGGCACATCAACACTTGGAAGACAATGCTGATGATGCTCAAGACGTGCCCCCCTTGAGCTACTTTTCATCCTCAAGTTCAGTGGGTCAGCAGTCAAATGACATTGTCAATTCCAATGCAGCTAGTCCCAAGATCATGCCCCAACAGGTGGACCTGCATTTGGACATTGTCAGTGAAGGTGCCAGTACCAAATTCATACCACATCATATGAAGGGCCTACAACTGGACAGCGTTGTGGCAGGCCATCCCTCAGATGATGTTTCCATTCCAAATGTCACTGGTACTGGACCTGTGCTGCATCAGGCAATGCACCAACACTTGGGAGGCAACATTTTTGATGTTGATGGTGCTCAAGTTGCTCCCCCCAAGTCTTACTTTTCACCTTTTGGTCCTTTGGATATTCCTGGGCAATATATGCATTTGAACCAAAAGCTGATATTTCTTTTATCGACAGTCGTCGCATTTATCGCCATTGTTATCCAATATGAATTAGGGCCAGAAATGCTGCACAGAAGTACTGGACTTACAAGGCCAGGTTGGGCTTGTCATCACAAGGAGGGTTGGAAGAGGAAAGAACTTGCAAGGCAATAGTCAATTGTGGAACGATTGGTGGAATGTATCTTTGTGCCAGTGTGACAGTCACATCACAGTAGTGGCATTACTTTGCGATTTTTGTTGAATAAGAACTTTTATATTAACATGGAAGGAACTGTAGCTAGCTAATCAAATCACTGTCGGGAAGGCAGGAATATGTGCCCATTTGAAAAGGTGGTGATGGAGGAGGTGTCAGAGTGAGTGCAACAAATGTACACCCTTAAGTACTGCTACCCTACAGTGAAGGCACATGAGAGAACTTAAAGCAGACAACAGTAGAATAGGAAGTTGGCCCAGTCCAGTGAGTCAAATGTCCAAATTCCCACCTCTTCCCATGTTCCCACAACCATGTCACCTCTCTGTCTCACTGCTACAGTACCCCTGCCCTCTTGGTCCATTATCCACACTCCTTGAGCCATTCACATATAGTCTCCCCCTCTATCCACATGCCACCCAACACGAGCAGCTATGACTGACATCTGGTTGCCTCAGTGGGGACGGTCGTTGCTCCCTCCCCTCCTCCCATAGTCGTAATGCCATACTGGCCACTCAAAGGCCATTTGTTGTCATCCTTGCATTCATCTCACTGATGTCTGTTCTGGGCCCTCTTGGACATAGCTTGCACTCATTGGTCCAGCCCTGTCTGTTGGCTTTGGGGTGAGTGCCACTGCGATGCTTCCATGTACAACTAACCTCTGACTCCTCAGGTTACCACAGCTGTCAGGTCACCATCTGAAGGCTGCCTTCCCTCTGCTGTCACCCTCTGATAACCATTAGGCTGCCCTGTCCTACCATTGTTGCAGAGGTGCAGTGTGGTGAGTGGCACAGGGAAGCCTTTGGCACTTGTGCTCACACCGCTGGGTCATATGTCAGTGTGGCCGGTCAGCTGGATTATCCTCACCTCTCAGACTCAGCGGCAACTGAATACGCGCGTATGCCTCTTGCTCATCCCAACAGCAGTGCCAACCTGCAGAGATTATGGAGAGCTACTGCACCCCACTGTATAATGGGAATCTTCCACCATGTATGTAGCTCAGCTCATTATTTCATTGGAATTTTCACAGCATCCCCTTCCTCCAGAGAAGTGACATCAATATCAGATTAATGGACTCAGAGGGCTATTGGGCTTTTGGCCTTTACAATACCTCCATTGAAGACTTGGTGCCAAATACATGTGATACCACTGGTGGTTTTGAGCTGTATATGTGGGGTGCGAACAGGCACTTCTCTTACCTTACTTTCTGGGTTCCTAACCAGTGATGCTCAGCCATTACAGGTATACCTCCCTGGACCACAGTGATACCGATGACCGTATCCACCTCGAACAGGTTGTCCTTAGGTACCATAATGTGTCTTGAGGGTAGTGAAATGGCACACATCAATCATTTTCAAACTGCAGCCTGCACTGGCTAGGGACATCCAAACATGCCTTCCCAACATTTGGGATTGAGAATGCTGCCAACAACTGGCCTGCAAGTATGAGCATGACTTCCATCATCAAAATGGCACTGCAAACCAGAGCCATACTGTTGAATTTGTGGGACCTCAACAACCCAATGGGGAAATGGCCCAATGGGGAAACATGGCCCAAAGGGGAAATGGCCCAAAGGGGAAAGTGTGGGTCCACACTAGAAAATGACCAGACTGGGGTTTGAACCCAGGACCTGACTGGGGTTTGAACCCAGGACCTCCTGGTTATATACTGGGTGCTCTAACCACTGAGCTATATGGCCCTGAGTACAGGGTGTTGGCTTCACACTCATATCAACTATGACAGATTGCTTATCCAACACATACCAACACACCCCACCCTTGGTGTCAAAATTGATGTTGACAATGGCAAGCTCAGTCTTAATTTTGGCAATGAGAGCAGCCCAAGTGGCACTGACAACTTGGAACTACCCTGGGCAAAAAGGTGAACACTCATTTGTGTATGTATTATTCCATGCACCAGGTTGTGTTTTGGGTCTAGAGCTAATTGCCTCATACCATTCAGCCAGCAAGTGACCTCACCAGTTTATTATTGAACTCCTCAACAACACCTGCCCACCACCGCTTGTCCACACAACAATGACAGTCTCCCCCAGATTCACACTCCACTTGCCCCACTGATTCTGGCCATTCTGGTGCTTCTGTCCCTCCTAAATCCCATCCAACACTGCCCTATGAACCCAGCTGCCGCCTGTGCAGATTCTGCTTCCTCTACCTATGTTGATCTCTCTGCCTTAGGTCCAGGGATCAGTACTGGTGTCCTTCTGAGTCTGCCTGCACTGTGCTTGACCCCTTCCATTGTAATTGTTTGCTGTGGGTGCAGGACCGTACCTAGTCCATGTCCGCAACCACTTCCACCCACGTAGCAGCTTGCAGAACATTGGCCCACTCCCACCACACACATTTGGCCCAAAGATCTTAATTGTATTTGAGAGCAAACTTGTCTTGTTTGTCCACATACATTTGATGGCGCCTTACCACACTTTTGATATCAAGTTGAAGGACAGGTGGGTTGGCTTAATGGTGGCCCAACTCACTGTAAGGCCAGCTTGGGCTCTGGGCCCAAATACGGCTATGTGCTATGTTGTTAAAGTCATTGATCAAAACTAAAGAATATTGAATCCCAGCACAGGCACTCACATACCCCTTTATTTGACCCCCAGAAGACCTGCTGTTTTGACTTCTAGGCCTTGTTGTGCTGGATCTGCAGATTACTTGACAAAAGGATCCAGCACCTCTTGAGTGCAGTGGAGTGCATCTGTATCATCCCATCACCAATCTCTCTCATCAGAATCACTGCCACCTCATATGGACACTGGACACCCCTGCATTGACATGATGGCCAATAACCTTGCCTCAGGGCCATGCTCAAGCCTGCCTTTCATTGCATCGCCCATCCCTACATTGATCAGTGACACTTTCTTTCATCCTGTCAGAAATTTCCTTACTCATTTTGCCACTCTTTGTTCTTGCTTGCCTAGTGCTCGCCCCACCACCTAGCTGGCAGTTCCTAACCACCTCCAAGTTGCCATCCACACCTACACAGACTGTTGCACCCATCATTAGACTTGGAGAGAGTTCTATTGTTGTGCGTCATCATGTCTCACTTCCCTTTGTTGACTATTTTTGTATGCTCCATCCTTGTTTCATTTAGCTACATTTATTCCCTTACTCATGTCCACACCCATTTCCCTTTGTCTACCTACTAGCCGTCGTACCTATGCCATACCCTATTCGACGTTTTCTCCATTGTTCTTCCCCCTCTTGCCACACCCTCTCCCTACTGTACTTTCAACCTAATCGTGAAACCATTGGACACCAATTGTTTGTATTTACACCGCAATCTTGACTTTGTAAATCAGTGTTGTTTTCCTCTTCATTTCCATCATTTGACTCTGAGTATTAGCCTACACTGCGCAAGTTAAGATCGCCATTGCCACCCTTGTCATTTGAGCTGCCAACCTCAGATCCTCTCCCACTGCTTAGCCTGGAAGCAGCCTCACCATTTCCACCCACACCATCTGAGCTGCTGACCTTGGACCCTTGCCCCTTGCCTGATCTTGCCCCCATACTTCCTAAGTCATCGCATAAAACCCCCAACTGCCTCACAGTCTCACTTGCATACCCATCTGCACTTTTCTGCATGCTTGCCATTGGGACTGAATTACTCTCCTATCCTCTCACCACTCCTCCCTTTCCCTAGCAGAATCTGTCTTCGAACTCAGACAGACTTGGCACCATACAGTGCCCCATACTCCAAGGTAGCATGCCTACCACATATGCTTAGTGTACAACATCTACAGGGTAGCATCTCTCTTAGCTAACTGACACCATTTGCTCCAGTGATAGAGTTCACCCTTACCAAGGCAGTGAAGGAAGGCAGGGAGCAATTTGACCTTGTTTGGCTTCACAAACAAAGTGAGTGAAAGATTGTCATACTTGGTTATGAGTATGAGCCCTCACCACTTCTGACAGTCCACACCCAAGCTAGAAGAGTGAAGAGGCAACTAGGCCCTTGACTGAAGAAGGTTCTTTGCAGCACACTGGATTGCAAAGTAATCTATTCATTGTGCTTTCTGCACACATTCACCATGGTATCAACTTGAAGGCACAACTGGGATATCTACACCTTCAACAAGGCTCTTGTAATCATGACCTTTCAATATACATGTCAGCTGGGGGTTGCCATGCATAAGTGATGAGAGTCCTTGAATGTGCCTGCATAGCTACAGCATCTTACAGGTACCTAACCTGCTTGACTCCTGTCACAATTGAGGCACAAATGACCTCTATGCCAAGAACACAAAGTGATGTCAGTGATGTGTCATTCATTCCTGTGGTATCTGGTACTGATTTGTTGCCACTTTGTAGCTCCTCTAGGAAAACAAGGAGCTGAAAAGCAAGTTCCTGAAAATGGAGATTCGGCTTGCCTGTGCCAACTCTCTTATCAACATTGAGAATGGCAATGATGCTGGGGTGGTTACAGGATTACTGGCCACTATCATGGAGCATGTAAGATGTCTTCCACCCTGGTCACTGCAATCCATCTCACTGAGTTGCATTGCAGATACAGTGCCTTGTTGTATTATCAAAGAACAGAAAGCATCAGGTATGCTGGTACACATTTTCAATGGCATATTTCTCAGCACACACTAGATTCAACAAATGTACAAGGATGAGCAGTACCGACACAATGTGGAGTTGCTCAATGCATACTATGAATGAGACATGTAGGAGAGGGCAGCATGTGATTCTCTCTTTCAAGAATATCATGAGTGGGATGCAGAAGAGGCTACCCCCTGCAGACTAGAATCACCAAATATCTCAGGATAGGACATGTGGCCAGGGAGAAACTTTCACATTACAAGCCAGCATTTCTCATGTAGACTTTCGAACTTTGGATTGATGCCTCACCCCTGCTAATAAACCAATTTATCATCCATTGCCAGATTCACTTAGATTTGGTCCAAGTATGTGGCTTCTTGTACCTCAGCCCTGCTGTAAGGGCAGCTCAGTCCATAGCTGTAAAATTGGTCATTTCCATTCACAGCCATCTTGGAGTCCAGAGTTGTCTTGCCCCTATCTCAGTCATCTCTCCCATCGGCTCTCCCATCTCCCACCAACTCACCTTTTGTTTGTCCAAATCACATCACATCTTGTCTCAAGTCTTTCTCTTCTCCCTCTCTCATCATTGTCACTCTTGTTTTCTTCATATGCCTGTTCTGCTCTTGTCAGGTGCCTCTTGCACCATTCCAATATTGGTTCAATGACAGGGTCTCAGATTTCCTTCAACTGCAATGCCAACAGTGTCAAGTGTTCACCTCTAGTGTCATGTTTCCACACTATCCTCCAACATCCAGCCTTCCCCCATTCTTCATGTCACCTCATCATGTCTTGAAGACACCACTCATATTCTTGTCTTAACCAATCAATATTGTACCTCCATTTACACCTTCGTTTCATTGTTGGATCAACTTGTGTTGCACTCTCTGTCTCAGGCATAGGCATGCCCATCTTTTCTATGTTATTCTTTGCTACTTCCTAACACTTCCTTTGTACTATTAGTGCACCATGTGGGTTGTCAATATCATTGGTACTGTTGTTTGGCCATGCATCCATACCCACCAACTCCCCCCACTTTTGCTAGTATTACAACTTGTGTTTCTGTACCTTATGTTTACTGCAGTTCTCATTTGTTGACTCCCCTCCCATACTTGACTTTTCCTTTACTTTTCTCCCACTTTGGCAATACTCTTTCACAAGTTTTGACTTCATTTGACCCTAGGTACTATGTTTCTCATATAGAAGGGCTTCAGGATTGTGCTCAATACCATTGTCAATTTCCCCCATTCACTTGTTGAATTCGTGGGACCTCAACAACCCAATGGGGAAATGGCCCAATGGGGAAACATGCCCCAAAGGGGAAACAGGGCCCAAAGGGGAAACAGCCCAAAGGGGAAAGTGTGGGTCCACACTAGAAAATGACCAGACTGGGGTTTGAACCCAGGACCTCCCGGTTATATACTAGGTGCTCTAACCACTGAGCTATATGGCCCTGAGTACAGGGTGTTGGTTTCACCCTTCATGTCATTTCATCAACACTCTGGGTCACAGTCAAAGACACTTGAATTGTCATGCTTTTCACAATTTGCCAATTCTTGTCTCCTTCAAAATCAACTCTCATCTCACTTTTGATTCCACATTCTACTAGCTTCCTCTTTTCATCTTAGGTCCTATCTTTGTGATCATCATCAATAACTCTCACAAAGTATTCCTGAACTCAAATGGGTTTGTTGTTATTCTCTGTCATTTCTCATCATCCACTATCACTCCTCCCACATGCCTTCCTCATTCACTCTTGACTGGTTGTTTTTGAACATGGAATGATCGCCTTTGTCTCTTGTGTCTTGGCTTGATCTTGCTTCTTGGCTTTAACCCCTTAACCCATCTCTTCTCCACATTCACCACTATGGAGTGCATCTGTTCCTGTGCACTACCTCTGCTTAGTGCTTGCTGCAGTCTGCCTTTGATACATGCCACCACCACCTCTGCATGCCTCTGCAAGTTGCCTCTGAAAGCCATTGCACCTCTGCATGCTTCTGGTACATGTCACCACTTGTGAGTACATACCTGGCTGTGGCAGTAATGGCTGCCTTGCCACCCAACTTGTCTCCTTTTCCTCCTGTCCCATGGTGACCATTTCTGTTTTGTTATAATAAATGACCTGATAAATCCCAATAAAATATATAAAATTATACAATGGAAACATATTATATATTGTGTAATAAAATGCTTCCAAAATAACCTAGGAAATATTGTGATACTTCATATATGATTTTGTTATGGTTTTCCTTTGCAAAACCATGATGCCAAAATAAAAAATATTACTGTTAAAAAATGATGACATTGTATTATAGTCAAGTCAAGATTTTACCATCTAGAATCTTGTTAATATAGTTTTAACTGCTTGTCATTGTCTTTTCATGTGAAATATTTAGGTAGATGGGAAAAATCTTCTAATGTTTTGTTATGCCATTTACACTTGGAAAAAATTATTTGGTTTGCATTTTTTAAACCTACTTCTAAGTGAAACATCTTAGCAAAGGGACAAATTTTTCTACCCACAAGG
>WNGR01009362.1_pt1 | contig 10276 bp, 8 predicted proteins | sample 5407581 | NCBI WGS metagenome assembly WNGR01 (sample SAMN13153383, study PRJNA577476) | soil metagenome | isolation source: 80 cm soil or saprolite under Garry oak tree replicate 2 | place: USA:California | collected 2016-06-15
CTCCGGCCAAGAACGCCGCGCCTCGGGGGCGCAGCCCCACCATGACGGGCTTGGCGCCAATCGGATATAACCGCTCTGCGGCCGCGCGACCACCGGTTGGAGCGCGTGAGACCGATTCGCCGAAACAACATGAACCAACCCGTCGAGTCCGCAAGCGCCTCCTCCTCCCTCGAAGCGACACTCAAGCAGGGGCTTTTTGCCGTCACGGCCGAGATCGCGCCGCCCGCCTCCTTCGACCCCGACGACCTCATGGCGAAGGCGCGGCCGCTGCGCCATCTCGCGGACGCGGTCAATGTGACCGACGGCGCGAGCGCGCGGGCGCATATGAGCGCGCTCGTCGCCGCCTCGATGCTAGTGCAGGACGGGATCGAGCCGATCCTGCAGCTCACCTGCCGTGACCGCAATCGCATCGCGCTGCAGGCCGATCTCATGGGCGCCGCCGCGACCGGCGTCCACAACCTCCTGCTCCTCACCGGCGACGACCCCAAGGCCGGCGACCAGCCCGAGGCCAAGGCCGTATTCGATATCGACAGCGCCAGGCTGACCGAGATGGCGCGGCGCATGCGCGACCGGGGCCAGTTGCCTTCCGGCCGCAAGATCGCAGGCCGGGCGCGGTTCTTCCTTGGCGCCGCCGACCTGCCGGTCGATCCGCCGCCCGGCTGGCAGCCGGCGAAGCTCAAGGCCAAGGTCGCGGCCGGGGCGCAGTTCGTCCAGACCCAGTTCTGCATGGATGCCGCCGTGGCGCGGCGCTATGCGCAGCGGCTTGCCGAAGACGACGCGACCCGCGGCCTCCATCTCCTGATCGGGGTGGCGCCGCTGCAGGCGGCGAAGTCGGCGCGCTGGATGCGCCAGCACCTGTTCGGCACCATCATCCCGGATGCGTTTATCGAGCGCCTTGACCAGGCCGCCGATCCCGCCCGCGAAGGCCAGCGCATCTGCGTCGAACTGATCGAGGAGCTCGCGACCATTTCCGGGATCGCGGGCGTTCACGTCATGGCCCCCGCCAACCAAGCGGCCGTGCCCGGCGTCATCGCCGAGGCGCGCCGACGCCTGCCCCGGCCACGCCAGTCGGCCCTCGCCGATGCCTTGTTCGAGCAGCGGGTACGCGCAACGTGATCACGCCTGCGTTAGCCCGAATGGAGCACAGCGCAATCCGGGATCGGTCGATCCGCTGGCCGAAGCCTATCCTTTGGATCTTTTGTGCGGCTGACGTGTGACTCGCTGCATTTCAGCTTGGGTCCCGGATGCAGTGCAGCGCGATGCGCGCAACGCGTCGTGGTGCACTGCAATCCGGGACCGCCACAGATACCGAGTCTGGGGCGGACCGAGCTTGTGGCGGTCCCGGGTCAGCAGAGCACCACAACGCAGTCAAGCTTGCGCAGACTGCGTAAACTTGTCTGCGTGGTTCGCGCTGCGCGCGCCCCGAGGCTGCTGCGCTGCGCCGGGGACACATGCGACCTGGCGCCAGCGCTCAATCTTCGGCGGCCTCCTCCTCGCCGCTGGCGCTGCTTTCGCCGGTGAGAATCTGCTCCGCGATCAGCCCGGCGTTTTGGCGAATCGCGGCCTCGATCTTCCCGGCGATGTCGGGATTGGTCTTGAGGAAGGCCTTTGCGTTTTCGCGGCCCTGGCCGATGCGCTGGCTGTCGTAAGAGAACCAGGCGCCCGATTTCTCGACCACGCCCGCTTTGACCCCGAGGTCGACGAGCTCGCCGGTTTTCGACACCCCCTCGCCATACATGATGTCGAACTCGACCGTCTTGAACGGCGGCGCGAGCTTGTTCTTGACCACCTTCACGCGGGTCTGGTTGCCGACCACCTCCTCGCGCTCCTTGATCGCGCCGATGCGGCGGATGTCGAGGCGGACCGAGGCGTAGAATTTGAGCGCATTGCCGCCAGACGTGGTCTCCGGGCTGCCATACATCACGCCGATCTTCATGCGGATCTGGTTGATGAAGATCACCATGGTGCGGGAGCGATTGATCGAGCCGGTGAGCTTGCGCAGCGCCTGGCTCATCAGCCGCGCCTGCAGCCCGGGTTGGCTCTCGCCCATCTCGCCTTCGAGCTCGGAGCGCGGCACCAGCGCCGCGACCGAATCGATCACCAGGATGTCGACCGCGCCCGAGCGCACCAGCGTGTCGGCGATCTCCAGCGCCTGCTCGCCGTGATCGGGCTGGGAGATGAGGAGCTCGTCGACATTGATCCCGAGCTTCCGCGCATAGATCGGGTCGAGCGCATGCTCGGCATCGACGAAGGCGCAGATGCCGCCCTTCTTCTGCGCTTCGGCCACGCAGTGGAGCGCGAGGGTGGTTTTCCCGGACGATTCGGGCCCGTAAATCTCGACCACGCGCCCGCGCGGGAGCCCGCCGATTCCAAGCGCGATATCGAGCCCCAGCGAGCCCGTCGGGACGGTCTCCACGTCCATCGATTTCGGGTTCTTGCCGAGCCGCATGATCGAGCCCTTGCCGAAATTGCGCTCGATCTGGGAGAGCGCGGCATCAAGGGCCTTCGACTTGTCCATGGAGGAACCTTCGACCAGACGTAGCGCAGTTTGGGCCATCGCTCCTACTCCTTATATGACCGGATTCGGAGGACCGACAACGAATGCCGCCGCCGGTCCAGCATGAGGGGGCAATGTACACGATTTGTTCTAGGTTCGCAATATGTTCTTTTCGGGGGGTGGTGCTGTCCCAATTCCGAGGCCGGTGTCCTAATTTGCGGGAGAAAGTGTCCTACTTTCCTTGTATTCGAGCTTCTTGTGATTGCCATCACAGCGCATGCGGAATGGGTCGCCATCCTGTAGCTGCCAAGCTGACTTTACCCCGCCGGAGCCTCCGGCCAGCCCAAAGGAGACCGCCATGACAACTCTTTCGATCTTTACCCGCATCGCCATGATCGCGACAGTTGGCTTGACCCTGTCCGCTGCTGTCGATGCCGCCAGCGCGGCTCCGAAAAGCAAGGATGCGCGTAAGCAAGCCATCAACCACCTCGACAACAAGTACTACGACCTGCACAAGCAAAGCACGGAGACCGCGAAGTTCTAGGGTTGGGGGAACGAGGCCGCCTCAGCTGGCGGCCTCGTCCTTTTGTCTTTGTAGATCACCTTCAGGCTTCCGCTTGGCAGGTCAAGCCATGGCTTCCGTTCCGTCTCCGGCCAGACGTCGCCCGAATTTCGGCAGACGCGTGCCGCCGATCGGGATCAATTTTCCGGCGACTCCCCGCGCCGCGAGTGTATCGATATGCCGCCCTATTGCGATACCGCTATTCCAATTCGCGAATGAAAGTATTCCAGTTTGCGGCGTTGCAAGCGCGGTCTTTTGGAGCCATCCTGGGGTCCTGCTTCTACTCCCCTCAGAAGCAACGCCAACATGCCCCGCTTCGGCGGGGCTTCTTTTTTCTGCCGAGGCGGCCGCGGCTTCCGCTCGATCGCTCACAGGACGAGGCCGTCGGGTGAAGCGGCCTCATTTTGGTCGCTTCGCTGACGAGTTCAGCGGGGGAAATAAGTGGGCCCCAGCCTGGGAGACCGGGGCCCGAGTCATGACAGTCTCTGCCAAAGGAGATCCGACCACTTCGGCGATGCGAGCTTATCCCATGTCCGCCGTGGCGGCAATCGCCAGTTTTGTGGCTGACGTCGTGCACGGTCACCACTCCTCCCCAGTACCCTATCCCAGCAATGGGAACGCGCATGCCGGCTCTGCTCAAGCCGGGACAGCGACCACGGCCAGGGATTTCAGCCCGACTCAGAGACGGACCGGTGCCGGCGTGAAACAGGCCGGTGCGCAGCACTCGGCAGGCCGCCTCGCGTCCAGTCACACACAAAAAAAATCGCCCTGCAGGGAGGCCGCAGGGCGAGAGTTTGAGGTCATATCCCGAGAGGGACGTGATGTTTATATAGAATTTACGTCCAAAAGCCAAGTTAAAGATTCTTCACTTGCCACATCCGCACGTATGGCTCCCGGGTCCGGCGACCCTCCGCCGCCGTTTCCGCCTCTGTCCATGGATCAAGATCACGTCATAAATATTTGGTTTGACATGAGTTCCTAGCTTTTGACAGCCGCCAAAGAAAAACCCCGCCGAGGCGGGGCTAAGTTGGGATGCAGCAAAGGGAGGGGAACGCCCTGCCGCATCTCCGTGACACCCCAACGCGGCCCCTTCGCCCTGGTTCCGGGGTCAAGAAAAAATTTCGAGGCGGGTCGCGGGGAGGAAGGCAGGCCGGGGCGCCGAACCCGGCGCGCCCCGGACGGAGCGCCAGCGCAATCCGGGATCGGCCGGTCCGCTGGCTGAAGCCCATCCTTTAGAGCCTTCGCGCCGCTCACCCGGATTGCGTTCCGCAACATCCGGGCCGCAGCTGGCTCCCGCCGCCTGCCAACGGCACCACAGTGGGGGCACACGGAACCACCCGGCTACAATCACCCCTCATCCCACCGCAATGCGCTTCGGCGCTGGCGCTTGACGTGTGCCTCGGGAGCAAACTTGACCGCCGCCCCGCCGCGCCACCAAGGTAAACCGGCGCGCCGGCCTTGCATTCTCGCCGGGGGATGGGGCGACCGCCGGCCCCGGCGGAGCCGGCCATTGGCTGGCAAGAGCCGCAATTGCGCGCGGAGGACGGCATGCCCCGGCAAGCCAATGCGGTCGATTTCTGGCGCGGATTCGCGCTCGCCTCGATCTTCATCAATCACATTCCGGGCCTCTATTACGCGCAATTCACCCTTGCCAACGTCTCGATCTCCGATTCCGCCGACCTCTTCGTCTTTCTCGCCGGCTGGTCGCTGCGTTATCTCGTCGGATCGACCCTGCCGACCTGGTTTCTGGTCCTCCGCCTCGGCGGCCGCGCGCTGCAGATCTATGCCGCCCAGATCATGATCACGATGATCGCAATCGCGATGCTCGCCACGACCGCGATCCTGTTGCAGAATCCGCTGATCCTGGAATGGCACAACGCCGCGGCGGTGTTCTACGACCCGGTGCCGACCCATATCGGGCTTGCGCTCATCACCCACCAGCTCGGCTATTTCGACATCCTTCCGCTCTATGTGGTGCTGATGCTGACGGCGCCCGCGCTCGCGGTCCTCGACCGCTACGCGCCGAGCGTGGTGCTGCCGCTCTCGTTCGGCTTCTATTGCGTCGTGCTGGCGTTCCGCCTGATCCCGCCGACCTGGCCGGTGTCGGGCGAATGGTTCTTCAACCCGCTGGCCTGGCAGCTCATCTTCGTCCTCGGCTTCGTGCTCGCGAAGGAGGACGGCATCGGCGGCTGGGTGCGCCGCAACATCGGCTGGCTCCGCCATGCTGCGGTGCCGATCGTGGTCGCAGGTTTCCTGGTGGTCTGGAACGACTGGTGGCCCGATCCGACCGACATGCCGCAGCCGCTGTTGTTCTTCATCTCGGACAAGACCTTCGAGACGCCGATGCGGCTCATTCAATTCCTCGCGCTCGCGGCCTTGTTCTCGGGCTCGTTTGCGCTCATCCGCCGCCTCGCCCCGCCGCTGACCGAGTTCCTGTCGATGCTCGGGCGCAATTCGCTGCCGGTGTTCTGCGTTGGTTCGCTGATGAGCCTCGCCGGCCAGATCACCCGCTTCGTCTATGAAGGCTATATCAGTGTCGACACCATCGTGGTAATTGTCGGGCTCGCAATCATGGCGCTGACCGCATGGCTGGCAGAATGGCGCGAGCGCGCAAGGATGAGGCCGCCGGCCGAATTGCCGGCGCAGTCCTGATCGGCTTGGCCTTGTGTCTGCCGGCGGCGGGCGAGGAAACGCAGGCGACGACGCCGCTCTCGCCGGAGTGCCAGAGCGGAGGCGAGGCGATCGTCACCGAATCGCCGCTGCCGAACGTCGCTGCGGCGCTCGCGAGCCGCAAGACCATCAAAATCCTGAGCATCGGCGCCTCGCCCGCGGCCGGACGGCGCACGATCAAGGGCGGCTATACCAGCCTGATCGAGCAGATCCTCGAGCGCGCGATCAAAGGGCTCGACGTGGTCATGATCAACCGCGGCGTCTCGGGCGAGCTCGCCGCCAATGCCGCGATCCGGATCAGGACCGAAGTGGCGCTCAACAGGCCCGATCTCGTGCTCTGGCAGGTGGGCACCAACGACGCGCTCGCCTACGTTCCGGTCCCGCAGATCGATGCGACGGTCGTCGACACGCTGGGGTGGCTCCGCCGCCACCAGGTCGATGCGATTCTGGTCGGCCTGCAATATTTCGAAGGCATGGCGCGCAACCCGCATTACATCGCGGTGCGCGACGACCTTCGCAAGATCGCGGCGCGCGAGAAAACCATCATCGTGCGGCGCGACGAAGCGATGCAGATGATCAATCTGGCCAAGACCGAAGGCGGCATCCCGTTGCCGGACGAATTCGAGCAGACCGAGGCCGGCTATACCTGCCTCGCGCAATATGTCGCGCGCGCGATCGCGGTCGGCGTCTTCGGCAAGAGCCTGCGCCGCGACACCGGCGGACCATAGCAACCAGGCTTCAAAGTCTGATTCGACCCGATCGCCCCACTCGCCGCCTTATTGGATCACCTCGTCAGTGCTTTCGAGCATCGTTCATCCGGTCGCCCGGTGAAAATTCCGATGCCCCGCGGCGAGGTTTGACGGTCGAGTCCCGCATCCGGTCGCCTGGCGAAAATTCCGATGCCCCCCGGCGGGGCTTGACCGTCGAATCACGCAGCTGATCGCCGGGCGAAAATTCCGAGGCGCCTCGACCCTGGGTGCCGCCCACATTCCCTCTAGGTGCGGCATTGCCGAGAGCGGGTAAACCGATAATCAGAACAGACGCGAGGGCAACTGCTGTTTTCTTCATCTCTGCCTCCTTGCAGCAGAAGAGACGAGGCCGCTGAGCCAAGCCTCAACCGTCAACGCTCTCGATCGGAAATGGTTCGGCAAGATGAATTCACGCCACAGCCCGGGGGCAGCCGGGCGAGGCGGAGGAGCGGAGCCCGACCTGGGCGCTGCCGGGGCAGGATGCAAGGCGATGGAGTCAAGCTCTACCCGGGCCCGAGCCGCATCTGCGCGAGCACCGCGCGAGTTCCAGCGCCAGGCGCGCGACTTCGCCGCCGCGGTGAGGGCTCAGGGCAAGCCGGTGCGGGTTCCGTTGGGACTCGTCGCTCCGCCATTGGATTTACCCGCGTTCGACCGCCTAATGAGTGGCCGAAGTCGGATATATCCGACTTCGGCTGAGAGGTCGACCCTCGCAGGCGCTAGGCCGGGATAACGACAGTGCCCCCGACCCTCCCCGACAAGCTTGCGCGAATCGATTCATGCAAATGTGTGCCAGTCGTTGGTGACCTGGGCGATGATGGCCCCGCTGTAGGCGTGGTCGTTCATGTCCCAGGTGGCGAGCGTTCCATCGTCGTTGCGCCACAGGATGTCGGTCTTGCCGTCGCCGTTGAAGTCCTCGGTGCCGGCGATGTGCCAGTCATTGGTGACCGTCGCGATGACTGCCCCGCCGTAGGCGTGGTCGTCCATGTCCCAGGTGGCGAGCGTTCCATTGTCGTTGCGCCACAGGATGTCGGTCTTGCCGTCGCCGTTGAAGTCGCCGGTGCCGCCAACGTGCCAGTCATTGGTGACCGCCGGGGTGAAGATGAAGCCGCTGAACGCGTGGTCGTTCATGTCCCAGGTAGCGAGCGTGCCATTGTCGTTGCGCCACAGGATGTCGGTCTTGCCGTCACCGTTGAAGTCGCCGGTGCCGGCAACGTGCCAGTCATTGGTGACCACCGGGGTGAAGGCGAAGCCGCTGAACGCGTGGTCGTTCATGTCCCAGGTGGCGAGCGTTCCATTGTCGTTGCGCCACAGGATGTCGGTCTTGCCGTCGCCATTGAAGTCTCCGGTGCCGGCGATGTGCCAGTCATTGGTGACCGCTGGGTTGAAGATGAAGCCGCTGAACGCATGGTCGTTCATGTCCCAGGTGGCGAGCGTGCCATTGTCGTTGCGCCATAGGATGTCGGTCTTGCCGTCGCCATTGAAGTCGCCGGTGCCGGCGATGTGCCAGTCGTTGGTGACCTGGGCGATGACGGCCCCGCTGTAGGCGTGGTCGTTCATGTCCCAGGTGGCGAGCGTTCCATCGTCGTTGCGCCACAGGATGTCGCTGTTGCGGTCGCCGCTGAAATCATCGGTCGCGAAAGGTGCTTGGACCGTGATCGCGGTGCCGGCCGGCTGAGTTTGATCGAGGATGACATTGACCTGGTTGCCGGCATGAATGCCGTCGAGCCGCGCGATGGTCACGAAATTTGCGCCATTCGCGGTTCCGTCCGGATCGATCTCCAGATTGGCGCCGGTGCCGCTCGCAACCGCGCGCACGAGCGAGGCGATGGGCTGCCCGCTGCCGTGGTTGAAGGCGGTGGAAAGCAAGGCCGAAAGATCGAGCTGGTCGCCTTCGCCGGTGCTGAAGGTTCCTCCGCTCTGGTCATAATCGGTGATGCGATCGAAAATCGGCAACGGCGCCGTTGCGTCCGCGAGCGCGGCCGCGTCGAACACGAATGTGTCGGCACCGGCGCTGCCGGTGAGCGTATCGGCACCAAAGCTGCCGGACAGGATATCGGCGCCCGCGCCGCCGATGAGCACATCGTCGCCGGCGCCCGCGTTGATGGTGTCGTTCTGGCTGGAGCCCTTCAATATGTCGGCACTCGACGTGCCGTTGATCGAGATTGTGTCCGTGCCCGCGGTCCAGGAGAGGAAGCTCACCGCGCTCAGGTCGACGGACGCGCCATTGACGATCAGCGCATTCGCATTCCCGTCGCCGAAAATTGTTGCGATTTGGCCCGTACCAACCTGAGTCCCCGCCAGGGTGACCGTGCTCGCAGCAGCATAAACGAGCGCTTCGATGCTCGTCAGCGTAATGCCGGAAAAGTCGTAGCTTCCGGCGGCATTAATCTGAACAAAGTCGGTGTCAATACCGCCATCGACGGTTTCACCTGCTACGATGTCGCCGGGTGCTGTATAGATAAACGTGTCCTGGCCATCGCCGCCGCTCAACGAATCGGCGCCACTGCCGCCCGTTATGTGATCGTTCTGGAGCCCTCCGTTGATGGTGTCGGCGCCGGCGCCGCCGCTGAGCGTGTCGGCGCCCGCGCCGCCGGTGATGGTGTCGTTCTGGCTAGAGCCCGTCAGCGTGTCGCCGCTCGCCGTGCCGTTGATCGTGACCGTGTCCGTGCCCGCGGTCCAGCCGCTGAAGCTCACCGCGCTCAGGTCGACGGACGCGCCGGTGACGATCAGCGAATTCACCTGAAGGTTGCCGATAATTGCTGCGATTTGGCTCGCACCAACCTGAGTCCCCGCCAGGGTGACCGTGCTCGCGGCATTAAATTTGAGCGTCTCGATGCTCGTCAGCGTGATGCCGGAAAAGTCGTAGCTCCCGGCGGCATCGACGCGAATTTCGTCCGTGCCAGTACCGCCATCGACGGTTTCACCCAAGACGATGTCGCCAGGTGCGTTATAGATAAAAATGTCATTGTTATCGCCGCCGCTGAGCGTGTCGGCGCCGGCGCCGCCGCTGAGCGTGTCGGCGCCAGCGCTCCCGTTGATGGTGTCGTTCTGGCTGGAACCCGTCAGGGTGTCGCCGCCCGCCGTGCCGTTGATCGTGATTGTGTCCGTGCCCGCGGTCCAGGAGGTGAAGCTCACCGCGCTCAGATCGACGGACGCGCCGTTGACGATCAGCGCATTCGCATTTGCGTCGCCGAAAATTGTTGCGATCTTGCCCGTGCCAACCTGAGTCCCCGCCAGGGTGACCGTGCTCGCAGCAAAATAAGTGAGCTGCTCGATGCTCGTCAGCGTGATGCCGGAAAAGTCGTAGCTCCCGGCGGCATCAACCTGAATAACGTCCGTGCCACTCCCGCCATCGACGGTCTCACCCGCTACGATGTCGCTGGGTGCCGTATAGCGAAACCGGTCGCTGCCATTGCCGCCGCTCAACGAATCGGCGCCACCGCCGCCTGTTATGATATCCTTCTCGGCGCTTCCGGTGATCGTGTCCGCGCCCGAGGTTCCATTGATGATGACGCTGTCGTTGAGTGACCAGCTGGAAAGCGTCCAGCCGGCGGCCGAGAACGTTCCGGTGGCAGACATGTTGACTTGGATGATGTTTATTTGGGCGTCGCCGGTGATATTGACCGAGGTGGAAATGTGGGTTCCGTCGAATTGCGAGGATGCAAAGGTGGCGGTCGCCGTAGCGGAGGTGTTGAAGACGATATCGGTGATCCCGGTAAGCGTGTCGCCGCTATAGTCGTGGATCGTCGTAACCGTCAGCGTCGCCATGGCAAACTCCCTCCGTCGTCATCCCCCGCA
>WNGR01009363.1_pt1 | contig 10275 bp, 8 predicted proteins | sample 5407581 | NCBI WGS metagenome assembly WNGR01 (sample SAMN13153383, study PRJNA577476) | soil metagenome | isolation source: 80 cm soil or saprolite under Garry oak tree replicate 2 | place: USA:California | collected 2016-06-15
GGAGTAGTATGTTTGGGAAATTCTGGTAAGGGGTGCCGTAGCACTGTATGTGTGGAGGGGGGACCTTGTCTTGGTCTTGGTCCCTTTCCTCGTGTTGTAACGTCGTTATCTATCCAATCTAGTTCTTTACCTTGTATTTTGTTTGATATATTTTTATGGCATGCGGAGCAGGACATGCATGTACAAGGGGGTCTCCCTTGTGCAGCTCTCACGATTGTCCCACTGTCAAAGTTCGCCCTAGCCATGGTTACAGTAAGCAATGACCCAGTGCCAATCATGTCAAGTATCGTACTATGCTGCATCCCAGTGGCCCGTTGCAAAAAATCAACCTTTTGACTTCTGTGGCTTCAACAACATATCACAGCCACTTAAAAGTGTACATAGTCATAGAACAACATGTATCCAATCCAACGGTGATTTTTTCCTATTTTATTTTATTTTTTCTCAAGAGTGCAGCCGTCGTCCAAGTTTGCATGCACATCTACTGGATCTGGGGGTGAGGGTAATAACCCTCCTGGACCAGTTTTTTTTTTGTTGTACTGTCACAACGAATGTCAACCAATGCTTTTTTTGTATGATCCTATATCTAGATATCCTAGTCTACTTGCTTTAATTTTTTTGGGGCCCAAAATGTGACGGGAAAATGTCGATCTTAAGGATTTGCACAAGAGTGTATATTTACAATAGCCCATGCGCCATTGTATGGGCAGATGGGCAGGTTTTTGCACTACTGTAACGTACATTACAAAAAACGCATCTCGTGCGCATTCTACAGTTTAGTACCTTTCTGTACAGAAAATATTAGGGCAACGTTCAGACGATTCAACGCTAGAGCAATTACCCGGCTCAGCACTTGTAGTGCGCGACGTAGATCTTGCTTAAGATCCTGTTGCGGACGTCATAAAGGCTCTAACAATGACGGTGGAATAACGAGACACACAGATATATCTTCAACTCCAACGCTGATACGAACGACCCTTGGATCTTCGCCTGGCGAAAACCGGATGCGTTGTTCGATGAGGGACTCAACGCCTCCCAAGCTTGTTGCAGCCTACCCGCATGGGCGGCTTGTCTTTTAAGAGTGCCTTAGGGCATGCCAGCTGACTTACTACGAAATACTTTAGGGACAAAGGCAAGGAGCTGGCGACGTCTGGGCTTTCAAGCTAGACGGATACTCGGCTCAGCATTGCTACGTCAGCGTACTACTTGGTGTCAGTGACGTACCAAAATTGCGAAGGTCGGACTGTGTCCACCTTCCATTTGCTGGTTTGGAGACCACCCTGATGCGTCTTCCTTCTGCAAAGACGAATGCCAAACCTTCTTTATCACCCCACCCACGACACCATCGAATGTCTGGCCCCTGGGAGTAGACGCGATGTCGTCCAGCCACTGAGCTAACGCAGTGGCGTTGGCAGACTGCCGTGGGACACGGAGGTGGAGTGTGCGCAACGAGCGCAACAGCAACCACGATTCCAAGGAGCCCATAACGCCACCAAGAGTTACACGGTCCACCAAGAGCTAGGGTGTGGAGTGTAAGGGTGAGTGACCTGGTTACTAGGAAGGTCCATACTTTTCCCCACTCTTCGAGAGTTTTAACGATCAGGACACCGCTAAGGAGGTCTGAGTGTCCCCCCAGATACTTAGTAGCTACGACTGGTTGAACATAACGAAGGGCAAGATACATGTCTGCATACCGCTATGCGTTATGATATCCGCTCCCCACTTGAAGGGATACTGGAGAGGTGGGGGTGCGAACGTTGCGTCTACAACTAGACGTCCACCGCAAGAGTGAACCTACGTTATCGTCAAAACGATCAGTGTTGTACGTTCAACTATTAGTCCAGACTTGCCTTATCTGCGTAGTGCCGTAGGTTCCTATAAGCGGTGCATGCAGTCAGAAAATGTCATGCCCTTGTCCCAAGGGTTCAGTAGGACCTAGCTTCCCCCGTGGGATTAAGCGGTGTTTCAACCCAGCAAACATCGATAGCCTCGAAGTCGTCATCCAAGTCTACAACTTTGATGTCTCTGTCGCGTCCAAAGGTTTGGATAACTTGATGGACGCCGTGATAGCCTCCTCTGATAGCAATCCCATGAGGTCGGAGATGTGTGAGGGCCTGATGACGACGATAGAACGAAATCCCGTAAAATAATGTGCTTGTGCAGACGTACAGCATATACGGCAGCCAAACCAGATCCGTAAGTGATAGCGTAGCCGCCCTGCATCCCGTAAAGTGAGAGTTGGTCAAGAAAAGGTATATGTTGCGCACGTTGAGTTTACTGAGAACGTGTTCTACCCTAGTGCTTACACTTTGCGAACCACGGGAATAAACGTGCGTATTTGAGCCTCTAACGAGTTCTGGACGTTCTCTCCAGTCTTGATTGGTGAACTCCGGAGATTCGGTCTGCCTGAAAGCTGGAGACCAGGGGATGTGAAGACCATATCCGTCTAGGTAAGAATAAAACGACGGACTGGTGGTAACCGAAATAGAGGGTGACACCTCTGGCCCATGAAATTGGTCATCAGCATGTAGTAGGTTAGTTGCTAATCCAAGAGGAGGGCCATTCTGGGTAGAGGACTCGGACATGTTGAACCCCGTCAAGAGAAATAATATCGCCACCAGGAGGTCGAGGCGTCCTCAGGCTAACAAAAATAGACTCGGGCACAGTAATCATAGTCAATTCAGTGGGAAACTCGGCGTGACACCAGGACTCGTGATACTGTAACCACGGCTATGACCCGGACGAACATATCTAACATTAGTGTTGCCGCGGTCCAATGCAGGCCAATTCAAGTTGGTAACTTGGTTTCAGCTTACACTTGCACCGCCAAGCTGACACCAGTGTAACTTACAAGTTCGCGTGGGGCTTTACGGACCGTTTTCCCAGCCAATAGAAATAATGCAACCTACAAGTCTTATCTGAGGTCCGATAAGGCTTATCTTTTTTATTCCGGTTAGTCTCGGCAAATATGCCGACGGGGGTTCCCGAAACTCCGCTCGCCAATTTTTTTCCCGGATAGCCTAAAACGGTTGTAAGCGTGTGGGAAAGTTTCTTGATTGGTGCGTAACTTGGTGGTGCAAGTTACTACACGTTCCATGATTTCCAAGTCAAGTTCAAGTCACACCGGTGTCAACTTGAACTTGCGGCGACACTATCCAACATCCATTGGACTTGTCAAACCATGGAAGCAGACCAAGATATCTTAGCGGATACAATAAGATAGATTGGTGTGCATGTATGTACAGATGGTGTATCCAGGGAGGATGCCACCGGGAAATATCTAGTAAAATGTAGAGTGTGATGGTCAACTACGCAAAAGAGGGATGTGCGGTAGAATAGCTACTAGAAATACAATAGGACGCGTGATGCAAGATTTGTGCGCGAAAATATGTAATGAGCAGTGCAGAGGCGCTCGACATCGAGAGGGTAGCGAAGTACTTGGGGAACGTAGTTGGATCCCCAAGGCATGAAAATGCAAGAGTAGTATTCTTCAACCAAAGGAAGGTTCCTTGATAGTGTATATAATGATCTGCTCGTGCAGCCTACGTCAGGGTCAGTAGCGCCTTGACACACTTACCTCAATCTATTCCATGTCGTCGTCGTCGTCGTCGTCATCGTCATCGCTGCCGTCAGTGTCGCTGAGCACCAGGACTCCTCCATCTGGATGATTTTCGGGCCATGGCGACATTGGAATAGCGACCTCTGCAGCTGGGATTGAAAAAAGAGCTGTTTTCTCTTCGTCAATCATGCTGTCGGAGAGCGTGGATTGGGCTTAATCATTCAAAGTACGCGGGAGCCAGCATTTGTTGCCGAATGACGCACCGATTGTGCTCCCGGAGAACCGCCCAAAGTGTGTCTTTCTCAGTCTTGGACTGAGTTTGTTGAATTTCCGCCATGATGACCTTGGATTTTTCAATGTGTCCTTCCAGGCGCTTTCCCCAAGCAGCTAAAGCTGACGCAGACGGCGTGATTTTGACGCGCTTAGCCGGTGGTGGACGGGAGATGGCGTCAGAGATGAAATTCACGGCGAGCTCTTCCAAAGCACTCCTGGAAGCAGCAGCCAAGGAGTCTGACGTTGGCTGTTGGCTATCAGCAGCCGCGACCACCTTCCTCTTCCTGCTCCGGAGGACCATCTGTCGTAGCGCAAACTCCTTCGCAACCGCCATGGAATCTGCGGACTCCATAGGCCCGTTCGCGAAAGGACGTGTTCCGTCAGCTGGAGTGAGCGCAGCCTGCTTGACTCCCATCTCCTGATAAGATGTCTCCATGGGCAACTGCGATTCCTGCATGAGCTCTCGATGAGAGGGCATTGAAAGTGCCTTATCGTCCAAGACCGTTGACGTGCGCCACGAGTCGGGAGCGTCTGAAGTCAGAGAGGGGACTAACGAAGGCGAGATACTTGAGGATGAGGAAGCCAGCGTTGAGGAAGAAGTGGGAGACATCGGAATGGAAACAAGGGTTGGTGATACGGAGGCACCTGGGGTGAAACCGGTGGCACTGCCATAGGGCTCGTCTCTGGTCGCAGGGTTGTCGGTGACCAATTGACCGTTGGAAAGGTCACTAGATGTCGTAGGACTGACCCATGGAGCAGTCATCATGGAGGGAGAGGAGACAGAAGGGTTTCCAAATATATGATCAGAGAACGATGTGCCAAACGACATTTTGGCGTTAGAGTTTGAAGTCTTGTCTTTGGTTTGCGGCGTGACTACTGAGCCGGGATCTTGGACTGGGACTTCAACGTTGGGTGCTGGGGGAGAGGGTTGTTGAGGCAGCGAAACCAATTTATATTGAGGAGAATGTGGCGCCGGAAGGCCCGCCTGAGACTCAGAATAACCGTTAGAGGCCAAAGCTCTGGGTGGATTTAAAACAGATTGTGGTTGTGTGGGATTCGTGATTGTTCTTGTTGCATTGACCACCTTGGTATTGCCCGATTGCTCCGAGGTGGATGGTGCGGTTGCGATATACCAAAAAAGGCGGATCCCATGTAAACCATCTTTGCCGCCCATCCGAGGACCGTTCCAAGCGAGTAGCGCATCTCGCTCGGTCTCGAACTCGAAAAAAACTCTCCCATCTACAAGCTCATACCGACTCGGCCGGAAAGTGAATTGCGAGAGCCACTCGAGAACGAAATCCTGCGTGCGAAACTTTCGAGGAAGGATCTCCATTACGACAGAGCAGAAGGGGTTGGGAGGTGGTTCGAGTTGCTTGGGGAAAGAGCCGCGCGCTCCTGCTCCCTTCTCGTCAGGCGGCATACCAATCCTTCCCCTCAGCTTGGGTGAGTAGGGAATGCCGGATGTTGAAAATGACTTGGGAGGCGAAACGGGATGAATCGAGTGGGAGTTCACGTCAACAGAGTTCAAGAAAGGGTTGGCCGGCACGCTGACGTGAGAGTCGTCAGGCGGGAACGGAAAACGCAAAGGGACTGAGGAAGGTATCGAAAAGAGGATGGAAGGTGGAAGTTTTTTAGTCGCTGTCCTGGGGACATCAGGGATACGGAAGGTGTCCGAAAGGTGGGTGGGTGTTGAAGACGGTGCCTTTGTAGTGTCCACGTTGCGCTTGCCGTTATCGTGGATAGGTGTTGATCCCCCTCGGAAGGTAGAGTCAACACTAGATGAAACAGCGGGAGGGTTGCTCGAAGCACTTATTGGAAGTGAAGCGGTTGGAGACTCATGGTTTGAAGAACCGCGGGGGAATGTAGTCTTGTCTCTGGGTAGTGAAGAACTAATTTCGTGGACGGGTTTGGTTGTGGTGGGAATGGACCGAGGTTTGGGTGTCGTAATACCATATTCTTCAGTGCATTGAGCGATCTTGGAGGACCCGTCCCATACATTACTTGCACCAAGCCCAGCGGGGATTTTCTGAGATCTAGGGCAAGCCTTGACGGGGCTTGTTACCCCTGAAAGACAAATCAACCACCCAGAGACTGGCTGAAAGGGGACGATTACCTTCGAGGTTCATGCCGAGGCCAAGTCCTGGTTTGTAGCCCATTCTAACAAGTATTGAGTAACCTATACTGTTTTTCAAGCGATCGAATTCTTCTGGGTTGGCAGGAATAGGGCCCAGCGCCTTGACCGTACCGAGGGACTCCTGTGGCGGAGTCACTGAGCGAGACGACGACGAACCTGAATCGACCGTGATGGGTGACGGTTGGCCAATGTCATCGTCATCATCAATGACGATTGGCGAGCTTCGTGAACCTATACCCTTGGTCATCGTTGTTCAAGATGAAGAATGGAAGTTGGGCTGCACTCCTCGAGGTATTCGCGTCGGGGGATTTCATTATGTAATCGAAAGCTCGAACCATCTGACCGCTCATTGTAGAGACAATAAAACAGGCAATGTCTAAGTCAATCTATTTTGCCTTTGTGTGTCCCGCCTCGCTGATATCTCGTTGAATGAGACCGACACCCGTTATGACACCGTCTGCTAGCACATCTGCTATCTTTCTGCTTTCTGCGGCTTGGTGCTGCACCTTCTTCACAAACTCTTCTTTGATAGCCTTAGCGCGCGCAATCTGCGCGGCGTTTGGATTCAGAGACCGTAGGGAGAAAAGTGGGCTAAGTCAACATACCTCTTTGGTGTGATGCAGACACTCCAAGTAATCGTCAGCCTGCGGTCTGCACTCTCTCGGGCTGTCCGTTTCCGCATAACACTAAGAAGAAAGGGACAGCTGAATTCGCAAGCATGCGCTGGGTAAACGATGGAGTACCTTGGAGAATTCCTGCCAGAACGCGAAACAACGTGATCGACCTAGTAGAGCTTTGGTGAACACGGGCAAATTCATATAATTTCGTCGAGCACGACATACCACCGTTAAAGCCGAAACCAGACTAAAGACGACGGGCTCTTTTCTCAGTTACAATGATCTGATATCATACGAGTCTCACTCACGGCCATGATGTTCAAGTGCGAAGTCCGGTGTGAAGCGTTGTGTGGCAATTCCCGTCTGAGCTTTCCCGGCTCAACGGCCCGATCCCCCGCGTCTCATTACAATCTCATTACACCTTGTGACGACGCGAGGGTAATTGGCTGTTCACCATGTCGGATCAAGCAGAACTCGCGTTTGTCAGAGGTTTCTCCAACATCCTTGCTTCACAGCCAGTCACGTTCGGAAATGACTTCCAAGAACAGCCGGAGAAGACACTTAAGAAGGTTCCCGTCCTTCAGGTTTGTGCAAACCGATTCTGTAGGTGAATATGTGTAATTGGGCGTAATGTCTAGGTCGATGTTCCTCCTCCCCCAGAGTTGATAAAGAAGGGTGACGCACAGTCGTCCGGTGAGTCGTACAAATATGTTTCTCAGCGAACCCCGAAGGCTGAATATCGATGTTCAGCCACGGCTACTCTCCAAATTACGTTCAAGTCCCTCAAGCCACCGTTCTCCGTCACCATCCCCGTTTCGCCTGCGGATCCCATATCCTCCATTAAAAGCCAAATAGCAGCCCAGCCTCACGCGCCCCCTGCCGACGCTCAGAGGCTTCTCTTAAAAGGCAAGGCATTAGCAGACGCCAAGCTGCTGCAAGAGTACAACATTCAGGACGGTGACACGATCAACCTCATGGTCAAACCGGGTGTCGACTGGGACCCTACGAAGTCCCCGGAACCGCCTGCACTGCTGTCCGTGGCCCTTCCTTCAGAGACATCGTCGTTAACTCCAGCCGCTTCGACGAAGAGGCGAGGACATTCTCGCATTCCCTCCGTTGTCCTCTCCCCTACTCCGTCGTCGCCTTTGGAAAAGCCCCAGGACATTCAACTCATTGACGGCGACGGGTTCACACTCTCTGCCGAGATCGGGACCGAAACTGCCATCCCGCAAACCACGTACCGCGCCACCGTATCTCAACCGGAATATTGGGAGAAGTTGCTCGCTTTCCTCAGGTACGCGAATCCTTGCGCCCTTGTGTCACTGTAGCTTTTGACCTCACCTCGTCGTCGTTCCCTTGTCCCAGGTCGCAATTTCCTGCCCACCCGGACTCGTCAATCGCCTTTGAAGACTATCTCGCGGCTAGCAAGGGCGTGCTGACCGCGAGCGAGATCGCAAAGATCCGTGATCGTGTTGGCGTTAGCGGCATGGCTGGAACTTGACATGCTTGACACGTACAGTAATGATAGATGCACTACTCTTTCAATATTTCAATCGTTACCCCTCATGCGGAAACAATGCCGTTGGGCGCTACTGTAATCGTATCGCCTTCCCACTATCATTGGGCGTCTCTCTGTCATTGGTGCTCCTTGCTTCTATCCACGCCATCAGCCCTCGCGGTTCATTCACAGGACTGAACAATGTGCGAGCACCGCTTTGAGCCGCAAAAGTATATATCACCAGATCGCATGACGGTTTTCCCCAATGACCCGTGCCCGCAATTTGGAATTATAGCCATGGGCGCAAATGTTGACGATAAACAGCCAACAAGCCGGCCATGAGAAGACTCCCAATGCAATACATATCTGTTTCACATGAGGCCGAGGTGCATCGCATTACGCAGAACAATGATACAACGAGAGTACAGACCACTGGCACCATGAATTTGCCTCGGAACTCGGACACGAATTTTGATTGTTTACATCTCGCTTCACACTACAAATCCGCTTCCAACGGAAGGATGTGAGGAACTGGCCCGATGGGCACAATCCGAGAAGGATTGATCTGGAACGTCTGGTCAGTTTCGTGATCTTCCCCGCCACAACATTTTAACGTACGTGCGGGTGGGACCAAAAGTAGTGAGTCTTTATGTGTTCAAAGTCGGTGGTGGACTGAAAAGCGTCATTCTGCCAATACAACCTACGCAACCAGCTGGAAATTCCAGTGAATCGGTAAGCAAAGAAGGGGACGGAACAAGTAAAAGTAACTTGCAGATGGATGTTAGGATAACCGTGGCGAATGGTCCGAATGTTGCACTTGAAGTGGCTGACATAAACCGGGTCGAATCGTATCTGACACCAAAACGATTAGCGCGCTCCGCGCACGTGTGCACGCTCGGCTGATGGGTACTCACGATAGTCACGAAGAGCCTGATATCGGCCTCAGTCAGGCGGTCGCCGATTAGATAGGTCTTGTCCTTTAGCATCCCCTCAATACGATCAAGAGCCTCAAAGAGGGGAAAGACCGCGATACGATATGCCTGTGAGGACGTCGCGAAACCGGACTTATATACGCCATCTGCGGGAGGTTGGTTCCGTACACAGACGGCGCAGTGAAAATGCAACGTACTATTGATTTGGTCGTAGACCCACTCGTTCACCTTATCGATTTCCTTGCGTAGCTCCTCGGGATAGAAATCGAGCTTCGCCTTACCCTCCGGAAGGAGGCTGTTGAACTCCGAGTTGAAGATGCGGATGATCTCTGACGACTCGTTGTTCACGATAGTGTTCTGTTTCTTGTCCCAGAGCACCGGGACGGTAAAGCGGCCCTTGAAATTGGGATCGGCGCGGAGGTAGAGGTCCTTGACGTGCTGAGATTGATAGACGGGGTCGACGTCTGCACCAGGGAACTGGTCGACGGAAGCAAACGGCCAGCCGTCTGTGCCCATACGAGGCGAGACGACGGTGACGGCTAGGACCGTAAGGAACGTACGACGGTTGCACGAGGAGCTGGTGCTCACGAATGATATCCTCCAATCCCTTCAACTTGCGCAGGATAAGCGTGCGAGTGGCCCAAGCTAAAGATACTGTTGGCTACCAGTGCATACACAGGGGCACTAGGGGACGTACGGCACGCATAGGATACGTAAAGATGATAGCGATCTGCAATATCCACGACAACGTTCGAGGCGCGGGTCCAAGGCATAATTCGAGAGAAGACGTGCCTTTTTCTGGGGGGAACTGGCCACCGGCCTGTATGAAGTTCCTAAAGGACGACGCAGCGCGCTTGAACGAGCCATCCGCTTCGGTTTTGGATTTGGATATGTCGGAGAAATGAGTGACGTCGCGGGACATGGTGTTTAATCGCTGGAGAGTACCAGTGCCGATACTAGCCCGGGATTGCAGAACGTGGGGCGCTTTATGTACCAAGGCGAACGTCGAGAGATTACGCTGACGCAGAATCAAGTGGCGCAAACTCCTGAGGCCAAGTGAGGACATGACTAATACGATGGGTTCAGCGAGTTTCGACCTTGTGACCCGGACCTGCACTCCATTTGTACTCTGGAGATGAGGTGGGTCTCAACGGGGAAAGGAGACCGCCAGCCAATCCCTTGACTACCGTATGTCCGTCCGTCCTTTCGGCATACTGTAAACGTTGTTCTGGTTCTTGATCTTGATACTGTAACTGGGGCAG
>WNGR01021900.1_pt1 | contig 10275 bp, 12 predicted proteins | sample 5407581 | NCBI WGS metagenome assembly WNGR01 (sample SAMN13153383, study PRJNA577476) | soil metagenome | isolation source: 80 cm soil or saprolite under Garry oak tree replicate 2 | place: USA:California | collected 2016-06-15
GTCACACCGAAGGGCGACGTCTGGTACGCCTCGCTCGCCGGCAATCATATTGCCAGGATCGATCTTGCGACCGGCAATGCGACCATTGTCGAGCCGCCCACGCCCAATCAGGGCGCGCGGCGCGTGTGGTCGGATTCCAAGAGCCGCCTCTGGGTCAGCGAATGGAACAGCGGCAACGTATCGGTGCACGATCCCGCCGACGGCTCCTGGAAAGCGTGGAAGCTGCCGGGCGGCAGCCCGCGTACCTATGCGGTCTACGTCGACGACAAGGACAAGGTCTGGCTCACCGATTTCGCCGCCAATGCGATCGTACGTTTCGATCCGCTGACCGAGAAATTCAACGTGTTCGCCAGCGATAGGCCGGACGCGAATGTGCGGCAAATGGACGGCAGGCCCGGCGAAGCATGGGGCTGTGAATCCGGCACCGACCGGCTGGTGGTGATTCAGACCGTCGCGCCGGCGTGAGATTTTTGGTCGCTTTGCTGTTGCTCGACCTACTAGCGGCTGATCCGGCAGCCGCCGAGGAGAACGGCGAGCGCCTGTTCACGCCCTGCCGCGCCTGCCACAGCCTTGATCCGGTCGATCAAGGACTGCCCGGCCCCAATCTCGCAGGCCTGATCGGACGCAAGGTCGGCGGCGATGCCGCGTTCGATTACTCTCCGGTGCTGCACAAGGCGCACGATGAGGGTGTCCGCTGGGACACACAACGCCTCGAAACCTTCCTTGCCGATCCGGCCGAGATGTTTCCGGGTCTCTGGATGTCGATGCGCGGTTTAGAGGATGCGGCCGAGCGCCGATCGCTGGTGCGCTTTCTGGCAGATCCCTCGTCCCGTTGACGGTTGACGACGACGCCCGCTTGCGTCCATGTCACCGCTTGCACGGGGATATAACGATGGCTCGAAAATCATTGCAGCTCGGCCGCGCCGTGGAATGGCCCAAGACGCCCGACGAGGCACAGCTCGACCGCGTGCCCAATCCGCAAAGCGACACCAATTACGTGGTGCGCTTCACCGCGCCGGAATTCACCTCGATCTGCCCGGTCACCGGCCAACCGGATTTTGCCCACCTCGTGATCGACTATGTGCCGGGCCAGTGGCTGCTGGAGTCGAAATCCCTGAAACTCTATGTCGCGAGTTTCCGCAATCACGGCGCGTTTCACGAGGACTGCACGGTCATGATCGGCAAACGGGTGTCAGCCGAGATCAAGCCGAAATGGCTGCGCATCGGCGGCTACTGGTATCCGCGCGGCGGCATTCCGATCGACGTATTCTGGCAGACCGGCAGATTGCCGAAGGGCATGTGGATTCCCGATCAGGGCGTCGCGCCCTATCGCGGGCGGGGTTGAAAACATTCGGATTGGGCAACGAAGTGACGGCAGCAACCAAACCGAACTATTCCCTGCGGGAAATTCCGAGCGGTGTCTGGGCGCTCGGCTTCGTTTCCATGCTGATGGACGTCTCATCCGAGATGATCCATGCGTTGTTGCCAATTTATTTGGTCACGGTGCTGGGCACCTCGATGGTTACCGTAGGCTTCATTGAAGGCATCGCCGAAGCAACCGCGTCCATTACAAAAATCTTTTCGGGTGCGCTCTCCGATTGGCTCGGTAAACGCAAACTTTTGGCCGTCCTCGGTTACGGGTTGGCCGCCTTCACCAAGCCGGTGTTCCCGCTCGCTCCGTCGGTAAGCTGGCTCATCGGTGCGCGCTTCGTTGATCGTGTCGGCAAGGGCATTCGGGGCGCGCCGCGAGACGCGCTCGTTGCCGATATCGCGCCCGCACATTTGCGCGGTGCAAGTTTTGGTCTGCGGCAATCGCTCGATACGGTCGGGGCTTTTCTCGGCCCACTGCTCGGTATCGGCCTGATGTGGTGGACGGCCGACAATTTCAAGGCCGTGTTCTGGGTGGCGGTTGTGCCCGCCTTTCTGGCGTTCGCTCTGATGATCTTCGCGGTGCGTGAACCCGCGCGGCCAGAGGGATTGCGGAAGGTACATAACCCGATCGGCCTTGCAGAGATCAAGCGCCTTGGCCCGTCCTACTGGTGGATCGTCGGCATTGCCGCGGTCTTCACGCTGGCCCGCTTCAGTGAAGCCTTCTTGATTCTGCGCGCTCAAGATGTCGGCCTGCCGATCACGCTGGTGCCGGCCGTCCTCGTGGTGATGAATGTGGTCTACGCCCTTGCTGCATATCCTGCAGGCGTTGCGTCCGATCGGATGAACCGGACGACGTTGCTGATCGTCGGGTTAGTGCTGCTGATCGCGGCCGACCTTGCTCTCGCGTCGCTGCCCTCTATCGGCGGTGTCGCGCTTGGCGTGGTGCTATGGGGTTTGCACATGGGCCTTACGCAGGGGTTGTTCGCGGCATTGGTTGCCGATGCGGCGCCACCAGAACTGCGCGGAACGGCCTACGGATTTTTCAATCTGCTGACGGGTGTCGCCATGCTTGCGGCGAGCGTCATCGCTGGCGCCCTCTGGGATGCAACGGGTCCAAAGGCGACGTTCGTCGCCGGAGCTTGCTTTGCGTTTCTCGCACTTGCCGGTCTTCTCGGCTTACGGGGACGAATAAGACAAGTGGCTATTGAATAAGAGCGAAGGCGATCCCATGAAAAAGGCTACGGCCTTTTTTCGCAGCACTCGCCGGCAATCAAGGCGTGAACGATAGCCAATGACGACGTGAATGCGCAGGCGCAATGTCCGCCCGATCGGGTCTGTCTCGGCGAACGCGCAAAGCTCACGTCGCGATTGGGCCTCGACTTCAGCGTGTGATCCCGAGCACGCATCGACGCGTTCAGCATGAAGCAACGCCGGTATCATCCTGCTCGAAGCGGATGAAATTTGTGTTGACTTGGGCGGCGTTACTCTGGTTCGCTTTAAAACAAGTATTTGAGTTTAAAGGAATTTATTATGCGTGGATGGTTTCGTCAGGCGACATTTGCAGCCATTGCCTCGGTTTTGCTGATCGCGGCAGTTTCAGCCGATGATGCGAAAGCGCAGGGTTCTGAAAAACCCCATCGCGTGGCCATTCAAGTCGATCAGAACGATCCAGCGGTCATGAACCTCGCGCTGAATAACGCCACCAACGTCATCGAGTATTATCGCGCAAAGGGTGAGGACGTGGACGTGGATGTCGTCACCTATGGCCCCGGCCTGCACATGCTGCGCGCCGATACCTCGCCGGTGCTGGACCGCATCAAGAGTTTGAAGGATTCCGCATTTCCCAGCAAGATTCAGTTCTCCGCCTGCAACAACACCAAGGAAGGCATGGAGAAAAAAGAGGGCCACCCGATCAATGTGCTCTCTGAGGCCGTCATCGTTCCGTCGGGCGTGATTCGGTTGATCGAGCTGCAGGAGAAGGGCTGGAGCTATGTCCGGCCGTAAGCAGACTTGGCGCCCGCTGCGCCAGCATCCTGAGCCGGACGAATCCTGATTTCGACAATCTTCGTCTAGTGCTTCTCCAATGACATTTTGTTTGCCGGTGGCGGCCACTTGCACGCCGCCGCAATTTTTTCCCGGACGGCATCCAATCCGGTGAGTTCAAACGCTGCTTCGTGGCTGGCACCCGGCTCATCGCGCACGTTGATTTTCAGTAGCGCGCCTTCCGGTAGCGACTGCAACAGCGCGACTGGATCGTCCTTGTAGATCGCGGTCCTGCCATCCGCGGACATAGTCCAGGCTAGCCTGACGACGGGCTGGTCGTTGATTTGATAATCGACTTGCACTTCCCTGGCGCGCGATGCCCGCCATGTCCCCTCGGTGCGAACCAGGAATTCGGTGCGTCCTCCACGACATCGCATGGCAAGAGTGGTCGGCGCATGCTTCACGCTGAACGGCAAGCGGATCGCAACCGCGATCAGTGGGGTGTAATCTATCGGCGAGGTCGTTTGGCTTACGATCCAGTTTGTATCCTGCGGTTTTGACGAGGCATCGGCGGATCTTGCAGGCGGTTCCGGCGCTGCAGCGCCGGCAGCCGTCCCTCGCGAAATGTGCTCCAGGCATTCGAGCTGTGATATCCGCGCCTTGTGCAGGCAGTCGAAGCGCTCAGCCGCACCATGTTTCGAGTCGGAGCAAATCGCGTCTGCGGCGCGAGCTGATTGAAAGCAGGCTTCCAGCTCTTTGGCTCCCTCGTTCGCAGGTTGAGCGCAAACCGCCCCGCCGACACTCGAGAGAACGATGGCGATCAGCGGCGCGCGCATCACGGATGCCCACTTTGCTTGGCAGGACTCGTCCGATCAAGCCACGCCTGGACGGGTTGAAAACGCTCCAGGCCGGGGACTCCTGTGGTCAGATCGACGTCCTTCCATTTTGGATCGAAGCCGGGCGCCTGCAGCTTGTCCGCTCGACTGAAAAGTTCATCGACAAAGCGCACAACACGATGAAAGCGCGGCGAGCCGGGGCGCCAGTTGCTTGTTACGATTGCCATCGTAATCCCATTCAATCAAAAAATCTGCACCCCGAGCGGATCATCATACCGTCCTGGGTGTTGATGACACGGTCGATCGCGCATTTCCCCGTCAAATAGAGGGAAATCGTAGCCACAATAAAATACGGACCGAAGCAAGCCTTTGCCGCTGTAAAGCCTAACGGCAAAAAAGCCGCTGCCACGCGGCCTATCGTACCGCCGCGTCCGTCGGCCTGGTCGGTCTCAACAAACGCGCGCAGATAAAACCGAGGACGACAATGATGACGGAGCTTGCCAGCAACGTCGGTATCTTGCCGACATTGAGAATGCCAAACCCGTACGCGATCGGTCCTATGGTCTGGCCCATGAAGAAGAAAAACGAGTGCAGCGACAGCGCGCTGGCGCGGGCTTCCACCGACAGTTCGCTGGCAAACACCTGCAGCGATCCGTGGATCATGTAGAAGCCCCAGCCCATCAGGATGAAGTTGCCGGCCTGAAGCTGCCAGGGCGGGCCGAAGGCAACGATGGCGAGTTGCAGGCCCATCAGCACGGCACCCGAAATCATCATGCCGTTGACGCCGAGCCGCGGCAGAAAGCGCGACACGCTCAATGTGTAGAACAGTCCGCCGACTGCGAAGCCTGCGATCACGAGGCCGCTGATGGAAAGGCTGGTGACGCCGAGTTCGAACAGAAACGACGCGACATAGGGAAACACGCCAAGCACGCAGCAGCCTTCGACAAACACCGCAGCGTAACAGACCTTCGCGTTCGGATTGGCAAAGATGGTGCGATAGCCATGCCTGAGCACCGCAAGATCGACTTTTGCCGGCGCCCGCTTCAGTACGCCTCCGCGAAAGCCGATGGCGACGGCGACCGATGCCACGACCGCCAGCGAGCCAAGCACGGCGAGCACCCCGCGCCAGCCGAGGAAATCACCGATCAGGCCCGACAGCGACGCCCCGAGCAGGTTGCCGGTCATCGCACCCGCCAGCGTGCGGCCGATCGCGACCTGACGCTTGTCCGGCGCAACCAGATCGCTGGTCAGCCCGAGCGCGATTGGAAAGACCCCGCCGGCGCCGATCCCTGCGAGAATCCGCGTCGCGAACAACAGCGAAAACGACGAAGACAGCGCGCCGAGAATATTGGCGAGGCCCAGCAGCACAAGGCAAACGATCACGAGACGCGCCTTGCCGAACAAATCCGCCGCAGCACCCAGCGCCGGCTGGACGATGGCGAAGGTGAACGCGAATATTGAAGCAAACCCTGCCGCCGCGGCGATGCTGACGTTGAAATCGCTGGCGACGTGCGGCAGCACCGGATCCAGCGCCCGTGCCGACAGGCTCGCCGCGAACGTCGCAAGCGCAATGATATTCAGGACCGGCGGCATACGCGGTTCATTGTGGCCGCAACCCGGTCCACCGCATCAACGCGCTACATTCTCTTCGAGATTCTTGGCAAGCGCGTCGAACGCCATCAGCGTCTTCACCAGACCTTCGAACTCGCGCAGCGGCACCATGTTGGGGCCGTCGGACGGCGCATGATCGGGATCGGGATGGGTTTCGATGAATACGCCGGCGACGCCGACCGCGACCGCCGCGCGCGCCAGCACCGGCACGAACTCGCGCTCGCCGCCCGATGAGGTGCCCTTGCCGCCGGGCTGCTGCACCGAATGGGTGGCATCGAAGATCACGGGCGCGCCGGTGGTGCGCGCCATGATCGGCAACGCGCGCATGTCCGATACCAGCGTGTTGTAGCCGAACGAGACGCCGCGCTCGGTCACCAGCACATTGCGATTGCCGGCGCCGGTGATCTTGGCGACGACATTCGCCATGTCCCACGGCGCCAGGAACTGACCCTTCTTGACGTTGACGACCTTGCCGGTCGCAGCCGCCGCCAGCAGCAGATCGGTCTGCCGGCACAGGTATGCCGGAATCTGCAGGACATCGACGGCCTGCGCCACCTCGGCGCATTGCGCGGCCTCGTGAACGTCGGTGAGCACGGGCATGCCGAGCGACGAGCGAATCTCGGCAAAGATCGGCAGGGCGACTTCGAGCGCATGGGCGCGGCTCTCGAGCTGGCACGGGCCGGCGATAATCGAAATCGGCAAGTCGTTGCCGAACTTGACATGGCCTGCCGTAACCACCGGCGCGGCTGAAATGTTGGCGTTCAAGGCTCTAATCCTTTTTCCGGCGCGACCATGCCGGGCACCGGCCAGGGGATCAACCCTATTTAGCGGTCTCGAATATCAGGGTTGCGCCATGGGCGACATCCGGCGGCACCACGAGCCGCCCCATATGGCGCCGCGAGGCAACGCCATTCTGCCGATGCGATGCTTCGGCTTGTGCCATGTCCGCGACCTCGACGCGCAGCGCGTTGAGCGTCATCCCCTCGCCGTCCACAGCAGGCGAAATGCCGAACTGGTCGCGAAACGCGACCTGCTCCATGATCTCGATATCGCCGTTCCCGGTGCGCGCCTTGACGCCGATCGAGCTCGAATGCAGGTCCTGCACGCCACTGAAGGCTTTCAGGAAGATGTGATGGTCGGTCGGATTTTCGGCGACCATCGCCACGCCGGCCGCGGTTTGCGCGCCATTGGCGTGGATTTGAAATGCCGGGTTCCAAAAATTCTCCGGGAAATGGTGCTGGCAAGCCGCAAAGCCCAGATTTGGCGAGGCCGGGTAGCTGGCAAAAACCAGCGAGAACACCAGCTTCACCGGCGTTCCGTCCGGCTTTGCGCCCTCGCGGGCGAAATCGAACACGTCATAACCGCCAATGCCGGCCGCCTCGAACGCGCGCGCATCGTCGGCCGCGTTGCTAGAGTTGAGGATCAGCATCGAGAATCCCTGGCGCGAAGCGAGAAAGTCGCGGTTGAAGGCGCCGAAGGAAAACGAGCGGGCGCCGTGCGGCACGATCTTCTCAGGCTCGGCGACCTCAAGGATTTCGATGTAGCAATTCTTCAATTGCACAATTCGGTTGTGCGTGCCCCACGGATGGCGGTTGCGCGCGCCGACGGTAAAGCCGGCGCGGCCATAAAATTCCGCCGCCGCGTCGAGATCGCGGACGGCGTGCACGATATGGTCGAGACCGTGAGGCATCCGGCGCGACCTCACCCCTTCGAAATGCGGATTACTTCACCGACGAGAACGTGGTCGGCACCAGCAGCTGATTGACGATGTTGCCGACGATCTGGCCGTCTTCCTCGGTCTTGGCGCGGGCGGCGATCCAGTCGGGGTCGCTCTGGAAGGCGGCCCATTTCTTCTCGCGATCGGCGAGCGATTCCCATGCCAGCAAATACGTCAGTTCCTGATTGGACCCGCCGACCAGCGTGGTGAAGAACCCGGCCTGCTTGATGCCGTGCTTTTCCCACAGTTTCAGCGTGGTGTTCTCGAAGCGTTTCAGCAGCGCCGGCAGCCGGCCCGGCAGACAGCGATAGACGCGGGTTTCGTAGATCATCGGTAGTCCTCCCTCAGTGTTCGGCCGCTTATAACGACTGGACGGAATGCTGTCTTGAGGGGATGATCACATGGCACCTCTGCCCATCTTGACCCATTTGCAAACAAATTGTATATACAATAATGGCTGACTACGATCCGGCCAAGGAGGCCATTAATCTCGCAAAGCATGGCGTATCGCTCGCACGCTGGATCGATCTGGAGGTTTTGGCCATCGTAAGGGACGATCGGCTCGACTACGGCGAACCCCGATATCGCGCATACGGAGCCATCGATGGTGTTTCGCATTGTCTCGTCTTCACCGTTCGCAATGACCGATATCGGCCAATCAGCCTCAGACGCGCCCACGCAAAGGAAATGAGACGCCATGCCCCGGAAAGTTAAGCAACCCGCCATCGATGACGATAATCCGGTGTGGACGAAGGAAGACTTCGCGGCGGCCACGAAATTCCCCGGCGGCAAGCGATTGAAAGATTTGAAGCCAAGCACACTCGCTCGGGTTCAGGGAACGCGCGGAGCTCAGAAGGCGCCGACCAAAATTCCGGTATCGATCCGTCTCAGCCCGGAAGTCGTGAACCATTTCAAAAAAAAGGGCCCGGGCTGGCAGTCCCGGATCGACAATGCCCTGCGCAAGATCGTCAAGAAGGCAAGTTGATCGAACGGCCCGTTAAACCAGCCGCGACTGCACCACCGCGGCCTGAACGAACGACGCGAACAAGGGATGCGGTTCGAACGGGCGCGACTTCAGTTCGGGATGGAATTGCACCCCGATGAACCAGGGATGGTCCTCGTATTCGACGATCTCCGGCAGCACGCCGTCAGGTGACAGACCCGAAAAGCGCAGGCCGTGCTGCTCGAGCCGGTCCTTGTAGGCGGTGTTGACCTCGTAGCGATGGCGGTGACGCTCCGAAATCTCGGTGGCGCCGCCATAGACCTCCGACACCCGGCTGCCCCGCTTGAGCGCCGCAGGGTAAGCCCCAAGGCGCATGGTGCCGCCGAGATCGCCGGCGTTCGACCGCGTCTCCAGCTCGTTGCCACGCAGCCATTCCGTCATCAGGCCGACCAATGGTTCGGGCGTCGGGCCGAACTCCGTCGAATTCGCTTCCTCGATGCCGACGAGATTGCGCGCCGCCTCGATCACCGCCATCTGCATCCCAAAGCAGATGCCGAAATAGGGCACGTCGCGCTCGCGCGCGAACTGCGCCGCGCGGATCTTGCCCTCCGCGCCGCGCTGGCCGAAGCCGCCGGGCACCAGAATGCCGTTGACGTGCTCGAGGAAGGGCGTGGGGTCCTCGTTCTCGAACACTTCGCTCTCGATCCAGTCGAGATGGACCTTGACCTTGTTGGCGATGCCGCCATGCGACAAGGCCTCGGTCAGCGATTTGTAGGCGTCCTTCATGCCGGTGTATTTGCCGACGATGGCAATGGTCACGGCGCCCTCGGGATTGCGCACCCGCTCGTTGATGACGTGCCAGCTCTGCAGCTGCGGCGGAATTCGCGGCTCGATGCCGAACGCCGCCAACACCTCGTCGTCGAGTCCGGCGGCATGATACGCCTCGGGCACGGCATAGATGTTGTCGACGTCGCGCGCCTCGATCACAGCGCTTTCACGCACGTTGCAGAACAGGCCGAGCTTGCGCCGCTCTTCCTTGGGGATCGGCCGGTCGGTGCGGCACAGCAGAATGTCCGGCTGGATGCCGATCGAGCGCAGCTCCTTGACCGAATGCTGGGTCGGTTTTGTCTTCAGTTCGCCCGCGCTGGGGATGAACGGCAACAGCGTCAGATGAATGTAGATGGCGTGGTCGCGCGGCAGATCGTTCTTGATCTGGCGGATCGCCTCGAAGAACGGCAGCCCCTCGATGTCGCCGACGGTGCCGCCGATCTCGCACAGCACGAAGTCGAAATCGTCATTGCTGTCGAGGATGAAATCCTTGATGGCGTTGGTGACGTGCGGGATCACCTGGATGGTGGCGCCGAGATAATCGCCGCGCCGTTCCTTGGTGAGGATGTCCTGATAGATCCGCCCGGTGGTGATGTTATCCGCCTTGGTGGCGGGACGTCCGGTGAAGCGCTCGTAGTGCCCGAGATCGAGATCGGTCTCGGCGCCATCGTCGGTCACGAACACTTCGCCGTGCTGGTACGGCGACATCGTTCCCGGGTCGAGATTGAGATAGGGGTCGAGCTTGCGAAGCCGAACCTTGTAGCCCCGTGCCTGCAACAGGGCGCCGAGCGCCGCTGAAGCCAGACCTTTTCCGAGCGAGGAAACCACGCCGCCGGTGATGAAGATATACCGCGCCATGGGGCTTAACCTTTAAGGCTACCGGCGCGATTCGCCAAAGCGAATCGCATTCCCGAGCGAACATTCCGTCAGGCTGTGGGTGACCTGAAATCAAAAGCGTTATCAGGGTGTTGATGGGGGTTCCTGAT
>WNGR01009365.1_pt1 | contig 10273 bp, 15 predicted proteins | sample 5407581 | NCBI WGS metagenome assembly WNGR01 (sample SAMN13153383, study PRJNA577476) | soil metagenome | isolation source: 80 cm soil or saprolite under Garry oak tree replicate 2 | place: USA:California | collected 2016-06-15
TCTCATGGCCTCTGGAGGGATATTTCTGACGTCAAGAGGTCAAATTCGACTGCCGCGATTCGGTGGATGTGGTTGGACGACCACGGGCAAGAAGTTCTGGACCTTGCGAACAAAGTCGATATGTGCGCGCGAGCAGAGCGCGCAGCCAAACGGCAGAGGCTGGAAGCCGAGCGTGCAGCCGCAAGATCCCAGGTCCGGGAAGAGGAAGCTCGGAAAAAGGAAGCCGAGCGTGCGCGACGTCAAGAAGTGGCCGACACCAAGAAGAGGCTCAAGCTCGAGGAGGCTGAAAAGAAGAAGGAGGCTGCAGCAGCTCGGAAGCTCGCAGCTGCGATGAGGGCAGAGGAGGCTGCTAAGAAAAAGGCTGCAAGGACCGAGGAACGTGCAGCAAAGGCCGCAGCGAAGGCGGCGAAAGTCGAGGAGATCACGCGCAGGAAGGCGGCTCAAGAGCTTGCCAAAGCCCTTGAGGTATTGGTCCTTTCGTCTTCATCTGTGATGGACTTCTAACTGCTCTTCCCTAGGCACACCCATTACCTCCCCCCTTCGCACATACCCCTGCCCCCATGCTGCGCATTCATCCACAACTGATCTTTGCACAGTCCACTGACCACCTTTCGATGGCCTCCTGCCTCCCATCCATGTCCGGTGTTACGATTTCGGACATGGTCACTTTACTATTTCCCTATCTCTGACATCATCGTTTCTCATCCGTGCCGGCTCATCTTTCCTGCGATATGACCTCATAGCGACATCATTACATTCTCGACTCATCGGTTCCACATAGTAGCTGTACTAGGATGACATCATCCTACATCATGCGACGCCAACTTGCGTCATTAGTTTGTCCCTGACAAACTTCCTTGTACTAGTATATAAGTCATCCTTACCTAGCTTGTATCGGTAGACTTGACTTCCTGTGTAATACCAACACAACTGTCTCCTCTAAACCTTCACCTCTTGAACCGTTGACCTCCGTGTCTAACAACCTATCCAGGACCTCCGCATCTCTGAGTTGACTCCTGAACCCACTTACATTAGCTTCGAGCCCTGCTCGGCTAATACTTGTGAATCCCCAAACTGAAGTCCTGATACGACTTCGATCTATGAACCGCACGTCGCGCGATACGCCCCGTTGGTGCGTAACATTAAGTCAAGTCTCTCTCCACCGTGGCTTTCGACAGCAGAGCCAGATCCAGGTTCCAAGCCTCATATATCGACCGAATCACCAATAACACCCTATCCGCAAATGTTAAAGGAACGGCAATTTGGAGAATCGATCCAGGAAGACAAACCGAAGGATACTACGTCTTCAGCCCGAAACTAAACGAATATCGGGCTATTCACTACATCAAAGAAGATCAATTGTGGGCTTTTGTCGCTTGTGACGAACGAAACAAGTGGTACACCACCAAACCAGTTCCAAAAAGCCTAGGACTGGGACCAACGCTCACACCAATCCAAGCCATTGACGTAGATCTACCTGAAGATACAACGAAACCCCTCACCCCCACTATTACAACCACTACACTCCCAATCACATCTACCACTGCAATGTCTCAAGCAGGAACCTCAACAACCACACTCCCTACCACCACGCTCCCCACAACCACAATCCCCGCACCCCCAGCTGGAGGCGGAGGAGGAGGCGGAGGTAGTGGAGGAGGAGGAGGAGGAGGAGTCCCCGCACCCCCACCAGCTGGAGGAGGAGGCGGAGGCGGAGGTGGAGGAGGAGGAGGCGGAGGTGGAGGTGGAGGCGGAGGAGGTGCCGCCGGAGGACCACCACATGCCAACGGAAGACTCGAAGGGAACCCTCCATTTGAATTTGATGGCAACAGAGAAAGAAGCAAAGCCTTTATGCTAGCATTTCAAATCTATCGGGGAATGAATCCCAATGCCGATGTTATGACCAACCCCTATCGACGAACCATGACCTTCCTCTCATACATCAGAGGACCACTCGTCGATGATTGGGTCCAAGAACAAGCTCAATGGTTGGTCGATCAAACAACCGGAGGGGTACTTCAAACAGAAGAAAACCTGTGGCAAACAATCGACACAAGGTTTAGGCAAGCATATACCGATACCACTGAAAGTGCAAAGGCTCAGCACGAACTCAAGAGTCTACATATGACTAAGGATAACCTTGACGACTTCATATCCAAGTTCCAAAATCTAGCCAATAAAGCAGGATATGATTTGGATCAATGCGTCACCCTCGACTTATTCCAGAATGGACTTCCCAACAATCTAGTATGGAATTGCATCAAATTCGATCACCCCTATGATTGGGCCAGTTGGACCAATTCGGCGCATCAACAACACGAGGAATATATCCAACTTAGTAACAGACTCAAGGGCAATAAAGTAATGGGAGGAACAAGGGAACAATGGACAAATGCCCTCACTCGCCAAAGAGATCCAAACGCTATGGACATCGGACGAACAAGGGCACGGGCAACTATGACAGAAGATGAAAAATCTAAACAAATCAAAGAAGGAAAATGCTTCCGATGTGATCAAAAGGGACACATCTCCTGATTCTGCCCCCAGAAAAATAACAGAATTGCAGAAGCATCCACATCTTCAGCCCCATCCAACAATGCAGTTATTGCCACCGCTACCATATCATCCAACAAAGCCCTATCAGCAGACCAGAAAGCAGAAATATTCCTCACCCAACTCTACAACGAAAGCAACGAAGTTCGTGCCTGCTTTGCCAACATCATGTTCGATAAGAAGGAGGATTTTCCTCATGCCTAAAACCTGCAGCTGGGGCTAGGGCATTAAAGATTAGCGTGTACAGTAGCAAGTACCGATCAATGAGAATCCCAGTACTATTCAAATCTGCACACGCTACAGCCGAAAGAGAAGTGTTAGCCAACTCCAGAGCCACCGACAACTTCATCAATACCCAACTACTCAAACGTCTTCAAATCTCCTATCTCCCTGTAGAAAACCCGATCAAAATCTGGAATGTAGATGGAACACTAAATCAAGATGGTAATATCACGCATTATACCGACTTGCAAGTTCGAACGGGAAAAACGACTCATATCCTACGATTCCTCATCACCAACTTGGGAAAAGACGAAGTAATTTTGGGGTAACCATGGTTCACGGCTTTCGAACCCAAAATTCGATGGCGAGAAGCAACACTAGAAGAAGAATACCAACCGGTGGTCATTTCAACCATAAATATCCACCAAGAAACGATTGAGTCAGCAATTTGGGCTCTAGAAACATACGAATTAGACAAAGAAGCATGGGAACAACTCCTAGACGAAGATGAAGAACCATACATTGCAATAAGAAAAACAACAACTGCGTCAGAACTGGCACAACGAGCAATGGATCACACAAAGAAAACCTTCGAACAAATGGTACCAGAGCAGTACCATCGACATCGCAAAGTATTTGACGAAGAAGCATCCCACCGATTCCCACCGAAGAGATCATGGGACCACGCCATTGATCTACTCCCGAACTCCCCAAAAACCCTTGATTGCAAAGTCTACCCACTAGCCCGCACAGAAGGAGAAGCACTTACCAAGTTTCTCGGCGAACAACTAGAGAAAGGGTACATCAGACCATCTAAATCCCCCTACGCTTCATCATTCTTCTTCATCAAAAAGAAAAATGGGGAACTACGACCGGTACAAGACTATCGCAAATTGAACGAATTAACCGTCAAAAACTGCTATCCACTACCCTTGATCCCAGAGATTGTTGATAAAGTACGAGATGCCAGACTATTCACAAAGCTGGACGTACGATAGGGTTATAACAACGTCCGAATCAAAGAAGGGGATGAGTGGAAGGCAGCGTTCAAAACGAATCAAGGACTATATGAACCAAGTGTCATGTTTTTCGGACTTACAAACTCGCCGAGCACCTTCCAGACAATGATGGACACCATATTCCACGACCTAATACTCACCAATGAAGTAATTGTCTACATGGACGACATACTCATTGCCACCATTTCCAACTCCCACCATCATCATGAAGTAGTCCATCAGGTACTCTACCGACTCGAACAACACGACCTATACCTCAAGCCAGAGAAATGTTCGTTCGAGACCCCAGAAGTGGAGTACTTGGGAGTTATAATCGGATACGGAAAAATACGCATGGACCCCGTCAAGACACAAGGAGTAAAAACATGGGAAGCACCAACAACCCTCACGGAAGTACGAGGTTTTGTGGGATTCCTCAACTTCTACTGACGGTTCATAAAAGGATTCTCCAAGTTGGCACGACCCCTACACGACCTCACAAAAAAAGGGGTCGCATGGAGATGGACGCATATGGAACAAGCCACTTTCAAAGCACTAAAAGCAGCAGTGGCCAAAGAACCAGTGCTTCTATTTCCAAAGCTAGACGAACCATTTGAAATGGAAGTAGACACGTCAGCGGTCGCAATTGGAGCTGTCCTGAATCAGAAGGGAGAAGACCGAAAAACTCATCCAGTGGCATATTACTCAGAGTCATTCTCCGCCACAGAATGAAATTACGATGTCTACGATCGAGAACTACTAGCCATTGTAAAATCCCTACGACAATGGAGAACCTATCTACTAGGATCCCCACACAAGATCACAATATATACGGACCACTCCAATCTACAATATTGGAAAGAACCCCGAAACATCAACCGAAGAGTGGCGAGAGAGTTCCAAGAACTATCGGAATATGAATTCACGCTCAAACACATCCCTGGAACCAGTAACATGAGAGCAGACGCACTATCTCGAAGAACAAACCAAAATGAGGGGAAAGAAGACAATAATAACGTAACCGTCCTCCCCTCAGAAGTATTCGCCAACGCAACATATTCTTCACTCAATGAGATAGATGTGCAATGTCGACAAGAACAATTCCAACACCAAAGTGAAATCACGCCCTGGATAGACCACCACAATCTACGACAACATGATCAACTCTGGTGGAAGAATGACGCCCTCGTTGCTGTGGGAAACAACGATCTTAAGAGGGGGGTAATTCGATCATTTCATGACCCCCCAAGCATGGGACACCCCGGAATCGCAAATACCCACGCATTGATCCGACGGGACTACTGGTGGCCCAACATGAAACAAGAAGTCGAAGAATACGTCGAAGGTTGCGCCACATGTCAAGCCAACAAAATTAACACACATCGAATAAAACCAAAGCTTGTCCCAATCACAACCAACACTGACGCCGAACCATTTGAAGTAATCGCCATGGACTTCATTGTTAAGCTACCCAAATCCCAAGGATATGACACGATCCTAACCATCACCAACCACGACTGCAGTAAAGCGGCAATCTTCATCCCTTGCAACGAAACAATAACCGCGGAAGGCGTAGTCGGATTAATGATCAAACACGTGTTCCCCCACTATGGTTTCCCATGACGAATCATCTCCGACAGGGACACGCGGTTCATGTCCCTATTCATGAAACACTTCTATCAGAAGACTGGAACAAAACAGAACGTGTCAACGGCTTATCACCCTCAAATGGATGGGCAATCAGAAAGAACAAATCAGTGGCTAGAACAATACCTACGACACATTTGCAATCTGCAGCAAGACAATTGGGCAGACGCGTTACCACTAGCCCAATTTGCACACAATGCGTGGCCTAACGCAACCACAAAAGAAACCCCATTCTCGTTAATTATGGGATGGACACCAAGAGTCACCTGGACAAACACACCGTCCGCAGTACCATCAGCAGACCAAAGAATGGAAGAGCTTCAAATCAAAAGGCAACATGCGCAAGATAGCATCAAACACATGCAGGAACTAATGGCTCAAAGAGGGAACTCCAAGTTTACGCCCTACAGCCAAGGAACAATGGTCTGGCTAGAAGGGGTAAACCTCCGAACCCTATACCCTACATCGAAGCTTGCGCCCAAGCGATACGGACCATTTCAGATAAGAAGGGTCCTATCCAATGTAACATATGAACTAGAACTTCCACCTCAATGGAAGATCCACCCGGTGTTTCACGCCAACCTCCTAACCCCATATAAAGAAACAGTTACATGGAACAAACTATACCCGACCCCCACCTGACCTTATCAAGGGAGAAGCCGAATATGAAGTGGAGCAAGTACTCGACGCGCGTCGAAAAGGCCGAGGGTGTAAAGTGCATTACTACATCAAGTGGAAAGGTTTTCCCATGAGTGACAGTACGTGGGAACCCCCGGAACATCTTAATAATGCCCAAGACCTTATCACCGACTTCTATCGCCTACATCCTATGGCCGATGGAGCACCAAAAGATGTATAAAAAGACCACCACTTCAGCGAAAAATCGACATCTCCCTCTTCCCACTACCAACATGACCACTCCCACTACCACTCCTACCATCACTGAGGCCGAACTCACTGCGGTAGAAATAATTGAAGCCGCTATCACCAACCACTTAAACCTCAGGACACCTCCACCATCTCCACAACCCACCGTACCTTTACCCACGTTCCTACTCACCCTCACACTATCCTCTCCCACGGACTCCACCGTCCATATTGACTCAAGGGACCTGTCCCCATTCGCACTCCGACAACCTCTCCCTGATGACACCCTCGACTCCCCCATTGACTATGAACGAATGGACGAGGATAAGGAGAACGACGACCCCAACGATCCGGGGCTCCCGTTCTTCCCAAACAACCCCACATCTTCACAATACTATCCCCTGTACCTCCGACTCAACGACCCCTCTCCTGATGGGCCAGCAAGAGTGTTGGCCAAGTACATCTTCTACCGCAAGAAGGGACAAGAGGTAGTAGGATGTATGGGGAAGGGAGAGTCATGGTATGGCGACTCAGTTTACCTGGTTGCTCACCCCCCTACCAGACTCGCGGTCCCCATGATGACCACACAGTTGCAGATGTTCCACCCTGATGACAGTAGGGCCTACACCATCGATGAGGCCCTCATCCGCTTAGACCAACCCCGTCTAACAGCGGAGGTCTCTCGACTACGCAATGGCCTAGTATGGGTCAAGCAAGTCAAGAAGCAGCTGAGCGACTTACGTCGGCAAGAGCAACTCTTGTCACGTGCGCTGTTCACTGTAGACATGGAGATGGACGGAGTACAGAGGAGGATGGAACAGGTACAGGCGTTGGAGCAGATCACTAACGCACACGTGGCCTATATGCCAACAAAGGTACCCGTGGAAGACCGGATGCCACTGACTCCACGCCGTGGAGGGCCAGTTGAGCGTCCTCTTCTTCGAGGCAGAGGCCGCAACCGCCTTTGCTACAACTGTCATGAACAAGGGCATATCGCGAAGAAATGCCCGCAGAAGAAAACCCCCAAGAAGTACTGCCGACACTGCAACAGTCGCCTGCATTTCCCAAATGAATGCATCTTCCGGCGATTCAACATGCTTGGAGAAGTCACGCTAGAGGAGAAAGTGGCACACATCGACAAGGCCGAGCACGTGAACAACTGGTGTGGGAAATGTCTCCGCAACATGCCGGGGCACAACGAGATAGACTGCCCCACGTACGAAGGATGTGGGAAGTGTTGGGTACGTGGACCAGTGGGGTTCCTGAAAACTCACAGATGCGTTGAAGAAGAAAATGGCGAGGACTTAGTCAATGACCCTGGAGCTGACATTTATGATTACGTCGGTTCAGACTAAGTTGAAGTCGAGGCGACTTCAAGCTTAGTAGGGGGGTAATGTTACGATTTCGGACACGGTCACTTTACTATTTCCCTATCTCTGACATCATCGTTTCTCATCTGTGCTGGCTCATCTTTCCTGCGATATGACCTCATAGCGACGTCATTACATTCTCGACTCATCGGTTCCACATAGTAGCTGTACTAGGATGACATCATCCTACGTCATGCGACGCCAACTTGCGTCATTAGTTTGTCCCTGACAAACTTCCTTGTACTAGTATATAAGTTGTCCTTACCTAGCTTGTATCAGTAGACTTGACTTCCTGTGTAATACCAACACAACTGTCTCCTCTAAACCTTCACCTCTTGAACCATTGACCTCCATGTCTAACAACCTATCCAGGACCTCCACGTCTCTGAGTTGACTCCTGAACCCGCTTACATTAGCTTCGAGCCCTGCTCGGCTAATACTTGTGAATCCCTGAACTGAAGTCCTGATACGACTTCGATCTACGAACCGCACGTCGCGCAATACGCCCCATTGGTGCGTAACATCCGGCCTTCAATTACTGCCGCTCCCCACGCCTGGCCCTTATCTGCCGCTGGCGCCGCCCACTCTCACACCCGTGCCCGACCCTCAACCGCTGGCGCTGCCTACATCTGGCCCCTGTCAGCTGCCGCCAATACCTGCCCCTTGTCGACTGCCTCTGCTACCCACTCTCCCACCTGTGCCCGGTCCTGGCCCCCGTCTACCGCCGCCACCTATCCCCGGCCCTCAACTGCTGGTGCCGCCAGCTCTCCTGTCTGCGTCCAGCTTTCAATTGCTGTCGCAGTTGCCTGTGTCCAGCTTCTTTCTGCCGCCACCGCTGCCTGCTGTCCTCTCTGCCCAGGCTCCTGTCTATGAAGCTTGTTCATTGCCGCCACTTTCTCTGCCTGGCCCTCATGAACCACCGCCGCCGACTTTCTCCGTTCATTCACAGCCATTCCCACCTTTTCGTGCGCCACACCACGAGCCACACATATCGTCACCCTCACCCTCAAAACTAACTTCCAGGTCGCCGTCGAAGGTGCGCGGCTCGGGGTTGGTAGTAGGTGTGCTCTCATCACCGTCGTCGGAGGTGCGTGGGGTGGCTCAGGGCAGTCTCGGTGGTATGCTCCCGTCGTCGTCGTCAGGAGCGCGCCAAGGATATCATTGCCCATAAGGTGTGTATTTCCCAGATGATGCTCAGAGAAAGCTGACCCGATGCTTGCACAGTATGGCCGCTGTCGTATACGTTCTTTTCTGCCGTGCGTCACAATGCGCCTACCGCATTTTATCTACCCCGACTTAACGAATTTCAAATACTATCCAGGACGCGCATGGTTTATTGCCCTCTCGACGGGCCCCGGCGGTGGAAGTTCCCCCCCAACTACTGCACGTCAAATTTTTTGTCGCTACATCTTAATTATACTTGCAAGCAAAACCCGGGCACTTAGCATACTGACAATCTAATTGAGGACAACATCGTCCATCCATTTTTCCCCGCGTGACCGCTTGAACGACCTCGCTTCCCACCAACGTTGGAAGGCTCCTTTTTGGGACAGGTTTGACAGTCCCAAAGTAACGATGTCCTTGGCACGATCATCTGCCAGTCGCAGCCTACGCCCATCAATTTGCTGAAACCACTTCTCTTCTACAGCAATTCTCATTTCACGGTCAACATCCTTGGCCTTAATTGGGCTCCTGTGGTGACTTCCCCATGAGATGACACTTTGGTGCTGCCACACCATGTGTTTTGCAACTGCCTGGAAAACTGGAATACCTGGTGAGATACTTGAAAGGTGCTCAAGTGTTGCACCTGGTCCAACGGAACAATACATGACCTGCACACATCACACGGGTCACCGGTCACCTGTCAACATCACACGTGTGGACTCAGAGCAGCCTACCTTGATGTCTCGGATATTCTGTTCTTGTGCCTGGTCCGTTGGCACAAAGCTATCACGTTTACCAGCATGATTAACAAGCCAGCAATGGTTTCGCACAAGGTCCCTGTAAGTCATGAAATCAGCCGTCCCAAAACAAAGTCTAACTTGTATACACATGCAACCTCAGGTGTCCACTCACGCTTCAATCCCTGCAGCACCTCAAGGACCTCAATTGTGTACTTGGGATTTTCACCGCCTGCAAACTGGAGCAAGACTGGCTTAAGTAAGTCTTCCATTCGACCCACATCACCAATTGTGATCGCTTTGCGCAGATCACAATAGACCAAGATATCAGCCAAGAACACCACTGAGTGCTGTCAGTATTCATCAACCATGTCCTTCCCTCCCTTGTTTAGCAGGGCTGTCCGTGATGCGCACTCAGCATGCACACGTTCAGCAAGTGCAACCAGTTCCTCAGGGGACTTTGAGGTGAGGTCTTCGAGTTTGTGTGCACCAGAAACATGTAACCAGCTAGCAAGGGAAAGCGCCTCCGCAATATGCCACAACGCTTCATCCAAATGGTGCCAGTATGGGCCTTTCATGTAACGCCACGGCTGGCGTTATCGTGCGACGTGCGTTCGAGTCTGAGTTCTTTGTAGAGTGAAGTCGGATCAGGACTTCAGTTCGGTGATGCACAAGTACCAAGTCGAGCCGCGCTCAAGACTGGTGTGAGAGGAAA
>WNGR01022538.1_pt1 | contig 10273 bp, 12 predicted proteins | sample 5407581 | NCBI WGS metagenome assembly WNGR01 (sample SAMN13153383, study PRJNA577476) | soil metagenome | isolation source: 80 cm soil or saprolite under Garry oak tree replicate 2 | place: USA:California | collected 2016-06-15
GGATCGCGCGCTCGGCTATTTGCAGCGTGCCGGGGAGCGGGCACTCGCGGGCGCCGCCTACGACGAGGCTATCGCCCATGTGCATCGCGGACTTGAACTGGTCAATCGATGCTCCCACAGCGAGCCGACTCGGGCCAGCCACCTGCTGACTCTGCTGCTGACAAGGGGCAGGGCAGAGCTCCGACTGGCCCGGCGCGAGGCGATCGCGACCTTTCGCGAGGCGGCCCGAATTGCCCGCGAACAGAAGCTCACGTCGTATCTCGTGCAGGCAGCGTTGGAGTTTGACACCGCAGAGACGTTCCTCGAAGGCTCCGGCGATGAATCGCTTTCGTTGCTGGCAGAGGCGCTCACCCTGATCGGTACCGAGCAGTCGGTCGAGCGTTGCCGACTGTTGAGTCGCCTTCTCCGCACAGTTCATATGACGGGTGCACGCGAACAGAATAGTGAATTTGCCGTGGAGGCCGTCGATCTTGCCAGGCGCCTGAACGATCTGCCGAGCCTGTTTGACGCATTGGCGTGCGAACTGATGCATGTCGGGGCTCTCCCGTTGGCTGCGAACAGGTTTCCGGAGCGTGAAAGCGTATTGCTGGAACTCAGGCAGATCGCGGAAGTTCTCGGCGATGCGCACACCATTGGTCATGCATGCGCCCGATGTCTTGCCGGCTACCTGGAGATCGGCAAGGTGGACAGTTTCGAGAGCGCGCTGGAGCGGTATCGGCAGATTGCCGCCCGTGGACAGCACTTTGTCGACAAGTGGTGCGTTACGGGGGCGCAGGCGATGCGGGCCATACTCGTCGGTGACTTTGCTGAGGCGGAGCACAAGACGCGCGACTCGTTGCAGATGGCGCAGAACGCTGACGCGAATCTCGCAACGGGTGTCTACGGCATGCAAATGTTCACGATACGCCGCGAACAGGGTCGGCTCGCCGAGGTAGCGCCGATCTTCAAGCGGTTTGTCGACGAGCATTCTGAGGACGCTACGTGGCGGCCAGGATTCATGTTGATCTGTAGTGATCTCGGCTTCGACGCGCAGGCACGCGACAATCTCGATCGGCTTGCGGAATCGGAATCCAGCATCCCCGTAGACAGCAGGCGGCTTGTCACGTTGACATATCTGGCGGAGGTTGCTGCCCGCTTGCGGGACGTCGAACATGCCGAACGGATTTATGCCCTTCTCCTGCCGTTCCAGGATCAGGTCGTCACGGTTCCAGTCTTTACGCTTTGCTGCGGATCTGCGGCACGGTTTCTTGGCATGCTGGCCCATGCACTCGGCGACTGGTCAGCCGCCGAACAGCATTTCGACTACGCGCTGCGCATGGATGAGCGCTTACGGGCGTGGCCGTGGCTAGCCCATGGCCGGCACGAATACGCGCTCATGCTGGCGGCGCGCAATGGCAGAGAAGATAGAAAACGAGCGCAAGATCTGCTCTCGATGGCGGCCGCCGCAGCCAGAAAACTCAAGATGTTCGCTCTCTTGGAGCGCATCGGTGGCGCGCAAAAAGAAGCTCGGCCCAAAAGTTAGTACAGTGTTTGACGCGCAACGAGAAGTCGCTACTCAAGGAGAATCACATGCCGCGTTTTATGATTGAACGTAATTTTGCGGAACAACTCGAGGTCACGGGCGAAAGTGCTGCAACTGTGAAGAGAATCAACGACGAGGAAGGCGTCGAGTGGCTCTCTTCGTTTCTCAGCGCGGACAAGAAGAAGACCTATTGCCTGTATGAGGCGCCCAACGCAGACGCCATCCGCGCCGCTGCTCGTCGGGCGACTCTGCCCGCCGACGTGATCATCGAGGTAAGCGACCTGCGGCCGGAAATGTTTAACTAGACGGTGGGGCACGGACGCATTGTCTGATGGCTGAGCCGATCCAACGACAGGATTGCCGCCAAGGTATTCGGGCAGCGGCGGCAACCAGCAATCGACGCGTTCGAGTCGGTTCTGTCGCGGTAAGGAAAGCAGGTCAAGAAAAGGTGATATGCAAAGGATGGCTTACGAAACCAACGAGTAAAATTGCTGTGCGGCAGACAGCGAAATTCTGCCCGGACATTTCACCTGTCCTTTCTTGATCATGTGCATCAATTCGATGCCACTTAGAATGACGCGCGCACAGTTGAAATCCTTGAACCCGAGCATCGGTCGGATTCGGCGTTTGATGGCCCGATGGTTTTGCTCCACGATGTTGTTCAAATACTTGATCTGACGAACCTTGATGGACATCTCGCGCTGGGCGTTCACCGCGTTAAGCGCGGCCAGATTGGCGCCGCTTTTGTCGATGGTCACGGTCTCGGGCGAGCTGTTCTGATCAATTGCCTTTTCGAAGAAGCGCCGCGCAGCAGCCTTCCCCGCTTGGCTCTGAACAGAAAATCGATGGTGTTGCCCGCCTTATCCACTTCCCGGTAAAGATACTTCCACGAGCCCTTGACCTTGATATGGGTTTCGTCGACACGCCAGCTCTTGCCGACCGGACGCTTGTGCTTGCGAAATGTCTTTTCGAACAGTGGCACCACCTTGATGACCCAACGATGCACCGTCGAATGATCGACGCAAATGTCGCGCTCGGCCATCATTTCCTCGAGATTGCGAAGACTCAGCGAGTAGGCAACGTACCATCGCACGCACAGCAGGATCACTTCAAGCGGATAGTGAAGGCGCTTCAGAACCTTGGCGATGTCCGGAGCAAGCGTCGTTTGTGGCGTCATTGTCTTCTTCATCGTGTGGCCAGAGCGTGTTCGTTCGCCTCGAATTTTTCCTCGCCCGCGTTAATGCGACAGAGCCCGAATAGATGACCCCAACGGAGCGCTTCTCGGCCTCTGGCTTGTGGAAACGATTCATCAACGGATGATCTTCAGCATTGACCGAGGGCCTGTCGAGGTCGTCAAGACTGCGAAGGTGTCTCGGCGAGTGCCGGGAGGCGTCGAACAAGTCTCGACGATAGGGCAGATTCGATTCTTCTGCGACCAGTCATCAAGAATCGGCGAGCTAACGGAAGGCTCGAATGACGGGATTGGTCGAGTCAATTTCGGCGAAGTCGGTTCACCTTTGATGGTCTACCGCTTTTTCATGTGCTTCCCGAGCACAAAGCCCGCCAGTACGCCGGTCCCGAGAATGACACCTCCTAACCACCACGTCGCCAGTAGCGGCATTGCATCGGATTGGCACTTCCAAGCAACCACTGCGGCGATTTCGCGCGCATTGATTTGCGTCATACTCGACATCGAGGCTGCGTCAAGCCTGACGAAATCATCGTACTGGGTGCGCATTACGACACGGTGCCCAACAGTCCCGGGGCCGACGACAACGCGAGCGGCGTCGCCGCGCTGCTCGAGACGATGTTTCTGCTTCAGGCGTTTGCGCCCCTGTACACCATGCGCTGCGTCGCGTTCGTGAATGAGGAAGCACCGTTTTTCTTCCGCGGCGACATGGGAAGTCTGCGGTATGCGAGGGCCGCACGTCTGCGCGGGGATCGCATTCGCCTGATGTTGTCGCTCGAGATGCCTGGCTACTACTTGGACGAGCCGGGCACCCAGGCGTATCCGCCGCTACTGCGTTACTTCTATCCGTCAACCGGCAATTTCATCGGCTTCGTTTCCAACCTTCGCTCGGCGCAGCGACTGAGATGGCTAACCAATGCGTTTCAGGCCTCGTCGGATTTTCCGCTGCAAAGTGCGGCGTTGCCGTGGTGGGTGCCGGGCGTCGCGTTGAGCGATCACTCGTCTTTCTGGCGCGAAGGTTATCCGGCGGTGATGGTCACGGACACCGCGTACCTGCGCAACCCACACTACCATACCGCTCACGATGTCCCCGCGACGCTTGACTATGGCCGCATGGCGGCCGTGACGCTCGGCCTCGCAGCGAGCGTCGCGTCGCTCGCGCCGACGCCCGCCGTTCCCGGCATGCGGTGAGCACGATCTTGCTTGTGAGCCCGCGGACCCTTTCGGAACGACGCCGCATCAAACGAGATCATGCCGGATCAAGGATAGGCAGTATCACGACCACTGCGGTAAATCCCAGATGAATTGCGAGTACCGTCGCCAGAACTGCAGCGACCACGGAGGTGCATGCGTTGATGCCCCAAGCCCACGGCACGAGCGTTTCGGCGCCGGCAGCAATGCGGCTGAGCCCCAGCGGAAAGGGCATCCCCATCGCAAACGCGAGCGGCGCGACAAGCAGTACGGCGATCACGATTCTGGCCGGATCGGATAGCGGGATCAGCAACGGGAACAGCGCGGGCAGCAAGAGCAGGTAGAAGAACGAGATGGCGGAGATCGCAAGGATGGCTTTCGTCGCGATCGACGAGCGATTCATGTTCCTGCAGGGCCGTGGGGCGTAGCCAGCCAGGAGCGCCTCGCGGCCCTGCAGGCGCTGCGTGTACCGGCTTCCAAGTCCAGCGAACGAAAGGAACGCGCATAGTACGACGGCGACAGCATAGAGCGGATGACTCAGGAGCAGGATGAACTTCTGGATGAACGCGATTTCGATGAACATGAAGGCGAAGCCGATCGCGACGAAATAGATCGCGACTCTACGTCCTGATATCGTCGCCACCGAAGGAGCGGCGTTACTGCTGGAAGTAGCCTTAAAGAGCGGAGATCCATGAGCCGTGCGTTTGCGGCGCGTCATCATCCAGAGAGGAAAGAGGACCAATGCCATGGCCGTCAACGTGGCCTGAAGCAGCGTTGCGATCAGTACCGGGTAGCCCCATTCCAGCAAGGGCAAGCCGCCTTGCCCCTTCAACGCGAGAAACTCGGGCAGCGACCGCCAATTGAAGAAGTGAAAGAAGTACGGCTTGTCGTCCGTGGCGGGACGGATATCGAACTTGTAGCTTGCCCAGAACGTGTCTCGCCCGGTGCTCAGCAGAGCGCGCGCGGCTTCGAAGAAATAGGGTCTCTCAAGCACGTTGTATCGATTCGCCTCGGCGGCCTGCATCCCCGGGTAGTATCCGACGTCGAACGAACGGGCACGGCAGAAGCGACCCAGCGCGGCGATGTCCGCGTCGTCGAACTCACCGTTCTTGACCAGCAGTGTCGCGGTATTCCAGCCGCGGATCAGCACGAGCCGGCGAGACGGTTGCGTCACCCCGGCGTTCTCCATGGCCAGCACGGCCGTCGCAAACAGCTTCAGGACGTCGCGCGGGGGTAACGTGACCCAGCGCGTGATCGCCAGCATGCCACCCGGGTTGAGATGGCGCAGATAGTCCTGAAACGCCTGCACCGTGTACAGATAGCTCTCGGAAAGTGCGTAAAGGCCGGCCGACGTGGCGCTGAACGAATCCAGCAGCGCGACCTGGATGAGGTCGTAGCGCTCGTCGCGTGCAGCGACGAAGCCACGCGCTTCGCCGGTGAATACGCGAACGTTGGGTGCGCTGTAAGGCTTGCCTGAAAAGTCGGCGAAGCGGCGCTGCACGGCGTCGACTATCTGCGGATTCAGTTCCACCGCGTCGATTGCGCTCGCTTCGTGGTACAGCGCCTGCAATACGTCGGCTCCCGCGCCGCTGCCAAGCACGAGGACCTTGGGTCGCCGCAGCAGGTGATAGGGAAGCGATGAGGTTAGATAGTCGAGGTAACCGAGCGGCTCGCGCCGTCCGTCATAGCGATTGAGCGCGGATAGGCCGTCGCCGTCAGTGAACACGCCGAGTTGCGGCGGCGGCTCCATCGTCGCATTGAGGCTCAGCCCGGGTGCATGGCGAAACGGGACAAAGGGGCTCTCCACCACCGTGACGAGACCCAGCGGGCTCGAGCTTTCGGCGACCACGCGCGCGTCCTTGATGCGCAGGGCCTGACTCAATTCCTTGAACTCCGACGGCCGCAACGTAAGCCAGTCGCGCGGCAGGCCGGTGGCCAGCACGGCTGCGGCGGCGAGCAACCACAGGGCCGACAGCCACCGCCGGGGCCAGCGGCATTCGATGCATGCGAGCGCCGCTGCCGCGAACCCCGCAGCGCCCAGTAACCGCAGTGCATCCAGCGGACGCAGCGCGAACAGCGCCCCGATTACCGCGACACTGCCCAAGCCCGCTCCGCCGATGTCGAAACTGTAAATGCGGGCGATCTGATCGTTGAACCGTGTGAAGGTGAGGCAGATGCTGGTCGCGGCGCAAAAGAATGGAACGAAGAGCAGCAGATAGATCAGGAGCAGGCGCAGAGGCTCGCGCGGATCCCACAGAATCTCCAACGGGTTGAACGCGACGCGCTGGGCGAATGCAAACGAGGCGACCGCAAAAACGCCAAACAGAATTGCGCCGACGACGAACACGGCTGCGAACCGGGGCACGAGCCAGCGCTGCGCCAGCGCCACCATCGCACCGGCTGCCCCGTAACCCAGCAGTGCGACGCTGATCATCATGTACGCGAAGTGATGCCACTGAATGATCGAAAAGAGGCGCATCAACAGGATCTCGTAACCGAGCGCTGCGGCCGAAAGCAGGGAGAGGGCGAACAACGGCGCGGCGGGCATGGTCGCATGAACCGGAATGGGATGCGGGGAGGAGCGCACAGTCAGTCAATGCTGCCGTGCGGGTTCGCGCTCCTTTGCGTCACCTGGCTCTCACTCAGAATCAATGCCCGACGAGCGGCACGAAGCTGACGGGCAGGATCTGTCGGGTGGAAACGGTCCCGTCGTTCGCCTTGCTGATCAGCAACAGATACTGCGTCAAAAACTGCGCACCTACCGGAATGACTATCCTGCCGCCCGGCTTCAACTGCCTCACGAGAGGAGGGGGAACATGGCTTGCCGCGGCGGTGACGATGATGGCGTCGTAAGGCGCGTGTGCTTCCCACCCGTAATAGCCGTCCCCTAATCTGCTCTCCACCCGCTTGTACGCGAGCCGCTGCAGACGCTCCTGCGCCGCCTTGGCCAAAGGCTCGATGATTTCGATCGTATAGACCGCACGGGCGAGGGTCGAGAGGATCGCTGCCTGGTACCCTGAGCCGGTGCCAACCTCCAGCACGACGTCATTGGGCTTGACCATCATCAGGTCGGTCATCAGCGCGACGATGTACGGCTGCGAAATGGTCTGGCCATAGCCGATGGGAAGCGGCCGGTTTTCGTATGCGTTGCGCTCTTCGCCTGGCGGGACGAACTGGTGGCGAGGCACCAGGTCCATCGCGGCGAGCACGCGCGTATCGATGGCGGGTCTGCCGGTTGCGAGGAAGGTTTCAGTCGTGAGTTCGCCAACGTCTTTGACCATTCTCGCCCGCTGGGGCGCAAAATCGTCGGCCGCGTGAACGCCCGAAGACATCCACACCAATGCGATTGCTGGAATCAGGGTGCGCGGCCAGCGCAGCATGACTGGTTTCACCATGCGATCTCTGTTGCCTGACCTATCGCAATTCTACGCCCGCGCATGCGAGGTCGTGCAGGACGTGTTCGCCCGCCGCGTATCAGGCGCAGCCCCCGAACCCGTCGCCACGTTCTTTGTTCCGCGCGCAATAAACCCCGCGCCCATTCCCGCTGTGCAGCCAACCACCAGAGAGCGCCGGCATGGCTGTGATGCATATAAAACGTAGAGAGGGATCGCCGCAACCGACTTCCGATATTCGGTGCGGGTGGCCTTACAGGGTTGCTGCTACGGATCGTCCGTATGCCTTCATCGGACGACTCGCTGGCTACGCGGTCTGGAACCATGTTTTGCGCCGCTCGGACAGCGACGCTGCGCATCAGGCTCGGTCAGGCGAAGAACACGAACGGCAGTGTCAGCATCAGGTAAATCGCAAGCCCGGTGGCTGGCAGGCCGGTGGCGATCGCGACTGCCGCGACCGCGCTTCCGATTAGCGCGAGCGCAACCAGCCAGCGTCGGGTAGCTTGCTGAGCGCTGAGGTCTGCGCGTCGGCTAGTATCGACGCGATGTTCGTTGTTCCGCGCCACGCATTTTCGGATGTGCAGGTCAAGCATGGCTATTTCCCTCAAGCTATATTCGTTCCCCCACGGACGCGAGTCTGGTCGTGGCGTCGTACTGGAACGTCAAGAGCGTCTGCGGATGCAATACATGTCGCTGCTCTCATAATAGCCGTTGGCGCATTCGGGAGTAAAAGGGCACCAGCATGGCGATCTGCAATCAGCTAATGCAAGGCCTGTCGAGAAGCAAAGCGGGTTGGGACCCGGTCGGCCCACCTAGGCGATTCCACGCTGTGTCAGTTGCTGGGTCGCAACAAGACGGAACTCGCTTGTGCTGCATTTGGTGTCTATTTGGATTAATCCGAGATTGTTCAGCATTAGCGTTTCATTGGCCAATACAAGGCGCCGCCGGAATCGGTCCGGTCGAGACGTCCACGGGAAACCGCCCGCTACTTTGTTATGCCACTCCGGGGGCGGAAGAAGGCGAAAGACTTGCCGCGGTTCTGTAGAAAAAGTCGTTGGCCAACCTTGGGATCATTTGTTCTCGGTGATTGTCGGCATGTGCAGCGCGGCTTGTCTCCGTCGCGTGCCCTGAATTCGACCAGATCCGGCTGGGCCGTATCGCCTTATAATATTTATTGAACGGTCTGGTCGCGTGAATATGCCGGGGTATGGCTATGATCAATGCAGATCTTGGGCAACAGCTTGAGGCCTACGTCGCGAAGTTGGTCGAGTCGGGTCGCTATGGCTCGGAAAGCGAGGTTCTGCGCGAAGGCGTAAAGCTCATTCAGGATCGCGAAATGCAGCTCGTCGCGCTGGATGCGGTCATTGAGCGCGGCATTGGCGATTCGAAGGCGGGACGGGGCAACCTCGCCGAGGACGTGTTCGACCGGCTTGAAGCAAAATATCATGCAGCGGCGGGCAGCAAGCGATGATTGTCCAGATCCTTCCTGATGCCGAGGCCGATCTTGAGGCCATCGGCGATTACATGGCCCGCGACAACCCCCGTCGCGCCCTGAGTTTCGTGCGGGAGCTGCGCGAGAAGTGCATTCGCCTCGCCGACATATACGTCGCATTCCCAATCGTGCCGCGCTACGAAGACCGTGGCGTGCGTCACCGGGTTCACGGCGGCCACCAGATTTTCTATCGTGTTGTTGGCGAGCCTCCCGAACGCGTCGACATCATTCACATCCTGCACAGCGCGCACAACTACGCCGCGGTCCTTTTTCGCTGAATTCGCGCGAGTTGCCCGACGGCGATCCGTTTATTTCCGCAGGTCTGTCTTGTGTTTGAGCGCGAGTACAGATGCCTGCCCGACAAGTCCATACATCGCGCGAGGCTATCTGATTGATCGACGGGCACCAATGGAGGCGAGCCGGGCTCTTCACATCCGGGCGGCGACGTTCTGCACAAAGGTGACTTTGCCGATCGGCAATACCTCACTGTCCATCGGGAGCCCGAATTCCGACGTCCGTAAGCGTGAAAACGCGCCTCACTTCGCCGCTTCCAGCGGTGCCCACACCGACGGGTTTCCGGATGCCAATGAATTGTCTGCGCACGCAGGCTATGCCGGGTTGCACCAGACCTGGAGATTGAACGCCAATACAAAAGACCTGGACTGATTTAGATCTTACGAATTTTCGCGCGCACGCATCGATGGGTGCGACGGGCTACTACGTTTCTCGCGACAAGAGGACGTTTCATACCTGATGGGTTTCCTATTGACGGATGGGGCGGTGCTGTTCGAACGCCGTCTGGCATGAAACGCAGCGGGCCGTGTAGGGCGCGGCGACAAGGCGCTCATAACCGATCGGGTCGCCGCAATCGACGCATGCCCCGTAGCGGCCGGCGGCGACGCGAGCCAGCGCCGCGTCGATCTGCTGCAGTTCGTCGAATTCGTGCCGCGCGAGCGCAGTGCGCAACTGATCGCTCGCTTTGCGCGATGCGGTCTCGTCGGGATGCGACTCGGGGCCCAGCTCTTCGGGCGGCCGTGCTCCAGCGAGATCACCGTATTCGCCGCGCAGCGTCGCCAGCAGCTCACGACGGCGCTCGCAGAGCCTTTGTTGTAACAGCCCGAGTTCGGAACAGGTGAGGGTGATCATGGGCAAGGCTCGATGTGTTCTGTAACGCCACGCCAACGGGTGGCATCGCGAAGGCGTTCCGTCATGTGCGTACTACCACACAGGCCAAACCAAGCATGCACCCGCCGGGCGGTTAGCACAATGCGACAGTAACGATCCCGTCTGACGATCCTGAGTCTCGTCGCTAAAGCCCCACCAATGAAGCTGTGACGCTGGATGGTGAAATGAGTGGCACCCACAATTAAATGTTTTACTCACGCGAGATTTGAGGCAGAAGCGACGCGTCACAGCGGTACGTTGAACGCCTCAAGCGCCTGTGAAACAATGGTTAGAGATCACATATAGCAGGACATAACGTGCAT
>WNGR01022474.1_pt1 | contig 10272 bp, 20 predicted proteins | sample 5407581 | NCBI WGS metagenome assembly WNGR01 (sample SAMN13153383, study PRJNA577476) | soil metagenome | isolation source: 80 cm soil or saprolite under Garry oak tree replicate 2 | place: USA:California | collected 2016-06-15
TGCCCCAAATAGGCTGTCTATCTTCGGACATACAGTACAGCCAGATACCTTCATCCAAGTAGCCAAAATCATCTTGTAAGGCTTGTTTCAATGGCTCAAAGAGTTCTAGGGCTTCCCTTTGGGAGAGCTTTGAGGCTTCTCGTTTGAAGTATTTTTCTCTGAAGGACTGCTGCCTGGCTCCCGCTTCTTCCACTGGCCGTTGGGTTTGCGTGCGAGATAGAAGCTTGCCGTAGTCTTCTTCTGAGATGAATTCTTTACGGTTTTGCTTGAGTCTGAAGACTTTTTCGCCTGTGTTGGTGGAGGCGTAGTAGTCTTCGTTGTTCTTTTCGGGCGGCTGCTGTTTCGCAAGCGATACTTCTCCTTCCTCAAAGGTAAAATCCGGCTCCTCTATGCGAGGAGGTATGGGGTCATCCGTTATGAGGTTGCCGCTTTCTCTGGTTCCTGAGTCTCCTGTTTCTGAAGTGTCAACAGGGCTGCTGTCACTTTCGCCAGGTCGTCCAAGTGGGCGTCCGACTCGTCCAGGCTCTTGAGTAAAGCCTCGTTGGTCGTAATGCTTTGGTTGTTTCGTCCATTGTCCGAAAAACGATGTCCAGGCGTTCCGACTGCGCGTTCACCGTGTCGGAAAGTATCTTGACCTGCTTCACCAGCTCCTCTATTTCCATTGCGAAGTTCTCTCCTTTGCTGTCTCAGTTGTTCAACTTTGTCGAGGTCTTCTTTTTCTTCTTGTTTGTCTATCGTCTTCATCTCCTTTTAGATAAGTCCGCTCCATGCGCCGGCCGCTTTAAAATACATATGTGTGGTTGCTCCACCGTCCGAGCGGAAATAAAAATCCCCATTGCTCCCAAGCCCTGCGCCTGGCGCGCCACTGCCAGAATAGAGTGTACAGGCTCCGGTATTATTGCCATAAGGCATGATACCGCCACCTGCAAATACAAATCCTCCATCGTCTACTCGAAAAATGGTCGATGAAAACGCCGTATTCAGCAATTGCAGAGAGCCATTGCTATTCCTCCACCACTTTTGCGTACCAGGATGCGCAGGATCATCTAATCCCAAGCACTGCGAACCTGCACCGCCTAGTGTCTGGATAGTCATCGGCCCAAATTGCTGTACTACAGAGCCTCTATTCCAGAGAGCAGAAACGGTATCCGTGAGAGCAGATGAACCAAATATATTATAGAAACCTATGATATTATTTGCGCCGCTTGAGCCTATATGTATATGAGCAATGGGAGCGCCATCAAATTCAAGCAGGTTAAGCATGTTGTCATGTTGCGTGCCGTTAATGGCAACATTATACGAACCCGCCGATACACCTCCGTTGTACACATACGCCTGGTCAATCCCGTTCATGTAGCCGTCGCCATCGAGTAGAACACTCGCTCCACCGTTATGCGTTCCTGCGAACCAACCATTGACGAAACGGTTCTGGTTAGCATTATGTATTTCCAACATATTTCCGCCAACGTAATTATCCACCACCACATTGACACCAAAGTGAAATGTACTAACCGATGAACCTGCACCCGACGCATCAATATTAAGGCCACCCGCGCCCTGAGTATCATAGACGCACTGGTAATTACTCAGATAGACCCCGCCGCGGTCATTTGTTGTTGTGCGGATATAGTGATATCCATAGCCCCCATTCGCCCGTGTTGTGATATTGTTAAAGTGGATTTCCAGCCCCGTGGGGCTATCTCCTTGTACATACACAGCATCCCCACTCAGTCCGTTGAGATGCATATTAAAAATATGTGCGTCAAAGTCGCCGCTGACGTTGATGCCTCTCGCGCCACCATTGATATTTCCATCGATCTTGAGGTCATGGACATGACAACGAATACAGTCTGCAATAGTAATGGCAGTAGCGCCTGCTGTTGGAGCAAGGATAGAGCCAGTTCCTACTCCCATCAGTGACACATCGGTGAGGTTGGAAAGAGTAAGGTCAGTGTACTTATATACTCCCGCAGGTATAAAAATGGTACCTCTCCCTACGGCAGCGATCGCTGCGGCCATAGCCCTGTCATTTTGGCTTGCACTGGCCGATGATGCAAGACCGAAGTCAACTGCATTGAGTACTAACGCTTGTGTATCAGCAATAAATATACCAGGCGTCGCAGCAAACATCAGGCGATTACCTCATCTGTACACTTGATATACATCGGAGTAGTACCGGAAGTAATGGCGAAGGAGAGTGCAAGCGAGGAGGAAGGAAGCCAGATATAGACGTGTTTCCGTTCCTTATAGTCGATGATGTAGGGCCTGGTGGAGGAAAGCTGTTCTACGGAGAAAATAGGAGGTCTTCCCGCAATGAGCTGGTGGAGGGAGTTGTTGAAGAGTTCTAATTGTTCAAGTATTTGCTCATTTAATTTTTCGAGTGTGGGCATCCATCTTCCTTCTACTGGACGGTGATACCCACACTAAAAAAAGACGCGCTACCTTATCTACAGTGTGGGTAGCGCGTCCGTCCTGTCAGATTGCATTATCTCACAGGTAGAGAAGTTTGTCAAGCGTTAGCCTTTATGTTTATGGACTCGTTTTAGGGTCTGGTCCTCCCAATCAGACCAATAGGATAATACATCCCCATTGGGCATTTGCCAACGGGAGACGCTGGACTCATTGGGCTTCCATGCGCTGATAGAGGATGAGGATAAGCGTTCCGTCGCTTCCATGCGCTGATAGAGGATGAGGATAAGCGTTCCGTCCCCTCAGGGAAAGTGACTCTGTAGTTTCCTTCACGGCCCTCGATAGAGCCGCCTTGGGACTTGATGGAGCTTTCGGCTCCTGATGCGATTGCAGATAAACCTGTTTCTGTGATTGCCATTGTCTTTTCTCCTTTGCCCTCGTGGGGAGAGCACCACTAATTTCCGGTATCGTGCGTCGCTTGCCAGTCTTCCCCGCCCTGGAAGGGATGATCGTTATTCTCACGGGTGACGGGTGCCTCACTTGAGGCAACCAGGGTAGCAATCGATGCGACGGTACCGCGCAGGGCGGCGGTTTCGTGCCTGGTCAGTGGACGCTTGAGCCTGGCAAGTTTTGCCAGGTAGGCGGACGCCTCGCTGAAGAGGGTGTTACGAGCGGAAATCATTTCTTCAAAGGTTTCGTGGTCGATCATGTGTTTTTGTCCTTTCTCAGGTCTAAATGGTAGACGCCATTCAAGCGTGCTACCTGTCTGTACATTTTTTCAAAGTTTACCCAGTAAGTCCCGTCCTGGAAACGACGGTAGATGTTCCTATTGAGAGGCTTCATACCGTCGTCCAGGTAGACTCTAATGTGCCGGTGCGGGAGTGTTTCGTAGCCTCTCAACTAATACTCCGAAGGACGAAACGAGCAAAGCGGCTCAAGATCGTACAAGTCCCCCTGTTCGTCGGTGCCATACATGGCACCATCTTGAACGGTTAAGCCGTTCTGATCTATGAAGAACTTGCCTCGATGAGAGGCTTTCTCTAGCAGAATATCCTCAAAGTAGTTGTATGCGGAGTGGCGGAATGACTCCATTTCAGGGTCAAACAGCATATCCTCTACAGGGTACACAGTCCAATCAGTGATGTCTTGCCAGGCGTCCCGTCCTGGAAACGACGGATGTTTCTCACACGTTTGTAAGAAGTTCAGAGTCATGGTAGCGCGTCCTTTCGTGTCTAAAACGTACTTAATTCATGCTCATATCCTACCACAATACCAGCATCCTGTCAAGTGTTTTTGCTCTTAAACCGGCTGATTTTCAACAATCTCCCTATATTTCCTAATGAAATATATGCGTTGTTCTTGCCCGTAGCCAGGAGCTTTTACCTTCAATTGTCGTTGGTTGTACGCCTCCTCTCCGATAAAACGGTTCTCTTCCGCATAGACATTGGTGTAGGTTTTTTCCTTCCACTGGCCCATTTGAGGACCAATGTTACGATAAAGCTCGTTGCTATTACTATCTCTCCCGCCAGTATCAATAGCATAACAGTCAATATAGCTGCGTATAACATGATATCCATGCTCCATTTCCATCTTCATTCTATGGTACAATTCTCTCCGCTGTTCAGCCACGATATAGCTTCCTATATAGGAAAGAGCGGTACTTTCCTTGTCATATTCTGGCCTGATTGCGTAGTCGGAGAACTTCCTATCCCCGTCCTCTTGCCAGTGCATCATCAGTGGAATGTCGCCTTTTTGCGCTTCTGAGATGTGTACCAAATGGTATTGTTCTGGCTGTCTGAGGAAGCGGCCAGGTAGTCCGACCATCATACTCTTGATGATTTTTGCCAGGTGTTCATCACTGCGCAATGCCTGAAAGTGCTTTTCTAGCAGGATATCTGACCATTCCTCCATGAAGTTACTCATCTCTCGGAAGCCGTACCCTCGTATAATCTTGACAAGTTGGTATCCAGCCTCTAAGCAGTCAAGCAATTCGCCCGTCCATAGCCACCTGGTTATGACTTCACCAGGCTCTACTTTTCCAATTTGAATAGGGTGTAGAGAAAGAGGAACAGCCACCAGAACACATTGCCAAAAGCCAGTAGCATAGTCCAAACATTCGGAGAGAGTAGGCCCGCTACGAATAAAAGGGCAATGGAAAGGGGAAGGAACACTGCGGGAATGCCAAGCATAGGCCTTGTTTTTGTCGAACTCCTTGACCGTTCGATAGAAACGGGGGACTGCTGTATCGATACGTCCTCCCGTATGGTTATCAAGAATATCCCGCCTGAGCCAGACGGAGGGACGAGAGATACCGAGAGGGGTTGGTAAGGTAGCGCGGAGTATTTTCTCGGAAAGACTAGCGGGGGTAGTTGACTCGTAGCCAAATATCTGAAATATATGACCGATGTTTGAGACAAGACTTGCGGTTGGTTCATTATCCCACCTCCAGGTTTTTGCGGGTACCAGGAAGCCTGACTTCCTCTTATTCGAGAGCCTGAGAGCGGCTATATTCCCTTGCCTGGAGAGATAGGGGTTAGCTCTATCATCTCCTAGTAGTTCGTTCGCATAGCTAAACTCATGCTCGTTGAGCGGGTCTTTGCAGAGGAGAAACAAACCATTCTTCCCTACGCATTGTATCATTTCCTCCATATCAGCCACATGATAGAGGAAGTTCTCTGGGTGATAGGAGGTATGAATAGTTTGAGAACCTGCGTTAAAGTACGTTGGTACGTGTCGGATACCTGGTTTGTCTTCCCAGGGATGCCATAAGCTTGAATGGATGTTGCGCCATTCTCCGTCTTCATCAAACACATTAAGGTTCCTCCTAAAAGGGTAGTTCTAAGTATTTTCCTTTATCATTTGTCCATGCTTTTTTAGCAGAGAGCCATTGTTCAAATGCTTTAGATACTGCGTAACTTCCAGGAAATAGATCATCAAATACATCTCCTAGCTGTATGTTCAATATCTCAAACAGCCAGTAACAGAATTGGTCAGGCTTCGCTCCATGAAATTCTGTCTTCTCTCCTTGCCATGTAATATGCCTATGCATGGTTATACTTGCTGCTATCCAGTCTCGTACGTATATTTCATCTCGTTTCCTTTTGCTCGAGCTCTTCCATATGATAGGTTCCCATGCATACGGGGGGTTAGTAGCCTTAAATGAGCAAAAGGGTTTCACCCATGCAGATATTCTTACATCATTCGGACACATAGCAAGTATTTGCTGCAAACTTGTCGAACTGAGTGATAAAGCCCACCCATCATAGGCTTCTAACTGAGCAATAAGATCCCGATGATCTACCTCACTTCCCCCAAATTTACCGTAGTGTTTTTTAGCTTGCCCGATATAAGGAGGGTCTGCATATGCAAATCTCATCGTATTTTCCTTACTACAATGCCGGTTACATGCTCCGGTATCACGTTTAAGCCCAACAATTCTTTTGCCAAGTAGGGCGTATTATCTGGGTCTGTCGAGATATCTTTGATCTTTCCTCCGATCTTGTTCCACTCCTCAATAAGCACGTGTTGTACATCTCGTTGCGTTACCAACCCAAAGCCGGTTCCTCCAATGGTACCATCGCTGTGGGCTTTTCCGCAAAAGAGGATGTACATTTCCTTGATCTTTTCTTTCACCAGGAGGTCTAATAGTTCATCCCAGGTTGGCCCGATAAAGTTGGGATCGTAGTCTTCGGGGTTGGGGCAATAACCTAGAGCAAACTCTTCCTGGAAGACATTTGATGGATGTGTTTTCGTCATAAGTCGCCTTTTTAAACGCACGAATGCGCTACTCTCAACAGTTCAAGAGTCAGTTAACTTTCAGTCCTCCATACGGGGCTAAGCAACTGCAAAGTTAAGGGTAGCGCACTCTTAAGAAACTATTAGCCTATTTCAGTGTTCTCGACACTGTAGGCAGGCGGGAAGTCTGACGTTTTTGTTAGGGATACCGCGCTCAGGTGTATGTGAGGGTCATTGCACTCTCGCTCGGCGGCTTCATACTGAGCGTAGAGGTCCGAGCACATCCATTCAATGTCATGGGCAAGCAGGGCGGCTTGTTTCAATGTGTAGCCGATTTCGTGGATAGTCGGCTTCGCGTAGTCAGTAAAGATACCGCTGGCGACACCCAGGAGGGCGTTCAGTTGGCGGTTGAAGGTCTTCAGTTCGCACATTTGACGGTCAGTTACCTGCGGATAAGAGATGTCAATACGAGTCGTTTCTGACATTACCATTCCTCCTCTGCCGTTGCTTTTACAGGTGTCCCAACGACTTCATCCCATTGTTTTTCAACGGTTCCATTCGCCCTACGGATGGTGGTGGACTGGCTCACGGCTATTTTCTTGCCCTGATACCGGACATAGCCATAGTCACCGGAGCCATCATTTTCGATATTGGTGATAGCACAAGAGGCTGTTTCACCATTGGCAAAGTGAACAATTGCCCTCATTATTTTGCCTCCTCTGATACTAAATTGACAACTGTAACCTTCTCAAATTGATCCAACGTACATGTTGCACCTGAAGTATCCGTCACCTGAACGGTCACGTTATCTGCCAAGTAGCTTGTATGCTTGACAATCCAAATGCCCTTATCACGTATGAATACGTCACCTGGAGCCAGGTCAATCGCTTGCACTGTAGGCATTATTTTACTCTCTCCTTCAGTTGTTTCTTGAGGTCGGAGTCAACATTCAGTATCCTGTGAGCATTATCCTCCCCAATTTCAACGCGGTAGGTGATAGGCTGCTCAAAGAGGAACCAGTCCCGATTATTGAGGATGTGGTACACGTGCCTGGCAAGCCCTGCGCCTGAAGACTTGACACAGACAATCGGCTCTCCTTTGGTATCGGAGTCTTCAATGAGCATCCGCACCTGAAAGTACCCTTCCTGGTGCCACAGTTGATCTTTGCCCTTCCAACCGCCTGGCTGCTCGAACAGCATCATGCCGTAGACCTTGACCGTGCGGCCAGCGAAAGCCTTGATGTTTTTGGGTTCGCGCCCGTAATATGCGTCGGCGAGCATCTCCCTGTTAGCAACATCATAATTATGTATTAAGATTTGCTCATGGAGTGGGAGATTAGTTCCATCTCGAAGAGGTGCCACTAGCATATCCAGGGCAGAGTATGGTATAATATCAGTAGTCGACACCTGTTCAGAGTCGTCATATACCGTCATGCCCGTATCAGTGCTTCCAATTCTTGAGGTTACTGCCATAACCTCTTGCCCGTTATTTTGGCTCATAATCAATCACTCTTTTCTTTTCGAGTATATCCAAACGTGCTACAATTGATTTCTCTTCGTTTGCGAACGTTGCAAGCATACTCCTAAAGGCGTATGCTTCTTTTTCAAAGGAGGCCATACGTTCCTCTAAGGCATTGCTCAGTTCCTGGCCTTCGACATAGCCCTTTAACCTCAACAACATCAAGCCGATGAACTGCCGAAGCGTCTTAACCTCTTCAATAAGTTCCTTCTGAGAGGCTTTATCAAGAGCCACTGCTGGTTGTGGCATTTTTAACTCTTCCATTAATTATCCTTCCTCATCTTCGAGGTTTTCTTGCAAGAGTTCAAGTCTCGTATTGAGACTTTCAATCTTGTCTCCAAGTCGCATCACAGTAGAGGCAAGCTCCTTCAACATGTCGGTTTGCTGCTGCTGAATACGGGCAACCGTAGCAACATTCCTGACCACTTGCATAAGCTCATCAGCCAGTTTTGCCCGAGTCAACATGTGCATAGTTCCTCCTTTTCAGTCCCAACTAGCGGGCATCGGCACTCGTACTGCGACCCCTTGCGCTTCCAGGATAGACATACCTACCCCACCACAAGAGGAGACCACAGCCATCAACTCGGCCCCATTAAGCGAGCGAATGAACGATCTAAGTCGCTCCACCTCTTTCCGCTTGAGACAATTTTGCTCCTTCAAATGATCGAAGCCCCCTAGTACACTGTCTCGTATTTCTTCAATTTCTTTCAACAGTTCAATTCCTTCCTAAGTAGAGAACAAAGGGCAGGGGAACGCAAACTGTCAGCCTGCCCTCCATTCCGGTTTCAACGTGTCTGTGTTTTCATCCCTAGTATTCATCCTTTAGTGGAATTCTTATCGGGCAGCACCTCCTTTACTTCCATTCAACCCTCTAAGCATACCATGATACCAGCAAAAAATACAAGTATCATTAGGATAGCAAGTTATCCCCATTTTTCAAAAAAAGATGTGGACGGAATGTGGAAAAAGCCCAGGTTCTGTGGAAAACTCCGATGTTACCTTTGCGGTAGTACTAAGAATAAGTAAGTTACCCAATGACTGAATAATTGACAGGGGTGCTATACTAAGAGCATGAAGTTGCAATGGTCCCGCCCCGTTTGAGGGTACTAAGGCTGAAGCAGAAATAAGAACATGCAATAGGCACCGACGTAGCACCCTAAGAAGAACAGGGTGAGCCCTGCCGTAAGGAGATACCAGAACAATCTACTCGACATACTCCGCCTCCATCACGAACGCTTGAGCCTTCCACCAGATGAACACTGAAGACATACGGTTCGACCGCAAGTACTACCATTAGACCACTACTCTTCCACCGGTACCCACCGGAGCGGTACCCAGTAAAATATCACTTGCGGCGAGAGGAAGCCCACCAAACAAACTAATCGTTACTCTCCAGCTATTTGTCAAAGTATTCAAGTAACAGATGAATATATATTCGCCTACAACAAAATACCTCATAGTAGCGTCCTTTCCTGAGAGTTATGGCAACTCGATAATCGGGCCTATACCCGAATCATCAACGTAGCAGTGGTTACTTTCATCGGCATAGTACGCAGCCTCGGCCTCTTCGTCCCATAGTGACCTGGCCATATTATACGCTTCTTCTACTGTACCTATGGTAATCTCATCATCATCCTCATCATCCTCATCATCCATCATTTGCTCTAGCACCCTGACACGCTCGGCCAGTTCATCCTTCCAGATCAACTCTTGCTCTAATCGGCAGCGAAGCTGCTGGCACTCATTGAGCGTCTCTATATACCGCTCATAGAGCGCATCATACTCACCGTGTGACACCTCAAACGGGGTGATCCCAAGGAGTCTTTTCAGCCGCAACGAGTTTTTCCACGCGTGATAAATGCTCATAAATCCTCTTTTCGCTTGGTGCCCTAACAGGAGTCGAACCTGCTCTCCCTTTGCATGTACTGCTTAGCGGTGGCCGTTAGAGGGTATGCATCACCTCTAGAACCCTAAGCCCGCTTGGGCGCTGACCGTAGCCTTGGGCAAGATAGGTACCCGTTACAATGGACAAACTTTGTTAGAACAATGTTACACCTCAGGAGATGTCAAAAGATTAACGACCTGGGTACGCATCATAAACTTTGTCATAGTTTTATGATTTTCCGAATTAAGAAGAGGCTCCCCGCGAGCGATACCACCGCGTATGGCTTCCTTTTCCTTCCTTCGTGCTTCTTTGAGGTTAGCAGAAAAATCATAGACCTCGACAATTGGAGCCAGCCCTTGCTCATTCAATTCGGCAAGTTTCCGGTAGCGAGTGACGATAGAAAGCGCGCGACGGGCATCCTCCTGAAACCGCTGTGCGACATCATCCTTAGAGGTTATCCCATAATACATAATCTCATCGGTAAGCGGGTCACGCCAGCGATAGTGCTTATGCGCTTGCGCAACCGGAGCCTTTTCAATAGATACCTCCTGAGACACCTCAAATGTTTCACGTGAAACATCCACAGTCCGACTTTCCCTACGAAAATGCACTATAAGAACAATATTCAACATCAAACTCATTCCTAACAAGAACAACACAAGAGAAATCATAGAACAAACCCCCAAAAAAATCTTACTGTTATTATTATCTCATGCCCGTCAAAT
>WNGR01009367.1_pt1 | contig 10271 bp, 8 predicted proteins | sample 5407581 | NCBI WGS metagenome assembly WNGR01 (sample SAMN13153383, study PRJNA577476) | soil metagenome | isolation source: 80 cm soil or saprolite under Garry oak tree replicate 2 | place: USA:California | collected 2016-06-15
AGGTTCTCCCGGCCGGTGGCGGTCGGGTCGGCGCCGGACCGCTGGGCCACGACGCCGATCATGTGCCGGACCTGGCCCGGCCGGGCCAGCACGTCGACGCCCTCGACGCGTGCTTCCCCGGAGTCCGGCCTGGCCAGTGAGGTGAGAATCTTGACGGTGGTGCTCTTGCCCGCTCCGTTCGGGCCGAGCAGGCCGTAGATCATGCCGCGCGGGACGCTGATGTCCAGCCCGTCCAGCGCCCGGATGCCGTTCTTCTTGCCGCGTACCGCGTAGGTCTTGACTAGCTGACGCGCCTCGATGGCGCCGTCGGTCGTGCTCACGGGTGTCTCCTTTGCGATCCTGCCCCGCGAGCGCAAACCCGGCTACTGTAGTAGGTGGGACCTCGGGTTTCGCGTTCCGCGGGATCGATTGAGGTTGACGGCCCCGGCCGCCGGTGTTGCCGCACCAGGCCGGGGTCGTTTGCTTAGCCGCCTGCCGCCGGTTCTCCTTCCTGGTTCAGGGACGGGATGAGCTCCGCGGGGAACTCCCCGGTCTCGTGGTAGCGCCGCCAGGCCTCCAGCCCGGGGAAGGTACCGTCGGTGAGCTCCGTGAGCAGCCCGCGCACCCACTCCGTCTCGGCCCGGCGCGACGCCAGCTGATACTCCGACTCGATCAGGAACAGCCGGGGCAGCTGGGCCTCCATCGCATCCAGCATTTCCTGATGCGCGGCGGTGGCCTCTTCCAGCGCCCCGAGCCGCTGCCGCAGCAGGCCGATCAGCTCGTCGGGCGACAGAATTCCGCATTCCCCCAGCGCCGCCTCGAACCTGGTGTACTCCCGCTCGGGCTCGCTGAGCAGCTCGCGCAGCCAGTCCTTCAGCTCGGCGCGGCCCGCCTCGGTGATCCGGTAGGTAGTCCGCTCCGGCTGCCTGCCCTCCCGGACCACCTCGACAGCCTCGATGAACCCGTGCTTCTCGAGATTCTGGACCACGGTGTAGAGCGAGCCCCAGTTGATCTTGATGGCCTGGTCCTTGCCGTACTCGCGCAGTTTCGAGGCCATCTCGTAGGGGTACATCGGCCGCTCCGTCAACAGCGACAGCAACGACAGCGCCATCAGGTTGCTGACCTTGCGCCGCCCCGTCTTCTGTTGCTGGGCCATCCCGTATCTCCTCGCAGCCGAGTCTCCGTAGCCGAGGACTCGTTCTCAAGTACTCGTAAACGAGTATAGGCACGGGTGTGCGGCGGCCGCAACCCTCTAGCCCGTTTGATCGTGAGCCGGCCGTTGGGTGGCACGGCTGATGCTACGGTGCGCTGCTGTGACTGGCGATACCCGCTCGTTGCGCACCCTTACGATCCACGCCTTATGATCTGGGGCCAGCGGCGCTGGGCGGGCGGGTTAGCCGAAGAAGACCTCGGCTTCGGCGTAGCGCTGGGGCGGGACTAGCTTGAGCTGGCTGGTGGCCTCGACCAGCGGCACCCGGATGATGTCGGTGCCGCGCAGCGCCACCATCACGCCGAACGCCTCGTCGTGCACCGCCTGGACCGCATGCACGCCGAACCGCGTGGCCAGCACCCGGTCGAACGCCGTCGGCGTGCCACCGCGCTGGATGTGGCCGAGCACCGTGCAGCGGGCCTCCTTGCCGGTCCGCTTCTCGATCTCGTCGGCCAGCATCTGCCCGACGCCACCCAGCCGCACGTGCCCGAACGAGTCGAGCATCTCGCTCGAGGTGGCGAGGTCCTCGCTCACCGGGTGGGCGCCCTCGGCGACGACCACGATCGGCGCGAACCGGGTCTGGAACCGGTGCTGCACGTAGGCGCAGACCCGCTCGATGTCGAACGGCCGCTCCGGGATGAGGATCACGTTCGCGCCGCCTGCGAGCCCGGCGTGCAGCGCGATCCACCCTGCGTGCCGGCCCATAACCTCGACGATCAGCGCCCGCTGATGGCTTTCCGCCGTGGTGTGCAGGCGGTCGATCGCCTCCATGGCAATGTTCACCGCGGTGTCGAAGCCGAACGTGTAGTCGGTGGCGCCGAGGTCGTTGTCGATCGTCTTCGGCACGCCCACGACCGGGACGCCCTGCTCGCCCAGCTTGGTAGCCACGCCGAGCGTGTCCTCGCCGCCGATCGCGATCAGCGCATCGACCCCGAGGCCGGCCAGGTTGTCCTTGATGCGCTCGACGCCGTTCCGGCCGCCGCCGCCCGGGTTCTTCAGCGGATTGGTGCGGGACGACCCCAGGATCGTGCCGCCGCGCGGCAGGATGCCGCGTACCGCCTGGACGTCCAGGGGCATGGTGTCGCCTTCGAGCGGCCCGCGCCACCCGTCGCGGAACCCGATGAACTCAAGGCCGTACTCCTGCACGCCCTTGCGGACCACGGCGCGGATAACTGCGTTCAACCCGGGGCAGTCGCCGCCGCCGGTGAGCACTCCCACTCGCATGGCAACCACCTTAGTGGGCCAGAGGCCTGCGCGGACGGCTGCGGCACGAGCCGGGGATAAAACCTGCGAGCGCGAGCGCCGGTCAGGGCGTGCCTTTGTCCTTATCTGCGGCGAGCTCGGCCTTGGCGCGGCGGGCGTCGATGTCGACGTACTCCTGGCCGGAGAGCTTCGCGATCGCCTGCATGATCTCGTCGGTGATCGTCCGCAGCAGCTTCGCGTCTGCCTCCTGGCCGTGGTACCGGGAGAAATCGAGCGGCTCGCCGAACCGCACTCCAGGCCGGAACCGCGGGTTCGGCCAGATCGTGCTCGGAGGCTGGAACTGGAAGGTGTCCATCATCGCGCACGGCACGACCGGGGCACCGGATTCGACGGCCAGCCGGGCCACCCCCGTCTTGCCCCGGTACAGCCGACCGTCAGGGCTGCGCGTGCCCTCTGGATAGATGCCGAGCACCTTCCCGGCCGCCAGGACCTGCAGGCCGGTCCTGATCGCCTGCTCACTGGCCGGGCCCCCGGCGCGGTCCAGGGGAATCACGCCGACCCCGGTGAAGAAGGCCCTGCTGATCAGCCCCTTCAGCCCGCGCCCGGTAAAGTACTCCGACTTGCCCAGGTAGGTCACCTTCCGCGGCACAGGAAACGGCCCGAAGAAGTGGTCGGAGAACGACAGGTGATTGCCGGCGAGGATGACCGGGCCTCGCCGGGGCACGTTCTTCACCCCCCACGCGCGGGACCGGAAGACGATCCGCAGCGTTATCCCAAGCGTGTACTTCGTCAGCCAGTAGCCCACGGTCACATCGTCGCACGTCCGGAGGCGTTGCGGGATGCGTCGGCGGCCCTGGCGCCCGAGCATCACCACGCGCAGGCCGAACAACATCGGCGCTACGTGGTTCCCTCGGTCCGCCGCCTGGTGGATCATCGGACGTCCTCAGCGGCCGGTACGGGCATTGCGCTGGAGCTGCGCCAGCACCGCTGGGTCACGCAACGTGGTCACGTCGCCGGGCTCGCGGTCTTCCGCGATGTCACGCAGGAGCCTGCGCATGATCTTGCCGGACCTGGTCTTGGGCAGGTCGTCGGCCCAGATAATCCGGCTGGGCCTGGCCAGCTTGCCGATCTGGCGACCGACGTGCTCACGCAGCATGGTCTCGAGATCAGCCTCGGGAACGGCACCGGAGCCCAGGGTGACGTACGCCACCACCGCCTGGCCGGTCAGGTCGTCGGCGGAGGCGATGACCGCGGCTTCCGCGACCGCGGGGTGGAGACCAGGGCCGACTCGATCTCGGCGGTGGACAGCCGGTGGCCGGAGACGTTGATGACGTCGTCGACGCGCCCGGTGATCCAGAAGTAGCCGTCCTCGTCGCGCCTGGTCCCGTCGCCGGCGAAGTACGTGCCGGGGCCGAACCTGCCGAAGTAGGTCTGCACATAGCGGTCGGGGTCGTTGTAGAGGGTGCGCAGCATGCTCGGCCACGGCCTGGTCAGGGCGAGCAGGCCGCTGCCCTGCCCGATCTCGCTGCCGGACTCGTCCACCAGGGCGGCCGACACGCCGGGCAGCGGGAGACTCGCCGATCCCGGCTTGGCCGGGATCAGGCCGGGCAGCGTGGAGATCATGATGGCTCCGGTTTCCGTCTGCCACCAGGTATCCACGATCGGGCAGCGCTCGCCGCCGATGACCGCGTGATACCACAGCCATGCCTTGGGGTTGATCGGCTCACCGACCGTCCCCAACAGCCGCATCGACGACAGGTCATGCTTGGCCGGGTAGTCCTCTCCCCACTTCATGCAGGCCCGGATGGCGGTCGGGGCGGTGTAGAAGACCGTGACGCGGTACCGCTCCACGATCTCCCACCAGATGTCCCTGTCCGGGTAATCCGGGGCGCCTTCGAACATCACCGACGTGCAGCCGTTGGCCAGCGGCCCGTACACGATGTAGGAGTGGCCGGTGATCCAGCCCACGTCGGCCGTGCACCAGAAGACGTCGTTATCGACGTCGAGGTCGAAGACCATGGCCATGGTGGTGGTGACCCCGGTGAGGTAGCCGCCGGTGGTGTGCAGGATTCCCTTGGGCTTGGCCGTGGAGCCGGAGGAGTAGAGGAGGAACAGCGGGTGCTCGGCGGCCATCGGCTCGGCCGGGCAGACCGGGTCGGCGCCTGCGATCAGGTCTTCGAACCACACGTCCCGCCCGGGCCGCATGGCGCATTCGGCGCCGGCCGACCGGACCACCACGACCGTCTCCAGGTCCGGCAGATCCGCTATCACCTCGTCGACCGGCTGCTTGACCGGGATGAACTTGCCCTTGCGGCGGGCGCCGTCCGCGACGATCAGGGCCTTGGCCTGGGAGACCTCCAGCCGCTCGCGCACCGCGGTGGGAGCGAAGCCTCCGAAGACGACGGTATGCGGCGCGCCGATGCGAGCACAGGCGAGCATGGCCACGACGACCTCGGGGATCATCGGCAGGTAGATGCCGACGACGTCGCCCTTCCGGATCCCGCGCGCCTTGAGCGCGTTGGCGAGCCGCTGTACGTCGTCGAGGAGCTGGGCGTAGGTGATCTCGCGTTCCTCGCCTTCCTCACCCCGCCAGTAGAACGCGACCCGGTCGCCGCGGCCGGCCAGCACGTGCCGGTCGAGGCAGTTGTAGGACACGTTGATGGTCCCGTCGGCGAACCAGGTGTAGAACGGCGGGTTGGTGTCGTCGAGCACCGCCGAGAACGGCGTGTCCCAGTGCAGGCGCTCCCGCGCCTGGGCCGCCCACCATGCTTCCGGGTCGGCGGCGGCCTGCTCGTACACGGCCAGGTCCGGCACCTGGGCCCGGGCGGCGAAGCCGGCCGGCGGCGGAAACGTCTCGACCTGCAGGAGGCCTTCGAGGCGCTCACCGAGCGAGGAATATGAATCTGACATGTCCGCTCCTCACGGATTATTCGTGTCTGACATCGGGGCGCCCGCCAGCTGGAAGTGCTCCAGCTCTTCGGTGGTGAGCAGCCGTGACCTGATCAGGAAGCGGACGCCATCCGGGGCCTCGACGGAGAAGCCGCTGCCCCGGCCGGGCACGACGTCGACGGTCAGGTGGGTGTGCTTCCAGTACTCGTACTGTGACCTCGACATCCAGAACGGGACCGGCCGGTCGAGCCCGGGCACCGGGAGGTCGCCCAGCCGGATGTCGGCCTCGCCGGTCTGGAACTCCCCGTCGGGAAAGCACATCGGGGAGGACCCGTCGCAGCAGCCGCCCGACTGGTGGAACATGAGCGGTCCGTGCCGGCCGGCCAGCCGCCGCAGCAGGTCGGCTGCGGCGGCGGTCAGGTCGACCCGGCGTGGTTCATCCGTGGTCATGGCGGGCGGCCTAGAAGAAGCCGAGCGCCTTCGGGGCGTAGCTGACCAGCAGGTTCTTAGTCTGCTGGTAGTGCTCGAGCATCATCAGGTGGGTCTCGCGGCCGACCCCGGACTGCTTGTACCCGCCGAAGGCCGCGTGCGCCGGGTAGGCGTGGTAGCAGTTGGTCCAGACGCGGCCCGCCTGGATCTCCCGGCCGGCCCGGTACGCCTGGGCGCCGTCCCTGGTCCACACGCCCGCGCCGAGGCCGTACAGGGTGTCGTTGGCGATCTTGAGCGCGTCGGCCTCGTCCGAGAAGCTGGTGACCGACACGACCGGGCCGAAGATCTCCTCCTGGAAGATGCGCATCGAGTTGTCGCCGGCGAAGACCGTCGGCGTCACGTAGTAGCCCTCGGCCAGCTCACCGCCCAGGTGGGCCCGCTCGCCGCCGGTGAGCACCGTGGCTCCCTCGGCCTTGCCGATGTCGATGTAGGACAGGATCTTCTCCAGCTGGTCGTTGGAGGCCTGTGCGCCGATCATGGTCTGGGTGTCCAGCGGGTGGCCCTGCTTGACCGCCTGGGTCCGGGCCACGGCGTCGGCCAGGAACGTGTCGTAGATGTCCTGCTGGATGAGGGCCCGGGACGGGCAGGTGCAGACCTCGCCCTGGTTCAGCGCGAACATGGTGAAGCCTTCGAGCGCCTTGTCGTAGAAGTCATCGTGCGCCGCGGCCACATCGGAGAAGAAGATGTTCGGGCTCTTGCCGCCCAGTTCCAGCGTGACCGGGATCAGGTTCTGGCTCGCGTACTGCATGATCAGGCGGCCGGTGGTGGTCTCGCCGGTGAAGGCGATCTTGGCGATGCGGCTGGAGGAGGCCAGCGGCTTGCCGGCCTCGACGCCGAAGCCGTTCACGATGTTCAGCACACCGGGCGGCAGCAGGTCGCTGATCAGCTCGACCACCTTCAGGATCGACCACGGCGTCTGCTCGGCCGGCTTGAGCACGACGCAGTTGCCGGCGGCCAGCGCGGGCGCCAGCTTCCAGACGGCCATGAGGATGGGGAAGTTCCACGGGATGATCTGCCCGACCACGCCGAGCGGCTCGTGGAAGTGGTAGGCGACGGTGTCGGCGTCGATCTGGGAGAGGCTGCCCTCCTGGGCCCGGATGGCGCCGGCGTAGTAGCGGAAATGGTCCACGGCGAGCGGCAGGTCGGCGGCCAGTGTCTCCCGGATCGGCTTTCCGTTGTCCCAGGTCTCGGCGACCGCAAGCATCTCGAGGTTGTCCTCAAGCCGGTCGGCGATCTTGTTCAGGATGATGGCCCGCTCGGTGACGCTGGTCCGGCCCCAGCTGCGCTTGGCGCCGTGGGCCGCGTCGAGCGCGAGGTCGATGTCCTCAGCGGTGGACCGGGCGATCTCAGTGAACGGCTGGCCGGTGACCGGGGAGATGTTCTCGAAGAAGTCGCCCTTGGCCGGCGGGACGAACTCCCCGCCGATGTAGTTGCCGTACCGGTCCTGCGCCGATACGAGGCCGCCCGGCTGACCGGGTGCTGCGTAAAGTCCCATCGTGGATGCCCTTCGCTAAGCGGGTTGACTGGGCCACCGTAGGAAACGCGATGTTGCAAGTACGTTGCGGCGTGTTTCAGCAGGCGAGGTCGGCGTCGAGCTTCGCGGCGGTCGCCGCGGCGAAGGGCCGCAGCGGCGACGACACCGGGAGCACCGCACACAGCCGCTGCCACATCTCGAGGTCGTCCGCGCCCCAGCGTGACCTGGTCCAGCCGACCAGGAATTCGGGCTCGCCCGAGGCGAGGATCGCCGCCCGCAGCGCGCGATCCAGATCGCCGCGCAGTTCTGCCACGCCGGGAGCCTCGCTGCGCGGCAGCAGCGGGCCCCGGTACAGCCGGAGGGCCTCGGCCAGGTCACCCGCTGCCAGCTGCGCCGATACCGCGGCCCAGTCGGACGTGACCTCGCAGGTGAGCCGGTACGGGCGGGACGAGAGCACCTCGCCGCCGAGCAGGGCGCGCAGCCTGACCAGCTCGGCGCGCAGCGTGCTCGAGATCAGGTCGTCGGGATAGAGCAGGTACGCCAGCTCGTCGCCGGTCAGCCCGCCCGGGCAGGCGGCCAGGATGATCATGATCTCGCTGTGCCGCGGGCTCAGCCGGAGGATGCGGGAGCCGATCGACACGATGCATTCCGATCTGCCCAGGCCGCTGAGGCTGATCTCCGTGACGGGCTGATGCCGTCCCGTCGCGCCGGCCCGGCCCGGTTCCGGGCACCGTACCGCGGCCATTAGGGCCCGCCTGGCCAGCTCGGATTCGGCCATCCTCGCGGCGGCCCTGACCATCGCGATGGTCTGCGGCGAGTCAACGGCACGGCCGCCGGTGACGTCGATGACACCGAGGATCGCGTCGGAGCCCGGTTCGTGCACCGGCGCCGCGGCGCAGCTCCAGTGCTGGACGAGGCGGACGAAGTGCTCCGCCGACTTGATGGTCACCGGGGCGTCCAGGCACAACGCCGTCCCGGGCGCGTTGGTGCCCGCGTGGCGCTCGTCCCACTGCGCACCCTCGACGAACCCGATCGATTCGGCGCGGCGAAGGACCGCCGGCTTGCCGCGCACCCAGAGCAGCCGCGCGCGCTCGTCCGCGACGGCCAGCACGCTGTCGCAGTCCTCGGCGGCCCGGCCGGCCACGTCGTACAGCAGCGGGAAGATCTCGGCCAGCGGGTGCCCGGCCCGGTAGTCGGCCAGCAGGTCCGCCGCCAGCATGATCGGCGGCGGGCTGTTGTCCGCGTTCACGCCCGCCGCCGCCGACCGCAGCCACGAGTCGGCGACCATCCCTCGCACGCCCACCGGGAGCGTCCCCCGTTCCAGCAGGTTCTCGCGGGCCTGGCGGACGTCAGGGACGGAGCCCCTGCGGGGCAGTCTGGGCAACTGCGCGGGAGCGACCATGATCAACTCCCGGTGCCTTCGCGGGCGGGCCGGCCGCCGAGCTCGGCCAGGCTGCGCCGGATGCCCTCGGTGAAGGTGTCCAGGTCGGGCGTTGCGTCGTAGTCGGCGGTGACGCCGAAGGACACCGTGTCTACGTACGACAGGATCGCGACCGAAAGCCGCACCGCGTTGCCGATCGGCACGTACGGGTACAGCGCCGTCATGGGCCGGCCCAGGACGTAGAGCGGGCTCCTCGGGCCGGGCACGTTGGTCGTAACCGTCTGCACCAGCGGCTGCCTGATCCGGAAGGCGACCTGGGTGCCGAGCACGAGCCACATGGGCGCGGACCCCAGAACCAGGCCCAGCATCTCGGTGAAGACCTCGGCGCTCACCGCCTGGTGGGTGTGCTTCAGCTGGTCCATCTCCTGCCGGATCAGGTCGATCCGGCGAAGCGGATCGGCCTCGCCGACGGGCAGGTTGGCCAGCACCGCCGAGACCCGGTTGGTGATGGCGCCGTCCTCCCCCGGACCGCGGACCGACACCGGGACCAGGCTGCGCAGGACGAGTTCGGCCAGGTCCCAGGCGGCCCGGCCGAGGCCGCGGCCGTAGTCGAGGACGTCGTCCCGCCGGGCCAGGCGGAACAGGCCGGGGACCTCGGCCAGCTGGCGCAGCGGCCGGGTAACGGCGTCGCGCAGGTCACCGGCGGCCAGCTCGGCGAGCGAGGGCCGCGGGCCGGGAACCCAGGGCGCCGCCTCGGGTACCCGCTCGTCGGGAGCGGTATCGAAGACCAGCGTCATCAGCTCGTTGCCGCCGATGCCGTCCACCATGCAGTGGTGGATCTTGGACAAGATGGCCCAGCGGCCGCCCTCGAGCCCGTCCAGCAGCCACTCTTCCCAGAGCGGCCGGTGCCGGTCCAGCGGCAGCGCGAACAGCTTCGCCGCCATGGCCCCCAGCTGCTCGGGACCGCCGGGCGCCCGGACGGAGACGTGCCGGACGTGGTGCCGGATCGCGAACTCCTGGTCGTCAGCCCAGACCGGGCGGAGGAGCTGGAACGGCGTCGCCCGGACGACCTGACGGTACCGGGGCACGCGCGGCAGCTTCGCCTCGAAGAGCCGCATGAGGTCCGCGCGGGTGGGGGCCGGCCCGTCGAACACCGCGACCGACCCGATGTGCATGGGCACGTTGTGGTGCTCGGCGTAGAAGAACTCGGCGTCCAGCGTGCTCATCCGGTCCAGCGTCTGTGACATGGCTGCCTCCTAGGGACGATTACGGCCGAGCCGCTCGTGAGCGGTGACCCATTCGCCGGCCACCACGGCCGCACCCAGCGAGACCTCGCCGCAGAGCACGGTGGCCGCGACGATCTCGGCGAACTTGCGCACCCGGCCCGGTCCGTAGCAGCCGAGCAGTTCCAGGCACTCACGCTGGGTGGGCAGCCCGGTCCCGCCGCCGTAGGTGGCGACGATCAGCGCCGGGATGGTGATGGAGTAGTAGTAGCTCCCGTCGGCCAGCAGCTCGGTATGCACCAGGGCGGCCGACGATTCGGCCACGTTGGCGATGTCCTGCCCGGTCGCCGCGAACAGCGCCGCGACCGCGTTGGCCGGGTGGTTCGCGTTGCCGCCGGCTCCGGCCAGCAGTCCGCCCAGATT
>WNGR01009368.1_pt1 | contig 10271 bp, 11 predicted proteins | sample 5407581 | NCBI WGS metagenome assembly WNGR01 (sample SAMN13153383, study PRJNA577476) | soil metagenome | isolation source: 80 cm soil or saprolite under Garry oak tree replicate 2 | place: USA:California | collected 2016-06-15
GTGATGAACAGCAGCGCCGCGTCCATCTCGATGATGGTCTGGCGGACCTCGCCGCCGGCAAATCGCTGGCCCGCACCGCGGGCCAGGCTCTGCACGCCGGCGGCCAGGGCGGCCAGGTGGTCAGCGTCGTCCTCGCTGAGCCCCGGGGAGTTGCCCAGGGGCAGGCCGTCAGGCGAGAGGATGACCGCCTGACGGACGCGGTGGACCGTCGAGACCAGGTTCTCCAGCAGCCAGTTCAGGCCGCCGGGAGCCGATCTGGAGATCATCGCCCGGCCTCGCCGTGGCCGGAGCCGGGATTCCCGGTCGGCGGGTCCTCCCCCAGCCGGTCGGCCGCGGCCCGGCCGCTGCGCCAGCCCTGCTGGATGGATGAGATCATGGCCCGCACCTGATCGGCCGAGCGCGCCTCGTGCTGGCCGCCGCCGGCCGCGGCGGGCGGGGCGTCGCGGAGCTGCGGCGCCAGGTTGGCCTGGCGCATCCGGCGGGGCAGCCCCAGGGGCGAGTCCGCGCTGGCGGGCATCCGGTCATCCGGGCTGGCCGTCTGCTGAGCGGGGGCGGTGGTCTCGTCCGGCCGTTCGGCCCAGGGCGGGTGCTGGGTCCGTACGTTCCCTGGCTCCGCGTAGCCTGCCCTCGCGTTGAGTTCGAGGCGCGGCGACGGCCTGGTCGCCGCGGTGTCCGCGGCCCGGCCGAGCGCGGCGACGGCGGCTGGCGCGGGCGTCTGGGCGGCGGGATCCTCCTCGGTCACGACGAGGTGGTGCGGCAGCAGCACGATGGAGGCGGTCCCGCCGTAGGCCGACCCGCGCAGCGAGATCTTGATCCCGTGCCTGGCGGCCAGCCGGCTGACCACGAACAGGCCGAGCTGGTCGCTGTCGGCCAGGTCGAACTCGGGCGGCCGGACCAGCCGGTCGTTGAGCACGGCCAGCGTCTCGGCGGGGATGCCGAGCCCGCGGTCCTCGATCTCCACCACGAAGCCGTTAGCCACCCGGCTGGCGCTGACCCGGACGCGGGTGTTCGGCGGCGAGTAGAGCGTGGCGTTCTCGATCAGTTCGGCCAGCAGGTGGGTCACGTCGGCCACGGCGGCGCCGGGGATGAGGTCGTGGGAGTCGGTGACCATGTCCACCCGGACGTAGTCCTCGATCTCGCCGATCGCGCCGCGCAGCACCTCGACGACCGGGACCGGCTGGCGCCAGCCGCGCCCAGCCGCCGCGCCGGACAAGATGATCAGGCCTTCCGCCTGCCGCCGCATGCGCGTGGTCAGCTGGTCCAGCCGGAACAGCTGGGCGAGCGCCTCGGGGTCGTGCGTGCCGCGCTCCATCTCGTCCAGCATCTTCAGCTGCCTTTGCAGCAGGGACTGGTTGCGCCGGGCCAGGCTGCGGAAGACGTTGCTGACTCCCTTGCGCAGCTGGGCCTGGCCGACCGCCGCCTCCACCGCGGTCCGCTGCACCGCGGAGAACGCGTCGGCGGTCTCGGTTACCTCCCGGGTCCTGGTCCGCAGCGCCAGCGGCGGCGCCTCGGCCTCCACGTCCACGTCCTCGCCCTTGCGCAGCCGGCTGACCACGGCGGGCAGCCGCTCGTCGGCCAGTGCGCGCACCGCCTTCTTGAAGCCGGTCAGCTCGCGGGTGATGCGATTGCCGAACCCCAGCAGCAGGAGGGCGGAGAGAATGACCGCTACCAGACCGGCCCCGCCGACGATGAACAGGCGCAGCAGGATGACGTTGCCGGCATGGGAGGCTCCCCTGGTCGTGTCAGCGCGGGCGAGGTTCTCCGCGCCGATGAACGGGCCCATGACCGACGTCAGGCCCGCCTGCCAGGCGGCGGGGCTCACCGGAATCCGGGCACCGGGGCTAGCCGCGGCGATCCGGTCCTCCATCGCCTTGAACCCCCGGTACACGGGCGAGGCGAAAACCTGGAGGTAAGGGTCCTGGTTCTGCTGCCAGTACCCCGGCGATTCCCCGACCTGCTCCATGAGCCGCTGCTCGCCGACGTACTGCGTGAACAACTGGTGCTCGGCCGCGGACATCCGGCCGCCCGAGACCAGCGCGCCGCCCACCAGGGCGGCCTCCCGGCCGATGTATTCCAGCGCCTCCCCTTCGTCGGCGGCCCCCTCGCCCTGCTCGTAGAGCACGACCCCCATGCCAGGGTCGGCCAGCGCGCCGTGGCCGAGCGTGAACGACGCGTCGTAGACGCCGTTATAGGCCTGGAACGCCGCCAGCGGCTGGAGGGTGCCCGCGTCGACCGCCGCCCGGATCTGGGGAAGCTGACCGAACTTCGCGGCCACCGTCGCCATCGCCGACCTGGCCAGCGGGACTTGCACGCCGGCCGCCTGTGCGGCCGCCGCGCGGAACGCCGCCACGGCGGCATCGGTGTGCTTGCGCTGCGCATCGAGTCCGGCGCGGGGCAGCTGGCGATGCGCGCTCAGCCAGATGAAGGTGTCCGTGCGCTCAAGCACCAACTCCTGGAACAGCGCCTGGGTCGGAGCGCCGATGATCCGGTTAGCCGTGTCGGAGCTGCGCTTGGCGATGGCAGCCCCGACCGTGCCGCTCGCGGCGTAGGCCCACAGCGCTACCAGCGAGACCAGCGGGATGATCAGCAGGACGGTGAGCGTGGATCTGATCGGTCGCTGACGGTCCTGGTAGCCGCGGGTACCACGGCCCGAGCGGTACGTGGACGCCTGCGGCCCGCCAGGCAACCGGTGCTGGCCTCCCGTGGGGGCATCTCCCGGCTCCCGTGCAGTTCTTCCCCGGCTCATCGTGCTTCCTGTCGTTATCGAGCTAAGGCCTAAGAAACTACGGATCGTGATAGTGCCTCGTGGGCGCCTCAGGATCAAGGCGACGCTAGCAGCCGAAAGCGGAGATTTACAGGTATATTACCGATATTTGGAACATTTCCTTCGCCGTTACGAAGAACGGTCTTTCCGTTTCTGCTTCTGCCTGGTCGCTGACCGTATTTGAACTCAGAACGTGTCAGGCGCCACTCCTGTGGCCCGATGAGCGGCGAGTAAGGCTCCGGCGGTCACCGGCCCCCCGGCCGGTTCCCGGTGGCTGTCTCTCCGTCGGGGCGCGCCATGGCCGGCGTTACAGGTGGCTGTCTCTCCGTCGGGGCGCGCCATGGCCGGCGTTACACAATCAGGAGTATTCCGGCGGGCGCCATCAGCGCTACGGCGCGCAGCGTCAGGAAAGCCAGCCTGCAGGTGACGCCGGTCCACATGATCCGCCGCGCCCAGCGGCGATCGGCCCGCAACTGGGCGGCTATCGGCCAGAAGCCCTCTTGATCCTTCATCGGTTCCCTGGCTGATGCCGAGGCTCCGGGCGTCGATGTGCCGCTGCGGGCCGCGGCCGGCAGCAATGTGTCGGCGAGCGCGGCGAGGGATCGCTTGAGCTGGCTCATTTCCCACCCCTTTAGGGCTGGTGAGACCACGGTGTCGGGGGCATCATAATGATTAAGTATTTACTCTGCAAGAGGCTGGGCGCCCGGTCGGCACACTCCGGCGACCGCCCCGGTCCGCCGGTGCGTGACCGGTTACGATGAGAGTATGCGCATACTTATCGCGGGCGGGGCGGGGGCGCCTGGTGGCTAAGGCGGCGGTTCACCCGGCGGGGGCGGCCGGGGGCGGGCCGGGGCCGCGGCGGCGGCTGACCGCCGAGGCCCGCAAGACCTCGATCCTGGCCGCGGCCAGGCGCGCGTTCACCGAGACCGGCGACATGAACGGCACCACCATCAAGGTGATTGCCGAGCACAGCGGCATCAGCGAAGGGGTGATCTACCGCCACTTCGAGAGCAAGGACCAGCTGTTCATCGAGGCCGTGGTCGAGCCGCTGAAAAAGGCGGTCGATGACCTGGTCGCCGCCACCGCGGCGGTGGACCGCGACGAGCCGCTGACGCCGGCCCGCCAGCTGGAGACGATGACCGGCCTGTACCGGCAGCTCACCTCCACCCTGGACCAGGTCCTCCCGCTGCTCGGCCTGGTCCTGTTCGGAGACCCCCAGGTAGCCCGGCGGTTCTACCGCGAGAACTTCGCCGTGGCCATGGACCGCCTGGCCGAGGCCTGGCGCGAGGTCGAGGACCGGTACGGCTTCCCGTTCGAGTCCCCCGACATCTCCGCCCGCGCCGTGATGGGCATGGCCCTGATCCTGGCCCTGGAAAGCCACCACGCCAGGACATACGACCGCGACCGCGCCCTGGCCCTGATCAGCGCGGGCACCGTCAAGGGCTTCTTCCCCGCCATCGAGCCCGCCCGCCGCCGCCGCTGACCCGCGGCGAACCGCAGACATGGACCCCGCCGCGGTCATCACCGAACTAGCCCGCCGCTTTCAGGCCGGGGACACCCCCGGCGCGCTGCGCCTGTTCCACCCCGGCATCCGCATCCAGCAGCCCGCGTCACTGCCGCACGGCGGCTGGCACCACGGCCACGACGGCGTCGCCGCGATGGGCGCCATCTTCGGACGTTTCTGGGAGCGGACCATCAGCCCGCCCCGGATCCTGGGCTGCGGCCAGACCGTGGTGCAGGTGACCACCCAGACGTGGACGGCCAGGGCCACCGGCCGCTCGGCAACAGTCGACGTCGTCGAGCTATTCGCCGTCATCGGCGGGCTCGTCGCCGAGATCAGGGTCTTCCAGCAGGACACCCACCTGCTGCTGGACACCCTCACCGAGCCAACCCGCCCGGACCAGAACCCATCGATGTGACACCGTATTGACTCCAGCAAGCGCTTCTATAGTCACATTTGTTTCACATAGCTTGAGAGGCAAGCGCCATGCCCTCTGTGTCCCCCGGTTGCATCTCAGTCGCGAACGCGAGTATCAGTGTCTTAGCTTTCATGGGACTGTGCGGGCGGCGCGCGTGCCGGGTTCGGGTTCACCCGGGAGGTGCCGGGCATGCATGTCGTGTATGAGCGCTGTGCGGCGATCGACGCTGGCAGGGACGAGATCGCGGTCGCGGTGCGGATGCCGGGTGAGGGGCCAGATGGCCGGTCACCGTCAAGCGGGCGTTCAGGGCGTTTTACGGGGTGATGGGCGAGGCCGCCCGGTGGCTGGTCTCACCCGGGGTCACGCACGTGGCGATGGAGGCGGCCGGGATCTGCGGCATGCCGAACGCGAGACCGGCCGGCTCATCGCCAGGCTCCAGGCCCTCGGGCACACCGTCACCATCAACCCAGCCGCCTGACAGCCAGCCATCGCAGACCCTGCCACGACCTCACCGGCCAGGGTCCGCTCACCGCCTGCCCAGCTGAGGACCATTCACGTTTCAGGCACCCTCGCGCGGGCTGTTTCATGATCCTGGCCAGAAACGGCCAGATAGCGCCCAGAACTGGCCACGATCATGGTCCGCGCCCGGAATGTCTCAACCCGAGGTTCAGGCATAACTGGGCATAACGGATCGCTCGCGCGGCGAGGGCCGCTCCAGCACGGCCGGCCAGCATCCGTACGGCCCGCCGCGGGCGTCCTATCCACTGGGAACGAGCCTGACCAGCAACCAAACCCGGAGTACGGCCCAGGCAAGCTTCCTTGTAGGGTCGGGGGCTGGCGCGGTGGGCCTGGGCGTCCCGGAAGGCTACCGGGCCCGGGACGGCCGGCGTCGTCGGCGATCACGGGCCCGCTGGCTCAGCGTGGTCTTCGCGTTGAACGCCGCCAGCAGGGCCTGGTCGGCGCGGGACCCGAGGCGAGGCAGCAAGCCGATCTGGCGGGCGAAGGTGGCCCCGTCGTAGTAGATGGTGTTGTGCTGGATGAGCCCGTCGGCGATCTCCATCACGTCGACGCCGCGGATGTCGACCCGGCGCCCGGTCGGGGCGATGCCCTGGAACGGGCCGCCGGCGAACGTGCCGGCCGCATGCCACTGGACCACCGCCGAGCTGTCGTCGGCCACGACCCTGTCGACGGTCATCGTGAAATCGGGGAAGGCGGCGAACAGCTCGCGGAAGAAGGCCCGGACCGCCTCGTGCCCGCGGATCTCGCCGATGGCGACAAAGTCGTCGACGTATCCCGGTACCCCCGTGGCGACGATCCCATCGGGGTCCTTCCTGCTGACGGCGTCGAAGGCCGCGCGGGCCACGTCAGCCGGAGTACGTGTGGCAGCGGAGCTCATAGCTCCTCCTTTCATGCCGGCCGGGCCCGCTCGGCTGAGCCTGCTACCGACCATCATCCCCGTCGAGGCCACACGAATTCTTGAACCCGGCGGCGTCTTCCTGTTCTACGGCGCGCATCCGTGTTTCAACGGGCCGCACGCCGAGTGGCTGGAGGACGGCGGCGTCCGTGCGCATCCGACGTACCGCCAAGCCGGCTGGCATGCCGAGGCGCCCTGGTGGGGCGTCCAGGTCCGCAAGCGCGTCGGGATGCGTCACCATCCGCTCGCCGAGATCCTCACTGGTTTCGCAGCCGCCGGACTGGTTATCGAGCGCGTGGCCGAATCCGGTCCCCGGCCGGTCCCGATTACCCTCGCCATCCGCGCCCGCAAGCCTTCGTGACGGTAAATCCCGTTGTGCCGCGCCGTACTCGCCCGCCAGGCTATGGCCCACTTGTGTAAGCAGGTTCGTGCCGCCGGACATGGTGGCGCAGGGCCATGCGCTAGCGCGCGAACTGACCGCCAGCACCGGCGACTACGGGCTCGTGCACGGAGATCTGCACCTGTCCAACATCCTCGACGGCGGTCCGGCCCGCGGGCTGGTCGCGATCGACCCCCGGCCGTCCTGCGGGGACCGGACATGGGACGCGATCGACATAGCCCTCCTGCTCGACCTCGCCGCGAGCGCTGGCAAGAGGTTAAAAGGCCGGGGCCTGATCTCTGCGGCCAGGCCCGCCACCGAGACGCCATGGTCATGGTCTAGGTGATGATGGTGCGGGTGCCTTCGGTGCGGGTGAGCAGGGTGATGCCGTGGTTGATCTGGTCGAGGGTGATGCAGTGGGAGATCATCGATCCGAGGTCGAGCTGGCCGGTTTCGGCGAGGCTTTCACGCCGGGCCGAGCTCGCAGTGATTAGACAGGCCGCTGGCGCACCACCAGCAGGTCCCGCAGCCTGGTAGGCGACGCTAGCTTTCACGGCGGCCCCTTCCCCTTACCCGGCGCGGCGGCCGGCGGAGCCAGGGTGAGCGAAGACTCACTCATCTTACGTAGTGGCCGCTGCCGCTGCCATAGTAGGCTAAGTGAGCGCTCCCTCGCTTACCGGCGTCCCGGCCGGGCGGTGCCGGCCGGGCGGCGGGGCGCCGGGCCAGATCCCCTGCCGGGCCGTCGGAGGTGCGCTAGCGGTGGACTACCAGCTGATCGACGCGGACGAGCACTACTACGAGCCCGACGACTGCTTCTCCCGCCACATCGAGGCGCGCTATAAGGACCAGACAGTCAGCGTCAGGCGCGGCGCCGACGGCCTGGGCCGCGTCTTCCTCCGCGGCCGGCGCACCTTCATGAGCGTGATGCCCGGCGACTACGCCTCGGCGCCCGGCGCCCTGCAGGGCCTGTTCGCCGGCCAGGTCGCCGACGGGTTCACCCACCGCGAGGTAATCAACGCCAAGGACCACCCCGCGTTCACCGGCAAGGCCGCCCGGCTCGCCCTGATGGACGCCCAGGGCATCCAGGCCGCCATCATGCTGCCCACCCTGGGCGTCGCCGTCGAGCACGATATGCGCGATGACCCCGAGCTGACCTACGCCAGCCTGCGGGCGTTCAACCGCTGGCTGGAGGAAGACTGGGGATACGGGGCCGACCGGCGGATCTTCGCCGTGCCCATGCTGTCGCTGCTCGACATCTCCCGCGCGGTCACCGAACTGCACCGCGTCATCGAGGCCGGCGCCCGTCTGGTGCATCTGTGCCCGGGACCGGCCGGGGGCCGCTCCCCGGCCGACCCGCTCTTCGACCCGTTCTGGGCCACCGCGGCCGAGGCCGGGATCCCGGTCGTGTTCCACGTCTCCAACAGCGGCTACCAGCACTTCTACGGCACCCACTGGTCCGAGAACCCGGACAACCCCTCCCACCAGCAGTCCCCGCTGCAGTGGGCGCTGTGCAACACCGAACGCCCGGTGGTCGACACGTTCATCGCGCTGACACTGCACAACCTGTTCGGCCGCCACCCGTCCGTGAAGATCATCTCGATCGAGAACGGCTCGAGCTGGCTTAAGCCGCTGTTCAAGACGGTCGACAAGGCGGCGGCGCTCGGCCGCCGCGGGCCCATGCTCGGCGGCCCGCTCCCGCCCCGCCCCAGCCAGGCCCTAGCCGAGCACCTGTGGGTCTGCCCGTTCCCCGAGGACGACGCCAGCGAGCTCATCGGGGCCATCGGGGCGGACCACGTCCTGTTCGGCTCGGACTACCCCCACCTCGAAGGACTCCGCGAACCCCGCGACTACCTCGGCCGGCTAGCCGGCTGCACCCCCGCCATCACCCGCCAGGTACTCCGCGGCAACACCGCCAGCCTCCTCGGCCTGCCCGACCCCATACCAGCGCATGCCCCGGCGGGCTAGCTCGCCCCGCGGCGGCCCTGGCAGGCTAGCTCGCCTCGCGGCGGCCCTGGCAGGCTAGCTCGCCTCGCGGCGCTCAGCTGTCTGGCACGGTCATGGCGAAGCGCGCCTCGACCTGGGCGGTCACCGTCTGCCTGGCCGGCTCGAAGTCCAGCTCGGCCTGGGCTGCCCGTAGCGCGAACGAGGCTGCGCCGCCAGCGGCCGTGGCCCGGAAGTGTGGTCCCTGCTCGCCTGCCGAGGTGAGCAGGCCTGCGTCGGCGGCCTCGATCAGCCCGGCGACGCCGCCGCCGAAGGCCTCCGCGTACTCGCGGGCGCGCACCATGGCGTCCCGGGCCGCGGCCAGCCGCGCGTCGCGGTAGACCGGGCTGTCCGGGCGCAGCGCCCACCAGGGTCCGGCCACGGTAACCAGATCCTCGTCGGAAAGGCTGGTCACGAGCTCGCCGAGAACCGTGAAGTCCCTGATCGCGACCTGCAGGCTGACCCGGCCCAGGTAACGAGCGACCCGTTCGGTGGCCTTCTTCTCCCTGATGTCCGGGTAGACGCTGGCGGGCCCGCTTTCCAGCTTCTCCACGGCCTCTCCATAACCCTTGATCAGAGCGGTCACGTGCTGATTCCGGCTGGCAAGCCGGCTGAGCACGGTGTGCCGGTCGCGGTCGCGTGCCTGGATCGTGACGTTCACGAAGGCGAGCTCGGGCTCCACCTCCAGCGAGGCCTCACCCCGGACCGAAATAACCGGCTGCATGTTCATCACCACTCCTTCGCGTTCGCCACGTCATCAGGATTAGCAGGGCTCGCGGCGTTGCGGCCATGGACAGCATTCTTGTCCGTACCCGCGACGGGTCCGGCGGCGAGGTACTCGTCGCTGCGCGTCCCGCTCAGGCCTCCCACCAGGGGCGAGCGGATCAGGACCACGACGCCGGCGCACATGACCGCAAGGGCCAGGAGGTCGAGGGTCACGAAACCCGGCCCGGGGCGCAGCCGCTCGCCGAAAGCGGTGACTCCGATGACGATGCTGGCCAGGGGGTTGACGATGACGCTGGTGGTGCGCGACGCGGCGATCGGCCCCGCGTGCAGGGCGCTCTGCACCAGGAACAGCCCGCCCGCGCCGGTGAGGCCCGGCGCATAGGGGTCCCAGTTGCCGAACACGTGCCCCCAGCCGCCGTGGTGCAGCAGCGCGGTCAGGGTCTTGGTCAGGGCGGCGTTGCACGCGAACAGGACGGCTGAGGCGGCACCCAGCGCGGCGGCCCGCCACCAGCGGGGACCGGCGCGGCTCGCCGCGACGAGCGCCAGCACGGACGCCGCGCTGGCCAGCGAAACCGCCAGCCAGGCCCGGCCGCCGGGCTGCCCCGTGCCCAGAGCGGGCGACGCGGCGGCGAAGAAGCCGGCCAGACCCGCCACGATGGCCGCGATCCCGGCCAGCTCATGCCAGCCGACGCTGCGGTGGAAGGCCGTCACCAGGATGATCACGAGAAAGATCAGCTCGCCGGTGAGCACCGGCTGGACCACGCTGAGCTGGCCGAAGCGCAGCGCCGACGCCTGCAGGACGAACATGCAGAGCATCAGGCCGAAGCCGATCAGCCAGCCACGTTTGCGCAGCGCGTGAGTCATCAGCCGCGGGCTGAAGCTCGAGCCGACGGGGGCCGACTCCAGGGCAACCCGCCGAACCTCATCACCAGCCGGTCGGTGCACCGGATCGACAGCGCGCCCATGACCACCGCGACCGGCAGGAACGCCAGGCCGATCTGCAGCGGGCCGTAGCCCTGGATCTGCCGCAGGTACAGCGAGCCGAGGAAGAACATCCCGAACATGCCCGCGGTGCCCAGCACCTGGACC
>WNGR01009371.1_pt1 | contig 10270 bp, 10 predicted proteins | sample 5407581 | NCBI WGS metagenome assembly WNGR01 (sample SAMN13153383, study PRJNA577476) | soil metagenome | isolation source: 80 cm soil or saprolite under Garry oak tree replicate 2 | place: USA:California | collected 2016-06-15
TGAAGAGTTCGGTCCGGCGGGCTGGGCGCTGGCGGGTGCCGGAGCGCTACACGACCGTCGTCTACAAGGGCGGCGGCTGGCTCGACCTGCGCGCGGCCGAGCTGAGCGGGCCGGTCACCACGTTCCTGGCGGTGGCGTACAAGTCCCGGGTGACGATCCTGGTGCCGCCGAACGTGCGGGTCGAGATGACCGGGCTTGGTGTCACCCAGGACGCCCATGACGAGGATCCCGGCTACCGGCTGCCCGCGGACGCCCCGGTGATCCACGTGCGCGGCATCGCCTACAAAGGCACGGTCGAGATCGCCACCCGGCCGCCCGAGCGTCCCGCCCTGCGCGGATAGGGACGATCATCGCGCCAGGGCGTGGGATGATGGCGCGGTGACGTGGAAAGCCCCAGACGTTGAGCGGCCGGAAGGCCCGCTGACCGGCCCCGAACGCCCGATGCTGCAGGCGTTCCTGGACTGGCAGCGCGCGACGCTGCTCTACAAGTGCGCCGGCCTGACCGGCGAGCAGCTGGCCCGCCGGGCCATTCCGCCGTCGGAGTTGTCGCTGCTCGGGCTGGTGCGGCACATGACCAAGGTGGAGCGGGTCTGGTTCCGCATGCGGTTCGCCGGGGAGCAGGTCGACTTCCCGTTCGGGAGCGACTTCCAGGCCGAGTTCGATCAGGCCGACCCGGCCCGGGCCGCCGCCGACTATGCCCGGCTGACCGAGGAGATCAAGCACGCCGACGCGGCCGCGGCCAACGCGTCGCTGGACGACACCTTCACCAGCAACGGCGAGGTGATGTCGCTGCGGATGATCTACCTGCACATGATTGAGGAGTACGCCCGGCACCTGGGCCACGCCGACCTGCTCCGCGAGCAGATCGACGGCGCCACCGGCGAATAGCGGTCAGGGCTCGTCGGCCGGGGGCCTGCCGGTGTAGACCGCGCGGGGACGCAGGGGGCCCGGCCCGGAGTAGGCCTCCAGAGCGTGCGCGATCCAGCCCGCCGTCCTGGCCACCGCGAATATAGCCTCGCCCGCGCCGCGGACCATGCCCGCCACCCGGACCAGGGTGGCGATGGCGAAGTCGATGTTCGGCTCGGGCAGGGACTTGTGCCTGACCTCCGCGAACACGGCGTCGGCCACCGCGAGCTGGCCGGATTTCGGCGCGGCCCGGCGTACCAGGTCGAGCAGGAGGATGGCGCGCGGGTCGCCGCCGCGGTACACGAAGTGCCCGAAACCGGGGACCTTCTCGCCCCGGCGGAGCAGCTCGGCCACCACCCGGGGCACGTCGTCGGGGCCGCGGGCCGCGGCCATCAGCGTCTCCGCCCCGAGGGACGCCCCGCCGTGCAGGGCTCCGCTCATCGCGCCCAGGCCGGTCCCGACCACCGCGTACGGATCCGCACGGACGGAGGCGGCGGCCCGGGCGGCCAGCGTGGAGGCGGCGAGCTCATGGTCGGCCAGCAGTACCAGCGCCGCGGACAGCGCGCGCATCAGCCCCGGGACGGGACGGCCCTGCCCATTTCCGGCGCAGAGCCTGGACCACAGCCGCCCGGCCACTGACGCGTCTGGATCGGCGGGCACGTCACTGGGCAGGCAGTCCACCATGCCGGCGATGATGTTGCGCCCGGCCGCGATCACGGCCGACCGGTCGAGCTGGAGCCGGAGCGGATCGGTCGCCGCCATGGCCGGGACGATGACCTGGAGCCGCTCGAGCGGCAGGATCCCGGCGGGCAGCGCCGCCTGCGCGGCCCGGCCCGCCGCCAGCGCCGCGGGCCGCGCCCGCCAGGGTTCCCGCGCGGACCGGAACTCCCCGGTCCAGAGCAGCTCGGCGACCTCCTCGAAGGTCCGGCTGACCGCGAGGCGGGTTACGTCCAGGCCGCGGAACCTGAGGCTGTCGCCGGTGATCTCGGTGATGGCCGACTCGACGGTGATGTCCGCGACCCCGGCAGGCCGGCGCGGACGTCCCCGGCGGGCCAGCCGCTCGACCTCCTCGGCGCCGAACAGGCTGGCCCGGCCGTCCGGGGCCCTGACCCGGCTGAGCACGCCGCGGCTGACGTAGGCGTAGAGGGTGGCGGGCTTGACGCCGAGCCGCCGGGCGGCCTCCGCGGCGGTCAGGAAGTCGGCCATGCTCCCCCCGAGGCGCGTCCGGGCATTGAATTTAATCAATATTGATGAGAGTTCATCGTTTGTCAATTTTCGCGCCTGAACCAGTCGGCGTCGGCAGACGTGTCAGGTACGGCGGGGGGAACCGCCCCGGGGCAGCAGGGCGACGGCGGTCGCAACTCCGGGGTGCTGACCGGGTCGGAGGGGAATGTCGTGTTTCCTGTGGCCGCCATCGCCGGTGCGGGGTGGCTGTTCCTGCTCGTCGTCCTGCTGATCGCTCCGCCCTCGCCCGGGCCGCACGAGGGGGGTGGCCAGGGCGAGGGCAGGGCGCCACGCAAAGGCAGGACACGGGGGCCCGAGCCTGGCGATGTGCCGCCGGCCGTGGTCAGCCTGCTGGCCAGGCGGCTGGACCGGCTCGGGTTCGGCGCGACCCTGGTCGACCTGGCCGCGCGAGGCTGGTTCCAGGTGCGTACGCCCGCTGGGCTGCCAGGGTCAGCGGGGCCGATGGGGCCGGCGGAGCCGGGAGGCCCCGCCCTGTGCGTGGTGCCCGCGGAGACGCCAGGCGGCCCGCTCACGCCGTTCGAGCGGCGCGTGGTGGCGCACGTGGGGCTGCGGGCGGGCGCCCGCGGCGAGGTTCCCGCCCCGGCCCTGTCGGACGGGTTCGGCGGCGGGGAAACCGAGTTCATGTCGGCGTTCCGTGAGGAGGTCGACGCCGAGGCCCGGCGCCTCGGGCTGACCAGGTCCCGGCTCAGCGGGCGCCGGATAGGGCTGCTGCTCCTGCTGCTGTTCATCCCGGCCGGAGCGCTGATTCCCGTCGCCGCGCACGGGCGCGGGCTGGCCTACGCGGGCGGGCTCTACTTCGCCGGGTTCTGGATCGCCGTCGGGGTCGGGGTCAGCCGGCGTCGCACCGCGTCCGGTCAGGCAGTGCTGGACCACTGGCGCTCGGCCATCGCTCCGTCCAGCGGGCCAGGGGGACGGACGCGGGCCTACGCGGCCGCCCTCGGTAGAGCTCCTGCCGAGCTGGTGGTCTTCGCGCAGGGCGGCGGCAACGTGGCGTGGTCCAGCTTCCGCGGTAGCTGGCAGCTGCTCGAGATCGAGACCAGCACCTGGTCGTGGCGGCAGGGTTGTGCTGTGTGGCTGGCCATCGTGTTCGGCCCGATCCTGTACTTCGGCGCGGTCATCTGGCTGGCTACGAACGGCCTGGGGTTGCTGGCCGAGGCGATGATCGGCCTGCTCGTGGCGGCCGGCCTCGCCGGCGGCCTGGTGGCGCTGGCGCGCCGGGCGGCGTCCCCGCGGTTCGCCGAGTTCGACGGCCAGGTGATCAGGCAGTGGTTCGTCAAGGGTGGCGACGAGAGTCCGGACGAATACCACGTCGCGGTCGACGACGGGGTGCGCGACCAGGCGTGGGACTTCAGCGTCGGCAGCGAGCCTTACCGGCGGCTGACGCCGGGCACGTTCGTGCACGCCCGGGTGAACCTGCGCCATCGGTCCGACGTGACGGTGGAGCCGGTGGAGCCGCCGGCCGTCGCGCACCCGCTCGCCCGGGTCGCGGCCGACCAGGAGCGGGCCGTTACCAACGGCCTGCCGGACCCGGCCGATCTGGTGCTCGAGGCCGAGGCGGCCGCCATTCTCGGCAGCATGGTGGCCGGCCACCATCTCGACGGCGCGCCCGGCCGGACGATGGTCTGGCAGCCGCTCAGCACGGGCCGGCCCATGCTGCGGGTCGAGGTGCGGCACGCGGCGGATGCGCGGCGGGTGCCGCCGACCGCCCGGCCCGCCCCCGGTGTCGCGAACGGCTACCTGGTCAGCCAGGGCGCCGCGGTGACGGTCTCCGCGATGACCGCGCTCATCAGCATCCACGGGACGGTGCACATCGCGTCCGAGGCCTCGCTGGCCGGGCTGCTGCCCGTGGTGGAGGGACGGCTCCGCGAGCTCGCCCGGAGACTGCCATAATCATTGATTTTAATCAATATTGACGATAGATTGATCCGTTCGTCAATCTGGGATCATGCCAACGATCCACTTTCTTGACGTGACCAACCGGGACGGGGTGCAGACGGCGCGGACCGGGCTGTCCAAGTTCGGCAAGGTAATGGTCAACTTCTACCTGGGACGGCTGGGCGTGGCCCAGTCCGAGATCGGGTTCCCTTTCGTGTTCCACGAGGTGCCGTACGTCCGGGCGTGCCTGGCGCTCGCCGAGGCGGGCGCGTTCGGTGACCTGCGGCTGTCCGGCTGGTGCCGGGCCGTCCCCGCCGACGTGGAGGCGGCCGTGGCGGTCCAAGCCGAGGGGGTCAGCCTGCGGCACTACAACCTGTCGATCTCCACCTCGGACCAGATGATCGCGCACAAGTTCCGCGGCAGGCTCGATCGCGCCGCGATCATCGAGGAGATGACCGCCTCGGTCGCGGTCGCCCGCAAGGCCGGGGCGCACAGCATCGGGGTCAACGCGGAGGACGGGTCCCGGACCGACGACGGGTACCTGCTGGAGTTCGCGCTGGCGGCCAAGGAGGCCGGGGCGTCGCGGGTCCGGTACTGCGACACCATCGGCGGCGACTCCCCCGGGCGGATCAGGGAGAGATTCGCCAAGCTCGCGTCGGCGATCGGCATCCCGGTCGAGACGCACTGCCACAACGACCTGGGCATGGCCGTGGCGAACTCGGTGTCCGGCGCTCTCGGCGACCTGGACGCCGGGCAGGACGCCTGGATCAACACGTGCGTGAACGGGATCGGCGAGCGGGCCGGCAACGCCGACCTGCTGTCCTGCATCCTGGCGTTCCGGTACGGGTTCGGGATCGCTGAACCGGCGGCGATCGGAGACCCGGTCGACCTGTCCTGGGCCCGGAGGTTCGGGCTGTGGGCGGCGTACGCGTTCGGGCAGCCGCTCCCCCCGGCCTGGCCGGGGGTCGGCCGCAACGCGTTCGCGCACGAATCGGGCATCCACGCCGACGGGGCGCTGAAGGACCGGGCGAACTACGAGCTCTACGACGACGAGGAGCTCGGGCCGTTCCCGGCCGACTGGTTCACCCGCCAGGGCCGGGTGGTGCTCACCGGCGAGTACGGCGGCAAGGCCGGGTTCCGGCACGTGCTCGACGGGCTCGGACTCGAGGTCGCCGACGGGGACGAGAACCTGGTGTTCTCCCTGGTCCAGCTGTGCGCGTCTGCCACCGGCAAGCCGCTGACCGACGACGAGCTGCGGCTGATCGCCGGGTATCCGCGACAGCTGGCGCTGCTCTTCCCCGGGCAGCTCACCCAGGCTGGCTGATCCTGGTACGCTCCCTGTCCGTGCGAAGGAGCTATCGCCGCCGGACCGGGCTGATGGCTACGGTCGGCCCGGTGGCCGTCGGCGTCATGCTCGCGTTCGGCTGGAACCTGGCCGCGTCCCAGCCGCAGCACGCGGCCGAGGACGAGCCCGGGGTGACCCAGCAGGTCGCGCAGACCGTGCAGCAAGCGGCCGAGCAGGCGTGGGCGCGCGCGAGTGATGCCCCGGAGGGCGGCGCGGGCGGGCGCTATGACACGCGCCAGGCCCGTTCGGGATGAAGGTTTTCATCTCCTTCGACATGGAGGGTGTCGCCGGGATCGTCGACTGGTCTCAGTGCATACCGCCCGGCCGGCCTTACGAGGAGGGCCGGCGGCTGCTGCTCGGCGAGGTCAACGCGGCGATCGACGGGGCGCTGGCGGCCGGCGCGACCGAGATCGTCTGCAACGACTCGCACGGGGCGATGAACAACCTGGATCCTGAGCTGCTGCACGGCCAGGCGACCTACGTGTCCGGGCGGCACAAGCCCCTGTACATGATGCAGGGCCTGGAGGCCGGCGCGGACGTCGTGTTCATGGTGGGCTACCACGGGTCGATCTCCGGCGAGAGCTCGGTGCTGTCGCACACCTACAACCCGTCGGTGATCTCCCACGTCACCCTGAACGGGGTCCGGGTCGGCGAGAGCGGCATCAACGCGCTGGTCGCGCTGGCCTGCGAGGTTCCGATCGGGCTGATCAGCGGGGACCGGCAGACCGCCGGGGAGGCGGATCCGTTCCTGGCCGACGCCGAACGCGTCGTGGTCAAGGAGTCCTTCACCAGGTTCGGCGCGGTGAACCAGCATCCCGAGGTGGCCCGGGCGAAGATCGCGGAGGCGGCGCGGCGCGCCGTCGAACGGGCCGGGCAATCGGCGGGGAGCCTGCGACGCCCGGCCATCCCGCTGCCCGCCACGCTCGAGGTGCACATGCAGACGGCCGACATGGCCGAGGTGGCCTCGTGGGTCCGCGGGGCCGAACGGACCGGCGTGCGGACGGTGACCATCGGCGGCGACGACCCGATGGCGATGTTCAAGTCGTTCGTCGCGCTGACCTACATCACCCGGGTGGCCGAGGGCCGCTGAGCCGGCGGGATCAGGTGGGCGAGCCCGCGGCGGCGCCGGTCACCTGGTCCTGGCCCCAGCGCGCGATCGCGGCATCCAGGTCGAGCGGGAGGATCATCTCGCCGTCGGCCAGTTCGGCGGCCCAGTCCTGGGCGGGCACCCGCCACATGACCTCGAACTCGATGCCGCTCGGGTCCTTGGCGTACAGCGACTTGGACACCCGGTGGTCGCTCTCCCCCACCAGGGCTCCGGCCTGGACCAGCTTCTCCCGCGTGTCGGCCAGGTCGGCCAGCGTGCCCACCTCCCAGGCCAGGTGGTAGAGCCCGGGGTGTTCGGGCTGGTCGGGGGCGCGCCCGGTGCCGATCTCGAACAGGCCGAGGTCGTGGTCGTTGGCCGAGCCCGGCGCGCGCAGGAAGGCGGCCCGGCCGGGGATCTCCAGCCGCACCTCGAAGCCGAGGGCAGCCCGGTAGAAGTCGACGGTCTGCTGGAGACCGTGCACGTAGAGGACGGCGTGGTTCAGGCGGCGGACGGCCATCGGCGGTTCCTTCCCTCAGTGCCACTAGCAGTGGGCCTCACTGGCAGTGGGCTTCGCTAGCTGTGGAACTTCCCGCCGGGCAGCCGTCATTCCCGCAGGCCGACCGTTACCCCGGTGGCCTAGCGGAGCTGCCCCCGCTGCCGGCGCCGGATCTCCCGGTACCGGCGTCGCTGGGACTCGTCCAGCATCAGCCATGCGCCCGCAGGAATGGCGATGGCCAGGACGACGAGCAGCGCTGCCAGCCAGAAAGGAACAAACCCGATCAGTATCAGGCCGACGATGACCCCTGCGATACCCAACTTCATGTGCGGTGTCATGCTGACTCCGTTTCACTCAACCCAGGCCGGGGGCCCCCATGCCGGCCCAGCTGCTTCTAGCTTATAGGGAATCAAGGAGTACGCTGCGGGTCATAGCCGACGCGGGGGCCAGCTACGGGGAGGGGCGCCATGACGATCTGGATGCCGGTGGAACCTGAGGCCAACGAGCTGCTGAGCCGCAGCCCGCTCGCCCTGGTCATCGCCCTGCTACTCGACCAGCAGGTCACGCTCGAGAAGGCCTTCGCCGGACCGCTGGACCTGGTCCGGCGGCTGGGGCACGAGCCCACGCCGGCGGAGCTGGCCGAGTTCGACCCGGACCGGCTGGCCGCGATCTTTTCCGAACGGCCTGCCATGCACCGCTACCCGAAGGCGATGGCCGCCCGGGTGCAGGAGATGGCGCGGCTGATCGTGGAGCAGTATGACGGCGACGCCGCCCGGCTCTGGGAGACCGCCGGGTCGGGTGCCGAACTGCTCAAGCGGATCGCGGCGCTGCCCGGATTCGGGGCGCAGAAGGCGCAGATCTTCGTGGCGCTGCTCGGCAAGCAACTCGGGGTCCGGCCCGAGGGCTGGCGGGAGGCGGCGGGGGCGTTCGGCGGCGAGGGGACGCGGTTGTCCGTGGCGGATATCACCGACCCGGAGTCGCTGGGCGAGGTGCGTTCCTACAAGCAGGCGCTGAAGGCGGCCGCGAAGGCCAAGGCCCCGGCGTCCTGCTGAGGTTTGCGCAGCACCGGTCGGCGGTGGGCACCTGCCCGGCTCGTTAGGTTCTCATTTTTGACATTCTTGTGTTAGATACATGCCGGGTTGGGCCAGGGCGTTGCTAGCGTCGGGCCATGGAGTCCATCGATACCTTCATCGGCCTGCTGCCGAAGGTGGAACTTCACCTTCACCTGGTCGGTTCCGCGTCCGTGCCGACCGTGCTCGAGCTGCGGCGGCGGCATCCGGACGGGGCCGGGGTGCCGTCGTCGGCCGCCGAGCTGGCCGCCTTCTACGAGTTCCGGGATTTCCCGCATTTCTCGCAGGTCTACGGCGCGGTCAGCAGCCTGGTGCGCGAGCCGGCCGACGTGGCCGCGCTCGTGCTCGGCGCGGCGCGCGACCTGGCCGGGCAGAACGTCAGGTACGTCGAGCTGACCGTCACCCCGTACACGTTCATGTCGGCCGGCATGCCGGCGGCCGCCCTCACCGAGGCGCTGGACATCGCGGCGCGTTCGGCCGTCCGGGACCACGGGGTCCGGATGGCCTACATCTTCGACATCGCGGGCGAGTACGGCGGACCGGCTGCGTTCGGAACCCTGGAGCACGCGCTGACCTGCCCGCCCGAGGCGCTGGTGGGCTTCGGGCTGGCCGGGATCGAGCAGGCTCGGCCACGCTTCGCGGCGGAGTTCCGGTCGGTGTTCGCCTCGGCCATCGCGGCCGGGCTGCACAGCGTGCCGCACGCGGGCGAGATGTCGGGTCCGCCGACGATCTGGGAGGCGCTGGACGGCCTGCACGCCGAGCGGATCGGGCACGGCATCAGTTGCCTGGACGATCCTGCCCTGGTCGCGCGGCTGCGGGAGAGCCAGACCCCGCTCGAGGTGTGCCCGACGTCGAACGCCTGCACCCGGCAGGTTCCCGGCCTGGCGGCGCATCCGCTGCCGCGGATGCTGGAGGAGGGCCTGTTCGTGACGCTGAACAGCGACGACCCGCCCATGTTCGGCACCACGCTGACCGATGAGTACCAGCGGGCGGCCTCGGTGCTCGGGCTGAGCCGGGCCCAGCTGGCCGGGCTGGCGGCGAACGGGGTGCGGGCCTCGTTCCTCGATGCGGACGCCAAGCAGGCACTGCTAGCCGAGATCGACGCGGTCGCCGCGGGCGCGGCCACGGCCGGGGCCGGCTCCGCGGCGAACACCGTTCCCACGGAAGGCGTTTCCGCGGAAACGCCCGCCTGAGCCAGGGCCGTTCACGATCGTAGTTACCCCCCGGATCGGGGGTGTAACGATCCACGATCACGGGCGGGCCGGCCTGGGGAAGCGCTGGGGGTGCGAGGGCGGCGGGTATGGTTTGTCCGGGTAGGGCGCCCGTCGTACCAGGAACGTGAGGCTATGACCAGCCGCCAGCCGGGAGCTATGCCGCCGGGGATCGCGGCGCACGCGGAGGTGCCGGGCGAAGGCAGCGGGAAGCCTGGCAGCGGCGGCGATCCCGCGGCGGAGCTTACGGCCCAGGACTGGCTGGTGCGGCTGCTGCCGGTGGTGCTGCTGATCGTCGTGGGGCTGGCCGGGCTGCGCGGGGCGGTGGGCACTCTGCGCTGGGACGGGCCGCTGCACCAGGACGCCGCGGTCGTCGGCGTGGTCCTCGAGGTCGTGATCGCGACCTTGTTCGCGATCCTGCTCGTGCGCCACGGGCGGGGCAGCCAGGAGCCGACCGCGGTCAAGCTGCGCGGGGTGCTCATGCTCGTGCTCGGCGCGGGCGCGATCGGCGCCGGCGTGCTCATGCTGGCGGGGCTACACCTGAAGGGGCTCAGCCTGGGGCGCAGGCTGCCGCCGATCGGGCACCCCACGGCGACGCCCTCGTTCTCGTTCCGGCCGCACCCGGGATCCGGATCGGCGCCGCACTTCCCGGTGACCGTGCTGCTCTATGCCCTGCTCGTTGTGGTGCTGCTGGCCGGGGTCGCGGTCAGCATCTGGTGGGCCAGGCGGCTGCGGCCGCCCATCGCGCTCCGCGCGGGCGACGTCATCGCGGAGGATCCGGAACAGCTGCGCGAGGCGGTGGAGTCGGGCCGTTCGGCGCTGCGGACGGTGGACGACGCCCGGGCCGCCATCATTGCGTGCTACCTGGCCATGGAGACCACGCTGGCCGAACGCGGAACGGCCCGGGGGGCCGCCGGCACGCCCGGCGAGCTGCTGACCCGGGCGACCGAGGCCGGCCTGGTCCGCGGCACCGCCGCCGGGCAGCTGACCGCGCTGTTCTACGAGGCCAGGTTCTCCAGCCACCCGCTCGGCCAC
>WNGR01009373.1_pt1 | contig 10269 bp, 9 predicted proteins | sample 5407581 | NCBI WGS metagenome assembly WNGR01 (sample SAMN13153383, study PRJNA577476) | soil metagenome | isolation source: 80 cm soil or saprolite under Garry oak tree replicate 2 | place: USA:California | collected 2016-06-15
TGGTCCCACACTCCCTGGAGGTGTCTGGGAGTGTGCAGACGTCCGGACGACATTGCCCCAGAGATTCCTTCCAGAGCAACTGGTCCCACACTCCCTGGAGGTGTCTAGGAGTGTCCAGACATCCAGACGACATTGCTCCGGAGATTCCTTCCGGAGCAACTGGTCTGAACCGACATCGGCTGGCCCATGAGTTCTGGAAGAATCTCCAGCATCGGCCGACGTCGGCTGGCCCATGACATATCTAAGATTCTAACCGTCGGTTTACCCATGAGTTATGGAAGCCAGTCAGGGTCATTATGTGTGCGCCCACGCAAGATCTCCGCGTTGACGTGAAGGGCATCATCCACGAAGCCTTGATTATTGGTGTTAATCCTCTTGACTGCATCAGCCATCTCCAATCGTCGAATTGCTCCCAACTTAGCTGCTGCCAACTGTCCCCACGCTTCCTCGTTGTCCACTAAGACGGCCTCCATTCTCTCCAGCTTGGCTGTCAACATGCGGAACCGATGAACCTCCGCTTTGAGCGATAAATCGCCTTCGCAATCGATCAGTCGGTCTGTGAACTCCCATCCCTGCGCGTCTATCTTGAGATAGTCAAGCTCTTCAGTTGTGTAGGTAGGCTTGCTGTCGAAGTGGTACACCGGCGAAGTGTACAAGGGTTTGCTAAACACCTTGTCAGAGTCCTTGCGGAGCGCTATTACCAGAGGGTTGGGGGCCATGATGGCCTGCGTGTAATGAGCCTGCTGCATGGTCGGCTCAGAGGGTAGACGGATGGGGTAGTCGATGTAGTGAATCCCCCGGTTGGGATTGAACCCGATGGGGTCCTGCGCTTGTAATGCTGTGGGCATGTACGCCTTCTTGTACAGCGGGTAGCCGCTAGTGGTGAGGGTGTAGGGAGTCTCATTTGGGTCATCAGAGTCACGGTAGTTCTTTACGAAGGGATGCTCATCTGGGTACCAGTCCCTGACACTGGTGGTGCGACTCCAGGGGCCTCTCGTTGCCGGCGTGCTTGGTGGCGCAGTGCTTCCCGGGCTGCTTTCGCAGCGTTTCTCTTGTGTACGGCTTGTGCAAATTGCTCCTCCCTCCACTGTATGCTGACCTTCTTTGGCGATTGCGGTTGCAGCTCCCTCCACACGGGGAGGGATTCGCAGTACTCCTTCAGCCTCCCAAAGCTCATTATCAAGCGCTTGGGTGTCGGCTTGGTGAGTCAGTGTGGCTCCCATCCCACTAGGGTCTGACATTTCTCGCAATAGGGGTGATAGTGGACGCAGGGACACTCCCACTGTCTGGAGGTCTGGGAAGACCTCTCGTACTCAAGCCAGCTCTTCTTCTGTGAGGGGAGCGGCGAGTTCATTCTCGTTATTGACATGGGGTTGGATGTATTTCTTGGCACAGAGTTCTCGTGCCTCATTGTAGGTGATGAGTTGAGAGTTGAGCTCAGCTCCGAAGATTCGCTCCGGTGAACCGAGGTAGTAAGCGTTGGTGTCATGGGACATGGGAGAGGAATGAGTGGTTGTTGTGGGAATTGAGAGAGGGATGACGGGATACTTGCCCATTGTTCCCCTCCTTATATGCCTATCAAGAGCAGTTCTTGAATCTTTAAACTCCCTTATCGCTTCAGGGGCGTGTACGTCCTTGTGATCAACCCATTCGTTATCTGAGTCTGGGTACCCTTTCCACTTGATAAGGTATTGCCTTTTGCGTCCTCTGCCGAATTGCCAAGTGTCTAGAATCTTCTCAACCTCGTATTCCTCCTCATTATCGATGAGGTCTGGAGCTGGTCTCGAATAGTTTGATCTGTGGATGTCGGTTTCTCGATAGGGTGTGAGAAGATCGATGTGAAACACGTCATGAATACTCCACTGTGTGGGAAGTTTTAATCGATAGTTGACAGGGGACATCACCTGGATGACTTGAAAAGGACCATGTCGCTTGGGCGCAAGCTTGGCGGTTGGTTGGTTTGTTCGCAGGTGACATCCTTCGAGCCATACAAGGTCTCCTTCCTGGTATTTGGGCGTATCTTTATGTTTGACCCATGACTTTTGTGCCTTGATCATCAATTCTCGGGCGCGCTGTCTAGCCTGTTTGAACTGGTCTAGTCTCAGCGCCACCTGTGGTATTGGCAACAGCTTATCCGTCCAATCAGCTTGTGGGTTAAATCCATACAACACAAAGAAGGGGGACTCCCCGGTGGTCTCACTTGGCCAGTTGTTGTGGGCAAATTCGGCCAGTGGTAGGTATGTGTGCCAGTTGTCTTGTCATTCGTTGACCCAGAATCGCAAGTATTGCTCCAACCACTGGTTTGTACGTTCCGATTGCCCGTCCGTTCGGGGGTGATATGCTGTTGAAATATTTTGCGTCGTTCCCGTTCCTTTGCAAAGGCCCCTTATGAACCTTGAGGCGAACCGCGGGTCTCTGTCACTGATGAACTTCGATGGTAGTCCAAATCGGGGAAAGATATGTTGAACTATTAGTCCCATGGTCTCCTCAGCGGTTATGCTCTCTTTACAGGGGATAAACACCGCTGCTTTGGTGCAGTCATGATCAGTTACGGTGAGTATCAAGTCGTACCCCTGTGAGATCAGTAGTTTAGTGATAAAATCTAGGGCGACAGTTTCGAACGGCATAGCTTCGTGCGTGGGAAATATGGGTGATAACGGGGCCTTGGTGGGCCGTGTATTCACTTTGTTCCATTGGCATTCTGCACATCCTCGCACATAGTCCTTCACGTCTTGTTGCATATTCGGCCACCAGTACCTTCGTCTTACCAGTTGGTGTGTCTTGTTGATCCCCGGGTGTCCATATGCCAGTGCATTGTGGTGGGCTTGTATGAAGGCTCGCTTATGCTCCATTCTTCCTGTTACCACATGGCATCCCTCCTTGTACCATACTCCTTCAACTTTCTTTAGACGATGGGCATTGATCCATGGTTTGAGCAACTCCTCATCCTGGGCATATATCGGGTCCGCTGCTTCCATCTCTTCTTGAGCTATGATCTTTCGCATAGGAGGGGCGCATTGTGTGGTCCCCGCCCTTACGAAGATGCGATCTGGCAGTACGACTACATCTTTGTTGTCATCCTCCCCTTGATTGTATCCTGGACATCTCAATAGTGCGTCAGCTCTCCCGTTCAATCTGCCAGGAAGGTGACGTATCTCAAAGTCATATTCCGACAGTTCTAGTACCTCTCGTGCCACTCTCCTTGATATTCGTTGTGGCAGTCTCCAATACTGTAGGTTAAGGTGGTCAGAATATATGATGATCTTGTGAGGAGATCCCGCTAGCAAGGGTCTTCAGTTTTTAAGTGCCATTATGATGGCTAGCAACTCGAGGTCGTAAATGTTGTAGTTCCGTTGCGCCTCGTTGAGCGTTGCCGAATAGTAGCCTATGGGATGCTTTTTACCGTCCTCTTTTCGTTGTAGAAGTACTGCTCCTACCACGTATCCTGAGGCGTCTACTTCCAATTCGAATTGGTCATCTAGTTTGGCATGCGCCAGCACAGGTTCTGTTGTGATGCGTTTCTTCAGTGCATCGAAAGCGTTCTGTTCTTCTGTGCCCCATTGCCATTCTTGATCTTTCCGCGTGAGCTTGTGTAATGGCCATGCGATGAATGCAAAGTCTTGGATGAAGGGGCGGTAAAAGTTGAAAAACCTGAGCACCTTTTGTACCTCTGTTGCGTTTTTGGGTACAGGCCACGTGTCAACACCGGCAATTTTTGTGGGGTCCATTCGTGTCACCCCCTTTTCAAGGATTACCCCCAGGTAATCCATGGAGGGCGAGTGGAAGAGGCACTTTTCTGGTTTGAAATAGAGGTCATGGAGTTGGGTGACTTTAAGGACATCGTGGACTGTGCGTCTGTGATCATCCAAGTTTGTGCGGGTGGCGATTCCAATGTCGTCCATGTAGATTCGAATAGTTGTGCCAAGGGGTTCATGCTTGAGGATGACATCACAATAGATGTAGTTCATCATAGTTTGGAAGGTTGCTGGCGAATTCATGAGTCCGAAGTACATGACAGTGGGTTCAAAAAGTCCGTATCTGGTTTTAAATGCTGCTTTCTTTTCGTCTCCTTCGCAAATGCATACATTGTTGTATCCCCATCGCACATCAAGCTTTGTATAGATGTGTGTGTTACTGAGATCGCGGATGAGATCCACGATCAAGGGAAGGGGGTATTGGTTTCGAATAGTGATGGCGTTGATTTTTCGGTAGTCTTGCACCGGTCGCATTTTACCATCCTTTTTCTGGACAAAGAAGAATGACGATGCATATGGGGACTTTGACTCACAAATGTAGCCTTTCTTGAGTTCTTCCTGAAGGAATTTTTGTACTGCGTCATCTTTGATTCAATTCATTGGGTAGACTTTACAGTCAATTGCTTCTGGTGCATCCTTTTTGAATTCAATTGCATGATCCCATGCTCGTTTTGGTGGGAATCGCTTTGATTCTTGTTCGCTGAATACCTTGTCGAATTGTTGGTATTCTGTCAGGATTTCCACCTTTTTTGTGTATTGTTGCGCTTTAATTGCGAGTTCGGTGGAGGTTGTAGCCCTTAGTTGGCCATCGCTTTTCGTTCCTTCGAGTCGTGCGATTATCGGGTCTTTTCCTGGAACAAAAGGGTTTACTGACCAGAGGATAATAGGTAACTCTTTTTCGTTGATGACCCCATTTTTCCATGCGAATTTGGGTTCGAAGGCGGCCATCCATGGATATCCTAGTATGATATCTTCGTTCCCTATGTTTGTAACAAGGAACTGTATTGTTTTTCGCACTTCTCCAGTCTGTATGTCGAGGGTGATGTAGTGTGTGATTTCTCCGGCTCAATTCGCCATATTGTCGATGTTCCATATTTTTCGTGGTCTTTGTAAGGGTTGTTTTCCCAACTTCATTTGTCGTATGAAGTTTTCACTCATAAAGCAATCGGTTGCTCCGGAGTCTACAAGCGCTTTTGTGTCAGCCATTGCATTGCTGGTTCTGATAGAGACTGGAACATGCATAGATCGGAATCACGTAGTCACTATTACAGAATTGAATTTATGGACTGCCCTCACCCAGGCCAATGGGTTCAGGCATGTTGAAAATCCTCCCTTCCAGCGAGGTCTCTCATTACTAGTTCTTATATGTCTTCTCCTGCCGCAGCTACTCCACATAGCCATGAGTTAGCTTGTTGTTGTGGAGTTTGAGCGTTCAATCGCGCAATTGTTAGTGGTTCTTCATCACATATACTTCGGTCGTCTACCACTGCCTCTCGTCCTTGACTGGGACGCGAGGTCCAGTTGCGTGACTCATTGTTACTGGGTCTGTTCCACGTATGCTGGGGACAGTTGCGACTCAGATGTCCCTTTTTGTGACAGGTGTAACACTCAACTTCACGTAAGTCTCTTGTCCTTCCTCCTCCTCGTCCCCTTTGCATGAATCCTCCTTGTGGGACGTACCCTCCTTGGGGCATGGCTGCAGGGTTTATTTCTTCACTTCCTGCGATGCGTCCCCTCATTCGTCCTGCTGATGTGTCCATTGCGTTTGGATCAGTCAGCATACGTTGGGGCATCCATCCTCGTGGGTGCAAGGTGATTACACTGCCACGGTGTGCTTTCAGTCGTGCTTTCATATGGATGTAGTCTTGTTGGCGGTTTATGGCCGCTTGTTTCCACTGTTCATAGGAGCGGGGTCGATCGAGTTCAAGTATCTTCTGGTATAGCCCCGTAGGCAATCCGTCGGTGAAGGTCTCAATAGTTTGGGGCACATCAAATCGGTACTCAGCTAGTCGAATGAGTTCTTCAATTTCGACGACATAGGTGTCGATGTCTTCTCCCTTCATCTTGACTCCTGTCCTTAATATGGCTTGAGCATTTTCCTTGGCCAGGCTGTCGGCGAAGCATCGGGTAAACGAAGAGGCTACTTCGTTCCAGAGTCGTTCATCGTTGGTGGCGATTCCGCCTTGTATTTGTCTGGCCAACCATCGATTGACTGCCATTACCCATTTGTTAACCCGACTTCCTTTGATATAAGTAAGGAAAAACATAGCTCGTCGGTATGGGTTGATCATGAGGGTATTGTCATTGTTGACGGCCCAGTATAATTCCCATTCATTGATGAAAAGGGTTGTCTTCTTCCTGTCTCCGTCATAGATTGTAGGAGGTTCTCCTACTAATTTTCCTTGTTGGGCTTGGGGCATAGGAACCGGCGGTGGTCCCCAGCCTCCTCCAGGTGGTCCTCCAGGTGGTACTCCACCTCTGCCTGGGTATCCGCCTCCTCCAGGAAATCCTCCACCTCTGGGAAATCCTCCGCCTCCAGGGAATCCCCCGCCTCCAGGGAATCCCCCAGGGGGTCTTCTTCTGTCGTCTTGCGGGAGGCGAATGGGCGGTAGTTCTGGAAGTACTTCAGGTCCACCACTTGGCAGATCAGGTATGTCGGGTTCTTGGGCTTGTCTTAAGACCGCTTCATCGTCTACTACGTTAGCGATGCGTTCGATTCTTCGTCCTGTGTGCTGATCAATTTCGTCTGTGACCTCTCTCCTGAGGAAGGTGGTTTCTCTTTCAACTATTCCTGCTGGTTCCGTCATTGTAGCCATGGCTGGTGGATTGATATGGATGGACTCAGCTAAATTGGCTAATCCTTCTTCCTCCGTGGTATTTCTGGGTGCTCCCGATTCAATGGTGTTGTCGGAGTGTTCACTTCCTTCGTCCTCGTCTTCAGTGGACGGAGCTGGAGTCCTGGGCGTTTGAGGTGGCTGTCCGTCTATAGGTCCCACCTGTCCTGCTGTTTGTACTTCGTCTTCAAAGATATCACAACGGTAGTCTGGTCCCGTTGGTCTTTCAACGTTCCACCTGTTTTGAGGGGCGTTCCAAGTAATCTCTGTCCAACACACGAAGTTGTGGTTAAACTCAACTGGGTAGTATTGCGATGGTCTGGTTGGGATATTGACGAAGTACCCTGTACTTCCTCTGACAGTCCTCCACCTTGCTTCTTTAAGGTATATGAGGGGTACGTCTCGTTCTCCTTGTTCTTCAAGTGAGTAGGGTGCAAACACCCAACGATCTTTTGTGGTAAGGTGCGCCACAATGATAGCTTGGTCTTAATGTTACGTTGCCACTGAACATCAGCCTTGACTTAGGCTCGAGTGTGGGGCACGATACGACTTAACAGCGATGAGTACACACGGACCCTTGTAGTCACGTGGTAGATATGGTCACAAGGTCCCTAAGACACTTGGACACAAGACAATGGTCACGTTGAGGAATACAAGGATAGAAAGGGAGAGAGCCCTTATATCTCGCAATGTGAAGGAGAAGGCAAGTGGCGATTCAAGAAGACCAAGCTGGAGTCTTGGTCTTCAGCGACTACATCTTAAGTACTACATGAGAGGGCCTTAAAGCGCCTCTTGAATCTGAAACTGAGTACCGCTATCCTAGGATCGAGTCATACTATCGTACATGTGATACTCTGGCTGACTGATGCGTAAGTCCGTGACTAATTACCACTTACTCATGTAGTCACAACCTATGAGTAAGTGTCTTTGCGCTGATACGTAACAGTCATGGTGACGTAGGTAATGAGTAAGCATGCATCATAGTGAAGTCAGTGATGATGTCATATGGAACAATCAGTAAGCAATGAGTCATGAGTCTGAGTCAAGATGAGTCATGAGGGTTTGGCACATAAAAGTGATGAGTCAAGTAAGTAAGAGGAAAGTGAAACGTGTCTGAATCGTAACACCCAAGCAGTCAACACACAGTGCACGATGTCACAAAATTCTGGAAGGGGGTTATAATATCTTATAATTGATCTAATGTAAAATAATATTTCCAAGTCTTATAAAGGTTATAAGCAAGTCAAAAATTATTATAAGACTCCTTGTAATCCAATTGTACTTTGTCTTATAATAATTTATAATTGTGATAGGTCTTCTAATCTTATTTTTTAAGGTCTTTATAAAAATAAATAATGCTTGTAATTACCTTAAAATGGGTTTCATAAGTCAAAATAGTTATTATAAGCTGGTTCAATTATAAACCACACAAGAATTTTGTGACAGAGGCAGAGCTAGTCAGCCTACTAATGGGTCTACACCTTATAAAGACAGACGGGAACAGGAAGACAAGCTATGCCTTAGGAGCAGACAACCAGGCAGCACTGAGCACACTAAATATGGTAAAAGCTACTACAGGCCAATACATAGCTAATGAGATTCTCAAAACAGCAGCAAAAATCAAAAAATCACAGGACTCAGCAAAGTACTCACTCAAAATCAGATGGACAGTGGGACACATGGGAATTGAAGGTAACAAGGAGGTAGACAGGGAAGTGAAGAAGGTGGCTGAGGGGCTAACATCAGACAAGAAAGCCCTCCCCCCATTGCTTTTCAAACCAACAAGATACAACAGATCAGCACTGAGGCAACAAAGAAAAGACAAGCTCAAAGTTCACTAGAAGCAGAAATGGAGTGTCTCAACTCAGGCCAACAAACTAAAAGCGATAGATCCCTCATTACCATTGAACAAATACTTAAAGCTGATCAATGACAACAAGTTAACCAGAGCCAACAGAAGTTGGATCTACCAGTTGAGGACTGATCACATCCCACTAAACAAATACCTAGAAAGATTCAAATGGGTAGATAGTGCAAGATGTCCTGCCTGTGGACACCCAAAAGAGAACACACAACACTTCCTATTTGACTGCCCCATGTATGCCCACAAGTGCTGGGCATTGCTTAAACATTGTAAAACAAAGGACCCAAAAATGAAGGACATACTCAACAACAGCAAGATAGCAGTCCCATTAGCAAACTACATTCAAGCAACAGGAAGATTCAATCAAGACAAGAAGCCAGAAGGCAAACACCAACTTGCAAGAGGCACACTCATAACACAATCACTGCCAGCAAGCCCCATGTCTCAACAGGCAGGTCAGATTGCCCATTCAAGAAATGAAGAGGAGTCTGAATGGTAAGGCCAAGTAGTCCAGAACACGAAGAACTCTGCATGCAAGCATCACAACAAACACCCCAAGTTGCAAGGCACCCGCAACATGGCCAGCACTCCACCCCACCTTGGCATGCAATGGTGCCTCAGCCCCCTCAACACTTGACAAAACACTAAGCCGCTCCAATAGGAGCAGGGAGGTTTTAGATGAACAGGAAGAGAATTGTAAATTGAGAAGGTCCTACAGGTAAAACACAGGCAATTACATAGTTAAGTGCTACATAGGGTTCTGTACCCCAACAGAACTGTACCCCAACATGCACAGAAATGGATACCAAAAAAAAAAAAATGTCAGTCTGCTTAATAATACCATCAAGACCCACAGGATTCCTGTTGCAAGCAATAGCAAGATTTACCTGAGGTGGCAAGGCCAAGCATCTGCCAAGTGTAAAAAGCAGATAACTATTCCATAACCCTGATTTTGTAAGATAACTCAATTTCCAGAGAATTTCTCTCAACTTAATTATGAACCCTGCTCTTGAGTTTGGAAGTCTGTCTGTGTATTCGAAACTGACCAGGATCTATCATTATGAAATCTGCTATAATAAAATTTTTAGGTTTTTTTGCTAATGACTACTCTCTCTTGGTGTTCCCATAACCTCTTGTCCCCTCCTTTCACTTCTCCATTTAAACAATTTGCATGGTGTCCTCTCCTATATCCAAGTCCCCCATTGACACCAGCAGACAGTGTTACGTTGCCACTGAACGTTAGCCTTGACTTAGGCTGTTGATGTGGGGTGCAACACGACTTAGCAATGATAGACACGGACTCTTCCCGTCACGTGCTATGATAGGTCACAAGGCCTTTGAGCACTTGGACACAAGATCACAGTCGCAGATGATTCACAAGTAGAGAAGGGGAGAGAGCCCCTTGTATCTTGCAGAGTAGAAGAGAAGATGAGTGGCGATTCAAGAAGACCAAGCTGGAGAGCTTGGTCTCTAATGACTACATCTTAAGTACTACAGAGAGAGGGCTTTAAAGCGCCTCTTAAACCTGAAACCAAGTACTGCTATCCTAGGGTCGAGTCATACTATCGTACATGTGATACTCGTGCTGACTGATATGTGAGTCCATGACTAATTACCACTTACTCATGTAGTCATAACCTATGAGTAAGTGTCTTTGTGCTGATACGTAACATCACCTGTTACGTTCGCACCAAGACACTTACCTTATGGTTATGACTACAAGGGTAAGCGGTAATTAGTCATGGACCGGAGCATCAGTCAGCCTGGATATCACATGTAAGATAGTATGACTCGATCCTAGGAGAGTAGTAGTAGG
>WNGR01009376.1_pt1 | contig 10268 bp, 12 predicted proteins | sample 5407581 | NCBI WGS metagenome assembly WNGR01 (sample SAMN13153383, study PRJNA577476) | soil metagenome | isolation source: 80 cm soil or saprolite under Garry oak tree replicate 2 | place: USA:California | collected 2016-06-15
TGTCTTCCTCCCCCGCCATTTCCAGATACATTGAAAAGATAGGACCGGAGCCATCGACAAAATTAGATACTTTCTGTGGAGCTTGAGTCGTCACCGGCGGGGGTGGATACTGGTGGTCACCTATGGGTACGACAGTGACGGGTGTGAATGGCGAGGATAGAGCCAAGTAAAGGTAGGGTACCTGTGACCGGGCTTATACCTGCCTCGGTTACGTTGACATCCTCAGAAGGAGCTCGCGACATTATGGAGTGGGTCGATTATGGAGAGTAAAATGTGGTGGGATGGACGGAGTTACTGTACCGTACCGTAAGAGTGACCGCCCCTTGACACTGGTAAGGCACCAAGAGGTGACACATAGGATTTATCAAACCGCACTGGCAAGCGCTCGATGCTCAATGGTTCGTCGTTGCGAAACAGCTTCTATTCACATATTGTGCGCTTTTGTGTCATTTTTACGTTGGGTGGTAGAAATAAAGGTCTCCTCTAATAGTACCGTAAGCAGCGAGGGATTGTTGCAAAAAAATGATTTAATGATCCTCCACCCCAAACTCGCACCAATTACGGCCGTCGCCGGGCAGCAATTAGACCCTCTCGGGATATGAAGAGAACTCTGGACGACGCGGATATCGCTGTACCCGACCTCGACCCCGGGCATCGACGAACGCGGGCCCGACAACTGTCGCCAAGTGGCGCAATCGAACGAAAAGGCGTTGCGCCCCGCCCTGCGCGGCTTGTCTTCCCTCACCTTGGCGCACCACGCACTCCAGATTTTTCAACACTCGAAGAGATGCAATTGCCGTCGCACTCGAGCAAAGACAAGTGCTACATAGGGTTCTATATCCTGAGACGCACATTGAAAAAAAAAAGGTCCTACTTCGCAGGGGTGTAGGATAACTTGCAGGGGGAAGACTTTGATGCGACTTTGATTGCGACAAGTCTAGCTCAGCGTGATCTCAGCAGATGATGCGGTGGCGACTCTCCGACCAGCAAGAGATGGCCCAGGAGAGATATCCACGCAACACCGCCCCAGGTAAACTAGGACGACTGCGTCTCCGTAGCACCAAACCACCGTCACCAAGCTGAGATATACAGAGGCCACATGTACATGAGGCGCCTGAAAGCTGACCCAGAGACAAATTGTTGGATAGCCTTGTTGTCTCTCACCTATCGCTCCACGACAAAATCACGTACAGACCATCATACAGGTCTCTGTCAGGTCTCTGTAAATACCATCGGTCACCTTTCACCCAGCACCAGGCCGCTCGCCGTCGGTCGTCTATGCAAAGGAGTCCGAAGTATCTCCATACACGGACCTCTTCAAGACATCCCGATCTAGGACCCCCGTTCGAAGTCTCCCACCCCATACCAACCTAGGGTCGTCATGACAGCAGATTCCCCGAGATTGAGAACATCGAACTTACTTATAGCTCGTGTCCTAGGGTTGGGGACGGTTGGACCACATCTTGGCCCTGGCACCCCGACTCTGTCGCCTTCAGTAAGGTCCGCAGCATGGCATCCACAGAAGTCACTGCCTGATGAGAGACAAGCTCCTTGAACCTGGCCATCGAAGTCAGTCTCGTACGCAGACAACGACATCCACGATTGGGGGTGAATTGCGTACGTGACGTGACTTCGGTAACTTTGCGTGTTCTCACGGGAGGCATATATGTTTGGCTTTGTTGTGTCCGGGTTCTTTTCGCCTGTCTACACCTACGTCACCGCTACGACAATAGCAAAACAGACGCCATTGCAATATTCGCGGAGGGTACTTTTGAAGACAACGTACGTGGGTTCTTGGCCGTGCATTGCGTCTAAGTCAAGGCAAAGTACAGATCCCCGAGCTCGCAGGGTATACCTCGTTGGGCACAGCAGAACCGGAACGTGCGACTTGTCCAATCAGAAGCTTGTGGTCGAGGACGGTCAGGCATCTCTATCTGATGATGTTGCGTGGCGGAGAGAGGCTTCCTCTGTCGTATTTGAGGATATCAAGGGGCCAGGCGAGGGCACTGACCGTGGTCTGACCCAAAGATTTCTCCCTTGACGCTCTCGTCTCACTACCGTCCCGTAACAGAAATTGAAGGATTCTTCAACCTTCTATATGCCCACCTATTAAACCTATGGCCGATCAATCGATTCTCCGGAGACAAAAAAGCATGCGACCGAGCTGTTGCCTATCGTCACGCCACGGCCCTCGGTGTGTTGGAGCCAGGGAGCCCGTTCGACGCCTCATTCAAGCTTCACGCCGCGATTGTCTCACGCTCCTCGACATCGTGCGCTCACGACTTCCCGCCGCCGAACTCGCCTTCCTCTCTGCCTGCCATACAGCGCAGATGACGGACGGAAGCATCGCCGACGAGGCGCTCTACCTCACTGCGGCGATGCAGTATTGTGGATTCCGAAGCGTGGTTGGGAAGATGTGGGTGATAGCGAACATGGACGAACGTGACTTCGCAGAGCACTTCTATGTGTCGATGTTTCTACCCAAAGGTAAGGCGTCGCGTCGCGCGTCTTACGAGAAATCGGCGGAGGCGCTTCGTGATGCATTGCAGAGGCTGAGGAAGGAGATGCGAGCTAGGCTGGAGCGTGGGGTGAACTTCGTACATTACGGAGCGCGTTCGATGGTCAGTGTTAGACGACGCCCTTGTGGACCTTGTTTGAAAGCTTATACTCATGCTTGAACAGGTCGAAAAGAGGGTCCACAAGACGTACCAGAGGGTCGTCTGGCACCTCAGAAACTTGACGCGGGTGGTGTTAATTCAGCCCATACATTTCGAGTCTATAGACGTGCAGCTGAGGGTCGGTGAGAACCTGATAGATATTGGCGAAAGAGAACACGGGGTGATCCTGCGAGATCGGGTGGATGTCTACTCGGAGTTTACACATATCTCGCAACGGTATTTGTACCGCATAATAGGACGGTATGTACACAAGATGAGAAAATGTATTGAATAGTATCAGGGTGCAGATATCGAGAACCCAACGGGAATGCATGCTCTATCGCACACTATCGCTCACGCACATCTAAGAGATTGGGGGACGCGTTAAACAATATCTACGGGGAATGCGAAGGATACGGACGATGATCTCCTGTACGCTCAGCATTTGGCTCCCGCAGCGAACGACCTGCGATGGCTACGTCCGAGTCATTAACCAATGGCAGTGACGGGGATTGTGGTGAAAGATCTAGGGTGGCCATAGTGTTTGCGTGGATTGCGCGATTCACCGAGGGGGGGTCAAGAGCGTCCTTTTCCTTGCTCAAACCAGGCTGAGGGCTACCATCGTCCTCGGCAGCAGCGCCTAGATCAGGTGCAGAGGTCGGCCCTGGAGAGGCGCTGAGAGCAGTAGGAACTATTGTCGAGCGATGAGATTCTGGGAAAAACGGTGAAAGGTCGGATCGAGTCATGGACGGGTGTGAAGACAGCGGCGGACCTGTAGGAAGTATATTGTCAAGAACTGGGTTAGAAGAAGCTGAATATGGGAGGTTTGGTTGATCGGAAGACGTCAGGAGGTCTGGGTTGTGCTGGAGGGAAACGGCAGCGGTTAGGGAGGTAGAGGAATGAGGAGGAGCGACTGTCGAAGTTTCGGGGGTGGGGCTGGGCATCGTTATACCTGAGGTGACAATGTCTGGTATTGCACCAGCGGTCGCAGAATCTGGTGAGGTAACAGGGATGCGGAGGCTTCCGGTGGTTGTCTGGTGAGCGGGGTGGAAGTTGTCCAGCGATGGCACATCCGTGATGCTTTCGTCAACGTGAAGTAGGGCAGGTACGGACGAGGAAGGGACATCGGGACTGGGATGAGAAGCAAGGTCCAGCGCGGCGTTATCATGGAGGACAGTGCGAGTAAAGGTTGTGGAGGCAGAGTCGTCGTGAATATGGCCAGCGACGTTGCACACTGGATACGAGGATGGCTCTGACAGAATGAGATCGTTAGTGGAGGGGGAGAATCGTGTTGGGGCAGAGTCGGTATCTTGGTGCAGGGCGACGTAAACGTTGCGAATCGGTCTGAGGACATGCCATGCCATCGACAGACTGTAGGCATTCTGCGCTTCTCGAACAATTTGATTCCAGAGAGTACAGAAGTCGTGCTGCAGTTCAGGTGACGTATCTTGTATATTGAATTTCGAAGCTGCTTCTAGAACCTTCGAGAACCCGTACCTTGGCCAGGACGGTTTCCAGTAATGGCTAAATTGGTGGCGAGTAATGTGAATCAATATGGCAAGTGACAGGCTGTCCCCGTGTGTTGCGTAGTCTCGGAGGACAGATTCTGGGACACCGAGTTCTTTCGAGGCAAGAATAAACCAAGAGTCATCGCGCTGTTGTACCCTTGCGACAATACTGCAGACAGCAGCTTGTACATCCAAATTAGTATTTTCATCCCTGTTATTGCGCCAGCCCCTCGCAATCTGTAAAATTTCGGCGGCCAGCGGGCCACCATCTTGGTCGTTGGATAAAATCATGTCAAGGACATCGAATGCCTCGGGAATGTGTGCTGGATCGATGACCTTCGCGCATATCGTGGCTCTCCGTTTTTTGACAGGCGCAGGCAGCAAATCGGATGAGAATGTGCTGTCAAGAAACCCTATCAATGTTTCAGAAAGCTTCCCCTTTTGCTCTTTAGTGAGTCTGGGGAGAGGATCTTCGACCACTTTCGAGCTGCGGAAGCCAGGTAAGCCGGAAAAGAAGCGCTCCAGTTCGTGATCTTCGTCCAAACTGTCGAATGTCCACATGAAGGCGCGAGTGTCGAGCTCTCGTCGGGAATTCAGAGCAGTTTCCTCGGCTGTCCTCTGCATTCCCAGCAAGAGCAATTTGTGATAGCGGTCCCTGTGTATCCGAAAGAGCGTAGGATGACGACGACGACGACGACAGCAAACTGACAAATAGGACCACTGGCACCAACGAACACGAAAGACAACATATCGTATCCCGATAACAATGAGCCACACCGATGATGAAAGCGATGTATAGTATGGGCTACCAAGACGAAAGATTGGCATGAATGTGATGCATCCGTACAGAGCCGTGCAAACGCCGACCCATGACAACACCAACTTGAAAATCGTGATATCAACGTTCCATAGGAACACAACCAGGCCGGCGAAGAACAGGAACAGGGAAATGTGGAGAAGCGCGGGCAGTGTTTCGACCGCCCACGGAAGGAGAAACTTATCAACGCCTTCGGAAAAGAATGCACGAATTCGTGCTCGCTTGTGTGGACTGTAACGCGAATGAGTGACTTTGAGATATCTTCGTGCCCATTGCTGCAGCAACGTCGCAAGCAGAGCACAGGTAAGACTGATCACCAGGCTCAAGAACCAAAGTGAGTTCACCCAAACAGCATAGTTTGGAGGAGAAAATGGGGGTGGGGAAGTAGGGAGGGAACTCGAGATATTGGATCGATTTGGGTCGGCAACAGTCTGATAGATATTTGCGAGATAGAAATTGGAGGTGTCCTGTGGGTTCGGTCGAATGTCTTGAATCGACACTGAGATCAACGATGCAACAGCAGCGGAGAATAAACCAGTCTACGACAATTGTGTCGGTGTGAAGCACCAGATCAAATGATAGAGACGCACAAATATAAGGATCCCGTCGGCGTCCGCTTTCCAATTCTCAGCCATCTTCTTGTCCTCTTCCGTCGCCATTTCCATATACATTGAGAAAATGGGCCCGGAGCCATCGACAAAATTAGATACACCGTGCGATGCTTGATTCTGCGCCGACTGGGGTGGGTACTGGTCACCTACGTCCGGCGGCAGGGGTAGGTGAGAATGGTGGGGATAGAGTCATGTAGGAGTATAGTACCTGTATGAAATCCTGCGTTGGGTACGTTGGTAGCCTCATGAGGAGCTCGAGACATTGAAGACTATGGTGTGAGTCGATTGTGGAGAGTACAATGTAGTGGGGTAGAACGTGTTACGGCCAGAGTGACAGTTGAAATGCACCACGAGGCGATATGAGTCGACCGAACCGCAAGCGCTCGGTGCTCAACAGTTTGTCGTGCGTAATACAGTATGCTCCAATTTTCATATTGTGCGCTTTCGTGTCATTTTGCGTTGCGTGGAAGATACAAACCTGACGCGAAGACCTCTCTAATTGTACCGTAAGCAACGAGGGATTGTTGCAAAAAATGTCCTTCCACCCCAACCCAGCAACAATCATGGTCCGTCTCTTCGCAGGGCAGCAATTATGCCCTCTCGAGATACGAAGAAAATCCTGGACGATGCAGATATCACGACATCCGACCTCGACCGCGGGTATCGACGAACGCGAGCTCGACAACCGTCGCCCAATGGCGCCACCGAACGAATAGCCGTTGCGTGCCGCTTGCCGCCCTGCCATCCTTCACCTTTCTGCACTACGCGCCCTAGATTTTTCAACACTCAACGAGATGCCATTGCCATCAAGAGAGTGGGGAGGTCCTTGAAAGTAAGTGGAGGAGACGTTAATTACAGCACTCGAGCAAAGACAAGTGCGACATAGGGTTCAATATCCCGAGATGCGCATTGAAAAAAAAAGGTCCTACTTCGCAAGGGTATAGTATAATGATAATTTGCGGGAGGAAAACTCTGACGATTGCTCCGACAAGTCCAGTTCAGCGTGATCTTAGTAGATAATGCAATGGTGACTCTCCGACCTGTAAGCGGTGATCTGGGGGAGAAGTCCGCGGAAGACTGCCCCAGGTAGACTAGGACACGACGGCGTCTCCGTAGCACCAGACTACCGCCACCAGGCTGAGATATACAGAGGCCACATGTACATGAGGTGTCTGAAAGCCGAGCCAGGGACAAATTGTTGGGTAGACTTGCAATGAGTCCGAACTATTTTCGTTCGCGGACCTCTTCGAGACATCCCGGTCTCCAACATAGGATCGTTATAACAGCAGATTAAGAACATCGAACTTACTTATAGCTTGCGTCCCAGGGTCTTGACCACATCTTGGCCCTAGCACCCCGACTCTGTCACCTTCAGTAAAGTCTGTGCCATTCACAGAAGTCACTGCCCGACGAGAGACAACCTCCTTGAACCTGGTCATCGAAGTCGGTCTCGTACGAAAGCTCCGGCCAACGTCATAGGGATATCCACGATTGGGGGTGACTTGAGTAGGTGACTTCTTGCGTAGGTGACTTTGGTGAAGTGATATTGTTTGGCTTTGTTGTGTCGAATGTTATTTTCTTCGATTGTCGTCCGTCTGCAACCTCCGCAACCGCTACAAGAAATAGCAAAAAGAGTCGCCGTCGCAATATTCGCGGAAGGTAGTTTGAAGATGAGGTACGTGGGTGCTGGGCCGTGCTTTGCGTCTAATTCAGGGCGGTGTACAGGTCCCCGAGCTCGCAGGGTACATCTCGTACGGCGGACAAGAACCGGAACGTGCGCCTCATGTCCAATCGATTCGACAGAAGCTTGTGGTCGAGGCTCCCTCTGTCGTATTTGAGGATGTCAAGGGGCTAGGCGAGGGCACTGACCGTGGTCTGTGCCAAAGTTTTCTCCCTTGACGCTCTCGTCTCACTACCATCTTGCAACAGAGATCGAAGGATTCTTCAACCTTTCTTTTATATGCTCAGCTATTAAACCTATAGTCGATCGATTCTCCTGCGACCGAACTGTTGCCTATCGTCACGCCACGGCCCTCGGTGTGATGGAACCAGGGAGATCATTCAAGCTTCACGGCGGCGATTGTCTCGCGCTCCTCGACATCGTACGCTCCTAACTTCACGCTGCCGAACTCGCCTGCATGCAGCGCCGATGATGGACGGAAGCATCTCTGACGAGGCGCTCTACCTCACTGCGGCGATGCAGTATTGCGGATCCCGAAACGTGGTTGGGACGATGTGGCCGGGACCTTGTAGAGCACTTCTACACGTCGACGTTTACGCCCAAAGGGTAAGGCGTCACCCCTTACGAGAAATCGGCGGAGGCGCGTCGCGACACTGTGCAGAGGCCGAGGAGGAAGAACCGAGTTGGGCTAGAGTATCGAGTGAACTTCGTACATTACGGAGCGTGCTCGATGGTCAGTTTCAGGCGCCTTTGTGAGTGGTCCGGTCACTTGTGGGTCTTGTTGAAAGCTTATCACTCACGCTTGAACAGGGCGAAGAGAGGGTCTACAGGACGTGCCAGCGGGTTGTCTGGCGCCTCAGAAACTCGACCCCGGTGGTATTAGTTCAGCTCATACATTTAGAGTCAATAGACACGCGCCTGAGGGTCGGCGAGAACCTGGTAGATATTGGCGAAAGAGAACGCGGACGGATCCTGCGAGCTCGGGTGGATGTTGTGGGTTGACATCGCGAACAAAAGGCTGCGAAGCGGAGAATTTCCTGGCGCATCTACCTCAGGTTGATGCACGAAGGGAAAGGGCGTAATAGCACAACTTGCGAAGCAAAGATATTGTCCACGTCTGCCTCCCAACGTTCAGTCTTCCCTTTGTTCCCTTCGTCCGCCATCGCGAAGTATATATTGTACTAAAGAGTGGCCCTGGGTCATCCTCAAGGGGTTCCCCATCTTGTGCGGATCGGGGCAGGAAATGCATCAGGGTGGGGTGGGAAGCACCCGTGTTGATATTCTCTCGCATAGCGACGTACAGTGGCTTTGGGATCTTCCTTTCAAGCTTCGGTTAGCAGCATGCGCTCCAGATAATCATACACGGAATATCTGATTGCCCTTTCGACTCCTCAGCCCAAACCCCGAGCTACGCCGGTACGTATACTAGTACAAGGCTCCCAGGGGATCCGAGTCTTTGCCATTTACGAAGCAGGGACGGTTCCTCCTACTTGCAATATCTGCGCCTTTCAAAGGTTATAAGTTATGCAATAACAGTTCGCGCCACTGAGAAAAGTACATTTTTTGGGATTCGCCGATGTCGCCTACACATCTTTCACCACGGTATTTGTATCGTAAATAGGACGGTATATACATCAGAAGATGAGAAAAGCGTTGAATAGTTCTAGTATGGTGATATCGAGAACCCGACAGGAACATATACCCTATCGCACGCGCACATCTAAGAGATTGGGGAACGGTTAGTAAACGATCTTGTACCGACAATGTGAAGGATAACCTGTAAGCTCAGCATTTGGTTTCCGCAGTGAAGGACCCGTGGTGGATATGTCCGAGTCAGGAACCGATGGCAGTGATGGGGATTGTAGTGGAAGGCCGCGATTTAGGGTGGCCATAGCGTTTGTGTGGATTGCGCGATTCACAGAGGGGGGGTCAGGAGCGTCCTTTCCTTGCGCAAACCAGGCTTCGGGCTACCATCATCCCCGGGAGCAGCACCCATATCAGGTGCAGAGGTCGGCCCTGGAGAAACGCTGGGAGCAGTAGTAACTATTATCGAGCGATGGGATTCTGGGAAAGACGGTGAAAGGTCGAATCGAGTGATGGGCGAGTGTGGAGACAGCGGCGGACCTGTAGGGCGTATATTGTCGAGAATTGGATTAGAAGCTGGAGATGGGAGGTTTGGTGGATCGGAAGGCGTCAGGAGGTCCGCGTTGTGCTGGAGGGCAGTAGAGGAAGGAAGAGAGGTAGATGTCGAAGCTTCGGGAGTGGGGTGGGGCATTGTTATGGCTGGATCTGGTGAGGTAACAGGAATGCGGAGGCTTTTGAAGGTTGTCTGATGAGCGGGGTGGGAGTTGTCAAGCGGTGGCACATCTGTGAGGCTTTTGACGACATGAAGTGGGGCAGGTACGGACGAGAAAGGCGCATCGGGACTGGCGAGGGAAGCGGGGGCCAGAGCAGCGTTGTCATGTGGGATAGCGTGAGCAAGGGCCGTGGTGGCAGAGACATCGTGGATGTGGGGTGTCGAGTCCGGATGATGGCCAGGGATGTTGCACAATGGATACGAGGATGGTTGCCACAAAATGGCATGTTGATTGTTAGTGGAGGCAGAGAATCGTGTTGGGGCAGCATCGGTATCTTGATGTAGGGCGATGTAAACATTGCGAATCGGTCCCAAGGTACGGAACGCCATCCACCGATCGTTGTCATTCTTCACATTGAGAACGATTTGATTCCAGAGAGCACAGAACTCGCGCTGCATGTTACGTTGCCACCGAACGTTAGCCTTGACTGAGGCTTTCGGAGGGTGCGCACTATGACGACTTAGCGATGCTAGGTATACACGGACCCTTGATAGTCACGTGATACTAGGGTCACAAGGTCCGACGACACTTGGACATATGACAAGGGGATCGTTTAATGGATATAGAGAAAGGGATGGAGCCCTTAGATCTTGCAGAGTAGAGAGGGAGACTAATGGTGATTCAAGAAGACCAAGCT
>WNGR01009377.1_pt1 | contig 10267 bp, 7 predicted proteins | sample 5407581 | NCBI WGS metagenome assembly WNGR01 (sample SAMN13153383, study PRJNA577476) | soil metagenome | isolation source: 80 cm soil or saprolite under Garry oak tree replicate 2 | place: USA:California | collected 2016-06-15
CTAAGGCTATAGGGCCAAAGACACAAGTTACTTATAGTAAATGAGAACAATAAAGTAACGAGTACAATAGACGTCACGAGAACAATGGCGTCACGAGTACAATAGGTCACAGGGAACAATAGAGAAGTCCGAGTGTGGCCTATGATGTCACCAGAACAATAGAGTCAGAGTCATAGTCCGTCAACATGTGATAATAGGTCACATGGCACAATAGAGGTCACAACAACAATAGAGACACGAGAACATACTGAGTCACGAGTCTGTATAGTAGGTGGTCACATGAGTCAAGCCTGTGAGTCACCATGAGTCACAGAGAAAAGGTTAAGCATGGGGTAAAATAAAGAAAAATGAATAGAATGGTTCCGGGATGTAACAGTACTCAAGTCATTGTCGAGGTTTGGCAAGGGCGTGCTCGCCTCCACGGGCTTGCTTGAATCAACATGTCGTGGTTAGAGAATACATGCGAAGCAGGATTGTCATTGTTGGGGTTGCATGTGGCCAAGTCATCATCATGGCTGGGGGGCCCATGCAGGTTGTGGCTTGTGTCGTTGGGCCACAAGCAGCTATGTTGTTGGTGAAGTCAAATCCCTCACATGGCTACATCGTCATTGCCTAGTTGAGATTACATGTAGTTTGCGCCGGTGTACTGCCATGAAGTACTGTACCACACTGGCCAGGCAGGCATCAAGAGTGGCCAGGACTGTCTAGAGGACAGTTGGACACATCTAGATGACAGCACCGGGAGATGGCCCCAGGACGGCAGCAGCACTTGGCTCACAGTGCAGCCCCCAGCTTGACTTGTGAAAAAATGACACGGTCAATCAAACAAACACAAAGACCCCAAATGTAGCCAAGCCAATCACACTAGCCCATTTGAGACAGAGTTCAAAATTTCAACGTTCAACATCGTTCAACCATCTTGAAAAAAAAGGTTGTCTCCTCGCCCCCACTCATGTTACTTGCTGTCATTGTGTTTGACTTCATGCTGTCTCAAAGCTTGGCCAGCCTGAGCCTGTGCCCATACTTTTGACCCTTGACTGCATGTAGGTTGTTTACTCACGCCTGGTCTCACTATACATACTGTTAGCACTCATATTACCCGAAGCCAACAGGTCGACAATGAGACTCACTTGACCACAATGTGGCCACTTGGGCGCACTTCGCTGATGAGAGTTGCAAGCCGCACATGCCCCGACAACGACAACAGCTATGTCAACATGCATATCTGTTTGAGGCTCAGTCCCCCTCGTTGAATGTGATGCCGCGTGACTCAGTGAAGCATTTGGTAGGATGGTGTATGAGGCGGTAAGTGTGTCTATACCACATGTAGCCAAGGGCATGCAAACTAATGACTTCGCAGCGAGCTTGCCATGGTGCTTGTCAGGGATGTGCACGAAAGCCTGCAAGCCGAAGACACGAAGACCAGACACGTCTGGCTTGTTCCTGCTCCACACTTACTCAGGGTTGGTGTTCTTGAGCGTGAGTGCATAATACTGTGGTACCATTAGGATTTGGGTAGGGAAGCGTCTTGTTGTATACTCCAGGCCTTCAAGTTGTCACTCGGTGACACTAGTGTGTTGCGGGATGTCTGAGGTTGTAATTTCATGCTTAACTGCCTTCTTGTCCAGGTACCGTTGCACTGCACTTGCAGTATACTCACCTCATCCATCTGTATGGAGTGACTTGAGATGGCGACCAGTTTCAAGCTCAATGCATGCGGCAATGTCTTCAGGTGCTGTGCAACCTCAGACTTATCTTATAGACCCTGATGAAGACTTTTAGAGACTTCATCAATCCAAGTGATGAAATACTTGGAGCATCGGTGCAAACGTGTAGGCAGCTTGCCTCAGATGTCAGAGAAGACTCGGCCAAGAATCTCATCAGCATGTGTCTCTGTCATCTTTTGGATTTCAGCATGCGTTTGTTTGCCCTTGAGGCGAGTGTTGCATGGGTTTGCGGTGTGTGAAGGAGTCCCCACAATCTCCATCCTCCTAACCATTCCTTTGCGAATTATTTCTAGGACAGCGTCGACATTGAGGTGGCCCTGTTGGCCGTGCCAGGTATGCATGTCGGCTTTGGACATTGCACTGTGCACTACTAACACGACTTCATCACCAGGCGAGATCCTCACCATCGGCGGGGAAGATGTCGACTTGGGCCACAGCCACTTTGGCACTCTCAGCTATCACAGCGTGAATAGGCATGAGGTAGAGATTACAGTGGAGGGTGCCCTTGCAGGTAAGTACGCTGCATAGGTCGTATGTCTGACATCTCCATTTGGTAAAGCATATATCGGTGCCACGCATGAGCTGGGAGACAGACAGGAGGTTCCCACTAAGTTTGGGGATGTGGAGTACATCCTGCAGTATGGCGCAACTCTATTTTCCAACGCTAGCCTAGTCATGTACCGTAGTTGTTCTGAAATACATATAATTGACCCAAACTAATTGACCCAAACTGATTGTATGCTTAAAAAGTAAGCCATGCGTTTAATAAATAAGGACAAGTTTAAGCCATGATTGAGCCGTGAATAAGTTAAATTCAAGTTCGATTAAGCCCATTTTCAGGAATCAAATCTACTTATTTGCTTAACTGAGTTAAACTTCGGCTAATCTGAAATTGGCTTAATGCCCGCTTAATCTCATTTAGGGGCACTTAAATGACTTATTACTTGAATAAGCGAAAAATTAAGAAAGTGTCGTTTTGCTGATGTGTCAGCGTGTCCCGTACGCCCCTGTAAGAGTTAACAAACCATCAAGACCAGAGAACCTTTGTTCAATGAGCACTCAAGCGCTCACGGCAGGAACTGCTGCTGGGACGGGTTCCGACTCGAATGAGTTCATTAGAAGACACATTATCGAATCCGTCACCATGGGCTAGGTTATGTTTTGTGCGTCCATGGACATTTGAACTCTCATACCTCTTCTGCCTTTTCATGACTCATCATAATCTTTGATTATTAAACCACAGTGGTTCCGTGCCCTTTCTCACTGCAGACCGAGGCTTGACTTTGACTATGACCACGGCAGCTAACTTCACGAGTATCCCGACCCTCAACTACGACCTCCTCGCCTCGCCAGACACCCGCCCCGCATTCATCCAGCAGCTACAGAACGCGCTCATCAACGTCGGCTTCCTCTACCTCGAGCATCCGCCGATACCCTCTGCCCTCTTCGACGAGGTGGTCGCCTACCTGCCCCGCTTCTTTGCGCTGCCGCAGGAGCGCAAGGACGCTCTCCGGATGGCCAACTCGCCCCACTTCCTTGGCTACTACCGCCTCGGCGTCGAGCGCACCAGGGGCACCGCGGACCAGCGCGAGCAGTTCGACCTTGCGACGCCGCTCGAGAATGGGAATAGTCGCTGGACGCGTGGCGAGCCCGAGTATTGCGTCTGTGGGGTCCGTCGCAGGTGAGCTCCTATGTCTTATTATGCCTTTGCGTTTGTCTTCCCACCCAGGTGTTTTGGGACTTAGAAGCGAGAATAAAAACGTGTTTGGGCTGATGTATGTTATCGGATGATGATCACCTGCTTCCCTGCTTCCCTGCCTGCGCCGAATGTGTAGTGGCCGGAAGAGGAGGACGTGCCGGGGTTCAAGACCGCGTTCGTGTGGTGCCTGGCAGCCGTCGAGAGTCTGAGCTACGAGTTTGTTCGGCTCGTGGCGGAGGCGCTCGGGCTCGCGCGGTTTTTCGACGCGCGCGAGCGCATGCAGCACCGCGCAGAGGTGCAGTATGCCCCGCCCGCCCACCTGCTCACGACGCAGCGGCTCGGCAGGGAGGCTGGTCACTCGCTCGCTCGCTTCATTCGCCAGATCGTCAAGTATCCGACCTGAGACGAGGTCACATCTGAGCAGGGCGTAGGCCTGCACTTTGACGCCAATTTCCTGACTTTCGTAAGCCCGCCTCTTTTATTTTTCGGTGCCTACATTTTTCTCTTCCCCATCCGCTTTGGCTTTGTCGTCGTTCCCTCCGTTCTTCCGAGAACCCATACATACATATCGGTTTGCGGGGCCACGAGACAATCAAGAGCAATTCGTTTCAGCTCAATTCAATAAAATGGATCATAAATCATATTCGTTTACACTGTAGTTCATTGATTTTTTGTACTTGTATGTGCTGCTGCAGGCGTCGGATCGTCCCGGCCTGCGAGTCCAGAATTTGTCTGGTCAATGGATCGACGAGCCCCCACGTCCGTACATGTTCGTCATTAATTTCGGTAAAGGTATGTCCTCCCTTCTTCCGTGTCGTCGTAACGTGTTGGCGTAAGCGTGGTGTCGGTACGTGTGTATAATCTGACCTGACCTTGGGCCGCGCGGCGCACACAGTACTTAAGTCGGTTATGCAGGGCCCTGTGCGGGGGACCTTGCACTGTGTGCTGGCCCCGCCCGCAGGCACGTCGCCGCGGTATTCGATTCCGTTCTTCCAAAATATAGCTCAGGGCGTGCGGCTGAGCGAGCACGTGTTGGAGTACGCGTCTCGTCTCGAGATGACTGCTGCTGCACTTTTCTCGTCCATCTTGCGCGTATTTTAGCCCCCCCTGAGGTGCTCAGGCTCAAAGGGCAGCGTGGCGAGCTCAGCCAGACAGATTGTGAGTCCACCACCACCACCGTCGCCACTGCCAATTTAGCCGAACGTACGGCCTGCAGCGGTGGACTTCAGTGAATATGAGAGTCTGCCATCTGGGTAGGTCTCCCTCATCAATCGTGTCAAGGACGTACCGCTCGTTCTGATTTTTGCAGGTTATTAGGAGTGGCTGGATAGCGGGCTGACGAGAAGCTTCACAGGAGTCACCCAGAGATGTAGCCGAGAAGCACTATCCCGATTTTTTCAAGTAATTCTTCCCCTATGGCATGGCATGCCAACACACGGCACGGCGTACTGAGAACTCTTCGTAAAGAGGAGGGAAACCCTGAAGCGAGAAAGACCCATGTGGCACGGAAGAAGTGATTGTTGTATCGGCCTTGTACACAACGCGAATGTTGAGTGGGGAATAGCCAATAGTGTAAGTAAAAAATCAAGGTGCTGACGCGTCGAGCATGAGCATATCGTGGTGAAGGGCGTGCTGAGAGAACTGAGGTCGGAAATGAACACGTACCTTATCTTGCGCGCGTGTATACTATGCCTTACCCCTCCTTGACACCACCGCTTGAGTCCAGCTGTACTGCTTTCAAGTGGGACAAAGGTTGGTTTGATGCGAGTCATGCATTCAGTTCCAAGGTATTCGGACAGAGAAACCGTGTGATATGACCGAGTTCTCTTGCCAGGCCAGCATCCCGGGCGCAAAGCACCTGCTGAAAACGGTATGTCCTCGGGTCAACCCGGTGACCATGTGACGTTCAGTTCGAAGTCAGACCTATCAGATCTGCGTTGATCTGCGTTTGCTAACTACGGAGTGCATCTCATCGGCATTTTTGGCGAGGGCAACTCCAGGATGGTTTCACCGTCTGGCCGTGTAGCTGAAATTCGTTCTGTCCTTGTACAGCGATGACAAAGCGTCACATCACTCCCTTGAGCGCCTCCCCCCGTCCCTCGGCGACACGACTCGCTGTCAGGTCCCTCTGTACTGTTTTTTCAGCATGTTTCAGGGGCTGCCCATCCGGTTCTTGTCAGCTGAGAAAAAAGGAAATTTTGTTGCTCCGTTAATTTCTCTTCCTCTTCCTTTCGGCGAAACGTGCACCGAACAGGCCCTTAGCTTAATGCTCACCGAAGATTGCAGCCATACAGTCAAAACAGAAACGTTAAATATATTATTCCACGAATGCCCGCCCCGACTCTTCTCCCAGCCGTTGGGCAGCCCCCACGTCTAACTTACTTCCTGTCCTTCCCGCCAGTCTTGCTATACTGATGAAACCAAAAGCTGGCGCCTCCTGGAAAATGCGGCCGAACAGCATGTTCCCCCGGATAATCATCTCTGGATAGTCTTCTCTGGTCTCATGGCTTGCATTTTTTTGTCCGCGTTGGACCAGGTATCTATTCCTTTGTCACGATCCCCTCATCGCCGATGAATCACCTCCAATAGACCATCGTTGCTACAGCATTGCCCACTATCGTCGAACATCTTCGTGAGGACAAAAATCACAGTTGGGTTGGCAGGTATCTACGTCATTCCTTTCTGTCGTCAATTCCGTTACCCACCCCTGTCAGCGCGTACCTGCTCGCCGCTAGCGCGCTCTCCCCTTTATACGAAAAGCTGTCTGACCTTATTGGGAGAAAACCTGTTCTTTACTCTGCCATCATGATATTCCTCGTGAGTTGCCAACAACTATATCCCTCCTCCTTCCGCCAACACCAAGGCAATAGTTGGGTTCTGCCCTCTGTGGCGCTGCATAAAGCTTGACCTGGCTAATCATATGCCGCGCTGTCCAAGGCATCGGTGGGGGCAGTATCGTCCAACTCGTTCAGATTACTATCTCCGACATCGTTTCTCTGCAAGAGTAGGTTTGATTCTCTCGCTCCTGTGTATTGCATCCATTAACGTGCTCACTTCCCAAAGTCGTGGCAAATATGCCGGCTTGCTCGGCGCGACGTGGGGCATTGCAAAGTAAATGTTTCGTAATCCGGATCTTCTCCAAGTTCCTGACACTTTTCTATCCTCAGCGTGGTTGGGCCTTTCCTTGGGGGTGTTTTCACTGACCATGTGTCGTGGAGATGGTGAGAAGACATTTATGCTCGCATCCGAGACGTATTCACCTCATCTCTCCCAGGTGTTTCTAGATTAATTTGTGCGCGCGAACTGTCTTTCGTCTGTGTCTTAATTCCCAACGACGTCTTAGACCCACTGGAGGCATCGCTGGAGTCATACTATTCTTTTTCCTCAACCTGAATCCACATCAAGGAATGTCACTCCAGCAACACTTGAGCCAATTCGATTTTCTCAGCCTGGCCTTGCTCATGTCTGGCGTCATCTCTGTCCTTATTGGTTTGAACAGCGGCGAAACCAGCTGTGCGTTCGGTTTATGTAACTCTGTCTACTAGCTGATTCGTCTTAAAGGGTCATCGGCCGAAACGATCGCATTCCTCTGTGTTGGATCCACGCTATTGATCTTCAGCGCAATAAACGAGATTTTGACAACCCGGTCACCCATCATTCCCCCTTGATTGTTTAAGGTTAGTTTGTGCCGTTTTGGCAGGGGACAACCATCCGCTGATGCTACAGCACACACAAACTACGGGAATCATTTTGATTTCATGCTTTCTCCACGCCGTCACATTCTTTGCTGGTAAACTCCATTTAAACCGTCCCGAATCCTATTTACGATAGTCTTATTCTACCAGGTGCTCATTACCTTTCTTTTTATTATCAAGTCCTCGGATCATTTGCAACCGGTGCTGGTATTAGGTGAGGTCCGGGGGGTCTGACTGAGTGTTCGTTGCCACCTGACACGATGATCTTGTTTTCCCTTGGCGCAGCTTAATATCCGCCGTCGCGGGTATTGCTGTTACTCGCTCGGGAGAATATCATAATTTGGGCCTCTTGGGCAGTTATGATTCTCGGGTGGGGATTGATGATCACGCTAGATGATCATTCCAACACGTGAGGAGATCCTTTTCTACTACCTACCCGACTGATCTTCTCTGGCGAAGGGCGAAGAAGGTGCTTTATCCCATGATTGCTGCCGTTGGCATTGGCTATCTGTTCCAGGTATGGCGACAACCTTGCGCGTTCAAAGTTGCTCATTTGCTTGCAGACGCCGCTCATCGCCCTGCAAGCCGCCATGCCCCTGAAAGACATGGCCACGTCCACGGGAGCTTTTGGCTTCCTCAGGTACGCGGACATTGTGCGCGTCATTGCATCCATCGCCGAGTTTGTAATTTAGGACTATGGGTGGCACTTTTGGAGTCTCTGTTGGACAGGCGATCTATACAAGCATTCTCAAGAAGAAGATCAATAGAATACCTAACCTCAGCGGGTTCGACACCTCGCCAGCGGCGCTCTCCGAGAGTGTCCGGACGTTACAACGTCTGCCGGTAAATAACTTTGACGATGACTGATTCTTGTTTGTTTGGACTAAGCACCGCGTCGTTGTAGCAACCCGAAAGAGGGCAGGTTATCCACGCTTATGCGCAGGCGATTAGCGCGATATGGGTTTTCAATACTCCTGTTGTCGGCGTGGGATTCATCATGGGTGAGTAGCCGGGATACATTATGTTTAATTGGAAGTGTTCTGACATGCGATCACGATGTCGAAGTACTGTTCATCAAGGCGTATTCGCTGAAGCGGACCACGATTCAAGGTGGCGCGCATACGAAACCAGACCAAGAGATTGCAACTGGCGACACAACAGCGTCGGGAAGTGCAGGGGAAGGGGTAGAGGAAGGGGCATTAGATGTAAAATCCGAGGGACACGAACAGTCGCTGCAAGGGGGGCCTGGAAAGCGAGATGAGCATGCGGCTATTGACGTTATTGACGAGAAGAAACGCATCGATGGATCAGAGAAAGTATGATGACGGATGGGATGAGATTCGAGATAATGCAACGGTCTAGCAAGAGATTAGACTACTATACTAGTGCTATTGGCTCGCTTGTATTATCACCATACTGTACATCAGCAGCAGCTTCGGCACTGGCTCCTTGCCCGCTGCCCCGACTCGGAACCGACGATGGTTAGCACACCCGAGGAACGCACGACAGTGGATACCGCCGATTCTTTATCACTTGGAAGATGCTCAAACACCCACAGGGATTCCTCAGTGCGCCTTCCTTTTCTTTTTCCCTTACATTTTCGGTGTTCATACCAGTGGCCGTCACAAGGCTTGGTGTCCAGCAATGCATGAGTAGGGTAGTAAAACTGCTGACCACAGACTGATTTGTGCTAGGGAGATGCCTTCCTGTACGTCGTGTCTAGCACGATTTTTGTGAGGTGGTTGTTTCTAGGTCCTTGCCGATCGCCGTGCGTGAGAATTGGACAGGCATTTGCCAACTGTTCGCACCGAGCTCATCGTACGCCTACATGGGCTCCTCTTCTCATCACAGACACATATACCCGAGTAAGCCTCTTTCCCTTTCTTCCCCATGCCCCCTACATCCAGTCTGTTTGTGGCAACGTTTAATAGGAGCCGTACCTGGAGATCGTTGTTGGGGACTTGCGATACATGCTGTGCATGACGTTTGCTGGCGGAAATGGGCGTAGGTAGAAGGAGCATCTGGTTGCTGTCCGCAAGGCCGTGTGGTAGGACTGGAACGTGGGTTTCGAACCGATTCAGAGCCATCTTATGGGTGTCATAGAATGTATGCTATGCTGTTGGTTGCTTAGTGTTTTTGGCACCGCAGAGTACTACAGTAGTAATTTTGTTCTCATTTCTGGTCAAGTAGGTTTCGCCAATTTGTCCCTGGTATATCGTCCCTGGTCCTCGGTCCCCGGTGAGACTGTTTTTGTAGCAGATGGACAATTCGGGCTAAAGCTTGTATTCTATTCTCGTATTTGGCGTAGCGGCGCCGCACTGGACCCCTGTATAGGTGCTACCTGTAGTATCAAGCCCGTCTGCTCACTCTCGAGGCTTCACGTGCTTCAAGGTCGTCTACTCCAGCATCCTAGTCTAGGCCGATTGTCTTTCGACTTCCTGATGATGCAATAGTATAGGTATGCTTTCATAAAGCGGGTGACGAGTCCCAACCACCAGGACTAAGACCAAACTGTTGAGCCAAACTGCCCCGATGGGCTCTTATCTAGCAAGTTACAGTACACTTCAGACCACATAAGAGAACACGGATTACTGTAGTGGTTCTATCTAGGTGTTAATACAAGTAGTCCAACTGCGTCCATGCACCAAAGTAGAAAAATCAATTCGGGTTGCATACTCGCCAACCACCCAGATATTACTTGGGCGGTGAAGATTTGCCCTATGAATTGGTGGAATCCACACTAGGAGTTCTCCTTGACTACCACATACCCATCCCTCGTCGTTAATGAAGTTGTCGGCGAAGTCGACGTATCTTAGAGTTTCGGTCTTTCCTGCTGTGGCGTTCCACACACGAATTGTTCGATCGTCCGAGCCTGAGACGATGCGCTGGCCATCTGGCGAGAATGCCACAGACCAGACCGAATTCGTGTGTCCAGTAAATAGGCCTGCCGCCGTCTCTCCCGTCGTGGCGTTCCACACACGAATTGTTCGATCGTAAGAGCATGAGACGATGCGCTGGCCATCTGGCGAGAATGCCACAGACCAGACCGAACCCGTGTGTCCAGTAAATGGGCCTGCCGCCGTCTCTCCCGTCGTGGCGTTCCACACACGAATTGTTCGATCCCAAGAGCCTGAGACGATGCGCTG
>WNGR01024551.1_pt1 | contig 10267 bp, 10 predicted proteins | sample 5407581 | NCBI WGS metagenome assembly WNGR01 (sample SAMN13153383, study PRJNA577476) | soil metagenome | isolation source: 80 cm soil or saprolite under Garry oak tree replicate 2 | place: USA:California | collected 2016-06-15
GTCTATTCGCTGAGCACCGGCCCCGGCACGGTGGCACCCACCCAGACATCGACGGCGACGCTCTCGTACGCCATCGGCGTGCTCATCCTCGTCTCGGCGCCCCCGAACCTGCGGGGTCATCCCAGTGGGCTCCGTCAAGCCGTCAACCGATCCGCAACCTACTAAGGAGGGACCAAGATGGCACTGCCGACCATCGAAGAACTCGCCGCCGACGTGAGCCTGAACCTTCGGGTTTCCTATCACGGCGGCGAGCGGGATTTCGTCGTGGTGGGGACCCTGACCGCCGTTCCGATGCTGCTTGAACTGACCTATACGAGCGGCGATATGGAGCTTTCCTACTCGGACCTCATCGACGCTGAAGTGACCACGGACGACATCACCGATCCCGAACCGCTCTAAATGGCCCGCCACTTCAACGGCTGGACGCAGGCAGCATCTGCTGCCATTGGGCCTGCCCTGTCCGCTACCAACCGTGCCACCGTCGCCTTCTGGATGTGGGCCGAGAGCTACACCGACCCCGACGACCAGATGCTTTTCGAGACCGGCGCGCAGTACGACCTGCTCACCACGCTCGGGTTCGCCCTCTACTCCAATACTGCGGACACGTGGATGACGCTGAGAACGTTAGGCGCCGACAGCACCTTTTCCACGGCCACCTTTGACCGGCCCCCAACCGGCGTCTGGGCACACTGGGTATTCGTTGTCAACAGGGCTCAGATACCACCGTTCAGTCTCGGCCCGGTCTACATCGACGGCATGGTCCAAACCCTGACCCTGACTCCGGGCGGCACCAGTGACAACTTCCCGAACCAGGATTTCTACGTGATGGCCCGCACCACCAACTTTGCCCACATGGCAGCCAACCTGTTCGACCTGGCCATCTGGTCATGGGTGCTAAACGCCGACGAGGTGACGTCGCTGGCCAACAAGTCCTGCCGGCCCGATCAGGTTCAGGCTAACAATCTCATCAGCTACTGGCCCTTGGAAGGGTTCGTCTCTCCCGAGCCGGCCTGCGGGGGGACCACCGGGGACCTGACCCTCGTGGGATCGCCGCCACAGATCAACGACCCGCCCGGATTCGCCATTGCGTTCACGTAGGAGACCACGGTGAGCAGGCTCTACAAGATCGGCAACTACGCCATGGTGACGACCGCCGCGCCGGTCAAGGTGACGACGGGCACCACGATCAAAACCATGCTGCAGGTCCAAACGTCAGCCGCCACCCCGCTCATCGTCGTGGAATGGGGCATCGACTTCGACGGCTCGGCCCTCGCCACCCCTGGCGCCGTGGAACTGGTCGACACCTTCGCCATCCCTGCTACCGCCCTGACGGCGCACGTTGCCGCCGGAGTGCAACCGTTCAACGAGGCCACTCAGAGTGCCCTCGACGTGGTACTGGGGACGGGTGCCACCGGCTACTCCTCCGGTGCTCCCACAGAGGGCACGATCACCCAGACGAGGACCCTGGACGCCCACCTGATCGACCCCGTGAACAACTGGTCGATTCAGTGGCCGCTTGATCGCGAGCCCGAGCTCGCTGTGTCTCGCAATCTCCGGATCCGGGTGACCTTCGGCACAGCCATCAACTGCCTCTGCTACGTCATCGTCGGCCCGAGCTAACCCGTGCCCCGCTTCGGGCGCTCCACCCCGATTCGCCGCCAGCGTCGGCGGCAGATCGTCATCCAGCCGATCCCTGTTACGGCTTCCGTGGGGGCAATGCAGTCCGTGGGATCAAGCGGACTGGCAACCATCTCCGTTACCCCGACGGCCATTGGCAACGCATGGTTCATCCTCGTCAGGATTGCAACCGGCTCGCCGATCTCCGTCACTGGCATGTCGGGCGGGGGTGCCACGTGGGCTCGCCGAGCCGGTCCGTTCTACGACGGCTCGGCGAACACCGATGAGGAGATATGGGTCGGCACCATCACGATTCTCGGAGCTTCAACGATCACCGTCACCTACTCGGGGAACGTCTCGGCAGTGCTGTGCCAGTTCGATGTCCAGGAGTTCTCCAGCATTTACGGGGCGAGCACTTCCTGGCTGGCCGACACCTCCGGTACCCTCAACAACCCGTCATCCACCAACGTCTTCTATCCCTCACTGAGCCCGGCTGGCCCCGGTGCCGAGTTGTACTTCGGCTACGCCCGGCCTGCGTCGGTGAACTTCACTGGCACGCCGATGACAGGGGTTGTCTACACGTCGGACGTCTCCAACAACATCATCGCATGGGCTACGAACGTCACCGGAACGCTCCAACCCGCCGGCACAGCGCCGTCGGCGACGATCTCGTACACCATTGCCGTTCTCACCCGGCCCGCAGCCCCAAGTTCGATGAACTTTACAGTCTCCCTCGTCACGGTCCCGGTTGTGACCAGGCAGGCGGGAGTGGTCCGCTCGGCAACGGCTACGACCACGCCGACCCTTCCCCGATCAGTCGGCGTGGGCCGCAGTGTCTCTCTGACCGGTTCCCCATCGCTGTCCCGGGGAATGGGGGTAGCGAGGTCGGCGGCGGTCAGCACAGCACCAAGCGTGAGGAGATCAGTCGCACATCTGCTGCCGCTCGCCGTCGTCTCTGCGGTGGTGCTGAGCAAGCAGGCCACGAAGGCGCTGACGAGCAGTGTCACATCGCTGGCTGTCCTGACCAGAGGACTGCAAAAGACCCTGTCGGGCGCCGTCACAGCAGCTCCAAGCATCGCCCGACAGGTAGGCGCGTCCCGATCGGTCTCGCTAACGGCGGCACCGACGATCGGCAGGCAGTCCACCAAAGCAATCACCCGAACTCTCACGTTGGTGGCCTCGCTGACCCGTGGCATGGGCAAGACGCTGGCAGGCAGCTTCACCACAGCGCCGAGCCTCACCAAGCAACCGGGGGCCATTCGCAGCGTGGCGCTGACCGCGCTGGGCGCTCTCAGCCGGGCCGCCGGCGTGTCGAAATCGTCAGCCGTGTCGTCCATCCCGGTTGTGGGGAAGGTCACATCTCATGCAGCCTCGGCTGGCCTAACGACGTCGCCGACGGTCACCCACCCCTCGGCCCGAACGTTGACGGCAGCGGTCTCGAGCGCGGTGAGCGTCGTCAGGCAGTCCGTGGTCAGTAAGTCGGCCTCACTGACCACCGCCGCCGTGCTCGGTCGGCAGGCGGTCCGGACGCTCACCGCCAGCCTCACGGCTTCCCCGGCACTCGCCCAGGCGGTATCAAGAACCCTCAGCACAACCGCTGCTGTCGCTGCCGGGCTATCCCGGGGAGTCAGCCTCGCCCGGAGCGGTGCGCTATCCGTGACGGGCGCTCTCGGCAGGTCGGCAGGGCTCTCACGCTCGGCAGCGGTCTCTTCCGGGGCCACACTGGGCAGACAGACGGGCAAGATGCTCTTGGCCCCCGTTACCGCCGCTCCCGTGCTCGCCCAGGCAATCCCCAGGACGTTCACGGCTGCGTTGGGGAGTGCCGCCAGCATGACGAGAGGAATGGCCAAGACTCTGGCCGCTGCCGTCTCGGCCGCCCCCGTTCTCAATCGCTTTCAAGGCAAGAGATTCGGCCTCAGCGTTACGGTCTCGCCAAGCCTGCACGCTGCGTTTGCCCGGCTGCTCGAGCTCATTCTCGGCTCGCCGCTGGTTGCATGGATGTCCGGCCGGCCCGAGAACCGCTGGGTAGCCGGTGCGCTACTGCGGGCTTGGCGGGCGGCGCAGGCCTTCACCGGCTGGCACACTGATCCCGGCAGCCGACGATGGAAAGGAGGTCCTCCGCAGTGACTAACCTCGCCCTCCGCATATCCGTGCAGTCGACCGAGTATGTCAAGGTCCCTGTGTCGGCCCGCTCAGCCGGTGCCTGGGTGAACCCCACATCCGACGTCGTGGCAATGGCGCTGCCCTACCGCGGCGTGGCCCCCGTTTCTGGCGACTGGCACACGGCAAGCTGGGAGACCGACTCAACCCAGAGCCCGGCCACCTACTATGCCCGCCTGCTGGTGGGCCCGGGCGGCACCGCCTACCTGCCCGGCGACTACGACGTCTACGTGAAGATCACCGACAATCCCGAAATCCCGGTCCTGCTGTCGGGCGAGCTCGTCTTTTACTGAGCCTCCCGTCTACCGTGGGTTGACTCTTGGCACATGGAGACCCGCTACAACGAGGCCCGCGCCGAGCACACCGTTGATTTCTTCCGCAAGCACCTCAAGCACACAAAGGGCCGCTGGCGGGGGGCACCGTTCATCCTGGAGGACTGGCAGGCCGACGACATCATCCGCCCGCTGTTCGGTATGGAGCGCCTCACCGACGAGGGGCTGTGGGTGCGCCAGTTCCGCAAGGCGTACATCGAGCTCCCCAAGAAGACGGGGAAGTCCGAGCTCGGCGCCGGGATCGCCGTCTATGCCCTCTACGCCGACGGCGAGGGGGGCCCGGAAGTCTTCAGCGTAGCGTGCGACAAGAAGCAAGCCGGCTACGTGTTCAACGTGGCAGGAGACATGGTGGAGCAGAACCCTGTTCTGCGGAAGCGCTCCACGGTCAACCGCTCCCGCATCGCTCACCACGGCGTCATCTGGGACCGCCGCGGGAACGGCGTCTACAAGGTGCTTCCTGCCGACGTCCCCAGCATCGACGGTATCAACCCGTCCGTGGTCATCCTTGACGAGCTCCACCGCCAGCCCGCCAGGGAGCTCGCCGACCTTCTCGACCAGTCTTTCGGCGCCCGAGACGAGCCGCTCTACGTCATCCTCACCACCGCCGGTTTTGACGAACCGGGACATGTCCAGTGGGAACTCCACAACTATGCCCTAGACGTCGTTCGAGGCGTCATCGAAGATCCTTACCTTTTCGTCTACATGAGATTCTGCTCGCCCGAAGAGACCGAAGGCGACAAGTGGCGTGACGAGAAGCTCTGGCGAAGAGTCAACCCAGCGTTGACGAGCTTCAACCCCCGGGCGATTGACGAGATGCGCAGGGTAGCCGCCGAAGCCGCCCGCTCGCCGGCCAAGATTGTCCTGTTCAAGCGGCTGTACCTGAATGTCCACCTTCCCCGGGCGGCCGAGCGCACCGACAAGCTGGTCACGCTCGAGGCGTGGGACCAGGCCGCCGGCGTCCGCAAGGATCTCGACGAGCTGGCCGGCCGCACCTGCTACGGGGGACTTGACCTCGCCGGCAGCGTCGATGTGAACGCCCTGATCGGCCTCTTCCCCAACGAGCCCGGCACCTGCCCCGAGCCCGGCTGCCAGGGGTCCAAGGAGACCTGCTACCACTTGCTGGCCCGCTTCTGGGTGCCCGAGGAGGCTTTCGGCGAACAGGCCCGGGAGTGGGCCAAGCCGCTCAAGGAGCAATTGGCCAACTGGGGCCGCGAGGGGTGGCTGACCGTCCTGCCCGGCCGGGTGATCGACGACCGGGACATCCAGAGCGAGATCGACCTGTGGGCCCGGACGGTCAACCTCGTGCGGCTGGCAAAGGACCCCTGGCAGTCCAAGCAGCTCGGCGTGCTGCTGCGGGAGGAGTACGACCAGCTCGACGTCTACGACCTGGCTCAGACCTTCGCCAAGCTGGGGGAGCCGACCGACCTGTTCATCCGGCTTGCCCTCGCCGGGCGCATCCACCATGGCGGCAATCCTGTCCTGCGCTGGATGGTGGGCAACGCCATCGCCGCCAAGGATTCCGGTGGCAACCAGAAGCCCGACCGCAAACGTAGCGCGGGCAAGATAGACGGCGTGGCGGCAACGGTGAACGCCCTCGCCGCAGCGACGAAGCCTGACGAGGAAGATTCGGTGTGGGCGATGGCAATCCGACACTAAGCCTTTCATTCACACGCGCTCTGGTTAATTCCCTTGGACAGATGTAGGTAGTAGGGTCCAAAGAAGTAAGAGAAGGTGTAGCTCTAAGAGCTACGTATGTATCTCCGCCTCGGCTGATGGCCACTCGGGTCCCTCTTGGAGGACTTCGGCGGGCGGGTAACCGATGATGCTCGGCCCCTCAGTCGCCGCCGATCTGCTCCTCACGCACCTTCGACGTGTCTGTCCGGTAGTGCGAACCCCCACCCTTTACTGTCAGAGAGGTTTGGCACATGGCCCCGGGCGACTCCCATCGCTGCGGGGCTGTTGTTTTCTGGGGGTGATCCTACTCCGCCCGGACTAGGGCGTCTACCGGGTGGTTAGCCTCTCGGATCAGAAATGTCCGATGCCGTGAGATACCGCCAGCGACCCGTTCGCATGCGCGCGCTGCCCGACGTCGGCGAGGGTGCCGTCGAGGCCGTCGCCAGCGTCTACGGGCTCACCTACGACGTGCAGGACTGGTTCTGGGCGACGAAGGAGCGCATCGCCGCGGGCGCCTTCACGGACTCGATTGGTGAGGACCCGCTGGCCCCCTATTTCTGGATGCACGGCTGGGAGGACGGCCCGATCGGCGATGGGACGTGGACCGATTCGAGCACGGAGCTACGCAACCGGGGCCAGCTCTACATCGACGACGGGCTGGCGCTGCGGATCTGGCGTGGCCTGAAGTCCGGCGCGATCAAGGAGTGGAGCATCGGCTACTTGGCCCTCGACACCCACATCGAAAAGGAGGATGGCGAGGAAGTAGAGGTAGTCGACAAGGGCCAGCTCGTGGAACTGTCGTCGTGCGTCATGGGGGCCAATCCAGGCACGGAGACGATCAGTGTGCGCCGGGCCGGCGGTAGACCCGCATTGCGCGGGGTGAGCCGTTCCGGTCACGGCGCACTGTATCTGCCGCGGGGAGCCCAGGGTGAGATCGATCAGGCCCTCGCTCTTGTGTCCGTTGACACGTTGCTGGAACTGCTCGGCGTGCCCGATCCCGACGAAGATGTCCAGACCAGCGTCTACCGGGCCAAGGGGCGCCGCAAGAACCGGGCCACTCGCAAGCGGACCCCCATCGCTCCGCACTCGACAGCCACCAGCGACGGGGCGTGGGATGCCGGGGAGAACGAGAAGAACCTGAGCAACGACGACGGGGAGGCCGAGTACCGCAAGGCGTACGCCTGGCAGGACCCCGAAGGCGACCCCGACAAGAAGAACGCCTACAAGTTCATCCACCACGAGGTGTCGGCGGCGGGAGTCGTCGGGGCGGCCAACATGACGGCCTGTTCCACCGGGATTGGCGTGCTCAACGGGGGGCGCGGTGGAGCGGACATCCCCGACGGCGACCGCCAGGGCGTTTGGAACCACCTCGCCAAGCATCTTCGGGATGATGGCCGAGAGCCGCCCGAGCTCCGGAGCCTCGAGGACATCGAGGGACGCTCTGCCGGGCTGAGCAACGACGAGGTACGCCGGATGTTCGCTGCCGTGAGGCAGAACCTGTTGTCCGAGGAAAAGGCCGTGGAAGCTCTCCAGCGGGCCTACCGACCCGAAAGGAGGAGCTGAATGGCGGTCATCACCGCAGACGTGTTGCGCCAGATGTCCGAGTCGATCGAGGCCGACTCAAGGGAAGAGGCCCGGCTGCGCGCAGCCGCCGACAAGCGCAAGGCAGACATCGCCGCCTCGGTGGACGCCCCGATGGTCCTGCTGCGGGACGCCCACATCTTTGAAGAGGTTGACACGATGTACAAGCCGGCCGACGAGCTGCGGTCCAGGATCGTGCTGGCCCGGGCGAACTACAGCCGTCTCGCCGGGACGCCCGACACCAAAGAGGGACCGGTCTCCGAGGACACCGTTGCCCACAGCGCCGCGCTCGACTACGGCGAGCGGTTCACGTCCAGCGACGCCTACGTGAAGTTCCGCAATGCCGTGCGCTCCGGTGCCAAGCTCGAGGTGGCCTGGGGCTCCGAGTTCAAGAACGGCGTCGAGGTCATGACCCGCAAGGAGGCCAAGGAGTCTCACTTTGGCGTTCGCCAGCGTGCCGTCACTCTGACGAACCTGCCATGGTCCCAGCGTCAGCCCGACCAGTTCGTCCCCCTGGCCGCCCGCCCCGTCGTCCTGCTGGACATGATCGCCATGGCGACGACCGACAGCGGCAGCGTGGACTACCAGCAGCAGACGGCGAGAACGGACGCGGCCGCCGCCACCGCCTACGGCACCCTTCTCCCCGAGCACTCGCTGACCGTGATCAACGTCAACGTCGTGGTCAGCCGCATCGGCACCTACACCTACGCCACCGAGGCGCAACTACAGGACGAAGGCCAGCTCCAGGATCTGATCGATGCCGACCTGATGGGCGACTATCAGAGGTCGGTGGAGTATCAGGTGGTCAACGGGAGCGGGACGCCGTGGCAGGGCATTCTCAACACGTCGGGGATCAACACCCAGGCCCGCGGCACCGACACCTGGCTCGACTGCGTACACAAGGGGATCACCCAGATCCGCCTGGCCTTCGGGGAGCCCAACGCCGTCGGCCTTCACCCGACTGATCTGCAATCCCTCACCCTGCAGAAGGACTCGCTCGGCAACTACCTCTTCAAGATCGGTGAGCCGCCGAACATCTGGGGCCTCCAGCCGGTGCCCACCCCCGTCTTTCCGCAGGGCACGGGCGTTGTCGCCAACTGGCGGTGGGCCACGATCTGGACCCGCCAGGGAGTCGCCGTGATGGCTTCGTCCGAGCATGCCGATCTGTTCCTGAGAGGGCAGATCGCGGTAAAAGCGGAAGGTAGGGCAGCTTTCGGTGTCAAGCGTCCTGTCTGGTTCACGTCTCTCACGGGACTCTGAGCATGGCCGTCATCCTGATTGACCTGCCGTGGTCCGACCGCAAGAGCGGCAAGCCGGTGCCCAAACCGAAAGGACGGTGACGAATGGCAGTCGAAGTCGATACCACGGGTCTCACCCGAGCCCAGCGGGTGGAGAGCCCCGGAGAAGGGATCCGCGACGAGCAGGTCGCCACGGTGCGCCTCCACGCCGAGCTCCCCGACGGCCGCACGGTCATGATCATGCCGACCGGCGACATCCGGGGCGTGGTGCCCAAAGGCGCAAAGATCGTCTGGCACGAGCGCATGGGCCAGTCGCCGCAGGAAGTCGCCCTCGCCGGCCAGCAGCCGACGTCGGGGGCCGAGGTGACTCAGCCGCTCGCGGCGATGCTCGGCGACGCCCACGCCAATGCCCGCCTCGATGAGATGGAGCGGGAGATCACCCGGCTGAAAGAGGAGCTGGCCCGCCGCAGCCCAGCGGAGACCATCGCCGAGAAGGAGGCCGAGCTGGAGGAGTTGCGGGCAGCACTGGCCGATCCCAAGCGTGTCCGCACGACGCTGAAATCCCCGGGCCCCGCCGCGCCGACTGCTCCTACGGCGACGGCCTCCACGACCACCGAGAAGGCCAAGTAAGGAGGCCCCATGCCCTACTCCACGACGCTCAACCGGTGGGTCAGCCGCAGCACGCTCGCGCTCAAGGCTTTGGCATCCGAGTCCGCATCGGCCAGCGGGGCATGGCTGGACGTCGCCGACATCAGCGCCGCGGAGTTCGATGTGGTCGTGACTGTCGCCGGTTCCACGCTCTTGGTGGATATCTACGGCTCTGGATCGGGGACCACCCGCACCGTCACAGACGGCGTGACGAACACCGACACGAGCCTCGTGAGCGCTACAGCGGCGTTTGTGGCGGCCGACGTGGGTAGCATGGTCTGGGGCGCAGGCATCGCGGCCAACACCCACATCATCAGCGTGACCAACGCCACCACCGTCGTGCTCTCGGCCGCCACCACGGCAACCGCAACCGCCGTCACGGTCATCATCTCCCAGTCCTTCAAGATCGCCACCATCGGCGCCAACGGATTCGTCATGGGGCTCGCCTCGGACCCCACCGCCATCAGCGCAGTCGGCACCTACCGCAACGGCTTCGGCGTGGGGGCCCGCTACATCCAGTACCGCTCCCGCATGACCGGCGGCCCGTTCACCTACAGCGTCTCGCTGGACGCCTCGTACTGACCGTGAAGATCCTCGCCAGCCGGCCCGGCACGATCTACTGGCGCCTCGAGGACGCCGACGGCAACCTGACCAACTCCACGGGGAGCGTGACGGTCTCCGTGACGCGCCAGCGGGACGGCATGGCCGTGGCAACGGGGGCTGTGACCAACCCGCCGGCGGCGACCGGGAAGTACCAGGCCACCATCGCCGCCCCCGGCAGCGCGCCCGAGCTTCTCAACGCCGTCTGGACGGCTCCTGTGGCCGGCGGGACAGTGATCGAGACCGTGCCCGTCTACGTCGTGAACCAGCGGCTGGCGGCGCTCAACCTGCTGCGGGCGGATGACGAGCTCAACGCCATGGGCAACTGGGACACGCTGCGAATGGCCCTCGAGGCTGCCGAAGACGAGTGCGTGGACAACATCGGGTACCCGCCCATCCCGGTCATGACCCACAACG
>WNGR01011640.1_pt1 | contig 10265 bp, 7 predicted proteins | sample 5407581 | NCBI WGS metagenome assembly WNGR01 (sample SAMN13153383, study PRJNA577476) | soil metagenome | isolation source: 80 cm soil or saprolite under Garry oak tree replicate 2 | place: USA:California | collected 2016-06-15
CCGCACATGGCAAAACGAAGTCGAGTCGTCTTCAAGCCGGCCGGAACCCCGTCGGGATAAGTACTCAGCAGCATCGAAAGCATTGTGGCCACGGAACCAAACGAAGTGACTTGATAATCCGAGATGATGTTCCAGAATTGTGAAGCTGAGAACCTGGGACTAATCACCGTCGATCCGCCGGCATAAAGTGCAGACATCGTGGTAACTGAAACCGCGTTCATGTGAAAGAGCGGCATGATAGTCAATAGGCGATCTTCTTCGGTGAAATGCAGCCATTCGCTGATTTGTCGCGCATTGGCGATCACATTGCCGTGGGTGAGCAAACAACCTTTTGGTTTTCCGGTCGTTCCTGACGTGTAGATGATAATCGCGTCATCGCTCTGGATAATGCCGGGAGGGCGAACGTCCGGTTCGCAATCTTGTCTAAACTCGCTCGTCGCTTCCGCTTCGTTATCAAAGATAATGATTGAGCGCAGGTGCGGAAGGCGGATCCTGATGTTTTCAACTCTCTCCAGAAACTCTGAATGAACCAGAATTGCTTTCGCTTCAGAGTTATTCATGACAAATTCAATTTCATGTTCCTTCAAAAGTGAATTCACCGGGCCCGCCAGAGCGCCCAGACTCCAGCAGGCAAAGTAACTGATGATGTATTCGGCGCTGTTCGGCATCAACAGGCTGACGACATCACCTTTTGCAACGCCCTGCGCGGCCAGCATTCGCGCGGCAAGATTGACTGACGCCGCAAATTCAGCATAGGTAAACTGCCGGCCATCCGATTCAGAAAACAAAAACGGCTTGTCCGGCGCTGCGACGGCACAGCGGGCCAGCAAGTCACTGATATTTCGAACTTCATCCGGCATTGTTCGCAGTATATGAATTTGCAGTGCGGTGGCAAGCCGGGGCTCCGGCGCGACAACCGCGCCAGTGCCGGCGGAATTCAAATCTGTTGTAGAATGCGCCGGCTCGAAAAAGCGTTTCCCAGGGATCCGGACGCTTGAGAACGAAAACTCCGTTCCGACTGGTTCTAAGTTTAGTGTCACTTTGTTTTGGCGCCCCTCTGGCTCGCGCTCAGGACAATTACGAAATCCAGGTTTATGGTTCTGAGACCATTCCTCGCGGCGTCACCATGGTCGAACTCCATAACAACTTCACGGTAAAAGGATCGAAGACTACCAGTGACGGGACGTTACCGACCCACCATGCCTGGCACGAAACCATCGAGATCATCCACGGCTTTAACCATTGGTTTGAAACCGGCTTCTATATTTTCACCAGTGCCCGACGCGGCAGCGGCTGGGATTTTGTCGGCACACACATTCGGCCGCGCTTTCGCGTTCCGCCGAAATGGCACTGGCCGGTTGGAGCCAGCGTCTCAAACGAGATCGGCTATCAGCGGCGTAGATTTTCCGAAGATCCCTGGAGTTGGGAAATTCGGCCGATCATCGACAAGGAGATTAAGCGTTGGTATGTGTCTTTCAATCCCACGCTCGAGCGCGCTCTGAAGGGGCCGGGTACGAAAAGAGGCTTCGAGTTCTCCCCGAATCTTAAGATCGCTTACGCAGTCACAAAGAAGGTTGACGCCGGAATCGAATAGTATGGGGCGTTGGGCCCGTTGAGCGGTTTTGATCCGAAGCGCGAACAGCAGCATCAGATTTTTCCGGCCATCGACCTTAATGTTTCGCCGAATTGGGAGTTTAATTTTGGCGTCGGCATCGGCTTGACCGGCAATACCGATCATCTGATTCTGAAAATGATCATTGGCCGGCGGTTTACGTTTGGAGGTAGGAAACCGCCGCCAACCGACTCGTCACCTGACTGACACCTGATCCTGTCGCCGGTTCGTGATATATTCAGCCCCACGAAGCGAAAAACACGACGTTTCGGATGGCAGAACTTGTCCGCCTCGCGTAATCAGGCGTCACGACTCCTGCGTCTGAGAGAAATCAGAATTAACTAAGCAGAACATGAATAACTATCGCAATTTCATCGGCGGTAAATGGATTGAATCGAGCTCTTCCAGAACCGTTAACAATATCAACCCGTCAAACACCGACGATGTAATCGGCACGATTCACCAGGCTACGCGCGAAGAAGCGCGTGCAGCGGTAGAAGCGGCCAGCGAAGCCTTTCATGACTGGCGCAGGACGCCCGCGCCGGCGCGCGGGAAGATCGTTGCAAAGGCGGCGCGCTTGCTGGAAGAATCAAAAGAAGAGCTCGCCCAAATTCTTACCCGCGAGGAAGGCAAAACAATTTCGGAGTCTCGCGGCGAACTGCAACGCTCGATTAATGTAGCCGAATTCTGCGCCGGCGAGTCGCGCCGAATGAACGGTGAAACCATTTTCTCTGAACTTCCCTCGAACTTTGTCTATACCATCAAACAGCCGCTCGGCGTGGTTGCATGCATCACCCCATGGAATTTTCCGGTGGCTATTCCCGTCTGGAAAATTGCGCCGGCGCTGGTAGCCGGCAATACGGTAGTTTTCAAGCCGGCGACGCTGACACCGGGAACTGCCGTCCGCATTGTCGAGATCTTTGAAGCAGCGGGCGTGCCTCCAGGTGTTTTGAACCTGGTCCTTGGTTCGGGCTCGGACGCAGGCGATGAAATCATCGGTCACCCGGCCGTGAAAGCTGTCTCGTTTACCGGATCGAATGGTGTCGGCATTCGGCTTTACGAGCAGGTCTCGCGCCGGGGCGCGAAGTGTCAGTGCGAAATGGGTGGAAAGAATCCGGTTGTGATTCTCGAAGATTGCGATCTGGATCTCGCGGTTGAGAACACCGCCCAAGGCGCATTCGGGTCGTCAGGCCAGCGCTGCACGGCTACCAGTCGCGCAGTCGTGGTTAATCAAATCGCCGATGAATTCGTCGACCGTATTGTGAAGCGAGCGCAAACAATGCGCATCGGCGACGGCATGGATCCGCAAACTGAAATGGGTCCAAGCGTCGACGAAAACCAATTCAATACGGTCCTGAAATATCTGAACATCGGCCGCGAAGACGGCGCCACCCTCCTGTGCGGCGGCGAACGCGCGACCGGCAACGGCCTGGACAAGGGTTATTTCGTGAAACCGACCGTTTTCGATGACGTCACGTCAGACATGCGCATCGCGCGCGAGGAGATTTTTGGTCCCGTGCTTTCGGTAATGCGCGTCAGGGATTTTGACGAAGCTATGCAGGTTGCCAACGACACTGAATATGGGTTGTCGTCTTCGATCTTCACCAATGATGCTGCGCGCGTCTTTCGTTTTGTCGATGAGATTGAAACCGGCATGACGCATATCAATTCGCCAACCACCGGCGGCGAAGCTCACATTCCGTTTGGGGGCATAAAAGGGACCGGCATTGGCGACCGCGAGCAGGGATCAACCTCGCTCGACTTTTACACTGAATTGAAAATAGTTTACGTGGATTACACAGGTCGCAAACGCGAAGGTAATCTGTACTGAGCGTCTTCCAAAATGGAACATTCGAATCTCTATTACATGGTTCAGAACGTGCTCGTGCAGTTGCCACTGTTATTGACCATAATCGTCTGCGCAATCGTGGCGCTGATTCGTTGGAAGCGCTACCCCAAGGTTTCAATGTGGGTGGCGATTTCTATGGTTTTCTTGTTCCTGCATACGCTTTTGTTCGCGTTTGTTTTTGCATTTGCAACCGATTGGCTGCAGAAAACGTTCGCCTTTCGCCCTGAAAACAGCATCATCGCTCTGTCGTTTGTTTACAACTCTTCGCTGGCGATGGTTGTAGTTATTCTTTTGATAGGTATATTTATTCAGCGACGCGAGCTTTCGTCTTACCAGCAAGGTGGAGTAAGTATGTGACCGTTGGATCGATTAGCAGGCGAGACCAGGCCAACACGCTCCGTATGGATTTCACTACCTTTCTGCTTTATCTGGTGCTCCGGCGATCGCTACTAGTGCTGATCTTCTTCGGATTTATTATTTTCGCATTCGTTCGTTGGAAGCGACATCCGAGCGTGTCTTTAATGACGGTGCTGGCACTAATCGTCTACATAATCGAATCGTTCGGCTTCGCAATCGTCTATCACTTTTTGCCGGACATCGCTATTAGACTACACCTCACGGACCGGACTTTCGACGTGCTTGGACCTGTCTTGAACGTGGTGGATGCTCTCATTTTCTCCCTCGTACTGATCCTGCTGGTAATTGCAGCATTCTCTCAACGCAGGTCCGCTACAGTCATCAATCCTTAAAAGGGAATCTTTATGAGTTCACCAGAATTACAAACTAATCAATCCGAAACAGTTCGCAAGCACAAAGAGTTTCTTTTTCCGGCGGTCGCGACCTATTACCAGGAACCGCTCGCCCTCGTAAAAGGCGAAGGCTTTCACGTCTGGGATGACAAGGGCGACAAGTATCTCGATTGTTTCGGCGGCGTTCTGACAGTCAGCGTCGGGCATGCGAATCCAAAGGTCAACGAAGCGATCATCAATCAAGTCAAAACGATTTCGCATACTTCCACGCTTTACTGCAACAAACCTCAATCCGATCTGGCGGAGAAGCTTGCCCAAATTACGCCCGGCCGTTTGAAGAAGTCTTTCTTTACCAACAGTGGTACTGAAGCCGATGACACGGCGGTGCATGCGGCAAAACTCGCGACCGGCCGTCATGAGATCGTCGTCCTTCGTCATGCGTACAGCGGGCGTTCGGCGACATCCCTTTCGGCCATGGGACACGCAACCTGGCGGCCTCTGCCGCCGCAGGTTAGCGGGTTCGTGCACGCCCGCGCGCCCTATTGTTATCGCTGCCCGTTCAAGCTTACTTACCCCGAATGTGGTCTCGCGTGCGCAAACGATATCGAAGAATTGATCATGACTACGACCACCGGTGAGATCGCCGCATTCATGGCCGAGCCTATTCTCGGCGTCGGCGGATTCATCGTGCCGCCGGCGGGTTATTTTGAACGGGCAGTCGAAATCACGCGCAAACACGGCGGCCTGTTCATCGCTGACGAAGTTCAGACAGCATGGGGGCGCACGGGAGAAAAATGGTTCGGCATCGAAAACTGGAACGTTGAGCCGGACATAATCACTTCCGCAAAAGGACTGGGCAACGGAGTGCCGATCGGAATTACCGTCGCGACACCGGAAGTCGCAGATAAGTTTCCGGGACTGACGTTCTCGACCTTTGGAGGCAATCCCGTTTCCTGCGCGGCTGCGCTGGCGGTGCTCAAGGTGATCGAAGATGGTGATCTGAAAAAGAATTCTGCAGTGGTCGGCGGTTATTTCCGCCAGCGCCTCGAAGAGCTGAAGGACAAGTATCCGGTGATCGGCGATGTGCGCGGCATGGGCCTGATGCAGGCCTTGGAACTCGTCAAAGATCGTGAGACGAAAGAACCTGATCCGCAATCGGTGCTGACAGTTTTCGAGGAAACTAAAAAACGCGGCGTGCTAATCGGCAAAGGCGGCTTGTACGGAAACGTAATTCGCACCGGCATGATGCTTAACTCAACGAATGATCATGTTGACGAATTGATTGCCGCTCTGGATGCTGGATTTGCTGCGCTTAATTAAGCCAGTTTCTGACTAAGGCGCTGGCTTCTGGTTTTGCGGCTCCGCCGCCTGATATGCGGAATGCATTCCGAGGCGTGGTACAAGCGAAGGCGAGATCGGAAAAGTGGAGCCTTTCCGCACATCAAGCGCCATAGCCGAAATTCTGTACTGTCCACCTCCTCGCTCCTAACGGGAGCGTCTTTGTTGCATATGAGGGCGTTTCAACGAAACTTGTCGTCTGCCCGGCGCGTACTAACTCCTCTATCCAGCTTTCCTGAGAGTTCATCAAACAACTAGAAAGGTTTATTATGAGATTCAACGGTTTTTCCCAGATTCGTTCAACAGCCTTCACCTTTTTCCTTGCAATTTCCTGCCTCGCACTCTCGCTGGCAGCCGCGCAGCGGACGCATGCGCAAGCAAAGGGGTTACCCCCGGTCATTGATCGGGAGTTATTCTTCGGCGATCCTGAAATTTCGGGCGCCCAAATTTCTCCCGACGGCAAATTCATTGCCTTCGTCAAACCGTTCAAAGGGACCCGTAACATCTGGGTCAAAACCACCGAAGAGCCGTTCGAAAAAGCGCGGCCAATTACCGCAGACACCGCGCGACCTATCCCGTCGTATTTCTGGAGTCGCGACGGCAAATACATCCTGTTTGTGCAGGATAAAGCCGGCGATGAGAACTACCTGGTCTATGCCGTTAACCCCGCGGAAAATCCGGCCTCCGGTCAGGATGTTCCGGCCGCACGAAATCTTACGGATCTAAAAGGCGTGCGCGCTCAAATTGTCAATGTGCCGCGAACTGATCCGGATCTCCTTTACGTGGCAATCAACGATCGCGACAAAGCCTGGCACGACCTCTACAAAGTAAGAATCTCAACCGGCGAACGAAGTCTGGTTCGTCAAAATACTGAACGGATCGTCGGCTGGACGTTTGATCTCAAGGACCAGCTCCGGCTCGCTTCGCGCGTCAACGATAACGGCGACACGGAAGTACTACGCGTCGACGATAAGGGCTTCACGAAGATTTATTTCTGCAACGTTTTCGAATCGTGCGGCCCAATCCGTTTTCATAAGGATGGCCAACACGTTTACTTTGAAACCAATAAGGGCGCGGACAGTGACCTTACCAAGCTGGAGCTTTTTGATCCGGCCACGGGCCGGGAAGAAGTGGTGGAATCCGATCCCATGAAACGGGTCGACCTGGGCAGAACGTCATTTTCGGAGGTTACCGATGATCTGATAGCGACGACTTATGAAGACGAACGCGCGCGCATCTACTGGAAAGACAAGTCGTTCGAGGCTGATTACAAATTGCTGCAGAAACAGTTGCCAGGCAAAGAAATCGCCTTTGCGTCGTCGACAAAAGATGAACGTCTTTGGCTGATCACGGCGTACAGCGACACCGAGCCCGGCGAGCGCTACCTGTTTGACCGCCAGACAAAGAAACTGACACTTCAATACCGGGTGCGGGAGAAGCTCAATCGCGATTACCTCGCGCCGATGAAAGCAGTGCGCTACAAATCATCGGATGGACTCGAAATTCCGGCATATCTCACGCTGCCGAAAGGCGCGGCGGCAAAGAATCTGCCGCTGATAGTGTTCCCGCACGGCGGTCCCTGGGCGCGTGACTCCTGGGGCTACAACCCGTTCGCGCAGTTCTGGGCGAATCGCGGCTACGCGGTGCTGCAACCAAACTTCCGCGGGTCGACCGGCTATGGCAAAAAGTTTATCGACGCCGGAAACAAACAGTGGGGCGACAAGATGCAGGACGACATCACCTGGGGCGTGAAGTATCTGGTTACTCAGGGGATCGCGGATGAAAAGCATGTCGGCATCATGGGCGGATCGTACGGCGGTTATGCGACGCTGGCGGGTGTCACTTTCACACCAGACCTGTACGCCGCGGCCGTCGATTATGTCGGACCGTCGAACCTGATCACGCTCCTCGAGACTATCCCGCCGTACTGGGAAGCCGGCCGCCAGCTGTTCTATCAGCGCATGGGTGATCCCACAACGCCCGAGGGCAAAGCCCAGTTGAACCGGCAGTCTCCGCTGAACTCAGCGACAAAGATCAAGACTCCACTGCTCGTCGTGCAGGGCGCCAATGATCCGCGGGTGAACAAACGCGAAGCCGATCAGATCGTGATTGCCCTGCGCGATCGCGGCTTTCCGGTTGAGTACATCGTCGCGCCGGATGAAGGTCACGGTTTCGCCCGACCGGTGAATAATATGGCGATGTTTTCGCAGGCGGAAAAATTCTTCGCGAAATATCTCAACGGCCGTTACCAGGAAGGCTCGACTCCGGAAGTAGCGCAACGACTCAAAGAGATTTCGGTTGACGTTAAGAGCGTGACGGTCGCGAAAAAGGTCGAGGCTGCCACGGGAACACCGAAGCCTGCCGGCGATCTCAAACCGGGCATTTCCAATTACAAAGCGTCGATCGCGCTCGGCGGTCAGTCGATTCCCCTGACCATCAAGACTGAAATCAAGGAAGGCGGCGAGAATTGGCAGGTGACGGAGACCGCTGATACTCCGCAAGGTCAAATCATCGATGTGTCCACCATCGCGAAAGGCACGTTGGTGCTCAGGCATCGCTCAGTGACGCAAGGGCCGATTGCCATCGAGCTCGATTTTAAAGACAACAAAGCGAGCGGCACGATGAGCATGAATGGCCAGCCAAAGCCGATCCTGGTCGATGTCGGCGGGATCATCTTTGCCGATGGCGCGGGAACCTACAACGTGCTGGCAATGCTTCCATTAGCGGCAAACTACAGCACAAGGTACCTTAACTTCGACGTGCAGAAGCAGAAACCCCAGACCCGGCAGTTGAAAGTTGTGGGAACAGAAAGCGTGACGGTTCCGGCGGGAACGTTTGACGCTTACAAGGTAGAACTGGTCGCCGCTGATGATGAAGCCGACAAGCAAATTGTCTGGATCGCGAAAGACACGCATCGCGTCTTGAAGATTAGCGCGACTTTGCCGAGCCTGGGCGGGGCAGTGTTGACGTCGGAGCTGGTGAATTAGGGAGAGCAAACACTTTCACTGCGTTTGCAAATATGTTTCAACCGGGATCCGTTAGGATCTCGGTTGATTTATTTCGCTGGCAGGTCTAAAAGATATATTTTCTTGCGACGGAAGGTTAGGGGGCTCGACGTGCTTTGCGGCTCTGCCGCCTGATGTGCGGAAAGGCTTCGCCTTTCCGCTAGCTCCAATTAAGTCCTGAGGCTCTGCCCTCATGCATACGATATCTAGAGACACTCCTGCTCTCTATTTAACGGCGGTCGCCAAGAACCGCCTCCCTGTCTTTCGCACAGAAATAATCAAATCAATACCTGTGGAGCTCTTAATGAAGCCCGACAATCTGGCGGATTTTCGATCTATGCCCACGTCATCATGCCTGATCATTTCCACGCGATCACCGACTCAGTTCTTAAGCCTTCAAAGATTCTTCAATACATCAATGGAATAATTAGCCGCCGAGTGATTGACCATCTCAAAGAGCATGGCCATAATTCCTCACTCCAGAAGCTTGAGCGGGAATCGGGCTCGCGCGGACATAAATACTCGCTTTGGGAACATCACGCAAACGCGTTGCCCATTTTTAGCGAGGATATGTTCATGCATTCGCATTTGGAAGGGTTGCCCGCTTGAAGATGAGCCTTTGATCGTTGATATTGAGCGCATCAATTGGAGAAGAAGTCGGTAAATCGAAAGAGGAAGCCTATCGGTCCAGCCGCGGCTGTTTCAGTCTATGTGCTGATGTTCGGAAAGGCTCTGCTGCCTTTCAGTTTTGGATGAATCCTGGATAGCGGCTTCGCCGTCTGATGTGCGGAAAGCCCTATGCGGCTCAATTCGCGATTGCTGTGTAGGGCGGCTTCGCCGCCTGATGTGCGGATAGGTTCTGCCTTTCCGATCGCGCTAATTATTTTGAGCGGCGCCTCGGCGAGGCTCAGCCTCGCCGAGGCGCAACACAAAGTGGTAGCCTGACCGGAAAGCCGGAGGCTTTCCGCACATCAAGCGGCAAAGCCGTCAACTTAGCTGAATTGTGATCTGAAAGCCAGAGGCTTTCTGCACATCAGGCGGCGGAGCCGCCAGGAATAATCGACATAACCATGAAAACTCTAATCCGCCCACATGGAACTGCCCTTCGGCGGCACTGAATCTTCCGATGATTTTCGCACCGGCACGATCGCCGCCGCGCACGGCGGCACGACGACAATCATCGACTTCGCGGTGCAGAACAAAGGCCAGTCGTTAATCGCCGGTCTCGATCGCTGGCATCAGAAGGCGGAAGGCAAGTGCGCGATCGATTATGGCTTTCATCTCATCACAACGGAACTCGAAGACAATCAGATCGAAGAGATGTACACCGTGATGGACGAAGGCGTGACCAGCTTTAAGTTGTTCATGGCCTACCCCGGCGTATTTCTGGTTGATGACGCAACGATCTTCCGCGCCATGTCAGCCGCGGGCGAACGCGGCGGCCTGATCTGCATGCACGCGGAAAACGGAATCGTGATCAACGAAATTATCAAGCATGCGCTGGCAAAAGGGCACACCGCGCCGAAGTATCACGCGCTGACGCGGCCAACTGTTGCTGAAGCCGAAGGCGTGCACCGGGCCATCGCGATCGCCGAAATGGCTGAGTCGCCCGTTTACATCGTGCATCTCTCCTGCGCCGACGCTTTGAATCAAGTGAGACAGGCTCGCGATCGCGGCATCCCCGCGTTTGCCGAAACCTGTCCGCAGTATCT
>WNGR01011466.1_pt1 | contig 10263 bp, 7 predicted proteins | sample 5407581 | NCBI WGS metagenome assembly WNGR01 (sample SAMN13153383, study PRJNA577476) | soil metagenome | isolation source: 80 cm soil or saprolite under Garry oak tree replicate 2 | place: USA:California | collected 2016-06-15
TTGTATGCCTAGTTTAGTGAGTCCTCGATAACAACCTTAAAATCCTCACCGAGTTGTTGCCGTGAGGGGCTGAGAAGGGCAGCCCAAGAGAAATACAGCAAGCAACGAGCAGCTGGGGATATATAAAAAAACACGAAACACTATAAATCAGAGAAACGTCCTTAGGGGGTATTGCAGCAGATCGATACAATATAATAAGCAACACATGGTACCCACAGAAAAAACATAATGACAAGAGAGTAAATCATCCAGATCTGCAAGGTAGCCAGCGAGATAAATAGTATGGTGGTGACTAACTAACAGCGCATCCGCTATCGCCTTTGCGACTGGTATCTTCTTCACAAGCCTTTCGGTGGCGATTCTATGTCGTGCGTTCTGGCTTTATCGGCGTCGTTTTCTGGAGAGGCGCTAGGACCACGCGAGTGCGACGCTGTGTACGGCGTAAGCCGTATATCGTCATCATAGCTCATGCGTGCAACTGGTAACGTGTATGCACCGCCGCGTGACTTGCCAGCCGCAGGGACATACCCCCCGACGCCGAAAGCTTCCCCAAAGCCTCGCTTCGTAGGCGGGGGTGCGCGCCTGCCGGTGAGGCGTCTTGCAAAATAGGACAGCTCGGACCAGATCTCGACGGCAAAGTCCCCTGCGAAAGAAGTTCAACAAGATTGCAACCATAAATGAAAAGCGCGGACGTACAAAGGTTGATAGAGTCCCAGAGTGGGCGCCAGATGCTGGTGTGCGGTTCGCCCGGTTGCACCCGGTACTCCTTCGACGGAAACGCCCACATCATGAACATTGAAAAGAAGATCATCTGAATTGGACCATCAGCCTGAAGGAAACCCTTGCGGCTGACTATCCCACACCTCAATGCAAATCGCCAATGCGTTAAGGCCGTCAGCAATATTTGTGGACGTCCAGAACTCCGTCCCGTGAATGACGCGGTCTTTCAGCGCGTTAAACTTCATCCGCGTGGATGACTAAGCAAGAGTGGCTGTCACGCAGATAACGGAGGGCATACCATGAACGACTGGTAGAATGTGAACATGACGATAAGTTTGATCGATAAGAACTTGGCGAGAGGGCGACGTCCAGCGAGCTCCTCTTTCGTCAAGCCATAAAACAGGATCAGGCCGTATAGCGCGATACTACAAAATGCCATCACGGCAGGTGACTGGGACTGTAGAGTTTGTACGCACCTAATGCTGATAAAGTCGATGGATTCGAGGTACACTTCGGCGAAGTGAACGCTGTAGGAACCAGACGCGCACAAAACGTTGAAGGCTTGACATATGATCCCCGCGATTGAGACGGCTGTTCAACACGGATGAGCCTACATTGAAATGGGGAGTAACTGGGATAGAGGTGCACCAGGTCGAATAACGACATATTGCATGACAGACCACTAATGCCGAAGTCTAGAACGGAAGCGACCGGAACGCTTGAGACCGGAACTCACTTTGAGCGCGTACATAAAATATGTCTATCATAAGATGAGCGAAGGCAAGAGCACAAGAGATGCAATACGCACTTTCGTGGGCCTATACCGCCAACAGCAGAACTACGAGCTTGATGAGAAGGGGACTGGGATGACGGTCCGCTCGGCATCGCTTACCGGGGCGGGAAGAGACTGTTTATCCTTCCGGGCTAGGGCACCTTCCGTGGAGTGTCCAGCAGCCGTGGAGGCAACATATTCGATGAGGAGCAGCCTTCGGGGGCATCAGACGGACTACACCGAAAGAATAAGGAAGACCCACAAGAATGCACTCAAGGTAATTGCCTTTGTGGCGCACTCAGCGCCCCCACATCAATAAGGAACCAGTGATCACGCACCTCGTAAACTGCACGGGACACGAGGGTGAGTCCAAAGGGGTGAAGGTAATGTGGGAAGGAACGCACTTGTTTCAGAGAGCGAATAGTAGGTGTAGCTCCGAAAGAAGCGATATGAAAAAAACGAGACGATAGCATACACGGGGGGCATATACAAAATTCGTAATCTTGGAGCCCGAGTGGTTCGTCCAATCGGTTGGTTGAGGGGGAGAAAGGATGAACGTACATCTGTCGCTGCTCAGCACGGTTGGTGTAGTTTCTAATACAACATGTGAGGTCGCGCGGTATGGAGTGAGAGTCGTGACCCACCGACAGTGGTTGAAGACCGAGATCGAGGAGACTATAACGGTCTGTAGAGATGCTGGGTGAATGGTGCCATGATTAGAAACAAAGGTCGTACCACGGCCGAGCACCCTCCGGCAATGGCCCATCCTACACGGTGTGCATCCCAATGGATGTCACCGTTGCTCCAAAATTTGGTCTGATCAGTGGCTTGGATGTTGTCTGATGGACACGACATTTCTGGGAATAAAAAGGGTATAAAATCGAGGAGTTATTATCTCCTCCTGAAATTAAGGAGGGAAGGAAGGAAGTGTGTGTGTCGGAAAGGTAAGGACTGCGGGTCTCGCTCTTGGCTCGGGGCGGAGGTTGATATAGGCGCACAGCTTGCAGCCGGCGAGGCAACGAAGACACTGCGTTCCTCTTTTTGTGTTTACTTTTGGAGCGGACAAACAACGGGCCGAACTTGTTCTGTACGTCTCTCTCCGTATTCTGTCTATGCATCTCCCTTACAGCATCACATCTACAAAGCTGTTACAGCTATCGAGGAAACGATAGACCCAAACCCACGCAGGCACATTTTTTACTTTTGGAGCAAGACAAACAACGGCCCGAGCTTGTTCTACACAGCTGGGAGGGTATATGCAGCACTGTGACCTTGCTGCTGCCGCGTACACAAACAGTCATGTGACACACGCAACTATTGTTTCCTTGTTTGTCCCCGCTCCGAAAGCAAACAGAAAATGATGTGGCGCCCATCGTTTCCTCACCATCACACTGCTTCGTTCCCCTTGATGCCCGATTCACAGATTATGTAACCAATCATTCTCAGATTTTGTTGCACAATTTCCACTAAATTCTTTCTGTACGGGTTTCAGGGAAGCGACATCCAACACTCTACTCTACAACCCCAACCCCGCGGCCATCGCTGGAACCGCCTCCCCTAAACGACAGTCTTGACATATTGATGACTTCTTACTTCTTCTGGCTGGGTGCACCAGGGGCTTTCGGGCCCGTGGTGGCCTTTGCAGTCGGGGCCGCGGTTTGGGGCTTGGGTGCAGGAGCCTTTCCCGAACCCCTCGCCTTCTGCGTATTATGCGTATGTTAGTGAGAACGTCTTCAACTCCATTGGAAACGACAAACTGGTGTGGCCGCCGTGCGAGTCTCAGTGGGGGCAGCGGGAACCTTGCTGTTCTCAGTGCCTGGGTTTTCGCTCGCGTCAGCTCCACAACTACTAGGGAAACGCAATGCGGAAGAAAACTCACGCTTGGTCGGCATGTTCAACTAGTAGATTGCTTTGGTTGGTGTAAGAGGATGAGGTTGTTATGTGTGCTGTCCTCCTTCGCTTTTCTCGCCCTCCTTTTATACGCGGGACAGCCTTACAAACGTTGGCACGTTTTGCCAAGTCATCTTTTCTCCCTTCCTGACTCTATCTTCGCTTCTAATTGCGCGATCTACTGCGACGGCCAAAGTCTCTCGGCTTATCGTTATCCCAAATGAATCGCATACGTGGCCGCCGACGGTAATGAAAGGCCACGTTCTCTATTCTGAGATATCTCGGCTTCGTTTCTTAGGGTGACATGTCTATGAGTTGACATTCGCCATAGGACAGGCGGGGCCGCGATGATCGATTCGCGAGATAGCTGCTCTGTCGCCTACGTGGACCGACTTCTTCATATCTACCTTAGTCACTGGCCACGTCGTGCTCGTGTCGTGTGCTGCGCTGGCACATTCCGGCGACAGAGTTACTATGTCCTTCAAGAGAAGCGTGTTATTTTCACGTCTTGCCGCTGGGCCGTCTCCGAAAGACTCATGCCGCAGGCCTGGAATCGATCATGCGGATCTGCCTATCGAGCATTATCAAGATAGTGACTTTAGGGCTTTAGAGCTTTGTACGTCTGGCTTGTATAATGCGCTGGTACAGCGGCGATATCGTTTGCGGATGCCTTGGATGGGAAACGCCGCCACTTGAGAAACACAAGCATCAGTGCCTTCGGAACACCGCCGACACGTCTGAAATCCCTTACGTGTACGCCGTAGCCAGATTCGGCGGTGGCAAGCTCCCTCACGGTGCTTCTCAGCAGAACACCCCTACATTCTCCCAAGGCTCTTGTCGTTGTATTTGGTGCGGTAAGCGACCTGTCTTAGCACGCGAGACCTGAGCGGCATATACGCCCCAACCGCCATTCTCGCTCAGTGTCTATCCTACCGCTAATTCAGAAATCGAAAAAATGAGCCGCTTGTAAAATTTCGCGGTTACGATTTTGAGGTAAGACGCGGTGGCGGACGTGACCCGGACGCGACTGTCCCTCGATTTCAAACATAGAAATAGCGCAACCACCTGCTCGCCATCGACAACACCACATGATAACTCTTGGGGCTTCGCGCCAAATTTCATGGTGCCAGCGCAATGCTGGTTCGGATTCAGGTGATCTCGTCTTGCCCGTAGTAGACGCTGGAGGGATCAGGGTTATGCCGCTAACCGCGATAATGCGTAGGACCTTGGGGTTATTCTCGGCCTAGTACACTTTCGGTTGAAGTACTACTATAGCGGCGGAAGTGGGGTTCTCAATGTACCCAGTACCAGCACAAATATGGAGTGACAGTAGCGTATCGAATTCTGTCGAAAATAAATAATTATTTACAGTAAGATAGCACGACGGTTTCGTCCGTCGAAATCGCCGTTGACACGCGATGGACTCTGCAGAATTCCATGAAGCAGTGCGTTTACTCACTCTCCCTCTTGCCCGCTGCCCAAGAGCTTACCGGTTACCTGCGAGATAAGGTTTACGGCGTCGTGAGGCAGATACCCCAAGGAAAGGTCACGACGTACGGTGCGTTGCCCACCGCCCAACCGTATCGCGACCCATCTTCGAAACCCTGACCGAGCGCAAAACGTGCGCCCGCTTCATACATATCGCAGGCCACGTAGCAAAGCTCATCGGCATGCCGTCCTACTCGCGGCACGTCGGACAAGGCACGATACCCCTCCCCTTTCCCTCTGGGCACAGCACAGTACTGACGTGTCCTACCACCACAGCGCTCAAGTTCCTCTCTCCCGCGGCCGACCCGCCCGTCCCGTGGCAGCGCGTCGTGTCGTCTGCAGGAAGGATCTCGTCGCGTGGGCCAGGCACGGACGGCGCGGCGCGCCAGAGCGAGGCGCTGCAAGCGGAGGACGTCGAGGTGCGCGTGGGGCGCACCAACGAGCTGCTCGTCGACCTCGCCACGTACGGGTGGTTCCCCGCGCCGGGAAAAATCTCCCCCACCGCCCCGTGATGCTCCCCGTTGCCGTCTGTATGTAAGGCCCGGTTGGACACCAAGTTGTTGGCGTGCTTTTGGACCCGAATGTCGGGAGCGAAACTTAAGTCGTTCACCCCATTCAGAGATGTATTACGATTGTGTATGCTAACAGCGTTATCAAGCAACATGTGAATTAGTCGCTTAGAGCCATATACCGTGACGTAGACCGTCCCTCTATGGGTGTGTCGGCTTTGCTAGAACCGAGGATTCAACGTCGTTTGCGACAATCTCATCTTCATTCGGAGACTTGTCGCGAGTCTACTGGCTAGCCAGAAGTTTCCACAAAAAAGGTGTGGTGGTGCAAAACCTCAGATAAGGGTTATTTCTCGGTCTATTCGCAAAGTGAGTGTGCGATTGTAAGGGATATGTCCTTTCCGGAGGAGAACCCAAATTACAGGGCAGATAAGGATAGACGGAAATCGTGAATGTAACGTGCTACATGGAGTTCTGTACTCGCAGGTGCACGAAAATGGATCAAAAAAAAAGGGATATGTCCACCTTCTTGTTCCACCTTCTTGTTTACTCGTTACTACTTGATTACTACTGTAAGCTCGCGCGTATCAAAATGAACATGCCTTTATTTTGGGGTTAACAATTTCCGTCCACGTCCGTATCTCCGTCTCCGTCGTGTTGCCTATTCTCCTTTCTCTTAGTACTATTACTCATCTTCCAACGAGTCTGCCAAACTAGAGGTGTTCAGAAGAGTTCAGAAGCGTTTGAGAACAGTTTGAATGACTATGAACGCCCCTGAACACCTACCTTTGCAGACGTTTACTCCACCCCTTGAACCGACTACTCTTATTCGCTACACGATAGCGAACAAGGGCGCACAGTGCCCGTCCATTGAATGACCGCAACCCTTCTCCAAGAGATTCGAGTGTCATGGGGTAACCCAGAGTGAGACGAGCTGCACTCTCCATTTCTGGAATGAGCCCCATGCTGCTCGCGATGGCATATGCACGGAAGGCTTCAGCCCCAACTGGCACAGGAAACCTTCCTCGTTTGATCTCCTCACGGATATTGGATTGAATTGATACCATGTCGTATTTCTGGCAGGCACCGAGTAAGGCGAGTACCTTTTCATAAGAGCCGGGAATGACGGGGGGAACGGGGTAAAGCAGCGAGACGAGGCTATTCAGCAAGCTAGCATCCTCGGACAATTGGACTACAGGAAGGCCGTCTACAATTTCGCCATCGGGTGGCTGGGGGAGAGAGAGCAGGTCTTCGAAAAATGGTGATGACATAGCAAGCAATGACTTGTGGACACAGAAGTTGACTTGGTCAGACGACCGAACTATAATATTTGCATCGGGTACTTTCAAACACAATGGCACGAATGGAGGATCCGAGTTTTCGGAGGTTGGCTCTTCCTTCACGAGAGCTAGGGTCGAATCTGCCTGTGGGTGTTCATATTCGTCATCACGATGAGGCCTAGTCACACCAGCTCTACGTACCTTTTCTATCGTCCCATGAACAACAGCTGTCAGAGCCTCCCAGAAAGTGCGTATGGCCTGGCTGGATATGCCTGCACATGGACATGTCGTAGAACGAGAAGTCTCATCCTTGATGTGGCGTGCCCGGGTATTTTCGAATTCGATGAGATCGAAGAGGTGAGGAGCTTGCGCTAAGGACCCGATGTAACCATCAAGCCATTGCGGGATTGAGTTAGGGTTTAGAGTTCCACAGCGCAGGTCTTTCACGATATCTAGTACACCAAACTTCCTAAGCTCCAGAAGGCTTAAGGCAAGACCCTTTCTAACTCTCTCGTGATACTCCCAGAGCTCATGAAGATAGAGTCCTGGCATGAAATAGATCTTGCCTACCAAATCCTCGAGGGTCATTGAGAGGCGCAGGGTACTTCGCGCGGCCCGAAGCACCTCTTGGTGAAGTTCATACTTTTGTGCGAGGGAATAAACGTGGAGTGCTGTCTCTGGGAGAATGAGTGGTGGATCCTGTCGAGAGAGAGCGCGGATATGTGTCAGTACTGAGTCCATTTGATACTTCTGGGCCACGGCTAAGAGCTTCATGATGTTCTCCGTGGTTGAAGGAAGGATGGGAGCGACGGGGAAAATGAAAGTGAGGAGGCTGTAAAGGATCCCCCCGCTTTCCGGTAGTTCGACCACCGGAAGCGGTTCTTGTTTTTCACGGTTAGCGACGTCGGAAGTACTTAGAGTGCCTCGTATGAGGTCTCGAAGTACTGGGGAACTATTGATGAGGTAAAGCTGGGGCACGCGAGAATCATGGGAGTCGCACGAGCGAAGAATGATATCCGAGCCAGGGTAGTCGAAGTGTAATGTCTCGTCTGAGATGACGATGACCTCATTCGGTGCAGGGGTTACAGAACGCACTATAGACATGGCGTTAGAATTGTGCGGTATGTCAACCCACACGTAGCTTTTAAAGAGCCAGTAGAGCGCAGCCGCAAACCATAGGATGCGGTAATGGCCATGTCACGAGCCGTGTTCGAGCCGCTCGTGCCTGCGCAGCAGTGCACAAGGCCCTTGACAAGGCCTCATATAGGCCTCATAGAGAATCCATGCAAATTACCTCGTATCGATGGAACTTGAATTGGGAAAAGAATGGTGTGATGTGCGCCCGCAGTCACAAGTTCATGACGGCATCACCTAACATAGCAAACACCCAGCAGTCAGGCGAGCCACTGCGCAAATATTAGAGTAAGGATTAGAGGTACATCGTATTGCGCAGCGGCCACGAGTTTCAGATAAGATGATGTCAACTTGAAGCGCGCGTCATCGCGCACCCACCCGAAAAAGACGTGTCGCTGACTCAATTAGTTCTCCGTTATGAATCATCCAGTGGCTTGAATGTAGTTTGTGAGAGGAACCAAAGCGGAACGAAGGTCTCCTTGCTATCTCGTACCTCGGTATATAGGGCCTTTACTTTTCAGTGGGAGAGGAGGGGCCATCTTTCATGTCTGTGGCCCGGACAGTCGAGGCGAAAATGTTGCGTGCTTCCTGTTTGGTGCACAAAACAGCCTCGCCTCGGGTATGATGGTGTCGGAGTCGACAATGAGAACAACCTCGCCAACACGGAGAACCTTGGCGCCGTCTTCCCAGGGCTTGAAGCGCCGTCTGCTTTCCTCGTGAGTAATAGAGGTTTTCTTCGCATGCTCGAGTGCGAGCTTCCATGTGACGTCTTCCATCTTGAGACCGAGCGCGTGGCCATAGTTCATGTTGCCGTCTTCTTGAATCGCCCGCGGCGCTTGAGGACACCTTCAGAATGTCGTTAGAACCTGATGCGCTCCTGGCGGTCGGCCCCGAAGATGAGCCGCAACCCATCGTCGTGGACGAAAATTGATGAGTTGTCACCCTGACGAACAGAGGTTTGCATGGCCTATTCGGGGACATGACGGAAGGGGGATTGTACATTGTAAACCGTCAAGGGACGACACGCCCCACAAACTTGAGTCTGCACTTACATCACTCGTTCATGACTCTCGTGTATGGGAAAACCGTTAATAATGCGAGGCAATAGTTCCACGTTGGTGGTGCGTCATAAAACTCACTCTAATCAACGCAAAAAAAATGGTGCAAGAATCAACTTCTTTGCTCGCCACAAACCTGACTGCCGAGTAGCACTTTGAGTACTCATTATCCTGAGCGACAAAACGAAAGCCATTAGGCACTGTGAGTAGTCTGGTAGATATTCGAAAATATGGGAACTTACACATGGCGACGTTCGTTACCGCTTTAGGCTATCCTGGGCGCTCAGATCGTGCATAAGAAAAAGTGGAGCACGCGCTCAAAAGCAACGCTCAGAAAACGAGCAGGGCGGTGACCAATAGCATAAAGAAAACGAGCAGGGCGGTGACCAATAGCATAAATTGGGCATAGCCGTGGCGAGGTCTCAATTCTTGGAGCAAGCTGTTGACACCGCTTCCAATGAGGGCTGAGTTTATCGGTTAGACTATCAAGAAATGTTCCCAGATGTACAGACCACACGATTCGACAGTGTTAAGCCGAGGCCATCATACAACAGGGTGAAGTACCCAGTTGGTTAGGAGTTAGGAGCAGGCTCCACCTTTTCGAGACCGCGTAGCCCCGGAGCCCGCTCCGCTATTGAACCAATTCGCCATCCCCACCTTGAAGTCCGTGAGATGGGCTTGGCATTCGGCGCAGTCGCCTGCAGCTTCATGTTGAGTTAGACATCCAAGACTGAGCTGACGGTGGACGCGACCGCGGAGGCTGCCGCACCGTTTGGCTCCGTGGTGACGCCGGCCGGACCCAAACATGCCTGGTGGGATTATCTTCAAAGTCGCTGCATAGTGAAACAATGGTGTCAGATGGCATGGAAGAACACCGATACTTGCTAGTCGCGCTGTATTGTACGGAAGACATCATGAGTAAACGAGCGGAGGGGTAAAGGATTAGCGATGGGACCGACGTACGATGAAGACGCCCCACTGTTCTTTGTGGGCACGGTTGATCCGGCATGCTGTCAAAGGTGAGCTCCCGTGGGATTGCACCAACAACCCTGAAGAGATGGTAGAACCATGAATGCTTCTTGGAGACACGCAATGAATGTGGACCTAAGCTGTGCAGACAGCGACGTGAGCCGTGGCACTGTGCGCATTCACGGCGACAACCGCTTCATAATATAGACAACTGCCTTGAATGGCTTTTGAAAGCGATTTTCACAAGAGGAAACCCGATCTTTGCCATGTTTGAAATCGATGGCAGAAGCCTTAGGCCGAACGGATGGATGTTCTTCAGATGGCTTGCACCACCGTCTTCAAACGCATAGAGTGAGGTAGAAGTGGAGGCCCGTTTGAAATGATGGTGTATCAAAGTATCATCGATGGCTTGGTCCCCGAGAGAACCAAGGAAATGAGGAAAA
>WNGR01018848.1_pt1 | contig 10263 bp, 9 predicted proteins | sample 5407581 | NCBI WGS metagenome assembly WNGR01 (sample SAMN13153383, study PRJNA577476) | soil metagenome | isolation source: 80 cm soil or saprolite under Garry oak tree replicate 2 | place: USA:California | collected 2016-06-15
ATGAACTTGAATCATTGGTTCCTCCTCGGTGGTTGGTAGTACGCTTTATGTGCTTCTACCATACCTTCCGGGGAGTCTTTTGACAACTTCCTTTGCTCACACTGTCAAGTTCTTTTGGCCTTTTTTGAACCTTGCCTTAGTAAAACAACCCTCTTTTTCATGTCTACTGTTATTGTTGTTCTTCTTGGTGCGGGGGTTTACTTTTCCACATCCGCTACTATTACTCCTCACTCTCCAACCATTCCATTTGCTTCTAACGCCACCGTGACTCCAACTCTAACAGTGAGTCCAACCGCAACACCGAGTCCAACTCCTACACCGCAGGTTATTCCAATTAATCAGATCATGATCTGTAGTTGCGTCAGCGATTCTGGTAATTTTAATTTTTCTCTTATTGTAAGAAATGCAACGATCGATCGTCCCAAGGTTCAAGTCACGCTTCTAATAGGACTTCAGAATAACTCCTCAAACACAACGGGTACACAATTGCAGTTTATTAGGTTTCAAGATCAGCTAACAGGAGAAACTACTGATGGAGTAGGAGAAGGATTTAGTTCTACACAATTTACACCAAATCAACTAATACTCTTTCGTCCAACATTTCAGTTTGTACCGGTAGCTGGACATAAGTATTCTCTGTCAGCCGAGCTAGCAGGAACCTATGACTTTAGCCCTATTACTATTAAATTCTGATGAAATATCCATGTTTCAGTCTATCTTGGCCTCAGTTAAGGAACTGATGGAACGGTTGGGTTATTTTATATTCCCACTAATCCGGTCTTAGCTGAAGTATGAGGAATTTCGTGCGAAGCAGCATGACTTGCGCGGATAATCTCATCTACAAGTGGGTCTCATCAGAGTATCAAAATTTTATAACCTGGGTCTCTGATAAGGTATCAAAAATAGGTGAGGTGGTCCCCATGTTCATTGAGTGGCCTTCGCCGCATCCCCTTTCCCATGGTGTTGCAAAACACCATGGGCACTGGCACAACCCGGTAAGAGAAAACCCTGGAGGCTTACTCCTTGACATCCCGTCGCCAGGTCAGGACAACAGCTACCACCGCAAAGACTATGGCGTACCCCAGGGTAACCAGCAAAGTGTGCGTAGCATCCACAGGCACAAGGGGCGGGATGCCAAGGGAATTGGCTTTGAATTGAGCCGGTATAAGTACAGTCGGCATTGCATTGAGATTCGGCCCCAGAAGATAGGCCGAGATATTCAACCAGAAGTCGCTGCGAGTGATGCGGAAAGCGAGCGTCAAGAAGATGAAGCTGCCGAGAGTGTCAGCCGTAAACCAGCCCAGCGAAGCGCTCAAGCCGAAAGAGAGCGAACGTCCCACAATGGTCACAGCTGCGGCTAAAAGGATGGTGACACCCATGCTTATCAGCACCGCGAGGACATAGAGCCAGGTATTTGACCAGAACGTGGAGGTCAGTACATTCAGGGCATTTAAATTTCCCGTCACGATGGCCACAAACGCACATGTCAGGATGCTATCGAGCAAGATGCCCCCGGCAAAGAGAGTCAGCGCGACGAGCACGACCGCGAGCAGTTTCGCAGAAAGCAGTTGCAATCGCCCGACTCCGCGTGCCAGCAGGACGCGAATCGTGCCCAGCTGGTACTCCAGACCAAAGACACGGGCCGTCAGGATGAGCAGGAAGATGCCAATGAAGATACGGAGCACCGATAAGGCGATTTCCATCTCGTTATTGAAGAAATTCAGCGGAGTAAGGCGCAGGTTGTTTGTGATGTTCGGTGCAGTTAACTCGACGATATAGGGTAGGACAATAATCCCTAACAAGAGAACGAGCATAATCCATGTTGTCCATTGGCGCGTGATCTTGAAGATTTCACCGCGCAGGATGCCAGGAAAGCTTGGCTTTGAGCTATGTAACTTTATTTGTGCCGAGGGTGCGAGAACTGTATTCACTGTATTTCTCCTGTGCCAGAGTTTGTCAGGCTTAAGAAGACCTGCTCCAAATCCTGTGTTGTTTGTGTAAGCATATCGGGAGCAAAGCCCTCGTTGACAAGAAAGAGATTAAGGTTACGCCCTCGACCTTCGGGGGCAAGGGTAACGAGCGCACCGGTGGAATCAAGACGTGCGCTTCTTCCCCACGGCTGCTTTTGGATGAGGGCAAGCGCCTCGTTGGCACGCTCAAGCTTGACGGTGAATTCTCCTCGCCCACTGATGAGTTCCTCAATCGAAGATTCCGAGATCAGCCTCCCCAAATTGATGATGGCCACGCGCGTGCAGATCTGCTGCACCTCGCTGAGCATATGGCTCGAGATGAAGACGGTTTTGCCTTCGGCAGCCAGGCGGTGCATGAGGTCGCGCATCTCGACGATGCCTGCTGGATCGAGCCCGTTGGCAGGCTCATCCAGGATCAGGATATCGGGGTCTTGCAGCAGCGCTATGGCGACGCCCAGACGCTGCTTCATGCCAAGAGAGTAGGTGCGCACACGATCTTTCTGACGGCCGCGCAGCCCCACAAGTTCGAGTACGGCATCGATGCGCTCATCCGGTACGCCACCAAGTACGGAGCCGACCGCGCGTAAATTGTTACGTCCTGACATGTAGAGGTACAAGGCAGGTGTCTCCACCAACGCCCCTACCCTGGGCAGGATATGTGCTCGATGAGTGGCAACATCTTGTCCCAGAATCTCTACATTGCCGGCGCTTGGGGCAATGAGTCCAAGGGCCATACGGATCGTCGTGGTTTTACCCGCGCCGTTAGGGCCCAGGAAACCGAAGATTTCGCCTCGCTTGACCTCCAGGTTAAGGTTGTCAACGGCAAGTCGTTTTCCATAGTGTTTAGAAAGATTTCGTGTGCGCAGGACTACCTCGCCTGAAGGCGACCCGGTCGCGTCCATGCCTGGCATTGTCATTACCTGATTAGTCATAATCATATATTCCTTTCATCATAGGGAGTTAGTTTGTTCCCTTCCATCCAAATTATTAATAGCAACCTCGAACGTAAAAGTTCACGAGCACATGCCCGCAGACAGAAGTTCACGCTTTCGTAGTGTAAACGAACAAAGTGAACAATTCAAGCACACAGGTGCAACAAATTTGTTATGAAGGTACTTTTGAAACAGTGGAGGCAATACTCACGTACATGTTGCGGCTGCGCCGCAAATAGTCCTTTTATACAAGTTTGTGTGTGTTTTGCGGGCGCGCCAGCGCCCGCAAAACACACACAAACTTGTACTACAACGTGTGGTCGCCGCAGGCGACCCGCCTGTACGAGGATATTGCCCCTACAGTTTGAAAGGTCACAAGAGGCGTGAGCAGTGTATAACTATTTCCAGGAAAACGCCTGAATAGCGTTCAGGCGTTTTCTGTATCTTTCAGAGAGGTCATTTATCCCTCTTGGGTAAAGTAGTAAGTATTTGCAATACTCGATCGAGTTTTTCCTCTAAAGATGCAAAATGCTGATCAAAATCATTAATTTCGTGTTTTGCATCTCTTGCATTCTGTTCTTGCTGTAGGATTACTTTATTGAATGTATTCATATTCCCTTCTCCAGATCATACCTGTGGAGGAACCGCAGGCATAATGTGGTACTCCATTTTGAGAGTAAGAATTCGGATCACTGACTCATCGATGCGCTGCTTGGTAAGCGTCCCATCCCTGAGCGCTTGCTTGATCGCGTCAAAATTGGCCGTCATTTCTCTTAGGCCGGAAGCTCCAAGAATAATGTCGACGCCGGCTTTGAGGGCGAGCACCGTTGCCTGGGGGAAACTCCATTGCGGATAGATGCCCGCCATGAAGAGCGAATCGGTCACGACCACGCCATCATAGCCCAGCTGCCGGCGTAAGACCTTCGTGATGAGCGGGTAAGACAGTTCCGCCGGCATCACCGGATCAATGGACGGCATTAAGAGATCGGTGCTCATAATCATGCCTGGATGCAGAGAGGGATCATTGGATTGGATAAAGGCTCTGTAAGGAGCCAGGTCTCTCGCGTTGATTTCTTGTCGGGAGCCGCTAATGACCGGCAGGGTCGCGTGCGCATCCACCTGTGCCGCCCCCAGGCCCGGATAGTGCTTGGGGCAGGCGATCACTCCGGCCCGTTGCATGGCCTGGATGTAGGCGCCTGCATAGGTTGTCACCTTCTGGGGCGTACTGCCAAAGGTGCGATTCACCTGATCGGGTCCGTTCACCACGGCTACGTCAACGACAGGGGCAAAATCAGTATTGAGCCCTAGAGCCAGCATGTCGTGAGCAGTCTGTCTGCCCTGCTGGGCGGCGAGCTGGACATTGCCACTCTGACCGATTTCTGTAGTGCTTGGACGATAGGGGTAAATATTACTCAGGCGGTCATTGTCTCCGCCCTCTTCATCGGTTGAGATGAACAGAGGGAACGTGGCATGTTTTTGCATCTGGGCAATATCGTGGCGAGCCTGGTCAAAGGACAGCATCTGCCAATCGTAGATAATCACGCCGCCAACATGGAACAGCTCAAGCGTCCGTTCAAGGTCTTCTCCATAGTACCGGTAGCGGTTTACCACTATGAAAAGTTGTCCGAGTTCCTCGCCCAGGGTCATGCGCGAGACATACAGGCTCGCCAGTTGTTTATAGAACATGTGTTTGACCAGGTGGTGAAGCTCATTAACCTGGGTAGGATTGAGCGGCGACTGGACAAAAGGACTTCTCGATGCGGCGAGACTGTATCCAGATGAGGAGAGCGCTCCATCTTCAATATCTCCCTTGAGCAGGAGAAAGACGGCCAGCAGGGCCAGGATGAGCAGGAGTGTCCCTTTGAGATGAGGTGAGCGCAATTGCGGTATAGGCTTCCCGGTTGTTATCATACAACCTCCTTACACATCATATCTTTTCACCTCTTATTGTACATGATATGACCAAGAATGTACAACTGGTACTCCTGCATCATACTTTTGTTGGCGAATTGCTTCTCAGGCTAGGCCGGTGTAAAGAAGGTGCCCACAGCGAGGATCAGGTAGAAGGCGCAGAGAAGCAGTCCTTCGAGCCAGGTAGATTCCCCGTCCAGACTGATCAGCGCGTAGAGGCCCGCGGCCAGGCCGAACAGCGCCACTTCCAGCAGGGAAAAGTTGAGATCGAGCGGCACGCCGACCAGCGGACCCGCAAGCACAAGGATCGGTGCGGCCAGCAGCGCAATCTGGATCGACGAGCCAGCGGTAATGGCCATCGAGATCTCCATGTGATTGCGGACAGCCGAGGTGATGGCGGAGAAGTGTTCAGCAGCGTTACCCACGATCGGCAGGATGATAAGTCCCACAAAGAACGGATTCAGCCCGATCTCGTGCGCTACCGGCTCGATGGTGCTCACCAGCACCTCACTCACTACAGCGGTGACCGCCGTGACACCTGCCAGGACGGCGATTGGGAGCCAGAGTGTGCTTCTCCACCAGGTAGCCAGGGTTGCGAGAGGTCCAACAGCCCCTGTCCGCTGCTGTGGATTGGCTTCCCCTTCAAGCGCCTTAGAGGGAACAGGGTCACGTTGCCCACTCTCCTCGTTTCCCTCCGTGGACGCACGGGCAGTGTCCATGGCATTGTAGGGCGCTCGCACGCCGAAGACCGAGTGGGCAATGTACGCCGCGTAACAGGCCAGCAAGATGAGTGCGATGACAATGCTGAGCTGGTGCAGCTCGTTGCCGCGCACCACGGCAGCTCCCGGGCGCGTGCTCTCCCCAACCGTCGCCAGCAGCGAAGGAATAGCCATGCTGATCACGACCAGGGCGAGCATAGCCGCGTACTGGCCCGACACGCGGGGATCAAACACCTGCCTCCGGTAGCGCCACCCTCCTATCAGCATAGCCGAGCCTAGCACGAGCAGGACATTCCCGATGATGGAGCCGGCGAGTGATGCACGTACCACCTCGGGCAAGCCCGCTGCCAGCGCGGTCAGGCCAATGATGATCTCCGCCGCGTTACCGAAGGTCGCATTCAGCAGACCGCCAATGCGCTGCCCCAGGCGCTCCGCCAGCGTCTCGGTAGCAAGACCAATTAACCCGGCAAGCGGGACGAGACCCAGCGACGCAAGCACAAATGGAACAAGAGGCGCTGCATGCAGCGCCTCGGCGATGACTGCCGCTGGAGCAGCCAGTAAGAGCAAATACAGCCAGCGATTCATAAACTTTCGGTCTCCAATCTTTGCAAAGTGTGCCTGGGGACGGCGTCCCCTGGCCGAAGCGCGAGGGACCCTGTCTGGGGGACCGGTAATCCATTTCCCTGGCTATCTTACCCGGTTTTGATGATTCTGGCAAATCTTTGGTCTTACCGGTGAAATTCTGGAATCCGCTAATGATCCCAGCTTGCCTTTCCCCCTTTCCCAAAGAGGTGGGGTGGTTATACACTAGGAAGCAAGCTCCTCGGCAGGAGAAGATACCAACTTGTAGCCTACTCCTAGGATAGTGGAGATAAAGCGTGGGGTGCTTGGGGCCGGTTCGATCTTCTCGCGTAAGTGACGGATATGAGCCTTGATCAAGGACCCATCTCCGTTATAGCCCCATACATATGTCACAATCTGATCGGCTGTACACACCTGATTGGCATTGATAGCAAGCAAATACAGGAGTTTACTTTCGGTTGGCGTTAAGCGAACAGTTTTTCCATACACTCTGACGGTGTTATGCAGTGTGTCAACACACAGCGGTCCCCTGGTGAGAATAGAGGAAGGCCGCTGTTTCAGTGTAGAGCGTGCTCTTCGACTGAGGGCGCGGATCCGAGCTAACAGTTGGCTCGGCAAACAAGGCTTTAGCAAGTAATCATCGGCTCCCCCTTCCAGACAGCGGACCTCATCCTCGGCACCTTTCCCCTCGGTCACAACCAATACCAGTGCATCATGTTTGATCCGCAAATCCCGGCACATTGCGAGCGCATCTCCAGCCTTTAACATAGGATCCAGAATGACCAGGTCAGGTTGCTGCTCTATCCATTCGATCCTGGCTTGTTCTGTCGTATAAGCACGACGTACCTGGTATCCCATCGTTTTCAGCCAACCGGTCAACATTTCGATCCAGTAACGGTCATTATCGACAAGCAGCAATTTCATCTGATTTACTCATCTTTCCTTTTAGACTCAAATGTTCCATCCAGGCGAGACTAACTTGAACTTACACAGTAAGCATACTTAAAAGACTGCCCGCTTGCTAATAGTAAAAGAGTTGAAATCTGGTTGCAAATGTCTTCTCCGGTTGAGGTTTCCCTTGTTCGCCTCCGAAGGAAGCAAGTGATGAAAGGATCTCAGACATGCATCCTCTTGCGTGACGTGCAACTCCTGTGGTAGAGTAGTCTTCTGACGGGGTCTTGGGAGCACTGCGAACGCCTATTTCGCAGATGACCTCCTTAAGCGCGAACTAAAGGGGGTGCAGGGGGCGAAGTCCCCTGCCGGGGTCAGGGGTGTCCCCAGCTCACTTCCCCTTCTCGTTCGCCGCCGCAGGCGGCATGAATCAAGTACCTGAAGAGTTACCCTGCAATAAAGAAAGCGTGAGAGATGCTTAGAAACTCCACAAGGCCAGGCAGTATTAGCCTGCTACTGCTTTTAACATTATTACTTTCAGCATGTGGAGAAAGTCAGACTCTTGTTTACGATCCTGTAATGCCTGCTTCTCATTCTACAGCTCCAACAATCCTCAATGGAGGAGCTGCCTGGATTCATAATTGCCAGGCAGGTTGGAAAGCATACCAGGCCCATCCTACTTACCGGGATGAACATGGGCAGGAAAAGCCCCGGGATATTTACTTGTATGGACATTTCTGGATTCAGACATCCGATGGAAGCTTGTGGGACTATGTCCAGCATGGGCGGCCCGATAAAGAGAAATGTGTAGAGAATGTGCTTCAAGTTGCCCATCAAAACCACTCCAAAGTGTATGGAGTTTTAGGCATTGACTTAAGTCCAGGAGCTTGGACGAAGGATGACGTCATTGGCTATACACAACGGGCTGCGCAAGATCCTCAAGTTTTGCAGCCCATTATCCAGCGAGTGAATCAATACCACTATGATGGACTTGTTAATGACATCGAGGCAGGAGATGGCAGCAACCCGGCAGCATTTACCGCGTACAATACCAATCTGCGCAGATTGCTTCACAACGAAAATCCTCAGCTACTCCTCGGGACAACTCTTATTGCGAAGACGAAAGATCTGAGCACTACCTGGCAGAACTGGCAAGGGTTAGCGGCTGGAGCAGTTGATTTTTTTGTGATGATGGCCTTAGATCACGACACGATTTACTCCCAACCATCATCTATAGTCGATACGACCTGGCTCCAACAAATTTATAACTACCTGAAAAAGATTCCTCAACTCGCAGGGTCTCCTATTGAGTGGGAATTGCCTACCTACTGCCGGATATGGCAATTAAATAATGGATGGTCCAACAATACTTGCGAATATCCGGAAGCTGTAAAGCTTGTCCATGATTTGCAGCATGGGACAGGTGGCAGGATAATCGACGACCATTCTCAGGCCCTTGATAATCCCTATGTCCATTATACGGATAATAATGGCGTCGAGTCGTACCTCTATTACGAGCCGCTGCCAGCCCTTATCAATCAGACGAAAGCATTACAGAGCCTGCAAGGAAACCAGTGCATCTATCTGTCTTTTTGGGACGACGATACCGGAGAACCCCAGGCTTTATGGCCATCTATACATCAGAATACAATAAAACTCTGCTAGTACTGCCTCCTGTCACAGAGTCCAGACCTTGGCGTTGCTGAAAGCCGCCTCTGTTGGGTGATCAGAGTTCCCAAATGCGCCGGCAATAAAGCCAATTTGTCCGTGGAGAAAAGTGCCGTCAGTCAAGCTAGTGATTTGCTGGCGGTTCACGAATAGAGTGATGGTGCTCCCCTGGGCTACAACGGCAACCACGTTGGTCTGGTTCAGTCCCTGCTTAATGGCTGCGTTGTTGCCGTTTGCCAGTACCGGGAAGCTAGATCCATTCTGCCTGTTGAGAGTGTAAGACCCATCTACACCGACATAGAACGCGTAGAGTTTGTTCGCCGTCGACGTATTCTCGGCGCGGAAGACGATGCCGCCAGAGTCGCCCTTGATAAGCTGCATCTGCACCTCAAAGGCGAAGTTGTTGTAGTCGGTGGAATTGGCCAAACAGTAGTCGGAAAAGCGCGGGTTGGGTGCGTTGTCATGGTAAGCCCCATCCTTGAAGCTACAATTAGTGGGATCCTGCGCCCAGTTGACCCCTTTGCTATTGTCACTCAAGGGATCAAAGAGGGCCAGCGTCCCATTATGGGTATAAGGATTCTCTGCCACAGCCGTGGCAGTAGCATTCATCTGGGCTTTGGCCTGAGCTGTACTTGTGGCCATTGCCTGGGTTGTTCCCGTAAGCCGCACTACGGCGGTAGCTGTGGCCTGCGTATGCAGTTGGTTGGGGTTGTAGACGGCGATGTAATAGATGAGACCGCTTCCTCCTATAAGGAGCACTACGAGTATGATCAGCAGGACAATGAGGCCTGTTGAAGAGCGACGCGGTGCCTGTTGTCCTTGCGGACCTTGCGGGCCAGCAGGAGGAAAGGGAGGGTATGATCCTGCCTGCGGGGATCCGTAAGGAGTAGGATTAGGTGGAGGAAATGGCGCAGGACTGTAAGAATACGGTGAACCAGGAGGAGGCGGATAGCGGTTCTGCTGATCAGCAGGAGCATAAGGATCTGAGCCATAGCCGGTGGATGCCAGGTATGGTGGAGTATTCGAAGGCGCCGCGGCGACCGTTGGATCAGGTGTTGGTGATGATTCCGGTTGAGGACGATAGGGATAAGATTCAACAGTCGGGTCAGATGATACTGTTCCCGAATCGGAAGAATAAGCGGAAACAGGTGTTCCGCAATGGGGACAAACCTTCGCTTCCGGAGGAAGCTGATAGCCACAAGAACGGCAGTTCATCACGAGTCCTCCTCCATCTCAAGAGCAATTGATCATGGAAACTGCTCTTTTGTAGTGGAAATATTTGTGCTAGTGCAAAACCACCGGAGATGAGAGGAAAAGGGGGTGCAGGAGACCTCCCCTGCCGGGGTGCAAGGGGGACCCTGCCCGGGGGGCAGGTAATCCCCTTGTCTTTCCCTCTTTCCCAATGGGGTGGGGTGGTTATGCCCTAGGCCGAGATTTGACATCCTCCCGTCGCCTGAAGGCGGACGGGATTCCCACCTTCGCAAGTGGGATCTTCCTGGTTCCTTGAAGCCTGCCCTCCACGGTACCATTCGTGTTTGGTCTCACATGCTTCTCCCACAGGCGTGACTTCCCGCAAGCCCTGCGGTAGAT
>WNGR01009387.1_pt1 | contig 10261 bp, 9 predicted proteins | sample 5407581 | NCBI WGS metagenome assembly WNGR01 (sample SAMN13153383, study PRJNA577476) | soil metagenome | isolation source: 80 cm soil or saprolite under Garry oak tree replicate 2 | place: USA:California | collected 2016-06-15
AGCGGTTCTCCACCGCCTGGAACCAGAGGCCGTCGTGGGCGAGCCAGTTCTTGGCGTCGTCAACGATGATCCTGACCAGTTCTTCCTTGCTCATATCGTTAAGGATGCGGACCCCCTCATCCCCGATAACCGCTGTCGCCTCTCCCATATCGATCGTCCTCCGATGCACGATGGTTTCCGTTTCACGTACAGTGACAACAAAAGGTTTTTTCAGCCCCCGCGGCGTCCCGCAGGGGCTGAAAAGTGAAGCATACGGCTAGGAACAACATCCCATGGCAAAAGTTCTTTGTAGCTTCAGACTATCGACCTCGCGTCCCAATCCTCGCGGGTGCGGAATTTCGGCCAGATCGGCGCCGGCCCGCAGAAACTTCGCTGAGGCGTAGCATCGCTACGTCGAAGCGGGGTTTCGAGGACACGGCGGCGAGATGGTCGGAAGGCCGCACCCGCCCGCACCCGCCAATCAGTGGTCCGACGCCTTGTAGATGCCGAGGCCGGTAATCTGCCGCACCTCGATCTCATCGAACATATCCTCGGCGCGCTTGTCACGGAAGAGCAAAGCCCCTAGTATGGCGGCAAGGAGTCCCAGCGGCACAGAAACTATGCCGGGATTTTTGAGCGGAAATATGGCTTCCTTCAGACCAACCATTGAGGTGCCGCCGTCGTTCTTCTGGAAGTCGCCGCGCGCCTTGTCCAGCGCCTTGAGATCCTTTTCGGCCAGGACAACACCTTCCGCCTGCTTCTTCTCCAGGGTGATAACGATTTTCCTGGCATCGTCAGCGATCTTCTGCGGATAGGTCATGACCGGTGAGATGACAACCAGCGCAAGGGCCGAGATTGTTCCCACCAGTAAGCCGGAAATTACTCCGGACGTATTGAAGCGTTTCCAGAAAAGCGACAGCATGATCGCGGGGAAATTGCCCGAAGCGGCCACGGCAAAGGCCAGGGCCACCAGGGCGACCACGTTTTCCTTCTCGGCCGCCAGCCCCATGATGATGGCGGCTATGCCGACGAACAGGGAGGTTATCCGGGCAACCCTGACCTGGGTCTGCTGGTCGGCCCTGCCGTCCTTGATGATGTTGACATAGACATCGTGGGCGATAGCCGCGGAAGCTGCCAGCACCAGGCCGGAGACAACCGCGAGAATGGTGGCGAAGGCCACCGCGCAAATGAAGGCAAGGAAGACGTCGCCGCCGAAGGAACCGGCGCCGCCACCCAGTTTCTGGGCGAGAAGGAGCGTCGCCATGTTGCCCCCCTTGTCAACCGAGCTGATCAGTTGCGGGCTCAGGTAGAGCGCTGCACCAAACCCGATGAGGTTGATGATGAAGAAGAAAGTGCTGTTGATAAACAGGGCGATGACGATGGATTTACGCGCCTCTTTGGCACTCGGGACGGTAAAGAAGCGCATCAGGATGTGTGGCAGGCCGGCTGCGCCGAGGGCCCAGGCGATACCGAGCGATATCTGGTCAAGCGGGTTTTTCAGGAACAGTCCGGGCTCCATGAAACGCTGACCATAGTCAAAACCTGGCTTCGGCAAGGCGTCCTTGAGAACGTTCATTCGCACATGATCCTGGATGTTCTGATTGCCGACGATGTCAGTGAAAAACTGGATCGGGTTCATCCCCGACTTCAGGATGACCAGGACGGCAAGAAGGACCGTACCGGTCATGAGCAGACTTGCCTTGATGATCTGTACCCAGGTGGTGGCTTTCATGCCGCCGAACACCACGTAGCCCACCATCAGAATGCCGACGCCGATGACCGAAACGCGGTAGGGGATGTCCAGCAGCACCTGCATCAGCTTGCCGGCGCCGACCATCTGGGCAATGAGGTAGAAAAGCGAGACAGTGACCGTGGAGAGAGCCGCCACGGCCCGCACCGGCTTGGGCGAAGCGCGAAAAGAGAGAATGTCTCCCAGGGTAAACTTGCCGGCATTGCGGCACGGTTCGGCCACCACCAGAAGAATGGCGATGAATGAAAACATCGGTCCGACCGCATACATGGAGCCGTCGATGCCATAGAGCGAGATCAAGCCTGACATGCCGAGAAACGAGGCTGCCGACATGTAATCACCGGCGATGGCCCAGCCATTCTGCAGACCAGTTATCCCCCCGCCGGCGGCATAAAAGTCGGCGGCTGAGGTAGTGCGCTTGGCCGCCCAGATCACGACGCACAGGGTTACGCCGATGATCACCATGAACATGGTAATGGTAATGGCACGGTTCGGTTTAACCTTAGTCTGAGGGGCCGGAGCGGCCGGCGTGGCCGATTTTGCGGCATCCGGCGCTGCCTGCACTGCCTGAGACTGGGCGGTTGTATTTGACTGCGGGGTGCTCGCCGCAACAGCAGGCGCGGATTGGGGTGCCGGCCTTGCCGTTTCCGCGGTGAATCCGACCGTGGCTAGAAACAGCATAAGCATTGTGGTTATAATGGCTTTGGTAAGCATGTATCCCCTCCTTATTGGAATTCATTGACGAGTTCGGCGGTCAAACGATCAAATTCGCTGTTGGCAACCTTTGTGTAGTAGATAGCCACAAAGAACGCCATGACGAATTGGGACAGGATGAACAGGTAGCCTAAATTTATGACCCCGATGGCCTTTACTTTGAACAGGGCGGGTGCATAGCCGGAGAGGATCGGCAACGAAAAGTAATAAATAGAAGAAGCAATCCACCAGCCAAACAGGAACTTCCTTTTCTTTCTTTTTAATTCCAGATACTTGGGATTTTGTGCTATCTCGCTCCAGTTGTATTGTTTAGCTGCCATGTCGCTACTCCTTTCACGTTAAGTTCATGTCAATTCTATCGCCACCTCGTGCAGTGCCTGCCACGTCCCAATCCCCCCTTTCGTCAGAAGCGCTTTGACCTCTTCGGAAACAAATTTGAATCTGCCTAATCCCAGTTGCTGATTTTCATGGTGCCGTGCTCCGCCAGATGCTGTTGCATCTTAAAGACCTTAAAGAGCATGTGCGGCTCGTGGCCGGTACCCTTTGCAAAGCACTCCCGCCGTGACCGCTCGAAGTACTCCTGCATGATCGGCTGGTAATCGGGATGGACGCACTTGGCGATGATCTCCTTCGCCCGCTCCCGCGGAGACAGGCCGCGCAGGTCGGCCAGCCCCTGTTCGGTCACGAGAATATCCAGGTCGTGCTCCGTGTGGTCCACGTGGGTGACAAACGGCACCACACAGCTGATGCCGGTTGGATCGGTCTTAGAGGGGCGCGTCGACGGGGAGTGCATGATGGAGAGGTAGGAGTTGCGGATGAAGTCGCCGGAGCCGCCGATGCCGTTGATCATCCGGCTGCCGTTCACGAGGGTCGAGTTGGCGTGGCCGTAGATGTCGAACTCGGCTGGGGTGTTCATGGCAATGACCCCCATACGCCTGACCGGCTCGGGATGGTTGCTGTACTGGATCGGCCGCAGCACGACCCGGCTGGTGTAGCGCTCCCAGTCGGCGTAGAGACGCTGGAAGCCCGGCTCCGAAAGGGAGAGCGACGTAGCGGAGGCGAACTCGAGCTTGCCGGAATCGAAAAAGTCGAGCATGGTATCCTGAAGCACCTCGGTCCAGACATTGACGCCGGAGAAGGGGCCCTTGGCCAGTCCGCCCACCACGGCGTTGGCAATGTTGCCGACCCCGGACTGCAGCGGCAGCAGGTTTTTCGGCAGGCGCCCCGCCTTGACCTCGAGCTGGAAGAAGTCCAGGATATGGGCGGCAATCCGCTCGGACAGCTCGTCGGGTGGAGCAAGGGGGCGACCTCGGTCCGGCATGTTGGACTCGACAATGGCGACGATCTTGTCCGGGTCGCACGGCACCGTAAGCGAGCCGACCCGATCGTCGACGCGGGTCACCAGATACGGCTTCTTGAAGGGGGGGCGCTCGGTCATCACGATATCGTGGAGCCCTTCGAAGGAGGGAATGGCGGTGTTGATCTCGATGATCAGCTTGTCAGAGTTCTGGATCACCTCTGGCGCCACCCCCACGGAGCCGCAGAGGATGATGGAACCGTCCTCGGCAATGCCCGATGCCTCGATGAGCCCCAGGTCGAACCCACCCCCGCGCTCCTTGGTATAGAAACCGTAGACCAGGTCCTGGGCATAGAGGGAGAGGTGCTTGTCCCCCATTCGCACCGTACCGTCATTTACCTGTTTCTGGACCACCTTTCCCGTCTGGTAGGGCCAGCGCTTGTCGGTCATCTGCAGAGAGGCCCAGCGGTCCTCCACCTCAGCGCCGATGGAGGCACCAATGAAGAGGTTGAAGCGCATCTTTCCCTGGAGATTGTTCTTCTCCACGTAGTCGGCAAGTGCCAGCGGCACCACCTTGGGATACCCGACCGGCGTGAATCCCGACCACCCGAGGTCCATGCCACTCCGGAAAAAAGGGATAGTGTCCTCGGCGTTCATGATCCTTTCGTGCAAACTGGTCTTTCTGATCCTCTTAAGCAACTCTGACATGAATAACCTCCGTCTAGTAAATTCCAGCGACGAGATACTCGCAGAACAATATTTTTATTACGTTGACGTAAGACGCATCGCCCTATCAACCCGCATGGGAATCGAGCGTATTATCTCAACAATTAGAAGGATTAAACTTATTAAAACACCGCCTCACTCCCATTGACTACTAATTAACATTACGTTGACGTGCGTGTCAAGCGTTTTTAAAACATTTTTTTACATTTAGAAAAATAAGACAAAGCGGCGACGCTACAGCGCCACCCTTGAGGGTAAGCAAAGCAAAATCGTTGACAAAGCTACGCGTCTACCTTAAACTTGATTCAATATTTTACGTAAAGGACAAATCATGAACGAGCTGAGGGAAGGCGAAGAGATTGAACCGATTGGCGAACTGGCAAAATCGCTGGGGCTGACCACCAGAACCTTACGCTATTGGGAAGAAGTGGGAATTATTGAATCGGTGCAGCGTGCCGACGGGGCCACGCGGGGGTATACCCCCTATTACGTCCGGCGAATCAAATTTGTCATGAAGCTGAAGGAATTGGGTTTGACCATCAAGGAACTGCAGGATCTTTATATCGCCTACGGCGAGGCAAAACAGACCGAAAGAATGATACCGCGACTTGTTGCGATACTTGATGACCACATAAACATGGTCGATGAGAAGATGGCGAAACTGGCCTCATTACGCAAGGAAATCGTCCATTATAGACATCGGATGATCACGAAATTCAATCTGAGCAACGGGCAACCTCAATAATACCTTGTCGTTTTAGAACGCCTGGTCAGGCACATGGAGTTGGCGCTAATCGGCTGTAGATTCCAAACAACTCCGAATTCGACTCCTGTATCCCGGGAATTACCTCGGTGATTTTAATTACTGACCTTCGGGGTAAATACGTCCGAAGGTTTACAAGTATACCCCGAAGGTTCACAACAAAAAAGGGATTCGGTAAATTACCGAATCCCTGAGCTTTTTGGTTGCGGGGAGAGGATTTGAACCTCTGACCTTCGGGTTATGAGCCCGACGAGCTACCAGACTGCTCCACCCCGCGTCATTTGAAGTCCCATTTATAACACGGGCACCAATGCCTGTCAACAAGAAATTGACCGCTCAGTTATTTTCCCGGTACCAGCGGACAAACGCCCGGATACCGTCCTCTATCGTGGTTCCCGGCCGATAGCCGAGGACGGCGGCCGACTTGGCGATATCGGCAAAGGTCCGCTCCACATCGCCGGCCTGCAGCGGCAGCCGTTCGATCACAGCCTTTTCCCCGGTTTCCGCCTCGACAATCTCCACCAGGCGGGAGAGCTCCACCGGCCGGGATTCGCCCAGGTTAAAGATATCGTAGCGCGCCCCTTCGCCGCAGACCCATGCCAGCGCCCGCTCCACCCCGGCGACGATATCGCCGACATAGGTGTAGTCACGGCTGGTACTGCCGTCGCCGTAGAGCGGAATCGGCTTGCCCGCCAGGATCAGCCGGGTGAACTTGGAAATCGCCAGATCCGGGCGCTGGCGCGGGCCGTAAACGGTAAAAAAGCGGAGGCAGGCGATATTCATGCCGTGCAGGTGATGGTAGGTGTGGCAGATCAACTCTCCCGCCTTCTTGGTGGCCGCATAAGGGGAGATCGGATGGTCGACCGGGTCAGATTCGGCGAACGGGACCTTAGGATTGTTGCCGTACACCGAGGAACTGGACGCGAACACGAAAGGGCCGATCCCGGCAGTACGCGCCGCTTCCAGGAGGTGCATGGTCCCCCGGACGTTCACCTCCTCGTAGAGAAGGGGGTTTTCTATGGAGGGGCGAACGCCTGCCGCCGCGGCGAGATGGATGACCGCCTCCGGCGCCTCCTGGGCGAACTGGGCGGCGACGAACGCACCGTCCCGGATGTCCCCCTCGCAGAGGATGAAGTCACGTCCGGCGGTTGCGGCGGCGCGCGCCACTACCTCGATGTTGCGCCGCTTCAGGGCGGGATCGTAAAAATCGTTGAAATTGTCGATGACGATCAGGTCATGACCGGCGGCAATGAGCCGCTCGCAGAGGTGCGAGCCAATGAAGCCGGCGCCGCCGGTTACCAGAATACGCATGCTTTAAACCCCTGTTCAGCGCTTACCATTCACCATTCACCATTCACCATTCACCATTCACCATTCACCATTCACCATTCACCATTCACCATTCACCATTCACCGTTACTCGGGAATAACCATCGCCCCTTTGCCCGCCTTGCCCGCCAGGTCGCCGGCCGACTGCTGGGAGAGGTGCTTGCCGACCCTGATCCGGAACCAGGTTCCCTTCTCCTTGAGGTTCGATTCGACAATATAGGCGGGGAGCCCTTTTCCCGTCAGCCGTGCCTTCAGCGCCTCAGCCTCCTTCCGCTCCTGGGTCGAAGCGACCTGGACGCAGAACTTCCCGGGGGCGCCGGGCGGCTTCGTCGCCGTGACGGTATCGCCGGCCGGCGTTTTTTTTGCCTGGTCCGCCGGTACCGAGCCCTGCTCTTTCCGCTCCTCAGGCTTTACGGCATCCGGTTGAGCCGGAGGTTGCGCTGCCGGCTTCTGCTGCGGCGGCGCGGATGACAGTACGGGGGCAAGCTTTGCGGGCTGGGCACTATCGCCCTTCTTCGGATTGAGGCCGCTGCCGATGATCGCCTTCCCACCCTTCGGCAGGGTCTCGTAAAAGGTGAGCGGCGGTTCCGCCCCTTTGGCGGCTGATGCCTCCGGGTTCGGGTAGACGGCCTGTGGGGCAAGAGTTCCGGGAGCACCTTTCGCTCCAACGCCCGGCGCAGGCTGGCCCTGTGCAGACTTCCGCGCCGGTCTGAATACAAACCACCCGGTCAGGACTCCAAGTGCAAAGGACATGGAAATGGCGCTGATCAGAATGACGGCGAATATCCCAACCGGCTGTTTCCGTGGACGATTTTTTGTGGCCGGCCTGCGGCCGCTGTAATCCAGCACCATCGTCCTTAATCCTCTATCAGCAACTGCATTGCTTGAAATCCTACATCTTTTCCGGGGCCGACACGCCGAGGATGGCCAGGGCGTTTTTCAGGGTGACTGCCACGCATTTCAGGAGGAACAGCCGCGCCTCGGTCAGTTCCCGGTCCTCGGTGATCACCCGGTTCTTGTTATAGAAGCTGTGGAACTGGCCGGCCAGCCCCTGGAGATAGTTGGTCAGCCGATGCGGCTCGAAACTCGCGGCGCCCCCCTCCACCACCTCCGGGAAGACGGCGAGCTCCTTGATGATCGTCATCTCCTCGGGGGTCTCAAGCCGGCCAAGCACGACCGTCTTCGGCTCGGGAGGGAAAAACCCGCGCTCCGCAGCATTTTCGAAGATGCTGCAGATCCGCGCATGGGCGTACTGGACGTAGTAGACCGGGTTGTCGAGGGATTGCTGTTTGGCCAGGTCGATGTCGAAGACCAGCTGGGAGTCCGGCTTGCGCATGACGAAGAAGAAGCGGGTAGCGTCACGCCCCACCTCGTCGATCAGGTCCCGCAGGGTGACGTAGCTGCCGGCGCGCTTGGAGATCTTCATCTCCTCGCCCCCCCGCATGACCGTCACCATCTGGTGGAGCACGTACTCCGGCCATCCCTGGGGAATTCCGATGTCAAGCGCCTGCAGGCCGGCCCGGACCCGGGTGACGGTGCTGTGGTGATCGGCCCCCTGCTCGTTGACGACCCGTACGAAGCCGCGCTCCCATTTGTTCAGGTGATAGGCCACGTCGGGGACGAAGTAGGTATAACTGCCGTCCGACTTGCGCATCACCCGGTCCTTGTCGTCGCCGAACACGGTAGTTTTCAGCCAGAGTGCGCCATCCTGCTCGTAGGTGTAGCCGTTGTCGATAAGGCGCCGGACTACGTCTTCGACAGAGCCGTCGGCATAGAGGCTCGATTCGAGATGGTAGACATCGAAGTGGACATCGAAGGCCAGGAGGTCCTGGTCCTGTTCGCGGCGGAGATAGGCAACCGCAAAGCGGCGGATCGCTTCCAGGTCCTTCGGGTCGCCGGCGGCGGTCACGTGCTGGTCGCCGCTCTCGATGGTTTCGCCCGCCAGGTAGGCACGGGCCACATCGCTGATGTACTCCCCCTGGTAGCCGTCGGCGGGCCAGCGGGAATCGTCCGGCTCGATCCCCAGGCAGCGCGCCTGGACCGAGAGGGCCAGGTTGCCGATCTGGGCACCGGCATCGTTGTAATAAAACTCGCGGGTGACATCCCAGCCGGTTGCGGCGAGGAGCCGGGAAATGGTATCGCCGAGCGCCGCGCCCCGGCCGTGGCCGACATGGAGCGGCCCGGTCGGGTTGGCGCTGACGAACTCGACCTGCGCTTTTTTCCCCTCGCCGATGCGGCTCTTGCCGTAATCGTCTCCGGCCGCGGTGATGGCGAGGATGGTGGTACGCCACGCCTCGTCCTTGAGGGTGAAATTGATAAAGCCGGGACCAGCCACCTCAATCCGGGCGATCAGTTCCGACCACTTCTCCAGCAGTTTTACCAGGGTCTCCGCAATGACGCGGGGCGGCTTTTTCTCGGCCTTGGCGAGGAGCATGGCCACGTTGCTGGCAAAGTCGCCATGCTCCGCATGGGCCGGCTTCTCTATGATCAGTTGCGGAAGCTGTCCGGAACTCAAGGTCCCGTCGGCAACACAGTCCGCCAGCACTTCGTTGATAATTTGCCGCAGCACAGCTTTCATCGCTTCTCCCGCTCCCCCGCAGCCGATTTATCATCCGCATCGAGCTTGATGGAAACATCCCGCGTGAAGTCGGGACAATGCGCCCCGCCGTCGGGAACGCTGAACTTCTTGGCGCAGGTTTCGCGCCACGCGCAGATCACGCAGAATTGCTTGCTCATGTAAACTCCGTTCAAAAAAAGGCCGAAAGGCATTGGCACACGGAAAATACGGAAAAATCGGATAAATTCGGATCAAGCAAAACCAAAAATTTTATATTGTGTTAAGCCGTTAAATCCGCTTTTTCAGATTTGATCCGTGTCCCATTCAGGTTTAGATTCTCTCCGTGTCTCACTTCTTTTCCCCCTGGGGTTGGGTCGGCTGCTGGTTTCCCGCTGCTGGCGCCTGGCCGGCGGGGAACTTGTAGATGACCTCGTTCGGCCGCACCAGCCCGAAATCCCGCCGGGCGATGCTTTCCAGGTAGCGCCGATCGCTCTTCAGAGCTTCGATCTCCCGCTTCATCCGTTCGTTTCCGGACTTGAGCTCTTCGGCCTTTTTCTGCAATTCAACACGGTCCTTGCTGAGATGATAAATCCGGAGCAGACCCCGCTCGCCGAAAACGGTGAAGAACAGGATAAACAGTATGAACCCGGCGGGAATGAGGTACATTCTCTTCCGCATGAATCCCCTTGCAGCGGCTACCCTCGTGCCAGTCGCGCGGCAAAATAATCGATGGTCCTTTTCAGACCGGTTTCCACGTCCACCTGCGGCTCCCAGCCGAGCCGCTCCCGCGCCAGCGAGATATCGGGCTGCCGCTGTTTCGGGTCGTCCGCGGGGAGGGGCCGGAATACGATCTGCGAGCGGGAACCGGTCAGCGCGATGATCCGCCGGGCAAATTCCAGAATGGTCGTTTCCGCGGGGTTCCCCAGGTTCACCGGTCCGGTGAATCCGTCCGTCCCCATCATCCGCACCATCCCCTCCACCAGCTCGTCCACATACCAGAAAGAGCGGGTCTGTCCGCCGTCGCCGTAAACCGTGATATCCTCGCCCTTGAGCGCCTGAACGATGAAATTGGAAACCACCCGGCCGTCATTGACGGCCATCCGCGGGCCATAGGTGTTGAAGATGCGGATGATCCGCACATCGACT
>WNGR01009392.1_pt1 | contig 10260 bp, 12 predicted proteins | sample 5407581 | NCBI WGS metagenome assembly WNGR01 (sample SAMN13153383, study PRJNA577476) | soil metagenome | isolation source: 80 cm soil or saprolite under Garry oak tree replicate 2 | place: USA:California | collected 2016-06-15
CCAGAGCCATCCTTGCAATCCCAACGGCCGACGCCATAGTCGCCGGATGAAAAGAAGACGCCGACGCTATGTGCTCCGAGGTGCGCGAATAGGTTGCACGCGTTCCTCGTATAGTCCACTGGGAAGGTCTTCTCGTTGCCACCGTACGACGTGCTGATCGTCTGCGAGATGCTAGTCTGGGTGAGCATGTAGTTATACCAGTGGAAATACAGGTCTTCCATGTACTTCGGCCTGTCTCCGCTCTGGTGCTGTAGACGATGTGTGGGGTTGGGTACGCCATGCCCTGTGTGTACTGAATGTCGAAGTTGGCCTCCCTGCCAGGGTTGTTCGGGTTGTACACCGCCACCGTTGAAGCTTGAAGCTCGCATCAGCCCCGTTGGTACTGTATCTTCTTCTCATGAAAGGCCTCGGTCTGAGGAGCTCAGGTACTGCCTAAGGTAGCCCGTAACCTCGAGCACGTTCTGGTTCGTGACACGTAGCCCTTCGCTTGGTACAGTCAGTGCAGGAACGATGGCATGACGTGAAAATCGCGGCGCAACAACACCTTCACGGGTTCTCCCGACGCAGTCTTCCCCTGCGCCGCTGCAGCACTGCATCCGCGATGTCTGCTGCGGAGTGTGCGGCGAACCGAAGTATGTCGTCGGCGCGAATGTTTGCACGTATGCGTGCAGCACCACGGAGAGTGCGTAGCTGACAGTGCGGAGAAAGGTGTCGTTCGTCTCCGAGTGCCAGTTGGTACGACACACTGAGGAGTCCGTTTAGCTCGGGAAACGGGAACGCCGGCGAGTGTCAGCCAGTTGTCGCCGGGTGTCGTCTAGATGGAGGAGGATGGCACGCCGTGGTGACTAAGCGATGAGTGGACAAGTTCAGCGACCTGTTCCTTGGATAGGGGTGCACCATATCTGCAACGGAACAGCGAGACACACGGGTGCGTGCATGCTCGAAGGGGTAGTGGAGAGGACGTGCCTTGGATCGCTTGCCTCACAGAGAGCGTCAATCAGTGCGTTCTCGCGGTGGGGTTTGAGTGCAATGTGGAGATCGATCATGGTGCAAGCGGGCGGCCCAGGCTCTCCCAATCTGCCGGGATGACGTTCCACCTGTGCTTCACGGCCACGTCGTCCCAACGTGGTACGAGGGGCATCGCAAGGCGGCGGAGGAGCACGGTGGCGAGCACGGAGGGCACGGAGAGCGGTGGTTGCGTACGATTACGGGAAGCCAGCGCCGAGAAGGTAGGGTAGAGGTCCAAAGAGCCCGTGTCACAGCACCAAGATGGAGCTCTGAGTCGACACCTGCTTTGCTACCGACAAACCCAGATATCTTCGACCATCGGATTACATTGCGTCACCACGCAACTCCACGACGAACCGTGCGTGCTTGTCCCTCGGGGCTCTTTCGCACCTCAATCAAGGGCCTTGACCTCATGTGACGGCACCTCTCTCTGTACAATACCGTTTGCCTCCGTTTTCCGACATATGAAGCTTAGCCGTCCTGCCCTAGACTGGGTTCCACCGTTCAGTACACTACCTACCCTCAAAAACACCTTAAGTCCCGTAGTTTACGGGGACTGCGTCATTGTCATGGATGCAGATTCAGAAAAGAGTAACAGGAAGTCGTCAAAGGGGTGGTTTTGTTATTCCCATGGACAGCTTGTAATATACGATTGATGAGTCTTCTGCATTGATGGCTAAAAACAACTCTCCGGGATGTTCGAATTCACTGAACGCGGACTTGAGCCTAGAAGCCCAAGGTAGATATTTTTGGTTTTATTTTCGTTTCCTTTTTAGGAAGCACCAAAAAGTCGTCAACGTACCAAGTCATAGAGAGTGATTCGGCTAACGAACAGGGAACGATGTATGAGAGTGTGTTCTTCTGGAAAAAAACACAAACCCATCATTCCCGTAAACGGGTAAACATGGATCAGACCAGACTCCTTCCCAATTCGATGCTCCGCGTAAGAGGCTCTCAATCACGTGTTCTTTCCCACACACACCTTCCTTTTATATCCCAACTTCAGCGCCTCGTTACGCTGCGTAGCGTAACGAGACGCAAAGTTAGGATATATAAGGAAGGTGGGTGTGGGAAGAAACACGTGCACAGTGAGTAATAGTCTCTTACGCGGAGCATCGAATCGGGAAGGAGTCTGGGATCAGACAACTTCTGACTCACGTTCTCCGGTCGACGACCCTGAAATCCGCACTTCTCGCACGTAGGAAGGTCCACGGGCTCCAATTCGCTCCACTGCTGTACTGTTTGTAGATAGAAGTTCATATTGCATAGTCTCACGGCGAACCCGTTCTGAGGGGGTTGATTTACACCCCACCTAATAAAAGGTCGTTGTATGTCTGGAAAATTGCACTCGCGGCGCGCGGGTATCGCTGGACAGCTCCTTTGAGAGGGGGGTACTTGGAGTACTTGTCAATGAAAGAATGCTAGGTTTTATATACTGAAGCTCACGGTAGGATGAGACTCCATTAAAGTATTCTCTCCGAGTCGCCTCCAAACTCACGCGATGTGTTGATGTTCAGCGTTTGAATGTGGGCGCTAAAGTGGCCGCGTAATAACGATCCTGATCCGGGACCTGCCCGGTGAAAAGTCCACTTTATTCTCATCATTTCAAGTCGTCCTTTTCCGCAACAAAAACGTAGGAAAATAGACCTCGGTGGTGCAACCTCAGTAGCCTCACAGACAGACATACTACACAGGGCCAAGGCTAGAAGAACTGAACGCGAAGAAATCCGCCGCCGTCATGAGAGCGCTCTTATATCCGGTCTCGCTGGCGCAGCTTTCAGCAGCATCGCGCGGTTAGGCAACATTTCTCTCAGATATTTCAAGAGGTCGTGCTCGGACTGAATGGGTTGCGGGCCTTTGTTCTCATCGGGAATGACGACTTGCCTCTCGCTCAGTGGTCCGAGGCAATGATCTGTGCGGGAAATGATAAGCCGTCGATCTCGATCAACTATTCTCCGTGACCCTCTATCTAAACGAGTTGGTGATAGCCTTTTATCTCACTACTTTATCCCCAATCCAAGGACTTCTCCGCCGTGTTTCGTCGCAGTAGTTGTTTCCCACAGGGCTAACGTTTCTCCTCCCAACTTCAGCCCGGTTCTTACAGTATCTCAGTGGCCCAGATTCAAACCATTGGATAGTTCTGGTTCGGCAGCTCTCTATTCTTCTCCGGACTGTAGCAAACTCCCCATGGTACATCCCTCGCCGCTTGGTCTCGTGCGCCCCCTTCCTATCCCAATCACCCAGTGCCACTCCGCCTCATCTGACCACTTACCGGTTTTTGATGCGATGCCCTCCTTTCTCCCACGTAGAGTGCATGCTCGCTAGGAGAACGACCGGAAGACCTGCGCACCAACAGTACTGTACTTACGTCATGCGGCGTGGATTGTACCCCCTCCTAGCAAAGCTCTGAGAGACATTGTGCGTTTCGATCACCCCACGCGTATACTCTCTGGCGTGTTTATGGTTTACCATCCATCCCGTTCATCTCCTTACCTATCCACTACGGACCTTTGCTCCCTCGCACCCCAACTCATTCCTAGATGCATACACTCTGCTCACCATGAGGGACGACGAGTTTTTTCTCCGGTCTTAGCGCACCGACCCGCGCCAATGCTCCGCGCAACCCGCTCACTCTGGACGAAATCACACCTCTATCTCGGAAATTGTTGAACATTGCCTTCACGCTCTTTTGGAGAGAAGATCGTATAGGTGCCCAAGATGGCTATGTTCCCGGCCTCAGCATCAAACCGGATGGTGCGGCGAAAACTAACGCGTTTCTTGCAAGTGGTGCACACGTGGGAGTACGCACCGCAGCTCTCTAGCATGTACACGCTTATTCACGGCCTTTCAGCTCGAGGAGGCTATTCACACTATCCAGCCATTGGCTGGTGAATGAACGCATCGACATTGACTCTTTCGTCGAAGTCACCGTGTGAGTCGTCTCTGCTGCTGGTGTCCGACGTTTCTCTGATTGGTGCCACAGAGACGAGGAGCAGCAATTTGTTCCGCCGGTACCTTCGCGGCCCATCTCGAAGCGACCCATCGCGTTCTTGTCGCCGCGGCTCGGCGTGCTCAAGAACATCCCATTCGCGATACATTTCGAAGCTCGCGTCAACATTTTCCGATCAACGATAAGCACAATATCGGGACAGACATACGCTCATTTGACGATTTCATTCACGTACACGCGCCACCATGCGCCATGGTCACGTCGCGGAAGATAAACTCGGGGAGGCGAACCCGAAACACCCCATCCAGATTACGTTTATCGTCCAATTCGGTGATGAGTGAGCGCGGTCCTTTTTCTGCGGACTTTTGCTAATCAGTGGACAGGCTGGGTACTGATGTTGGCGGCGTCTTCAAGGAGTTCAAAGAGTTCTTAACTGACCTGTCGAAAGAGGTGTTCGATGGCGATCGAGAACTTTGGCTCGCCAACGAGAAAGATGAGCTATATCCTAATCATGGCTCCTATGCGACAGAACGTAGGCAACAACCCGGTCGCGCTTCGATTATTCTCTCGTGTTCATTTTCTGCAAACCCCATAGCCTCAATTGGTACCGGTTCATCGGAAGAATATTGGGCAACGCGCTGTATGAGAATCTTGGTGGACGTTGCGTTCGCATGCTCCTTCCTCGCTGAGGTTTGCTTGTCTCGCTCGGTTGCATCGTCATGCCTACGCTTATATCTCTTCTGTAGTGGCTAGGAAAGCAGAGTTTTCTGGATAACATCGCTTCTCTCGATCCGGACTTGTACCGCGTGATATTCCTCAAACACTACTCAGGAAACCCAGAAGACCTTTCGCTCAATTTTACCGTGGCTAACAGTGTGAGATCTTGTACTGAATCGGCGATTTCGGCGCTCAATATATGCTCAGAATTTGGCGTCGCGCGGACGGTTGACCTCAAACCAAACGGAAGTAACACCCCTGCCACGCGAGATAACAAGCTCGAGTACATAGGCCTCGCGCGCGATGTTGTAATTTACCGACGGGTCCGGCGGGGAAACCCATTTTCGAACGTCCTTTTCTATCTGGATCCCTGCAGCAAAGTTTCAGTCTCCACAACGGAAGAAAGGAGGTAGCAGATCACGAACACTTTATTTCGCCCACGTCATCCTTTATTTCGTCCAAGTCATCTTTTTGATCGTCGAAGTTGTACCAAGGCTTCCCGCTGAGGGGGAGTATAAAAGTCAAGCACGCGAACCACAGTTTGCGCTGAGGGGGAGTGTTGGTGAGCCTGAGGATGACGAGGACTGTTTGTGCTTTGGAACTCATAAATACAAGATGTATATGTATCCGAGTAGTGTAGACTGAGAATGTTATTACATTCTATCCCCCAACGTTACACTGGGCTAAGGGAGTTCCGAAAAATGACACACTGGCAGAACAAACCCAAGGTTATCGACAGTTCAGCCCCATTGTTTTCTATGTACAACGAAAGGGCAAATGAACACGACAAGAAGATGATTGAGAGCTGGAAAGGTGATGCAAAAGGTATCCTCGTTTTTGTGCGTAAACAACTTGAACAATCTTTCCATGACCAGATATTAACCCTTGTTTAAACATTGTAGACTGGTCTCTTCTCAGGAGTTATTGCACAACTCCTTGGAGGTCTACGTCAGAACCTCCGGCAGAACCCTCAAAATGCGTCAACTTTCTATCTCGTTTATGGGCCACACATTTGTCAACTCTCCCCCGGTTCGAATGCATCACCCATTCCCCTCTCTGATGCCCCTGCTACCTTTGCACCATCTATGAACACGAACACCAAATGGGTCTACACGCTCTGGTCCTGCAGCCTTATGATCAACTTGAACTGTGCGGTGTTAGCGATGCTGTTGCTAGGGTGGTTGCGTGGGTATGAGCAGACTACTCAGGGAGGGGATGACCCACAGAAACGTGCCCTCACCCGGGAGCTCATGCGACGTGGACTACGGAAACGATTATCTCTCCGCTGGATGGTCGAACTCCTGTCTATCCTCCTCCACTTCTCTGTTTATCTGTTCCTTGTGGGGTTCATCATTGATTTAATCCCTTTGAACCACTTTGTGGCAACGATGACAGGCGCATGTGCTGGATCTGGCTTCCTCCTCTATCTCTACCTCAGCCTTGCAGCAATATTTTCCCATAACAGTCCATACTATACTCCACTCACTACGCTCATCTGGGTAATCCTCAGGGGAGTCATATCCCTGTTCCTTTGTCTCCATCACTTTGTTGCCTTGCAATACTTCAAGTCGGATCTTGAAGATGCCCCACGCATTCGGAAATTATTTTGGAGTTACTATTGGCGGATGAATGACACTACAAGGGTAGAGAAGATGGCTGATGAAGATTCCCCCAACCTTACTGCTTCCACCTTTCTGTGGACCTTTAATTCCATAGACAACGATCATGACATGGATCGTTTCCTTTCTGGCATCCCTGGGTTCTACGCCTCAGCTAGGGTGCATTTAGGTGGAGATACACTTGACAGGTTCAATTCCGATACACTTCCTAGATCAATAATATCATTCATGGATCACATTCTGTCGCCTAATCTGCTCCCCAACTCCAAAAAGCGGAACCACATTGAGATTTGTTCAAGGGCGATGAATGCGGATCCCTTACTTCTTCAATCTACTTTCCAGTGGACTCTCCAAACCCTGAGTTCCAACATCTTCACATGTGCTGACTTTGTCCACCTCGCCCTAGAACAATTGCGCAAGAATGATTCAGATCGTTGGATAAAGGACTATGCGCAATGCATAGTGGCCATTGCTATTAATCGCACACAGCTTGAAGACAGTGCTTGGATCCGCATCACTCAAGACTATCTGAAACCCCAGCATGTCCAATATCTGCGGGAAGGTCATAACCTACAACTCTGTAACCTCATGTATCTTGCCGAACATCTTGCCGAGCATTTGAAAGTCTCCCAACTGGAGAACAGTGACCAGTTCGAGTGCGGAGGAATTTGGTACAAGGCTTTGTTCGAGGCCCGAAAGCTCGATGTCAGGGATACTGCTCCTGAACTACGGGAAGAATTTTGTGCTTTGTGGAATGAGCTCATCAATGTGGCCAAGGATGGGCAATTGCCTCAGACGACACGAGTGAACGCTTGGCTTGTCATCTCTATCCTTAGCACTGTCCACGATCGCTTACCTGTGGAGATTCTTGGAACTTCACCGTCCTTCTAATGATCATTTTCTTTCATATGGGAAAAATGTACCACATGTGCTCTGAGGTGAACCACCAGTGTACGGACATTGAGAGTCCTGTGCGTTCGAAGGTGGATAGTGATATCACCACCAGAGGGAAGGGAAAGGAAAGAATGAGGAAGCAGCCAGATGGCCATGGAGACGAGTGCGAGACCGAAACGGGGGGATGATTTGCGTGCTTGAGTGCCCTCGATTGGGCCTGACTTCCAGGGAAATCACACAGATTTGGAGGGAAACAATGCAACCGAACGCTGCTGTATTAGCGGGGAAAGCAGTGGTTTATATACAGGGGAAGCCTGTACCTACGAACGAGCCAGTAATATAGAGGGGGTAAGTAAGAGTAAGGTAAGAGGTGACATAGGGGAATGAGACAGGGAAACGCGGGGACAAGGAGATGAAACGCGGAACGAGGCGGTGAGTTACGAGCGACGGAGACAGGCGGCGAGGGACACGGTGACAAGAAAGGTATGGGAGACCGAAGCCGAGATGGCACGCGCACTAATTAACAAGAGGTGAGAAGTTACACAAAAGAAAATAATCGCGCCCTTGCCTGAGATAAAGCACGACATTTCCGAAGCGATCGACGGGTGGAGCATCTTGACAGTTCAGATGGGTTGGTGAACAAAGGGGTGATGGGCGACGAGCACGGAGTGGGGATGGACAAAGGGCGACACGAGGCCCGAGGACGCGCGGCCTATGAGCAAGTGCCTTACGAGCCGGTTGCAAGGCGATCGGCGTCGGCGTCCAGTGCGATGCGATGCGACGAGGGAGGGTCAGCGAGCGAATAACGAACAATGGGAGAGAGAGTGTGTGTGTGTGTGTGAGATGGGGATGGACCGTGAGAACGCCAATGAAGGCGATCCGATACTGTATCCTCATTTTCGCGAAACCTTCCCCCCTGTGCTCATCTGCGCGCTCTTGGTCTAGCATATAATCACCCTCGTGCGTCCATCAATTCTTCCTTTTCATTCGGCCAGCAATCCTTGGTCAACTCTTTCGTTGGCCCAAACCCTTCCCTCGCTCTTGACACAAATCGTTCTGTTCTACCCTCTTCGCCTCTTCGGTCCTCACCTCGCGCTCACCGTCGCACCAAAGGAAGAACCGGCAGGCATCCCCTCGCCAATGACAATACGGACGTATTTCAAGATTCTGGCGACGAAGACGATGAAGACTTTGAGTGGAATGGTTGATCCGAGTCGCATGCGCCTCTGGCGCCACGACGCACTCATGCAGCCGGCACCTCTACGACATCGCCACGTTCTGGGGCGACAAGGTTCTCTCCTGGACCAGTTGCGTGCCTCCTTTCTTGTATCCGGCTTTCTTCCCTCTAACGGATCCGAACGACGCTTTCTGGCTCGCTCAGTCCTACTTTATGACCCATCGCTACTCCCGCGCGGAGCGCCTTCTCACCCCCGCCTTCTCTCGTCCCATTCGACCTCAAGGGTAAGGCTCGTGAGCCTGACTTGCCCCCTCGACTGTCGGCCCTATTGCCATGATAGACGTCGCAAATGAACAGCAGGAAGGCGTGTCGCGTCTCGTGGACATGAGCGTCGTTTGACGCTACCTTACCGCGCGGTGTCTCGTTAGGCAGGGAAAGTGGGCCGAGGCTACAGAAATCCTAAGCGAAGTTAATCCATTCCGCAATTCGGGCGCGTCGCCCGTTTCAGCCTCGCGCTGCTCTTGTGTACCGACAAACTGCCAGGTCGCAGCGGACCCGCGGTGCTCAATACTGACGGAGGCATCAAGGTGAGCGTCACTTGGCGGTCGCTGGCGGAGCTGACGCGGAGGCCAGGTCGAAGCATCGATGTGCAATCTTCGCGGTCTCTTGATGCTAAAGCTCAACCGCGGGAATCAGGCCAATGCCTGTTTCATGGAGGCCCTGGACGTCAAGTGTTACGACGCGTTTGAACAGCTTGTCGGCGGTGAGATGACGCCCGAAGAGGGTGTGCTACCTCCGTTCTCCTTCCACCAAGAGCGCCTAGACAAGCCGTCGTCGCGTGAGCGCGTGTTCATTGGGGTGCTTGTATTTTCGGAGGCGCGACGTGTAAATGAGGCTCACAAACTCACCATCTTCGGGGGTCTGTTTTTATATCCAAGCGATTGCACAAATTCTCACTTTCCCTCACTGTCTCGGCCCCTCGGACCCCCCTCGGACCCCCCTCTCTCTCGCCCGCCTCTCAGCCCCTCGGACCCACCTCTTGGCCCCTCCCGCTGTTCCACCACCGCCTGCGCCCTCTCGGCGCGCCTCCCACCCTTCCTCTCCCTCTCCCTCGCCGTCTGGGCTGCTCAGACCTCTCCCTTGCCCACGCCGTCTGGGCCCTTCGGACATCTTCTTTGCCCCGCGCGCCATCCCACCGTCACCTGCGCCATCTTGGCGCCCCTGCCACCTCTTCTCCCCTCCCTCACGATCTCGCCGCCTCGGACACGCCTTCTCCGCCTCTCCCTCTTCCGCGTAGTCTGGGCCTCTCGGACTCCCCTCGGACTCCCTTCTCCCTTGCGCGCGTGCTCTCACCCCCTCAGACCCCGTCTTAGCACCACGCGCCATCCCTACCGCCACCTGCGCTCTCGACGCCCCCAACACCCTGTCCCTTGCCGGAGCGCCTCCTCGGACCCCCCTCCCCCAACTTCCGGCTGCCGAACCCTGCACGAGCGGCGAACGACATTTGGCTTGGTAAGCCCTTCTAAAGCCGTGCTTACGCACTTAGATCTTACTCGGTCTTGTTTTCTTTTTTGTTGTTTTAGTCTCTGACCCTCATCCACCCGCGCGAGCCAACGACCACTCAATGACCTCTAAGCAAGGATTGCTGCACTCGATGCAGTCGCACCTGAGCTTGCACTCGGCGTTGAGTGCAGCGGGCTCGGAATGCCTGTCTTGGATTTGTCCTCCGAGCAACACGCGCACATTCAAGGTCGGCAATCTCAAGTCGCTCGTGCACTCTCAGGCTTGTCACTACCAGAACTGGCCAGTTTCCATCACCCCACCTATGGCCTGAGCGCTGAGCTCAGGCTGCAGGTTGTCAACCTTATCCTGGATGCTGCGGTACACGATCCGCG
>WNGR01009394.1_pt1 | contig 10259 bp, 9 predicted proteins | sample 5407581 | NCBI WGS metagenome assembly WNGR01 (sample SAMN13153383, study PRJNA577476) | soil metagenome | isolation source: 80 cm soil or saprolite under Garry oak tree replicate 2 | place: USA:California | collected 2016-06-15
TGACCTTCTGCTAGCTGGCTCTGGCGGCTCCTTGGCAGGAACCGCAGCACAAGCGTGCGCCGCCAACCCCGACGCCGGTGTTGCACTCGCCTTGACGCCCACCTTGCGGCCCAGGTCACAGACCCAAAGCCGGTGCGGCTCAGGCGCGGCCATCCAGGCGCAACACGCGACACGGCATCGTTCAGCAGGAGCTGACTGTGGAGCAGGAACGCTTCAAGCGCGAAAATCCAGGAATGAAACGAGCTCGAGGGCTACCCGGAGGGCTCGGACGGGGCGAACATGTGGCTCCCGAAGTAGTCGCAGACCGAGTCCATGATCGCCCGCGAGCGGCTCATCAGGACGTACCGCTTCCGGGGTCCGACCTTCCCCGTGGCCGCGACCGGCACCCTGAAGTCGACGAGGACCTGGTTCTGTCGTGCGATCACCCGCAGCGAGTTGGGTGAGTAGTAGCTGGTGTGGCCGCGCGCCAAAATGTAGCGCTAGCGCTCGAGCCTGCCGCCGTCGTAGATGTTGGTCGAGCAGACGAGCAAGCCGTCATCGGCCAGGTAGCTCAGCAGCCTGGGAAATTCTTCGGTCGGGTACACGAAGTGCTCAATGACCTCGCTGGCGACCACGACGTCAAACCGCTCGGTCGCGGCTTGGTGATGTCAACGAACTCCGCATCGTCCCGGAACTTCATTATGTCACCAATGGCGACGCGCGACACCTTGGGGAGCTTCTACACGTGGATGTTGTCCGCGCTGCGGCCCACGCCGTACATCAAGACATCGAGCCCCGAGCGGCGCAGGATGTCGGCGGCCATCGCCGTCATGCCGAACTCCCGGCCGTGCATCTCCGCGGTACCAACCCGCTTGGCAAGCTTGAACTGCGTCTCAGAAGTGATCTTGCTGTAGTCAAACAGGTTCTCGGGCATGGCGACGTGCCCGCACTCACGGCACACCATGACCCTGATCTGCTTGGAGCCAAGGGCGGCGGAGACGACACGGTCGTCCACATTCGCGCACCCGCAGACCCGGCAGCTGCCCGGGGCTGGGCGGGCCAGCGGCATGGATGGCCCCTGTGAGCGCTTGATGCGACGCTGGATCTCAGCGACGTAACGGGAACGGGTTGACGGTCGCGCCAAACCGGCCGCGATTTTGCCCACGCGGGCCAGCGGCGGACGCTGTGTTTGGATCTGCACATGCTAAACGTGCCACTACGCCCACGAAGTTTCATCCGCTACGGCCAATTCCCGCTAAAAGCCCCCAGCACATCAGCACTCGCGACCGAGGCGCGTGCGTACAGAGGTGGGGGCGGAATCGCGGCACGATGGCCGAGGCAGGCCAGCTTCCAGTCATTCCCGGGCCTGGCACGCCTGCGCCCCCAGGCCGAGCCCGGCGGTGGCGGGGCGGTGGCCGGGCGGCGCCCGGCACCGAGGATCACCACATCCGACTCGGTCTCGTCGCCGTCATCCGGGGTGACAGCCGTGCCGCCGCCGGCGGGCGGGCCACGGTGCGGACGGTGACACCGCTAGTTCCGCTTGCTGAGGACGAAGTTTCCAGTCAGATCAAGTTTCAGGATTCACGCTGCGATCAGGTGGCAGAAGCCGGCGGTGGCGGCCATCAGCGCCATCACCCGGGCATCCCCGAACCGCAGGGCCGGGGCATGCTGGCCCTCGGATGTGAGGGAGGGCCGGGTCACCTGGTTGAGGGTGGCCACATCGGGGGCGGGCTGGGCGCTGGCGGCCTCAGCGTCGCACAGACGCTGGTTGGCGTGCTCGCCAACATCGCGCAGGGCATTCCAGTTCTCATAAGTCAGCCGTCGCCCCACGCCAAAGTCCCGGGTGTCGCAGACCACCAGTTCCGTCCGCAATGCCCGGTGCTGCTTGAAGTACTGCTTGAGCCGGCTTGACCGGTAGTAGCAGACGATTTCGGGATCGACCCTGCGGGTAATGACCCTGGTGCGGAACGCGCCGGGCGTTCTCGTCGTCACCCTCCGGCCGAAGACCAGCGACACCTGATCAGGGCGCCCCAGGTCGAGGTGGTCGCGGATCAGGCCTTCGAAGAACGCTCTCCCGGCCGCGGGCCGGTCGAAGACCCGGGTGCCGGAGACCTCAAACTGGCGGAACGCCAGCTCGTAGACATACCCGGCGCGCAGGGTCCTCACGGGTGACCGGCGAGGGCAACCGGGCCTGCCACCGCCAGAAGAAGCCGGTGACCGCGCCCGGGCCGAGCCGGTCGCAGACCCGCTGCAACAAGACCGGGTCCTCGCACGAGCGGAATCCGTTGTCCAGCGCGGTGAAGCCGACCCCGGCCTTGGCCAGCTGGCGCTTGGCCCATTCATGGCCGTTGAGCCAGATCCAGACCGGGAACGGAGCATACGCGTTGGTTTTCCAGAACGCTCCGCCCCACTCGGGATCCCACAGGTAAAAATAGAAGTGGTTGATGAACCCCATCTGCCGTCCCCACTCCATGTGCGGGTGACCGGCGTTGCGCTGGCCCTTGGCCTTCCACGAGTGCCAGATCACAGCCTTCTCCTGGGCGATGCCGATCAGGGCCACCCTCCCGCCGCCCGAGGCAGCGGCGGCCTCGGTCAGCGGCCGGGCGATCTCCTCCTTGTCCTCACCCTTGGCAAAGCGCCGGACCGGGATACCGTTCGCCTCGGCGAAGCGGTTCACCTCCGCCTCATACGCCCGCCCGATCTTCCTGAACGCCGCCGACGACGGGATGAAGAATCCCCGCTGCCAGCGCAGAAACCGGCACACCCAGCCCACGCTCTGCAGCTTCGGCACGTAAGCCTGCAGGAAGATCCTGTCCACCGAGCGGCAGGTGAGCGTCACGTGATCCCGCAGTAAAGTCGCATAGCCGGCCACCACAGCCTCCAAGGTCTCGTCAACCCGGAGGCTAGGCCCAGACCAGCGAGGAGGCCACCCTCACCGGGGGCCTCCTCGCCGGCTCCCACCACAACAACCACCACCGCGGCAGCTCGCGGCGCGGCCGCGACCCTCGGCGGTATGAGGCTCACTCGCTACTTGCTAGCGCCTCGCGGGCCAGTTCGCCGACCCGGGGTCCTCGCGGTCGATCAGCGCGCGCTGGACGATGGTGACCTGCGCGCACTGGTCCCGGTGTTCACTGACGGTCGCCGCGACAAGATCAAGGGCCACTTCCTTTTCGAAGTGGCCCTTGATGATCCCTGTAACCAAGCAGCTAGCTGAGTGATTGGGGTTATGGGTGGGCAAAGAAGGTGCGGATGCTCTGAGCGACGATCTCGGGCTTGCCGTTTTGCTGCCGCTGTTGGCGGCGGCAAGGGTGTTCACCACACGTGGTCGCCCACAGAGGAATCCGCCCACGGGCTCTCGGTGTGGCGGCCAGCGGTGGGCAGCGTCCGCGCTGGCCGGCCCGGCAGAGCCCCGTCACCGGTGGCCGATGGCGGGAGATGGTCAGGGTGGCTGGAACTGGGTACGGGGTGCCGGCCTTGCGAGCGGCTGAGGGGGGAACACCCGGGCCCCGTACTCCGGGCACCGGGCAGATGTCGGCGCCGATGCCGTAGCTCCGGTCGAACTCCACTAGGATGCCGTAGCTCCAGTCGAACCCCACTTGTGAGCTGTCTTTCCCGCTAGACTCGCGCTCCTAGCGTCCCAGCACATCCGTTGTCGACCGGAAGAAAAGGCATGAACCCGCAGGAGCTGCTGCTCGCCCCGACGAGTCGCCTTGTCCACATCGGCCCGCACAAGACCGGCACGACCTCCGTCCAGACCGCTTTTCACGTCGGCCGCACGATGCTGCGCCAGCACGGGGTCCACTACGCCGGCAGCCTTGAGCAGCCCCTCCTCGCGGCGCTCGCGGTAGCCGGCGGGGGCGGGATGCGGGGCTCGCGCCCGCCGCGGCCCGAGGACTGGACGGAACTGGTGGACGAGGTGCGCGACGCCGGCGAGCAGCGCGTCGTAGTGAGCACCGAGTTCCTCTCCTACGCCGACGAGGCCGCGGCGCGGCGCGTGGTGACCGAGCTCACCGGTGGGCCGGTACACGTGGTGATCACCCTGCGCCCGATCTACAAGATCGCGCCGTCGCAGTGGCAGCAGTATGTGCAGAACGGGCTGCGGGTGCCTTACGACGAGTGGCTCGACGGAATGTTCCGCCGCCCGCCCTACGACCAGCCGACCCCGTCGTTCTGGCGCCGGCACAAGCAAGACGAGCTGGTCCGCCGCTGGGCTGGCGTCGCCGGCGCCGGAAACCTCACCGTGGTGGTGGCCGACGAGTCGGACCCCGGCATGCTGCTGCGCACGTTCGAGGCGTTCGTCGGACTGCCCGAGGGGAGCCTGGTACCCACGGAGAACGCCGCCAACCGCTCCCTCACGTTCGGGGAAATCGAGCTGGTACGGCGGCTCAACGTGGAGTTCGAAGAGCGGCGGTGGTCTGACGAGGCGCACGCCCGGTTCGTGCGCCACGGTGCCGCACGACGGATGAAGAGGGGTCGTCGCCCCGCACCCGATGAGCCCCGCCTGCCCATGCCCAAGTGGGCGCTGGAGAGGGCTGCCGAGGTGGGCGCGGAAACGGTCGAGACGATCACGTCGCTGGGGGTACGCGGCGTCGGGGACATGTCCACGCTCGCCGCGGTGCCGGACAAGGTCGCCGAGGACGACGAGCTGACCGCCATGCCGCTGCTGCCTGGCAACGCCGTGGCACTCGCCGTACTCGGCGCGATCGCGGCGAGTGGCCGGGTGGACGCGACCGAGCAGCAGTTGGCCCGCGCCATCTCCACGCTCGCTGCGGGAATCGGAGAGGATGCGGCCAAGGACGGCGACCTCCAAGGTCTGCCCCCCGTGCCCGCTGACGCGGCGGCGCTCGCAGTGCTCAGTGCGATCACAGTGGGCGCCGCGGTCAGCCTGGTCAAGCAGAAGAAGAAGTTGGTCCCGAACACGGATGTCCCGGTCGAGCAGCGGCTGGTCCGCGACGTCAGGGCGCGGGAGTTGGTGCGGGCGGTAGTGCAGCGCGGCCGCAGGCGGCTCCGCCGCCCGCTCGGCGGCCGGCAGGGGCCCTCCCGGGCGAAGCCCGGGGCCGCGCTCGGCCGGTGACCCGAGCCGTCAGGTAGCCATCGCTTGCGCGACCGCCTCGAGTTCGGTCACCATCCGGTCGAGCCCGGTCGGCAGGTTCACCATCGGCCGCCAGCCCAGAGCGTTGAGCCGCTCGCTGCTCAACCCCTGCCGCCTGGCCGGGCTGTACGACCGGGCGTCGGAGGAGTTAGTGAACACCAGCCTCAGGCCCTTCTTGGGGCGCACCTGGGTGAACAGCTCGGCCAGCCGACGGATCGACACCAGCCCCGCGGGGTCGGCGATGTTGTAGGCCATCTGGTCGCCGCGCAGCAACGCGTAGAACAGCCCGGCGATCGCGTCCGCGACGTAGGTGTACGTGCGCATCGCCGAGCCGTCGCTGTTCAGCACGATGTCTTGGCCTGCGACGACATTCGCCGCGAAGTCGGCTTGCACCCGGCCGTCGTCGAGCGCCATCCCCGGCCCGTAGATGTGCCCGAAGCGGGCGAGCCGGCATTCGATCCCGAACTGCGCCTGGTACGCGGCGCAGATCGTCTCCGCCGCTCGCTTGCCCTCGGGGTAGCAGGCGCGGGGGTTGAGGATGTCGAAGCCGCCGTAGCTCTGCTCCTCGATCAGCTCGACGTCCGCTGGCTGCGCACCGTAAACCTCCGCCGAGGACATCAGGACGAAGCTGCGGCTCCGCTTCGCCACGCTCAGGTCGAGCAAATGGAAGGAACCTAGCAGGTTCGCCTTGATCGTCGCGACCGGGTCGGTGCTGTGCAGCACAGGCCGGGCAGCACTCGCCCCGTGGATCACGTGGTCGAGGGGTCCCGGCAGCTCCAGCGGCTGGCTCACGTCCTGGACGACCAGGTGGAAGTCGGGCCGTTCGAGCACGTTGGCGAGCAACCGCCTGGCCTTGGCCTCGTTCCGCACCAGCCCGTGTACGGTGATGCCGGCGCCGTGCCGGTCGTTCAGCGCGAGCAGGGAATAGATGGCATATGACGGCAGCATTCCGCTGGCGCCGGTGACGAGCACCGTGGAGCCGGAGAGGCGCTGCCAGGGCAGGTCACGGCCGAGGATCTCGTCGAGATCGTGCTCGATGACGGGACTCGTGACAACAGCCATCCGTCAGAAACCCACGACCTGCTGATTCTCGATGATCTCGAAGAACGTACGGCACAGATAGAAGTCCTGGGCCGTAGTGATCTTGATGTTCGAGGGGGGCCCCTCAACCCGGTAGATCTTACGGCCGTAGCGGTGCATGAGCGAGCACGAGTCAATGGTGTCGTGCTCGCCCTCGGCAACCGCCCGGTCGTAGAGCGAGAGGATCTCGCCCAGCCGGAAGCTCTGCGGTGCCTGGGCGACGTAGACGTGGTCGCGCGGGATCACCGCGTCGATGTAGTAGTCGCCGCTGGAGACCACGGTCTCGTTGAACTTCGTGCAGGTGATGCCCGACCCGTGTGCCACCACGCTCTCGATGTTCGCGCTGACCACCGCGGCGTTGATCAGCGGCCGGACCCCGTCGTGGATCAGAACGACCGTGTCCTGAGGACAGTCCGCGGCGACGGCCTTCAGGGCGTTGTGCCGCGACTGCTGCCCGGTCTCGCCGCCGCCGACGATCCACCGGGCCTTGCCGATTCCGTAGCGCCTCAGCAGCTTTTCAAGGTGATCGCGGTACTCGGCGAGGATCGCGATGGCGATCCCATCGATGTCGGGGTGCGTGTCGAAGTGCTCGAGTGTGTGGATGATGATCGGCTTGCCGTGGATCTCAAGGAACTGCTTCGGCACGGCGCGCGAGTTCATGCGGGCACCGATGCCACCGGCGAAGATGACGGCCACATTCATGGCTTGCGCCCCCCACTCGCCGCTGACGGACTCGCCGTCACCTCAGCGGTGGCCCGGTCACGGAACTTCGGCTCGCCGGTGGCCTTCCCCCTGGCAGGCGGGTCGCCCAGGATGAGCCAGTCGATCACCCGGTCCGCGGAACCGGTGTCGACATAGTCGAAGTTCTCCCGCCGGAACGCCTCAAGCCTCGACAGGTCGTAGTCCTCGTTCTGGAGGGCCTTGACGAGCTCGTCGAAGGTCGTGCAGACCTTGCCGGGCGCGGTGGCGTCGTAGTCACGGTGGAACCCGCGGACGGCCGAGTAGGTGTCCTTGTCGTAGGCGTAGAACAGTATCGGCTTGTCGAGCAGGCAGAACTCGTAGACTACCGACGAGTAGTCGGTGATCAGCACGTCGGTCACGTGCAGGAGGTCGTTCGTCTCCGGGAACGACGCGAAGTCGAGGATCCGGTCGGCGTACTCGGGTGGGGTGGGCACCGGGTCGGTCACGAAGTGGTGCATCCGGAACAGCACCACGGACGTCTCGCCGCACATCTCGTAAAGCTTGGGGAAGTCGATGCGGGAGTAGTCGTAGTAGGCGTCTTTGATGCCCCGGCCGCGGAAGGTCGGGGCGAACAGAATGATCCTCTTGCCATTGAGGTTCGGGTACTGCTCGAAGAAGTCCGCGACGATCTTCTGGGCGCGCTCCTTGTTGAGAAAGGTGTCGATGCGCGGCAACCCGGTGGCCACTACCGCTGAGTCCTCGATGCCGAACGCCTCCGCGTACACCGGGATGAGGTGCTTCGAACCGGTGATCGCGTAGGTGTACTTGCGGTGCGCGTTCACCAGCCCCGGCGACCCGTATCTACCGAATCGGCTGTAGCCGATCGACTTGAACCCGCTACCCGCGTGCCAGAGCTGAATGATCTTCGTCTCCGGCGAGAAGCGAAGCGCCCCAAGCAGACCGAAGTAGTCGTCGATCAGCACGATGTCGGAGGTGGCGAGCAAGTAGATCGTGCGCAGCGTGCCCCACCTGCTGACGGTGCTGGGAATCCGGAAGGAGTAGCGGAACTTGTATTGCGAGTCCAGGCCGCGCTCGATCATCCGCTCGTGAACGCGTGCCAGGTTGCCTTCGATGCTGGTGCGCATCTCGGAGGCGAACAGGATCCGGTTGCCCCGCGGCGGATTGATCAGGCGCAAGAGCCGGTAGGCGAGGTTCGTGAGCTTCATCCGCCTGGCGGACGGCAGCACCTTCCGCGAGAACCGCTTGCCGAGCGGCGGCTTGGGCACGTTCCGGCCCGACATCCCTCCTCTCCGGAACAGCAGGTACGTCCTCATCAGGAACTCGGGATCTTCGTCATTCTCCGACATCCCGAAGGCGATCACATAGGCGGCGTGGTTTCTGGAGTAGAGGAAGACGCGGGAGTCCTGGTCGAGCCTGTGGTGCACGTCGTTCAGGTCGTAGCCCGCCGCAGGCGGCAGCTCGACAGCCAAGTCCCCGTCCGCACAGGTGGGCGGCCACGACGGGCCATCCGCAAGGGGCGGCCAGGGTTCGCCGTCCACCAGGGGAATGAACCGCCACGTGCCGTTGGGAACCCGCTCACGGCCCCGGAAGTTGGTGACGTTGAGGTCGATCCGGTACTGCCGGTCGCCGATGGGCGTGGTCTTGACCGGAAACACCAACTCGCCATCGACGATCACGAACTGGACGCTTTCAGCGGCCCCGCTGTAGCCGGAGAGGAGCGCGGTGAGGGAGAGGTGCACTCGCTCCCAGGAGATCGCCGTTATCAAGTTACTCGTCATCATTCCCCTTCTGTGAGACGTCGCGCTCTGTGAGCCGTCGCGACGGCAGGGCGTCACCGGCCAGGGCGGCGAGCACCCCTGGGACGTCGTTGACCGACAGCGCGTCGGCGCCGGCCGCTGCCAGCATGCCCGCGTTGTCCGGGCTTGCCTGCCAGACGGCCACTTCCAGGCCGGCCCGGTGCGCGACCGCGATCACCTTCTCGATGGTGTGGTCCATCCGGCGCGGCTGTTCCCGGCCCAGCCCGAGCGTCCCGGTGTGCAGGCAGACCGCGTCCAGGCCGAGGCTGGCTGCGGCCGGGATCGCATGCCAGACCGGGAAATTCAGCCAGGTGATCAAGCCCAGCGGGACCCAGGCCGGGAAGCCATCCTGCTCCCTCAGGTAAGCCAGGAGGCCGGGGTCGAACGACGACACGAACAGCGGGCGCCGTCCCGCGTGCGCGCGCAGCGCCGCGGCGACCAGCGGGGCCGTCCGGCGCCCCGGCGGGTCCACCGCATCCTCGATGATCGTCTTAACGTCGATGTTGACGGCCACCTCGGGCGGCAGCGCCGCCATGACGTCCTCGAACAGCGGGATGCTGGATGCGGCCAGCTCGCTGGCGTCCAGCGACACGATGAACTCATCGTTCCCGGTGACCGGGTCGTGCCGGAGGACGAGCTGGCCGTCGCGGCTCCGCTGGACGTCCAGCTCGATCCAGGCCAGCCCGTGGGCCACGGCCGCCAGGTACGACTCCAGGGTGTTCTCGCGGTAGCCGTCCCGCTCGCCCGCACCGAATCCGCGATGCCCAATGATGGCGGGCTTTGAATCGAAGATCATCCGTGCTCCCCGTCAGGGCTGCTGCTGGTGCGGCCCGCCCGACCGGTGCCGTCGGCCAGCACAACCGCCACGTTCCGCGGTGGCGGTCCGTTCGGCGTCATGAGCTCGACCGTCCGCCGCATGACAGGGGCCGACATAGCCATCGGGGAAGCATGGCAGGGAATATACCTGGCACATACCTCCTATTCACTAGAAATTCAGAGCATAGTCGCGAACCGGGAAGAAGCTGTCCGGCCCGCAGCGTGGCCCCTGAGTTCTGATTACGATACGTAACAACGTCCATACTCGCCGTTGCTTAACGCCAAGTCGGCTCACGGACCATTTTTGCACCATGTTTGCTCGAATGTCGCGGTACGGCCCGGCAGCAGCCGCCACTGGCTGACCGGTCAAGGGCAACCGGTATCACAACATGAGGGAGTTGCGGCCGCCGTCGTCCGGTACGGCCGAGATACGGCTGCTGTTGCGTTCGACCCCAGGCGCGAGACGATCCTCCCGTGCCCGGCTCACGGGGCCGCCCGGAGATCAGGATCATCTTCGCCTTCGACCCGACCCGGTCGGCACTGTTGCTGCTGGACGGCGAGAAGGCCGAGGCGAGTGCCTGCTGGCAGGCCGGGCCGACTGCCGCTGGCATTCAACAGGCTGCCGCCGGGCGGGCGAGACGACCGCTAGCAGACTGGGATTCCTGGGACGCGGCTCCAGTTGGAGCCGCCGGACAGGAAGATGTCCGACACCCAGCCCCGGTACCAGCCGAGGTCTACCAGCGCCCACCAGTTGTTCGCGTAGCCCAGGTAATAGACGGTGCCGGCCTTTTTCT
>WNGR01009395.1_pt1 | contig 10258 bp, 8 predicted proteins | sample 5407581 | NCBI WGS metagenome assembly WNGR01 (sample SAMN13153383, study PRJNA577476) | soil metagenome | isolation source: 80 cm soil or saprolite under Garry oak tree replicate 2 | place: USA:California | collected 2016-06-15
CTACTTTGCTAATTTGAGATAATTTGAGATAATTTCCATATTGGGCAAGAATTATTGACATCTTAGTGACAGCTAGCGTTCGCTAGTCTTAATTATCTCAAATTATCTCAAATTAGCAAAGTAGGTTTTTCCTGATGTGGTTAGGTGTGCGCCTATCTGCCATGGGACAACAGGTGGGTACACGCATGCGCGAGTGGGCGGTGGGGGACGTACCTTAAATGCCTTGGATTGCTGACTTCGTAGAGGGCGTCAATCAAGTCATTCTCACGGTGGGACTTGAGCGCGAGGTGGAGGTGGATCGTGGTTTCATTGGGCGGGTGGCTCAGGCTCTCCCAGTTCTTTGGGACGTCATTACATATATTTACCCTCATTTCGTTCCAACGTGGTGCGAGGGGCGTCGCGAAGCCGCCGAGGATTGCGGCGGAAAGGGTAGAGAGCACGGAGAGGGGGTCACGGCGCATGATGACAGGAAGTCACCGAGATGGTGTAATAGAACGAGTTTATGCGGCCTTTAAAAGGGCCAGCTTTTGGGATGCTGAAAGCTCGGGGTTTTATGATGCGTCTCACTGGTCCCAACGGTGGAGTCGTCGAAATGGAGGTATTGTTGAAGCAAATCCAGGACCAACATAAAATTCGGTGCTTGCCAAAACCGAAATAGATGTAGACACTATCGTCACATACATAGTCTATCGGAACCCCCTTGGTGCATGCAGCGAACCGATGTTGAGTGCGTGTACTCCTGGCATGTCGTCTGCGAAGGATGAGGTGTCGAGCGTTGAAACATCACAGGGTGTATCGTCATCTGCTTTGGCTTCGATTTTAGGGTCGTCGGGAAGTTCAGAGCTCGGAGAAGTTGCTCAGTTTGTGATTGATCACGGCATGCCAGACGGCTGGGCTTGCGGTGGTGGTGGTGGTGGAAGCGGCGCCACGGTCCGTGGGAGGTGCTGGGACCCCAGGGACCCGGCTTCTGAGCTTGAATATCGCTTATATAATATACCAAACTGGATCGTCGTGTTGCGTCGTGCGCTCGCTCGTCCGAGTCGTCATTAACGTGTCACACCTCCAAAAAACAAGAGAGGTGTACTGAGGTTAACTGTGACAGTTTGGGCCTCAATGTTGTTACAAACGAATATAATTCAGCAGTGACCCTGCACTGTAGTATTCACCGGGGTGATCCTCCAAAAACATCCCGATATCACGCCGGGATTGTTTCGTACTTTGTGAACATCCCAACCAATGACGGAGACTTCAATTTGATTCGTTAGTATACAGTCTTCATAATGACGCACCGCTATGATCAGGGCAGATATCCTGTTTCAAGGACATCTGCCCTGATCAGAACGGCATCAGCTGTCCATCGGGTGGAAATCATGAAAAACGTATCCGTGGTGATTGGTGAACACGAACTCGTGCCCGATGTGGTGCTCGCCAAGGCTCAGCCGAAGAAAATACCAGTCACTAACGTTCAGAGGGACGGGTCAAGTTGAACCTTGCAAACGGTGAGACTAAACTGGCAAGGTCCGCACGATTTTTAAATCAATCACACACCTGCTCTTCGTCGACGTCGTTTAGCCAGTAAATAACTGGGCCCCGAGTCGTCTTGTCAGCATTCACACTCCCAGTAATCCGGACTCTAAAGCTGACCGGAGGGGGGGGGGCTGTTGCGTATCCATCGTAACAACGAAGTTGGTGGTGGAAGGTGAGAGAGACTGCGCCGCACCTTCGTTCGCTTCGTTCAAATCCAGACATCAGACTTAGACGCCCAAAATCTCAAACTTGGCAATTGGCTGGCGCTTAGTGATGTATGTGAAGTTTATGCCATATGTTAGCATGCAAGGATTTGGCCTGAGAGCCAAGGCTGCTGTTGGCGACACGGGGTAATACCCGCTGTGTAATATACACACCGATGAAGTGATAGTGTGCTACAGAAGTTCCTCCACGTTAAGCAAAGAGACGCTTTGTATATCTGTTGAAGGAGGAAAAGAGGGCAACAGGTCAGGGCTCTTCATACGCCGGTAGGAAGGTGCGAGGCTAGACTCACGAGTTCAGCCCATGCACGCCGCCCTCGACCTGTGCACTCGCCGTGCGCAACTCAAACCTCACGCGGCCCGCGCCGACGCCGTCCCGCAGCTCCCCGACGCTCTTCACGCCGATATCCTGCAGCGAGTGCTGGAGCCCCGCATGGAGGTACGGCAGAAAGTCCTTGACGCTCCCCTTGTCCTGCACGTCGCCCGACACGCCCTGAGCGACCTTCACCGCGGACGCCTCGGAGAAGTACCGCGTCGTCGCCGCATTCTCGCGCACGTGGCCCCCCGCCTGCGCCTTGCTCGGCGGTGTCGGGTACTTCCCTGGCTTCGTCGTCATCCCATTGGCCTTAGCGCTGCCCACCGTCATCGCGCCAACACTGGCGCCACCGGGCTTGCCCTGCTCCATCGCCTCGATAGAGCCCATCCCGCGGTATGCCTTGACGCGCTTGCCCTCATGGTAAAAGTACTCGCCCGGCGCCTCCGTCGTGCCAGCGAGCAGGCCGCCCATCATCACCGCGCCCGCGCCGAGAGCGAGAGCCTTGATGACGTGCCCGACGTTCGAGATGCCGCCGTCGGCGATGACGGGCACGCCGAAGTGGGAGGCAAACTCGGACACCGCGTAGACGGCCGAGGCCTGCGGGCGCCCGACGGCCATGACCTCCTGCGTGATGCAGATGGACCCCGAGCCCATGCCGACGCGGAGCCCATCGGCGCCGGCAGCGATCAGCGTCGCTGCCTGCTCGCGTGTCACTACGTTGCCTGCGATGACCTCGAGTGTCGGGTACGTCTCCTTGATCCACTTGATCATGTCCACCTGAAAGACCGAGTTGCCCTGGGACGAGTCGATGATTGCGATGTCCAGACCGGCGTCGACGAGCAATGCGAGGCGATCCCTGTCGGTGGGGCGGGTGCCGATCGCCGCAGCCGCGTAGAGCTGCTTGCTTTCGGGAAGCTTGGAGGCAAGAGGATATGTCTGGTTTTTAAGAAGATCCGAGCGCGCAAGAAGGGAGACAAGACGTCCTTGAGAGTCGACGATGGGGAGTTTTCCCTTTTTGGAGTCACGAAGGATATCGTTGGCCGCGGATAAGGTAACGCCCTCGGAAGCCTTTACAAGGTTGGTAGTCATGACATCGACGAGACGGGCGTCCTGAGACTGGAACTGGACATCGCGGGAGGTGACGATTCCAACCAGCTTTCCTCCTAGCAAGCCCGTGTCTACATAACAAACAAAGTCAGTAGGGCTGAATGAACATAAACAAACAAAAGAAGAAGGGTCAGTGAATCCGTGCGTTTTCTCCCCATTTCACACGTGTGTACGTGTTAGTGCGGTAGAACGAAGGTATAAAAAATTCATCACAACAATTAAACGGGAAAAACAAAAACTAACCAGTGATCGGAATACCGCAGAAACCTAGTCGGGCCTTCACGTCCAGCACATCCTCGACGTAATGGTCAGGAGACAGTACCACGGGGTCCGTAATAAAGCCGTTCTCGTGGCGCTTCACGGCACGGACCATATCAGCTTGCGCTATCGCTGACTGGTTGTGGTGGATAACACCGATGCCTCCCAGTAACTAACCATTGGTGGAGAAATACGTGAGCGCATAGGTGGATAGATGTCGCAGGGAATGCGTACCGCCATTGCGATGGCCATTTCTACCTCGGTGACGGTATCCATAGGACTACTCACGAACGGAGTCTTGAGCACGACGTTGCGAGTAATACGGCTTTCGGTGGTAACCTCGAGGGCGGAGAAATCGATCTTTCCGGGGAGCATGAGGAAATCGTTATAGGTGAGACCACCATGCACGGATGAATCCATGAGCTCTTTGACAGACAATCCATCGGAGCTAGGATATTTTTTCAGTTCCTCGAACGCACACGACGGGTCGAGGAAAGTTTGAGAACTCGGGGTCATGTTGGAAAAGGGTTGGAAAGGGTGAAGAGAGGTCGTGATGACGGGCAAGATTGCGTTGTTGCCTAATTTATACCGCCTTACACTCAAAGTCAGACCAGCATTTAAGAAAAGCAGACTCGGAGTCGAACATACGCTTGAGGGCCGACTCGGACAAAGCTCGGCGTTCAGATCGTTCCTCCACGTGATGCACGTTGGATGGCACGTGATAGAGACGCGACACATGACATTCTAAATTTAAGACGTCAACTCGGCTTTCGACTCTGCAACAAACTTCTAGTATACACACAGCCTATTCAACTTTCTCTTTTTAAAGTTCTATTCTCTCCCTCGCCAGTCATGGGTCTCTTTCACGTTGCCGCCTCATGTCTACGCTATCTCCTGCACCTTCTCTTAGCCCTTCTCGACGATGACGAATCTTCTCGAGGCCCACTGCTCGGAGGCTACCCGCCAGCCGCCGTGGAGATGGTACCTGTGCAGAATCCTGTTTGTCGCCAATCTGATCCTCCAGGTCCGCTTCCCTCGAGTGGCAGCAGAGGATTTTACGCCCCCCCAAATCGCGCAGTCCCCTTCTCAATGCTCGAATCTCAGTACGCCCATTGTGGAGGATCTATTTCGAACGCCGAGTCTCTCCCCAATAGGTTTTTGTCCAAGCAACGGCCATACCTGGGCAAATCGAGTATCGAGCCGTCGTCGTCGTTCAGCCTGAGAGAACCACCTTGTGACTTGCCGACTCTGCTGAACTGCGAGCTGCCTCCACAATCGAGGAGCACTTCTATGTCTGCTTCCTCACACTCGTCTATGGTCTCTACGCCAGTCTTGCCTAGCTGGATTCCTGCAACGCCGATGACGCCGACCCGTCAGCCAACTCGCAAAGTGTCTGCAGGGGGTGGCAAACTCATGGGCCTCGGGATTCAGATCTTGTATGACGACGAGAAGCCACGCCCATTTGACGGACTGGGGCTCGGGCTCGTCCCATCACGCATGAAGGAGCAGGATTCGGCCGAAGAAGAGGACCTCGGGGTGCCATCGCGGATCCTGCTCGAAGAGATATATCACACGTTCACGAGTCCGGATACATTGGCAGCTGCACCGCCTTTCCCCACAGAAAGGGACCTGGCGGATGACGAGGCGAGTGTCGATGACGTTTTCAAGTGTAGCGATATCGCCAAGCAGGGTCCCAACGCAGTGAGCACGCCACGTAAAGCGGTGAAGAAGCACGGACGGCTTTCATATGGGCTGCCAACTGCGGCGAGCGTGCGGCGGGCGCGTCGCACACACGTGGAGGAAACAGGAGAGGGAGATGATTCGCGGTCTTCGGAGTCGTCTGGGGGATCGGCGCATAAGCCAGCATGGAGGTATTAACCAGGAGTAGATGTGTTGTACGAGAGAGAATGAAGCCTGATATGGCAATCTGATTGGCCGCGCGGTGATGCGGCGGTTGCCATGCAAGAGGCCCATGGCGACGGTCACGCTGAAAGGATGACCTTGGTGGGGAGACTCGGGACTCGGAGGGTCATTCTGATCAAAGAAAATGGGGTCGTCCGAATGCAGTGTCATCCTCAGTCTGGGTTGACAAAACACCTACAGTAGTTGCTAGTAAACATACACCAGTCATGACTTCAGCTGTTATCAGCCCCGACACAAAAGGTCTGTCCGATTACTGTAACACGCCACTCAATCTGCACTTTTAACATCCCACTCACCAGATACGACGCCTTCGCTCACCGTCACCGTCAACAGATTGTCAGTCTCTTCGTCCCCCTTTCCGTCCCCTGGCTCCCCCTTTTTTCCCCCACCCATCCTATCTCCCCATGAGTACGCTGTGATGTCGCCCACATCCAAACGCAGGTCGACAGACTCTAGAATGAACGCGGGAAACAATACTAGCAATGGCCACGAGTCGGCACCCCCCTCAGCTCATCAAAACCACCCTGCTGCTCCCACGGTAACGGAAGCAGGCGTCGCTGCGGGCAAACCGTCCGGCGCAGCAACAACAGAGCCACAAGACAGAAAACCAGCTGCGGGAGATGACAAAGAGGACAAAGGAACGGGTCACCGTGGCCGCGGTGCGGACTTGGATGTAACCTGTCGTAGCAATGGCAACGCCAACGGCGGCGTGGGTCCCGTTCCACCACCCATACCTGCTTCTCCCCTTGCTCTACTATCCGAATCAGCGCTAAGGCCAGGGTCCCCCACACAGCCGCCGGACCCGACCGTGCCACCCAGCGTGGGGTCGAATGGCGTCGTGCAACCCGTCGACGACGACGGTGTGCCCCTCTCCGAGTCCTCGCCCACGACCCCTCTCGCGAGCAACCAAAACCCACCGACGACCATTATCCAGCCGTCCTCCCTGCCCTCTACTTCTTCCACCGCACCAGCAGATCCAACCGGCTTAAGATCCTCGCGCAACTCGCTGACCTCCTCCCGCCCCGCCCCGCCCTCTCCTGTCGCCTCCCGCCGCACCTCCGCTGCACTCTCCCGGCGCTCCTCGACGCGCTCCCGCCCAAACTCAACCTCGGCGCTCTCCGCGGCGCCGGCGAACTCACACGACGCCAACCCCACCACGAGCGCCAACCTAGGCGCCCCGAGTCCGACAACGCCGACGCCCGCCCAGCCCCAGCTCCAACAGCAGCAGCAGGCGCGCAAGGCATCTCCCCTCGTGCCCGCGGCATCGGCCCTCGTCAAGATCCGCGACTTTGCGTTCCCGGACGAGGACGTGCGCCACACTGGCGCGGGCCCCTTCACCCCGCGCCCGAACCGCCGCCTCCAGCGCCCGCTCTCCACCTGGTCCGCCTCCAGCACCTCTAGCACCAGCAGCAACGACGACCGCGACGACCCCGCCAGCAGTAGCGGAGGCTCGTCGTACGGCTTCGCTGGCTGGGGCCTCGGGCGTCTCAGCTGGTTCGGCGTGCGCGGCGGCGCTGGGGCGACCGCAGACGGTGGATCCGGTGGCGGCGGGCCGAGTCAGGGTGACTTTGAGCGCAACTTTGAGGACGCGGTCAGCCCCTCTTACGAGATCGACGATCCGTACGATTCGCTGGATGACGATGACGATTTTGACGACTATGACGACGGGGTGGGAGGTGATGGCCGCGCGGGAGACCAGGTGGGCGAGGGTGAGGACGACGTCGAGCGGCCGCTGCTCCCGGGCATGTACCGCGCGCTGTATGCGTTCGAGCCGGAGGGCACGGCAGAGATGGCGCTCGAGGAGGACCAGATTGTGCGCGTCGTCGGGCGCGGCGGCGGCGTTGGCTGGGCCATCGTTGCGCGCGGCGGCGACGAGGGCCACGCACTCGTGCCCGAGGGCTACCTCGAGCTTGTCAGCTTAGATCGGGAGCAGCTAGGAGAGGAGGACGGTTGAGGACCAGGATTCGGATGCCTTGTGCAACCTGTACTCTTTTTATTTTCTTTCTCTCTTGTGTTTGTGTATGCCGTGTATCTCTTCGCCTCGATTCAAATTCAGACTGTCTGTTCCTCGCCTGTGCGTACAGCGCTATGGGATATACATATGTTGGTGCTCCTTCCTTCTGTTCTAGATAACACTCGACGCTCTAATCGGAAAAGTACTCCGGCAGAATGTAGCGTAGCTTGTCCCTGTCCTCTTGTTTCTGGTGCTCGGATTGCGGCATAATAGCGAACCGCATCGACCCGACTTCCTCTGAGAGGATGTCGCCTTGCAGCGTCGCCTCGTGCAGCTCCTGGAGTATGGTCGCTGCCACATGACGCGACGTCTCCGCGTTCGACTTGAGGGTCTTAAATACCTCAGCGGCCGTGACCACCTCCGAGTTGGGTCGCCACGAGTCATAGTCCGTCACAGTGGCGATGAGGGCATAACTAAAACGCCACCAAAAACCATCACACATTACGCCCGTCACACATCGAACAACTGCAACGCACCTGATCTCCGCCTCGCGCGCGAGCTTCGCCTCGGGCACCACGCTCATGTTGATCAGGTCGCCTCCCCACTGGCGATACATGATGCTCTCAGCGCGCGTCGAGAATTGCGGGCCCTCCATGCACACAATACACGCGTCCGTGACGAGCTTCACGCCGCGGCCCTCGTCCGCGAGCGCGTGGCGCACGGGGCCCGCGAGCCAGCGCACGAACGCGCCGCCGAACGGGTCGCCGAACGCAGCGTGCGCGACGACGCTCCCGTCGAAGAAGCTCGCAGGGCGCACGCCGCGCGTGCGGTCGATGATCTGCGTCGGCAGCGCGAACGTGCCCGGCGGCATGTCCTCGCGCAGTGAGCCCACCGCGCTGAATGCGAGCACCGCGCGCACGCCGAGCGACTTGAGCGCTGCGATGTTCGCGCGCGCTGGCACTGCCGTCGGGCTTAGCGTGTGCCCTGCCCCGTGTCGCGCGAGGAAGGCGACGCGCGTGCCCGACGGGAGCGAGGCGATCGTGATCGGTGAGGAGGGGTACCCCCACGGCTGCGGGTCAGAGGCGCGTCAAGAACGAAGATCGCGACGCATCGACCACCCTCGCAGGACGAGGGACCGTACCGTCTCTGGGTTTACGTGTTTTCTGAATGGGTGGCGTCAGTGTTTTTACGAATCGATTTGGAAAAAGGGGAAAGGCGGCTGGGTCCCTTCGACTCACACGAATGTCAGGTTGTCGAGGTCGTAGAGACCGCTACCGCCAATCACCCCGACGAGCACTACAGATCTGGTCTCAGTCACTCCCGACGGCGCTCGAATAGGGCGCTCAAGTTACCATCTTCCGAAGTCGTCGACATCGTTCTCGAGCAAGTGCAAAAATTGACATCGAGTGTTGGAATATCATGCTTGGTCAGCAGCACTCGGACCCGTCCCGATATAATTTGGAGTAAAGGATCAGTCCGAAAAGAGACAAAGTTCACTGGCATTCGGTGGTGCCAGCCCTTTTCGCTTCAGCAAAAAGCCCTCGACAAGCTACATTATATCGCCGTTTGGGTTGTAGCGAAGACGGTTTTCTCGTTGGGACCGGGGAACCGTCGAGTAAAAACGGGTGACTGACTTTGAGAATTGAGACCACCACCATGATTGTCGGGGACACCACCGAGACAAAGGTGCGCTGATGCTTCATGTCTGCCGCGCTTATATGCAGCTTATGGAAGCTCACAGGAAGCCGCATTGACGAAGAGGTCGTCGACCGCACCTGCAGAGTGATGTGAGTGCGTGAGTGAGCTTGCGTTTGTCTTGCACACTCACATGGTGATCTCACAATCTTCCACTGGATCAGTCACTGTAAATCTGGTCGTACTTTCTTTAAGGGAACGGTCAGCATTCTCTGGTTTTTGAAAGAAATTTGGGTAAGTGGTCTACGAATGACCATTCGAGAAATCCCGACTCTTTAACACTATTGTGATAGCACTCCAACGAAGTTACTTCATCGCGCGTGGTCATCCCCAAGCTCACAACCACTCCTTCCACTATATCCACGGTACGGGCGGGCAGTCGGAGAGGTGTAATGGGAGCGCGCTGCGCCCTCCGAGCCCGGGACGTACTACGCATCAAAGAGCCCGGTCGAGAAAGGTGCGCGCTGTTGTGTGTGAAACAAGTGGACCCGCTTTGTCACTGATAGGGGACCCGGACATCTTGCGTGTCGCACTTGACAGCTGCATGGGAAATCGAAGAGAAGAAAAAGACAAGGATCCCCTGGGACCTCGCTGTCCCGAACCCGCCCTTCGTTTTGCCAAATCGAGCCCTCATCATCCGCTATCGCGTTATCTCTCGATCTCTCTGCCACTCGCGCACAGCCTTCGGTGTTGGTTTCCGTTCCCTCGTCGTCGCCTGGTTCGCCCTGGAACATTCTTCGATGACTATCGACACGGGATGTCCCTTCCCCGCGCTAATTGACAATATGTTCGATGATGGCCCATAGTCCTGGGAAAGCACGACGATTCCAGTCCTGTGCCAACGGTCTGGTTTGTCGACACGCGTGAGCCTGCTAACGACCAAGCTTGCTCCGGAGAAGGAGAGGCCGACGGAGATCATCATCATCAGCTCAGGTGTGTCTACCGCAGTCACGCAGCTTCCCTCGTGACCTACATCCTAATCCTGAACTTCTGGCAGCAACTCAGAAAACGTTTACCCACGTAGTCCGTGACGGTCAACCTTACTCCTGCTGCCCCCTCAGTCGACGTCGCTAATTCCGTGGCACCCGCGCTTCTATCGGACCCTTCTTCCGAAAAGCCCGCGTGGATCGTCGACAAGCCGTGCCTTCTGGACCACTCCACGGCCAAGTTGTTTCACATCTTCGGACTCTGGACGCGCGACCTAGAAGACACGACACGGGACATTCTCGAACAGTTTTTTTCGTCCGGGCTCTCGGA
>WNGR01030168.1_pt2 | contig 10254 bp, 8 predicted proteins | sample 5407581 | NCBI WGS metagenome assembly WNGR01 (sample SAMN13153383, study PRJNA577476) | soil metagenome | isolation source: 80 cm soil or saprolite under Garry oak tree replicate 2 | place: USA:California | collected 2016-06-15
TCGCCAGGCGGTCAGGAAGGTGAGCGGGAACGCCGCAGCCTCACCCCATGGGAGGCCGGCCGGCTTCCGAAAGATGTTGCGGGCATCGATGTGAAACAGCTCGCACGCCGTACCGTCGGTGTGCTCGCCGACTACGCCGAAACGTTTGCATTTCACGTTCTGACCAGAGCGGCACCACTCGCACTCCCAGCAGCACGCCACGGGGTAGATGACGACCTCGTCGCCCTGGCGCCAGGCAGGATCCCCGGAAGCCTCGACCAGGCCCGCACCGTCGGCCGCGATGACCCGCGGAGGGGTCACCTCGCGCTGCGCTCCATGAGCCATCCAGAGGTCCAGATGGTTGATCGAGGCGGACTTGATGGCGACCGCCACCGCCCCGGGCTCTGGCGCCGTCCGCGGGCGCTCCCGAACCCTCACCCCGGCCGGCCCCAGAGGCTCTTCGTACACGGCGGCCCGGCCCTGGCTCAGAATTGCGACCCCCGTTGCTGATGGAGAGGTCATTTGCGAAACTTAACCAAAACTCGGGCAGGTCGTTTGGGCGCAACGGTAACGTGAGCCATCTCGTTTCCAAGGCTATGCGGGTTGTCGCGTCGGTCCTCACGCTCGGCTCTTTGCTTTTGTTTGCGCTTCCGGCGCAGGCACACTCGGCCCTGCCGCCCGGTCACAAGCAGATCAAGTACTCGCGCTGGAGCTATCCGAGCCAGATCAACTACGGACCTATAGAGACCGGCATCGGCGAGACCGGGGAGGGGCCGTCTCGGGCCGCGTTCATGACCCTGCCGTTCATGGGCCCCCACTACGTCACCTCGATCTTCGACCACTGCGGTCCGAACTACAACGTCAGCGGCCGCCTTTGCAGGTATGACGGGGCGGTCGCGTCGGCGAGCGTCGGCGGGCCTGACCCGTCGTTCGACGCCGGCTACGCGCAGACGCCCGGCGGCCACGACTACCTCTACTACTCAGGACACGACGGCTACGACTACGGGCTGTACTACGAGCCGGTGGCCGCCGCAGCGCCCGGGCGGGTCATGCTGGCGAACTGGCTGGTGCCCGGGTGTGAGACGTGTCTGAGTGGCAAGACGATCGAGATCGACCATGGCAACGGACTGCTCACCTTCTACGGTCACCTGTCCAGCATCGGAGTGTCCAAGGACCAGTACGTGCGCCGCGGCCAGGTGATCGGCATCTCGGGCATGACCGGAACAGCCACCGGTCCACACCTCCATTTCGGCGTCTACCGCATGAACGGCGGCGGACCCGTGGACCCGTATGGATGGTCCGGACCGGGTGCAGATCCCTGGTCGAAGGACGCCGGCAACCTGTGGCTCACGGGATCGCCGCGCTTTGCGGACGTGCAGGTGCCGAGCATCACGATGAGCGCGACCGCGGAGCTCGACGACCCGACGCTCATCGACGTCTGGTGGGCGAGCCCTGGCACGATGAGCTTCACGGTCTACGTGATCACGCAAGACGGTCGCCGCGTGGTGTGGACGACGGCCCATGGCAACGGGTCGGCGACTTTTCACGGCAAGCGCGGCCAGACGTACTGGTTCTGGGCCAACGCCACCTCCGACCTCGGTTGGAGCGACGCGGCCGGATCTGACGTGGTGCGAGTAGCGCGACCAGGTCGAGGAGCCGCAGCCTCCTAGAATCACCCGGTGATCGCCGAGGCGCTCAAGGGCAAGACCATTCTGGTCACCGGCAGCACCGGCTTTCTCGGCAAGTCGATCGTCGAGAAGTGCCTGCGCGCGATCCCCGGCATCGCCCGCATCAACCTGGCCATCCGCTCGAGCGCCCGCCGCCCGGCCGCGGAACGACTCGAACGCGAGGTGCTTTCGAGCCCGGCGTTCAAACGGCTCAAGGAAGAGCTCGGCGAAGAGGCCTTTGCGAAGCTGGCCGCCGCCAGGCTGGGCGTGATAGAGATCGACCTCAGTCGCGACGGTCTCGGCCTGAGCGCGGAAGGTCGGGAGCAAATCCTGGGCTGCGATGTCGTCATCAACTCGGCGGCAGCAGTGGAGTTCGACAATCCCGCCGACCTCTCGGCCCAAACCAACCTCCTGGGCGCGGCACGTCTCGTCGAGGCGCTGCGTGCAAGCGGCGCCAGGCCGCACCTCGTCCACATATCGACTGCCTACGTGGGGGGAATGCTGCGCGGTGTCGTGCGTGAGGAGCCGCCTCTTGACCCAGGGCTGAACTGGCGGCACGAGGCAGAGGTCCTGACCAGCCTGCGCGGGCCGGTCGAAGAAGAGTCGCGGCGGCCCGAGGTGTTGAACAAGCTGCGTCGCGAGGCGCGCTCGCGCATGGGACCGGCGGGCACGCCGGCGGTCGCGCGAACGACGGAGCGTCTGCGTGATCGGTGGGTCAAAGACCGTCTCATCGAGCGCGGCCGCGTACATGCCAACGCGATGGGCTTCTCGGACATCTACTCGTTCACGAAGGCCATGGCCGAGCAGGCCGTCGTCGAGCTGCACGGCGACATCCCGCTGTCGATCGTCCGCCCCTCGATCATCGAGAGCGCTCTTGCCGAGCCGTTCGCCGGCTGGCTGGAGGGCTTTCGCATGGCCGAGCCGTTGATTCTCGCTTTTGGGCGCAACATCCTGCGCGACTTCTCCGGCCTGCCCGACTCGCTGCTCGACATCATTCCGGCCGACTTCGTCGTCAACACCGTGCTCGCCGTAGCGGCCAACCCGCCGCCCGACGCCAGGCCGCGCGTGTACCACGCGGCGTCGGGCAGCCGAAACCCGCTCCGGCTCCGGCGCGTCGCCGACGAGGCGGGCACGTACTTCACCGAGCACCCGCTCCGCGATCGCTACGGCCAGGCCATCGGCACTCCGTCGTGGACGTTCCCGTCACGGCAGGAGATAGAGACCCAGGCACGCACGGCGCTCAGGGTGGTGGAGGCAGCGCAGTGGCTGGTCGAACGGCTGCCGCTCGGCGCGAACCTCTCGCAGATGTCGGACGACCTGACGGCCGAGCGCGATCGCCTCGACCGCGGGCTCAACCTGATCCAGCTCTACGGCGTCTACACCGAGGTCGACTGCATCTTCGACACGCGCAACGTGACGGCGTTGTGGGAGACGCTGCCCGAGGCGGAGCGCAAGATGTTTCCGTTCGACCCGGCGCTCTACGACTGGACCCATTACTTCCAGGACGTGCACTTTCCGACCGTCGTCCGAATGTCGCGCGCCGAGACGGCTGCCCGAAAGGGCAAGCAGCCGACCGGGAGCACCGCTCCAAAGGCCGAGACGAGCTCGGTGCGCTCGGCGATCGAACGCCGTTCCGGTCGAGGAGACGTGCTGGCGGTCTTCGATGTCGATGGAACGCTCGTCGAGACGAACGTCGTCGAGTACTTCCTCTGGATGCGCTTGCGCGCCCAGCCGCTGGACGAGTGGCCCGCCTTCATGGCTCGAATGCTTCGCCAGGCGCCGCGCTGGCTCTATCTCGAGCGGCGCTCGCGCGCCGAGTTCCAGCGCAGCTTCTATCGCGAGTACGACGGCCTCGACCCGGAGGTCATGCAGCGCCTCGGTCGCGAGGCCCTCGACGCGGTAACCCTGCGCCGCATCTACCCGGAGGGCATGCGCCGGATCCGCGAGCACAAGCGCGCCGGGCACCGCGTGCTCCTGCTGACAGGCGCGCTCGACGTGGTCGTCGAGCCTCTGGCCGAGCTGCTCGAGGTCGAGGTCGACTGCGCGCACCTGCTTGTCAAGGACGGCCGCCTGACCGGCGACCTGCAATCACCTCCCCCGGCGGGTGAGGCGCGTGGATCGCTCCTCGAGGAATACGCGGCGCGGAACGGCATCGCGCTCGCAGAGAGCTTTGCGTACGCCGACTCGCTGTCGGACCTGCCGATGCTCGAGCTGGCCGGCACGCCCGTCGCAGTGAATCCCGACGCGCGTCTGTCGCAGATGGCGGGGCAGCGCGGCTGGCGGATCGAACGTTGGCGGATGGCGCCGGGCAACTGGCGGCTGCCCATGCCCGATCCCCGATCGCCCGAGTACCTGGAGGCGGTGCGACGCTAGCGCTTCAGTACGTGCGCTCGATTCCTGCCTTCGCGGTGGTGAAGGCGGCCGGCGGGCGCCCCGACGTGGCGACGAGCGCGGTTTCGATGCTGAAGCTAGGCGACGTTCCCGAGCCGTCCCTGCCAACGCGCGACTGGGCACGTGTCATGCCCAACCTCAGCGGCATCTGTGGATCTGACCTCGCTGCCATCAGCGGCCATGTCTCGATGTACCTCGACCCCCTGACCAGCTACCCCTTCGTGCCGGGACACGAGGTCGTAGGTGTCCTGGACGACGGCTCTCGCGTCGTGATCGAACCTGCCCTTGGCTGCAAGGTGCGAGGCATCGATCCGCCATGCCCGTGGTGCGCCGAAGGCCGGCCAGGCCTCTGCTACAACGTCACCGAGGGGCCGATCGAGGTCGGCCTGCAGACCGGGTACTGTGCAGACACTGGCGGAGGTTGGGGCGAGGTGCTCGTCGCGCACCCCTCGCAGATCCACGCTGTGCCGGACTCCCTGAGCGACGAAGCGGCGGTGCTCATCGAGCCGCTGGCGTGCTGCGTGCACGCGGCCCTTCGCGGTGGGGCGACGAAGGACGACGTCGTCGTCGTCTCCGGCGCCGGCACGATCGGGCTGCTGACCGTCGCGGCCGTGAAGCTGTTCACGCCGCCCAAGCGGCTGATCGCGATCGCGAAGCATCCAACCCAGCGCGATCTTGCGCGCAAGCTCGGCGCCGACCAGGTGGTCCCGCCGAACGAGGTGTTTCAGCGCGTGCGGTTCGCGACCGCGGCGCGCAGGCTGGACGGCATGAACCGCTCACTGCTGCTCGGCGGGGCCGACATCACGTTCGAGTGCGTCGGGCGCGCGGAGAGCCTCAACGACGCGGTACGGTTCACCCGCGAGGGCGGCACGGTGGTGGCGGTCGGCATGCCGGGGGAGGAGAAGGTCGACTGGGCGCCGATCTGGCAGCGCGAGCTGACCGTGACCGGCGTGCAGAAAGGCCGCGCGACGTTCGAGCTGGCGCTCGAAGCTGCGCCCGGCATGCACCTCGAGGCGCTGACCGGACCGCTTTTCGGGCTCGGAGAGTACCGGGACGCAATCGCGTACGCGATGAGCGCAGGTCGTTTCGGCGCCGTGAAGGTCGCGTTTGATCTGCGACGATTGAGAGCCTGATGCCTCGCCCGGGAGCAGTCATAGAGGTCGATCGCAACACGCCGCCGGTGCTCTTCCACTTCGGCGAAGGCATCCGGCTGGAGAAGCTGCCGCTCGGAGCTCGGATCGTCTACCCGCCCGACCCGCTCGAACCCATCGCTCACCCCGAACGGGCGATCAAGCGAGCAATTGCGAGGCCGCTCGAGGACGATCCGCTCAAGTCATTGCTACGCCGGGGCATGAAGCTGACGATCGCTTTTGACGACCTCTCGCTTCCGCTCCCGCCGATGGCGGCGCCCGACGTTCGGCAGCTTGTGATGGAAGAGGTCATCGACATGGCCGCGGAGGTCGGGATCGAGGACCTGCACATCATCGCCGCGCTTGGGCTCCACCGGCGAATGACCGAGGACGAGCTCCGGCACATCGTCGGCGAGCGCATCTTCTCGACCTTCCATCCGGACCGTCTGTATCAGCACGACGGAGAGGATCCCGAGAACAACGTCTACGTCGGCAAGACATCGGCAGGCGAGGAGGTGACGCTCAACCGCCGCGCCGCCGAGTCAGACCTCGTCATCTACGTGAACCTCACGCTGGTGCCGATGGATGGTGGGCACAAGTCGATGTCGACCGGGCTGGCGTCCTACCGCGGCATCCGCGCCCATCACAACGTGAAGACTCTGCTCGGCTCGCGCTCCTACATGAACCCACCTGATTCCGCGCTGCACCACTCGTGTATCAGGCAGGGGCAGCTCATCGAAGACACGGTTCGCGTGTTCCACATCGAGACGACCGTGAACAACCACGCGTTTCCCGCCGTGGCGAACTTCATGCAGAAGCGTGAGACGGACTGGACGGCGCAAGACCAGGCGATGTTCCTGGGCACGAAGCAGATGACCGATCTCGCACCTCCTGCTTTCAAGCGCAGCGTTTTCCACGCGATGCGCGCCCCGTACGGGTTGACCGCGGTGAATGCGGGTCAGGTGGACGCGGTGCACGACAAGACGCTCGATGCGGTGCACAGGCAGATCCAGGTGCGCGTCGAGGGCCAGACCGACATCGTCACGATCGGCGTCCCGTACCTGGGTCCATACAACGTGAACTCACCGATGAACCCGGTGCTCGTCGTGTGCATGGGCGCGGGTTACCTGTTCAACTTCTACCGCTCGAAGCCAGTGCTGCGGAAAGGCGGCGTGCTGATCCTCACGCACCCGTGTCGCTACGAGTTCGACGCCGTCCAGCACCCCAGCTACATCGACTTCTATGACGAGGTGCTCGCGGACACCAAAGACCCTGCCGAGATCGAGAAGAAGTACGAGCTGCGGTTTGCCGAAGACCCGTGGTTTCGCCAGCTCTACCGCAAGTCACACGCCTATCACGGCGCGCATCCCTTCTACGCGTGGTACTGGGCCGCGCACGCGATGGAGCACGCCGGCGACATCATCGTGGTCGGGGGTGAGCGCGAGGTGGTGCACCGACTTGGATTCAAGTGCGCAACGACCCTCGAAGATGCGTTCGAGATGGCCGAGCAAACGGTCGGCCGCTACCCAAGCGTCACTCACTTGAGGATGCCGCCGATCATGCTGTGTGACGTCGAATAGATGCGATTTCTCATGGCCGCTTCGGCTTTCCTGCTGGCGTTCGTGCTGGCTGCGTGCGGCGGTGGGTCGGGCCCGAGCCTGCCGGGACAGGGTCCGGCTTCTGCGCAAAGCGTGGCGGCCAGCGACTCAGACTTCTCCGGCCTCCACAGGTGCCCGGAGAGCGGTTCGTACGACAACTACCTGAAGGCCGAGCAGGCCAAGGACCCGTCCGCCTATCAATCCGACACCAACACCTGGAACGACATGAAGAAGGCCGGCGCCAAGGACAGCTACATCGCCGTCTACGCGGAGAGCAATGCGGACTGCGGGCAGTTCAACTCCACCTCGCCGAGCGGCAAGCTCGCCTACGTTTTCGCGATCCGGTTCAAAGATGCGTCGGCAGCGTCGGCGAGCTTCAAGAACCAATCCAAAGACTTCCACCTGGATGACGCGCAGCTCGCCCAGATCAAGGGCTTTGGGGGCACGGTCCAGCAGGGCAGCGTAACCAGTCTCGGCGGCAACTCGATCAACGTCTCGTTTGCCATCCAGGGCATCACGTTCTACATCGCGTTCTGGCAGAACAAGCAGTTCGAGGTGGCAATGATCGAGTACAACGTGTCCGGCGGCGCGGCGGAGAGCCAGAAGATCAACGGCCGCATCCACTAGATGGCCTGGTACTCAGAAAGTCCGCTGACGCGCGTCGCCGAGATCGCGGGCGGGGCGATCAATGACGTGATGCGCATTCGGCGCTCTTGGCACTGGGACACACCTCGACCGCATACGTGGCCCGAGCAGGGAGCGGCCGTGCCGGCGCCGCCGAGCGACCTGGGCTGGGCCCGCGTCGAACCCGTGCGTTCGATCCGCTACCTCATCCAGCGCGCGCTGCTGCTGCCCTTCACCGAGGCGATGGTGCACCCGAAAGTCGAGGGCCGAGAATGGGTCCGCGAGCTGAAGCGCCCGGTGATCTTCGCCGCCAACCACTCGAGCCACGCCGACACGTCTCTCATCCTTCACTCGCTGACCGACGCCGCGCGCGAGCGCACGGTCGTCGCGGCCGCGGCGGACTACTGGTTCAAGCACCCGATCCTCGGCAACATCGTCAGCCTGTTCCTGAACACCTTCCCGTTCTCGCGCACCGGCGGCGCGCAAGCACAGCTGCACAGCTCCAGCCAGCTGCTGAAGTCGGGCTGGAACCTGGTGCTCTTTCCAGAGGGCAGCCGCTCGCCCGATGGACGGATCCAGGAGTTCAAGCCTGGTGTGGGCTTTCTCGCCAAGGAGACGGGGACACCCGTCGTGCCCGTGCACATCCAGGGAGCGTTCCAGGTCATGCCGCGCCACCAGAAGCTTCCCGTGCCCGGCCCGGTTCGCGTCCGCCTCGGCCAACCGATGATGCCGGAGCCCAAGGAAGGTACGCGTGAGTTCACCGCCCGCGTGGAGAAGGCGGTCCGCACACTCGCCGCGGACGCGAAGCAGCCCGAGTTGCAGGGTACGTGGATCGAAAGCTGGCGGGCCTCGAAACCCCGCGAGCTCCGCTACGAATCGGAGGCTTGAGATGACCTACTCGATCGTCGCGCGTGACAAGGACACGGGTGAGCTCGGCGTCGCGGTGCAGTCGCACTACTTCCAGGTCGGTCCGGTGGTGCCCTGGGCGATCGCCGGCGTGGGTGCGGTGGCGACGCAGTCGATGGTCAACATCAGCTTCGGCCCACTCGGCCTCGATTACATGAGTGCGGGATACAGCGCCGAGGACGCACTCAGGGCGCTGCTGGCGGGCGACTCGCAGCCGGAAGCGCGGCAGGTTGCACTGGTCGACGCGTCCGGCAAAGTCGCCGCGCACACTGGCGCCAAATGCATTCCGGCCGCGGGCCACAGGACGGGCGATGGATTCAGCGTCCAGGCCAACCTGATGGAAAAGGACACGGTCTGGGACGCGATGTTCGAGGCATACACGTCCACCAACGCTCCGCTCGCCGAGCGGCTGCTCGCCGCCATGGACGCGGCCGAAGCCGAAGGGGGTGACATCCGGGGCAAGCAGTCGGCGGCGATGCTGGTCGTCACCGGCCGGCCGACGGGTCGCTCGTGGGAGGACCGGACCATCGAGCTGCGCGTCGAGGATGCACCCGACCCGCTGGTCGAGCTCCGCCGCCTGGTTCGCGTGAAGCGCGCCTACATGGCTGTGAACGAGGCGGACCGGCTGGAAGAAGCCAAGGACCTCGAAGGGGCGACCAGGAAGCTGCGCGAGGCCGTGGAGCTCGCCCCCGAGATGGTCGAGATCTGTTTCTGGGGCGGTCTGACCATGGTCCAGGCCGGGCAGGCCGACGAGGGATACGGCCTCATGGCCCGCGCGGTGGCAAAAGACAAGCGGTGGATCGAGACCCTGCGCCGCCTGGTCGCGGTGGACCGCCTGCCGGCCGAGCTGGCCGAGCAGATCGAAGCGCGCCTCGCGGCCGTTTCCGCGCGCCTTTAGACTGCACGAGTCTTGGGCAAGCACAAGGGCCGGCGCGCACCGCGACGTCCGGACAAGGCTCGCAAGGCCGAGCGTGACGACGGCGACCAGAAAGAACAGGCCGTCGTGATGGACGCCGTCGTTTCGCAGGCGCTGCCGAACGCCATGTTCGAGGTCGAGGTGGAGGGCGGCCACAAGCTGATCGCGTACGCGGCCGGGCGCATGCGCCGCTACTTCATCCGCATCACTCCGGGGGACCGGATTCGCGTCGAGCTTTCGCCGTACGACCTGACGCGCGGCCGGATCGTCTACCGCTACAGGGATTAATCCCCACGAAATCAGAGGCTTCGCCGTGATTTCGCGGGGGCCCCTGACATGACTTCCGACCTGCTCAGGTCGGTCTCCTCGGCGCGGATCTTCGATCTCGAGCAGCTTCGCTACGCCGGCGCTCCGACTCATCCGGCCCACGCTCCTGGCTTCAACTACTTCCTGCACCGGCATCACGCGCGGGGCGGAAATGAGGCTCGAACCGGCGCGTCGGGGATCGTGGTCATGCCCGAGCACTCGGGAACGCACATCGACGCGCTCGCGCATCAGGCGGAGAACCTGACCCTTCACGGTGGGGTCCATGTCGACGATGGCGTGCAGACGTCGGTTGGCTTCCGGAAGCTGGGCGTCGAGACGATGGAGCCGATCCTCGCTCGCGGCGTTCTGCTCGATGTGGCCGGTGAGCAAGGGCTGGCGCCGGACTACGCCATCGAGCCTGCCGATCTGGAACGTGCTGCCGCGAACGTCGAGATTCGTGCGGGCGACGCGGTGCTGGTCCGCACCGGCTACGGCGCCCTGTGGTCGAAGCCCGAGGAGTACCTGCGGGCGGCGGGCGTGAGCGCGTCCGGTTCGCGCTGGCTGATCGAGAGGAAGGTCAGTGCGGTCGGGGCGGACAACATGGCGTTTGACCTCATGAGCGCGGATCGCGACCCCGAGCTCAACGCGACGCTGCCCGGCCACATCCTGCTCCTGGTTCGGGCGGGGATCCCCATCATCGAGAACCTCAATCTCGAGGAGCTTGCGGCGGCGAAGGT
>WNGR01030389.1_pt1 | contig 10253 bp, 7 predicted proteins | sample 5407581 | NCBI WGS metagenome assembly WNGR01 (sample SAMN13153383, study PRJNA577476) | soil metagenome | isolation source: 80 cm soil or saprolite under Garry oak tree replicate 2 | place: USA:California | collected 2016-06-15
ATAAGGTGCAGATGCGCGTGGGTGTGCCAATCAAGGAACTGCCGGTGTATGTGCAGGATTTGTCAGTTGTCCTGAATGCGGGTGCGTTTATGGCGGATTTTGGTAGTGGTTTTGTGTATATGGTGCTTCCTTCAAATGATGAAGATGCAGTGCGTGCGGCTGTAGAGCAGTTGCGTGCGCCCGCGCTGCGGGCTGGCGGGTACGCGATTGTGACGCACGTACCGGAAGGATGGCAGGGTGGGTTAGATAGATGGGGGTATGCGCCGGATACGCTGGATATTATGCGAGGGTTGAAGGCGCGGTGGGACCCAGGTGGAATACTGAATCCTGGGGAGTTCGTGGTCTGAATTGTCTGTCGGCGTGTATCGACCGGGGGGTGGACGCGATAAATCGCGTCCCTACACCTTCACATCCTTCTTCTTCATGAAATAGCCGATAGCGAAACCTAGCAGCACTATCATTGCCACCAGGCCGAGCCACAGGAGGAAGAGATAGCGCGTTGAGTCACCACCCTGTCCATATTGATAGGTGGCGACAGAGCCGATGAGCTGGTCGTTGCCGAGGTATTGATTACTCAGACCGACGGAAGTGCCAAAGGCCGATTGGCTGTAAGAAGCCGCCCTTTAAGGGAAAGATGGCTCCCGCGAAGATGACCTGCGGGATGAGGATAATGGGGATCAGGCTGACTGCGCGGTCATTGTTTGGAGCAAGGGATGAGACCAGCAGGCCAACCATGAGACCGGCCAGGGAGGTAAGGGCCAGGGTGATATAGACCTCCAGTCCTACGGGGAGGAAGACACCTTGCTGGAATGGTGCGACCAGGTTGACCAAGATTACCAGTATCGCGCTTTGCAGCAAGCACAATACGCCCAGGACGACAATTTTAGAGAACATATAGGGGGCGATGCCCAGGTTGACGGTACGCTCGCGGCGATAGATGGGCAGTTCTTTGACGATTTCGCGCGCACCGTTGATACAGCCGAACATGACGGCGGCGAAGGACATGACGAACAGCACCTTTTGCGCATCGCCATCGTAGGCAGGATTGGTGACATTACTATAGTTAAAGACGTCAGCAACCGTGACAAATTTGACGATGAGCATCAATATCAAGCCAATAATGGGGGCCTGTAAGAGCAGGATGAGCAGGTTGCCGGTGTCGTTTTTGAGCAACTCGATATAGCGCCGCGAAAGGATGCGAAACTGTTTCTGAGGATCGCCGCGCTTAGGCGGTTTGGCCGGTGCGGTTTGCTGAAGTGTCCCTGTGCGCCCGGCGGGGCCTTCCATGAGGGGTCTCGCGACGTATTTCTGGTAATCCCCTGAGGCGCGGAAGGCGGATTCAGCCCTGGCGGGGGCGTCGGGATTGTCTTTGCCCGGTTCGAGCGCGCCATAGATTTCGGCAAAATCGGTTTTCTGAAAGAATCTCCTGGCCTCATTGGGCGGCCCATAGTAGACGAGACGACCACCCTGAGCCAGGAAGCAGACGTAATCGCAGGTGTTGATGTTATTGGTGGCATGTGTGACCAGCACGATGGTATGCCCTTTGTCGGCCAGTTTGCGCAGCAGGAACATCATTTTGCGATCCAGGCCGGGATCAAGGCCCGACGTGGGTTCATCCAGGAAGAAGATACTGGGTTTGGCGAGCAGTTCCAGGGCGATAGAGACACGCTTGCGCTGCCCGCCTGAGAGCTTGCTGACGAGCAGGTTACGCCGGTCCTCCATGTCTACATCGGCCAGGACTTCGTCGATGCGCTGCGAAATCTGGGCCTCGGTAAAGTCATCGGGCAGGCGCATCTTTGCAGCAAAGTAGAGCGCGCGCTCGACGGTCAGGTCGCGATGCACGATATCATCCTGCGGCACATAGCCAAGCTGCGTGCTGAAGGCGGCCAGCGAGTGGTAGTAATCCTGCCCGTTATAGAGCACCTTGCCCTCATGGGCCGGACGCAGCCCGTTGAGGGCATCCATCAGCGTCGATTTACCGGCGCCGGAGCCGCCGGCGAGGGCCACGAACTTGCGCGGGGGAATGACTATCGAGATGTCGTTCAGCAGGACGACGTTGTTATTGCCGGTTTTCCGAAGCTGCATGGCATCAATACGGATGCTGCGGCTTTCATCGTATGGCGTCAGTTCCGTGCCTGTGTAGGTGAGCTTGTACGGCCCAATGCGTATCTCATCGCCGGAGTTGAGCAACTTGCTGGTTACGCGCTGTGTGTTGACATAGATGTGGTTGGTGCTGCCGAGATCGACGATGCGATACCCGCCCGGCACCTGTTCCAGGCGCGCGTGATGACCCGAAATCTGCGGATGGGTGAGAACTACGGTGTTATCCCGGTGGCGCCCAATGGTGATGACGGGCGTGTTGAGCGGGATTGGGCGCATCTCGGACGGCGCTTCCTGTACCGCGCCGGAACCGTCGTTAAAGGTGAGGGTAACAAGCGTGCCATTTTCGTCGCCTATGCGAAAGACGTCGCCGCGCGTTAAGGTTCTGCGAAAGGTTTGATCACCGAGAATGTGCTGCCCCTGGAAGAGGAGGCCGTTGAGGGTGCGCTGCTGGCGAGCCTTTGGATGTGGATGCACCAGCACGAAGGTATTGCCCTGCTGCTCGATCTGCGCGTGAAAGGCGGAGACGATGGGTGCGTGGATGACGATGTCGTTGGAGGGGTCGCGCCCGATGGTAATGATTGGCCGTGTCAGGGGCGTGGTCTGTTTCTGGTTCGAGATGTTGGCGCTCACTTCAAGCGAGGGAACGCCCATCATAGGTACGACCTGCGATTGTGATACACGCTGAGTGAACAGGCTCTGCCCATCCCCTAGAAATGATGCTGCATTGGGTGAGAGCAGGCCGGGTGTCGGTTGAGCAATGTCGGGTAACGGCCCCGGCTGAGGAATTTGAGAATAGGGGGTTGGTTGAGGAATATTGGGCCTGGACGGAGGCGCTGGCTGCGCTACCCTGTTAGGTAGTGGTTGAGACGGCTGTGGCGCGGCAGAAGCAGCGGAAGCAGGGACGGCGAGAAATACGAATGAGGTGACGCCTCCCAGGCTAATGGTATCATTGGGGCCAATGGTTCCCTGCTGCATGTCGCGCTGGTTGATCTTCAACGTGTTGTTGGGGGCCAGTTTCTCAATCGTCCAGAGCGAGCCATGCTGCACAATACGCGCGTGGGCGCGTGAAACGGTGGCGTCGGTTAGTACAATGTCGTTCTGCGGATCACGTCCAATGGTGGTGTACGCCTTGCTAATTGGGAAGGTGATCCCGGCCTGCGCGCCCGTGAGTATCCTGACGGCGCATGGATATTGCCTGCTTACGTCATTCACACAGGTTCTCCCACTGTTTCAAATAGCGGTTGATCTAGAGTTCGAGTGGTTGATATTGTCGGTATAGGGGCAATTATAAAGGAGAGTGGGGTGGAGGGCAAGGGGTTTTCTTCCTTCTTCCCTTTCCTGGCCTTGTTGTTACACAACCCTACATACAAATATCCGTATTTACAACAAACAAGCTACCATATAAATTAAATAGAATTTGTGAAATATATCATTGCATTTTTGATTTGCTTAGGTTATCATACATTACGATATAGAGATATCAGACCGACATATCGCTTATTACCCTCTCAACTTCATCAGAATACAAAGATTTTGTTTTCATAGGGACAACTTATCATGCATTGCTCATTAAAATAGGAGGGTAGCTCTACCTATGACTACATTGAATCACAAATCTATTTCAATATTCAATTTGATTTTAGAGGAGAGTCACCTGCGCCAGCGCAAGTGCTTACTTGTCCATCATAGTGATGCAGTGCAGAAAGTGAGAAGGTAGGATGTCAAATAATTTCCTCAGTTCCAATTTTTTACGCTGGTTGACGCTCTATCTGCTCCTGGCGCTGGCGATCCTATTGTTCATTGCCAATCTGTATAATACGCCCAATACCTCAGCGAACCCAGCCAAGACGCCGACGCCTACTGCAACACCATCAAAGCATACGAGTCCTACGCCAAATCCGAGTACGCCGAAACCGTTGGTTTCGCCCACAAGTACATCGTCCTCTACACCAACCAGGACACCATCACCTACTAACTTGCCAACACCATCACCTACCCCCAGTTCCAAATCCAACACAACAACCTTTTTTATAAGTCAGCAAAGCGGGGATCAAAGAAACTGGTGGTTGCTTAGCGGTGTCGGCGAGTATCTCCGCACTTGTATAGATCATAGACATAGTAGTAGTAATGCGTGTTTTCATAACAGTGAGCTATAGTAGCGTTAGCATTCAAAGGAGGGATTACACATGCAAGGCGGTTTTATGACAGACGAATATACCCGTCGGCTGCCGGTTTACCTGCTGTTGGACTGTTCGGGGTCTATGGCGGGGAATGCAATTATCGCGGTCAACGAGGGACTGTGGATGATCTATCACCTGTTGATGGCTGATCCGCAGGCATTGGAGACGGTACACATCAGTGTAATTCGCTTCTCCGATCACGCGGACCAGTATGAACTGACGCCGATTGATAAGTTTCAACCGCCTACGCTGTCCGCGAGCGGGATGACCGCGATGGGAGCCGCGTTGCGCCTGCTCGTCCAATCCATCGAGCAAGACTTGTTGGTGAATACACCAACTCGGCACGGTGATTTTCGCCCGCTTGTGTTCTTATTGACCGATGGAGCGCCAACTGATAACTATAAGGACGCGATTCAGAAGTTGCAATCGATGCGCGGAAGTCAGAAGCCGACGATTGTGGCGCTTGGCTGTGGCGATGCCGTCAACAAGACCATGCTGCGTGAAGTGAGCAATGATGTGTTTCTGATGCATACCGCCAATCCAGAAAACATTAAGGGGTTCTTTCGATGGATGTCCGGCTCGATTATCCAGACATCTCACGCAGCGGGAGCGGGCGATTTGGATAAAACAATTTACGCTTATCCGCCGCCGGGTACGTCTCGAGGCTAGCGTTTCCCAAGGGGAGAACCGATTGAGGAGAGGAGTAACGCACTATGTCACGCTTTCAAGATGATACGCAACGCACGGCGCAGCGATCGACAAACCCTGCCAACGCAGCGCAAACGGGCACGTCTATGTATTATGCGTTGGAGCCGGGTGGCTGTGGGGACGCTATCAAAGCCAGACGATGGCTCACAAGGAGAACAGCCGCTTGAAAGAAGAAAACTTCGGGCTGAAAAATGCAGTTGAGAGGTTGGAGAGTGAACGCTTCTCACTGCAGGCGCAATTGCGCTCGACGCAATCAGCGTCAGCTGCCGCTACTCCAGCCAGGACATCGCAAGGAAGTCCGGCAGGTCTGGTTCCTGCCATCTCCAGTAAGCAACCGCCGCCAAACATCTATGAGAGCACTCGCGAGCCAGAAGACCCGAGTGATCTGCTGGAACATCCGCATGAGCGAGTCTTTCCCGCGAGAAATGAGGGAAATAGCTTGCGTTTCGGTTGGCGCATCGTCGGAGCGAGCCGTCGTGGTTTTGGTCACGCCTACGAAGGGAAATACCGCGAGGACGATTTCAATGTCAGAATCTACGGCGCACAAGGGCAGCAGCCAGATATTGCGATGATTGCTATTGCCGACGGCGTCGGCAGCAAAAGTCTTTCGCGCCGGGGCGCACGAGCGGCTGTCCTGGGGGCAACAGAGCTAGCTGATCAGCGCATGAACAATTTACGCAATCTTGTGAGCCACCAGGCAGATCAGGAAAATATTGCAGGGGAAACCTTCTCTATTCTCATGGAGGCCTTACAAGCCGCCCACTATAGAGTTGAAGAGACCGCAGGACGTTCCAGAGCATCCGTTGATGAACTGCAATCAACGCTGCTGGTCTACCTGGCAATGCCCTGGAAAGACACCCGCTTGCTGGTTGCCAGCACACAAATAGGGGACGGAGCACTCTTCCTCCTTCAGCATAAACAGCAAGATATATGGAACTGGATTCAGCAGCCACAGATTCAAAGCGCGGGCAACGAAGTACATCCTTTCATGCGCTCCACCCAGGAGGAATGGAAAAGGTATTTCCGCTGTCTTGTAATCGGCAACGTCCAGTGCATTATGGGCATGACCGACGGCACCGCTGATGATATCGAGCCGCCTCGTGCGACCCGTGAGAACCCGACCCCCGATCAATTCGTCTACGTGCATGATTTCTATTCGAGAATAGTGTTACCTACGTTTACAGCGCCGCAGCCAGGCGAAGAGCTTGTGAAATTACTGGCATATCAGAAAAAAACGTCCCACGATGACCGCACAGTGGTCTGTCTCTACCGGCAATAGAGGGAGTATTGTAGCACGATGGACATAACGTTTACTGATGGCTCCGTCGAAGCATACGAAGATTCAGCGTTCGCGTTCGGCGCACAGGGCGAAGTCTTTCGCTCGCACGATGGAAAACACGCGGTCAAGCTCTATTATCCCGACACCTCCAAAGATCCCGAACTCATTAAGCGCATCGACACGCTGATCAATGAACTCAATCCGACCAAAGATGATACCTACTGGTGCTCATTTTTCACCTGGCCTGAAAAACGTGTGACGAAGCCGAAGGTGGGTTTTCGCATGCCATTTGTCGAGGGATTGAAAACCCTTGAGAACTATTTTCTCAAAAAAGCTTACCAACGACTCAAGCCAGAAGAGCGCGGGTGGTTTATCGGGCGCATTGCCTGTGCGATCAAGCTGACCAGCGCCGCCAATCGACTCGCCACGATGGGACTGTGTTACCCGGATTTTTCGGGAAAGAATATCATGGTCGATGCGTTTGAGGGACGAGCGGTACTCATCGACTGTGATAGCCTGACGGTGCCGGGCAAGTTATCGGCAGTCGTGGAGGGGACGCGCACCTTCCGCGCGCCTGAGCTGGTAACGCATAAGATGACGATCCCGTCTGTAGCTACTGATCGTCATGCTCTGGCATCTATTCTTTATCACTGGCTGTTGCTGTGGGATCCACTGCGGGGAGATAAGATTTTTGATCCCGATCCCACACAGGATGATCTCCTGCGTTATGGTGAAAAGGCGCTCTATATCGAGCATCCTACTGATACGTCCAACCGGGCAAGTAAACAGGTATTCAAAGCATCAATGCTGGGACCCGAACTTGAAAAGTTGTTTCGCAGAGCCTTTGTGGATGGTTTGTATACTCCCAATGCGCGCCCCCAGCCTTTCCAGTGGAGAGATGCGCTGTATCATACCTACGACCAGATTATTCCCTGCGCCTCGCCTCATTGCAACTGGCGTTTCTTTGTGGCAACTGTACCAACACCTGGCTTTCGCTTGACCTGTCCATCATGTGGAGAGCCTGTAAAAGCGCCGACGACGCTACCATTTGTGTATATATTCAAGCACCGGGGGACGAGCAATGCTGACGAGTACTACACGGATAAAAGCAAGGCGCATTATGTGGTTGGCTGGCCTGGACGCCACCTGTATCAATGGCATACTCGGCCGGATGCCTCGGCAGTGTATACTGATCCCAACCGTGTGCCTGATACTCTTCCACGCGCGGTGTTTGAGTTCGATCAAAACGCCAACCAGTGGTATCTCAAGAATCTCGCCCCGCATCCCATGTACTACCGGGGAGCCAGCGATGTTGTTGGCATGTGGCGACAATGGCCCGTGGACTTTAGCATTCCTCTTACACCAGGAATGACGCTACAGTTCGGGCCCGCGCCATATCATTGCCGCGCCAGCGTAACGCTAGAAAGGGTGGGATAGGCATGCCCGATCGTGTGGGTCAACAACTGGGCTACTATCGTCTGCTCCGTTTATTGGGAAGTGGTGGCTTTGCCGAGGTCTACCTGGGAGAGCACATTCATCTCAAGAAGCAGGCAGCGGTAAAGGTGCTACGCACGCAGTTATCAAAAAATGAAGCGGATGATTTCCGCCGCGAGGCGCAGACCCTGGCGCACCTGGATAATCCGCATATTATTCGAGTCCTCGACTTTGGGTTCGATCACGAGACGCCTTTTCTGGTGATGGAGTATGCTCCCAATGGCACGCTCCGACAGGTTCATCCAAGAAAAACGATTGTTCCATTGCCGGTCATCATTGCTTATGTCAAGCAAATTGCCGAGGCCTTATACTATGCCCACAATAATAACTTTATCCATCGTGATGTGAAGCCGGAGAATATGTTATTGGGGCGTCAAAACGAGTTGTTACTGAGCGATTTCGGCATTGCTACGGTGACACAGAGTTCACAGGCATCCAACCCCCAATCGATTGCCGGCACAGCTATCTATATGGCTCCAGAACAAATCAATGGCAAGCCGCGTCCAGCCAGCGACCAGTATGCGCTGGCGGTCATTGTCTATGAATGGCTGGTAGGTGCGCCTCCTTTCCAGGGTTCTTTTATTGAAATCAGTAGCCAGCATTTAATGACTACTCCGCCTCATCCGCGCAGTCGTATGCCAACTATTCCGGTACTGGTGGAAAGAGTGGTGATGACGGCCCTCTCCAAAGAGCCGGAGAGCCGTTTCGGGAGCATTTCGGCCTTCGCCAACGCGCTGGAAAATGCCTACCTCGCGACCCAGCATCCCACGCCCAAACCTATGCCAAGGCCAGCCAGGCCAGCGGGTCAGCCAATACGTACGGCGGGACCTGAACCCATAGGATGGTCGCCAACTTCACCGCTGCCACCATCGCCATCACCTGTGCCGCCGCCAATCTATTCAGCCGAGGCATTTCCTAATACGCTGCCCGCGCTTCCCAAAGCAAAAGTCTCCAATCTCTGGTGGCCAACATTTTTCATTTCAATGGACGAACGGAAAGAAATTTGCGGTGGAACGCTCCCGCAAGAAAAACTGGGCATCAGTGGGAGCATTCCGCTTTTGACCAATCCGTTAGTTCCACTGCCCATTTCGAATACGTCTTCGCAACCCATGACAGGCTCGCTATCTGGTATTCAATCACCGCCAGGTCACTATGTACCACCAGCGCAATCATCGCCCACCGCGCCTAAAGCGCCAACTGGCCCCATTCCGAGCGTGAAGCGTTCGACCAGGCAAGCGAGTGCACCTACAGGGCCAACTGGAGCTGGCAGCGCGACAGGTGGAATCCGGCGCACTTCTTCCCCCACAGGCACGACGGGGGCTGCCGTAACTACCAGGCGCGCCACGTGGTACGCGGCAACCTCACTCAGCCTGGCCAGCCTGGCACTGCTCGTGCAGGCTATCGTCTTTATTCCAGCCGCTGGAAAAGCGTTTTACTGGGCGCCCTGGCTGGTTTTCACAGCCGCGATCATCGCCTTTGGCTATGGTGTAGCAGGATCACGCAAGCAAATGCCAGCCGGTAAGATGAAAACCTATGCCGGGCTTGGTGTTGCGCTCTCGGTCTTCGTAGCGCTTCTGGGAATAGCGTGGATTGTTTACTATAATTCGTATCTGTTGCATCTACCGTAAGCTCAACCACCCCTCCCCAAACCTCACCTCACCATATAACAGCAGATTCGGTTCACCCGTCGCTGAAATATTGCCATGATGCTTCACGAGAAAGTCTCTGAGGCTTTCTTCCGTCACCTTCAACACTTCCAACTGTTTGATCTCATCTTCCTCCGGGACTCTTTTTTGTGCCTCTGCCAATGAAATATGCAGGTGGGTCAGGAAGCAGAGTTCGGCGTGGGGGGTAGCCAGGTCGTAGACGGCGCCCAGGCAATATTGCTCCTGGATATCGCTGGATTGGATGCCGGTCTCTTCGCGAATCTCGCGGCGTATGGCTGCGAATGGGTCGGGCTGGGCGTTGGCGGTGTGGTCACGGTCGCGTTCAAAGAAGCCGCCGATGACGTGGTAGCGTCCGACGTAGACATCGACGCCCTGGCGTTTGTCGAGCAGGATGTAGTCGTCGCTGGTCTCTACGACGGAACAGACGGAGAGGGCGTTGCCGAGTTCCTGGCGGTCGCGGCCATGGAAAAATTCGGGGACGCGCGTGGTGACGTATTCTTTGTAGCCTGTGTCTCCCAGGACGAGATGGAGTGTGCCACCTGGCTGCGACGCGGCGCTGATGAAACGATAGAGAGGGGCATCGAAGAGCGGGATATGCTTCTCCTGCGCATTTGCCAGTTTTTGTGTCCAGACGGTATCGATCCAGCGCTGGATGGCGGGACTGGTGGGCATGCGCAATGAGGGGTTGTAGGTAATAGTAAGTTGGTCGGGCCGATAGAGGCCACGAGCAAGTATTTCAAATTCGAGCATGGCATTATTTTACTCCATTTTGGCCCTGCTGTGCTCGTTTTTGAGAAGTTCCTCTTGCTTCCGCTTTTGCAC
>WNGR01014220.1_pt1 | contig 10252 bp, 4 predicted proteins | sample 5407581 | NCBI WGS metagenome assembly WNGR01 (sample SAMN13153383, study PRJNA577476) | soil metagenome | isolation source: 80 cm soil or saprolite under Garry oak tree replicate 2 | place: USA:California | collected 2016-06-15
CGAGGGCCTCTTTCTCCACGTGCATCCCGTACATCGACGGAGCAATGGAGGCCGTGATCATCCGGAGGATGTCCGGACTCGACCCTGCCTCGCGGATGAGTCGTGCGTCCTCTTCCGTCACCTCGATTTCCTCGAACTCAACCTGCTCCTTCTCGACGGAGTTGACGTCCATGAAGATGTCAAAGAGCGTCGACTTCGATCCTGGCTTCCCTTTCTGGACGCTCCGTAGAATCCCGCTCATTACGATCCGCTCGCCCGGTGTGATGCGGCCGGTGAGATCGTCCTCGACGTACAGCGTGAGCCGCTGCGGCTCCTGCCCTCCCCGGAGGCCTTCCGGCGATTCCTGAATCTCGAGCTTCTGCGTGTCGAGGTACAGGGACGTCTCCGTGAGGAGCTTGAACTTCGTTGCGCTCGCGGAACGCTTGCACCCTCCTTGTTCCTCGTAGCACTCGAGCGGCTCGCGGAAGTTCTGTCCATCTTGCGGTTCCTTGAGGACCGTCCCGCACCGGAGGCACTGAAACAACGCGTCCGTGACGCGAGGTCGGACTTCCGTGGATTTTCGGACCAGTCCTTCGACCGCGATGTACTGTCCGAGGTGCTTCGCCCGCAGATCGCGGATCGGCACGCGCCGGTCCCGCGGCAGCGCCTTGATTCGCAGGTGGATGAGCGCCAGCTCTTCCCCCGGCGGAACGAGCCGGCGGATCGCCTCCTCGCCCGCCGCGAGGACGTTCAACGGATGTCGCAAGAGGTAGATCGCCATGTCCGTGTCGAAACGGTTCATCTCGTCGAAGGCGACCGCGAGGGTCCGTTCCTCCGGATAGCGGTCGGCGACGGAGATGATCTTCGAGAGGTACCCCATCTCCTCGAAGAACTCCTCCCACTTCGCGATCAGTTCGTCCTGCGGAAACTCGACGAGCACGCCTCTCCCTCGGCTCGGAGGCGGCGCAGCATCGGGCGCACTCATATCGTTTCGAGTCTCCCTTCCACTGTGGTCCGCATCACGCCTGATTCTAGGTGCGGCCGTTTCCACTGGAGTTCGGACGCTGCGTACGGGCGTGTCATCCGCACGGCGAGTAGCCGCACGCGCGACAACGAACGCAGCCGTCGGCGTGTTCGAGAGGCGCTTCGCATTCCGGACATTCGACTTGGAGCTGGGCCTTGCGCGGCCGGACCGAATCCGAGGACCCGGATCTCGGGAGGCGCAGACTCCTCACCCATCCGAGTCCTACGGCATCCCATTAAAAGGAGTCCCGGGAGGGGTGCGCGAAAGTGCGAGCCTGCGCGAAGGTTCATTCCGGGCGACGCGTTGGCCCGGAGGGATGGACCTCCCGGAGGAACTCGCCGCGCTCCAGCGGTTCCACGGCCACCTCGGCGTCTACGTGACCTTGGGGTTGCGGATGGGCGCGGTCGGCAAGCGACGGTTCGGCCACTACAAGGGGCTGACGGCGTCGGTGCGAAGCCAACCCGACCCGCCGATGCGATGCGTCTTGGACGGGATCCAGTTTTCGAGCGGCTGCACGTTCGGGAAGGGGAACATCTCCCTCGAGCCGGGTTCGGAGCCTGAGGTGACGTTCGAGAAGGAAGGCAAGCGACTTCGGGTCGCCTTGAAGAAAGGTTGGCGAGAGAAAATCGACCGGGAGATGTCGAAGGACAAAGAGCTCCAACAATCGTTGTTCTATTACGAGATCCCGGAGAGCGACGTCTTCGACATCCGGGATGGTTGAGGTCACCAGCCCGCGACGGTCCATGTCGCCTCGCGTGGCACGTGGACCCAGTAGCCTTGGCCCGACACGAGGACGTCCGCGCTTGCCAGATCGCGGACGTGATACGGCCCCGCGGGATCGAAGCCCAAGACCTCGTCCGCGCCCGTCGCGGTTCGTAGCATCTGGACCGTCATCCCGACGGCGAGGCCCGGGAGGCCGAGGAGGTTCCATCCCGGGCAGAGTCGCACCTGTGCAATCTCCGGCACGATCCCGAGGACGAGCAGGGTGTCTGAGGCCGTCCCGTTGATCCAGAAGCCGCGGCCGGCCGGCAACGCGAACGACGTAGGATCGAGGGGGCGCGCGGACGCCCACTGGAAGCTGCCTCCGCATCCGTCGTACGTCCATGCGTCCGCCCACGCGCGGCCCGCCGCGAAATCGAGGAACGCGCGGTCCGTCAGGTCCGCCGGCATCCCCAGCAAGTTCAGGCCGGCCCCCATTGCAAGATGGGCCTTCACGGCGAGCGTCGTGGCATTCGCCGCGTTCCCGACGGCATCGATTGTCTCGATGCGATAGAAGTAATCGGAAGCGTCGCTGCCGCGACCTGGATCCACGAACGCGTAGCGGCTCGAGCCGTTCGCGAGGATCGGCCCGGTGATATCCGCGTACGAACCGCGGGGCGCGTTCGAGCGGAGAACCCGATACTCCGTCGTGCCGCCGTACAAGCCATCGTCCCAGGCCGCGAGCCATCCGATCTCGAGGTCGTTGATGCCGTTCGTGAGGCGGACCGAGTCGGCGGAGGCCGCAGCCGGCGGGACCCCGTCGGGCCCGAGGAGGATGACGAGGAAGCAGTCAGAGCCGTACGGCCCCCAGTTCCCCGCGGCGTCCCTGGCATGGACCCATGCGCACATCGCGCCCGGGGCCGCCGCGAGGCCTCCCTGCCACGAGAGGTTCTCGACCGTCGCGTCGAACGCGCCGTCGACCGCGGTCATCGGGCGGCCGGTTCCGTTGGCGGCGGGGGTCGGCGGCGCGACCTGAACGAAGAGCTCTGCGGCCGCGACCGTGCTGGCGGCGCGATTCCGATCGTCGGCCGTCGCGCGGAACGTCACGGCGGATCCGGCGCCGGGGGGCCGTGGGGCGACGCGGACGCTGCCCGCCCAGAGGATTGGTCCGTCCGTGTCGCCGCCGGGACGGGCGATTTCGAAGGTCGCATCCGTACGGTGATCCGCGGACAGGGATGGCATTCCGTCGTCCTGCGCTTGGATTCGGAGGAGATACCGGTCCCCGTTCTCGGCCGCGGTGATGTCCCAGGTGTAGGTCCGCGCGGCCCCGGACAGGGTCGCGATCGTCGTCCACGTCTGCCCCGAGTCCGCGCTCGCCGCGAGGGTGAAGCCCGCGATGGCGACGCCGGTCCCGTACGCCGTCGCCGTCCAGTCGATCGGAATCGAGGGACCCGAGAAGACGCCGCCGTTCGGCGAGGTGATCGCCACATCCGGATGATCGCGGTCGGTCGTCGATGTCGCCGTGCTGACGAGCCATCGAAGCGCGGCGTCGAGGATCGCGGCGCGCGTCGGGCTCCCCGGGTTCAGATTCGTGAGGGTCGAATCGATCCCCGTCGGTTCGAAGGCGAAGTACACGAGGCGCGAGGCCGTCCCGCCCCATGCGCCGTTCCCCGCCGTGCCGTTGGCAGAGGACGAGATCCATCGCAAACCGACCGGCTGGTTCTGAGGCGTGCATCCTTGCACGGAGTTATCGTCCGTCCACACGCGGGAGACCGTCCCGCCCGCGGCGTTCGTTGCGAGTTCGTCGTCCGCCCCGCCGTCCCGGTGCGGCGTGTATCCGATTCCGCCGGTGTACGCTCCGCTGATCGGATCGCCGTTGACGCCGTCCAACGTGGTGATCGTGACGGGGTCGCATACGAATGTCGCCTTGAGGACCCCGCCCACCCACGCGGTGCTCTCCGGGCTTGAGAATGTCGAGTCCGGGCTCCCGAGAGCCCACGCTGTGTCGTGGGAGGCGACGACGAGGCGGCCGCCGCCGTCGAGGTAGGCTTTCACGAGGGCCCGCGCCGAGGCGTTGAACGGGGGGTATTGCTCGAGGCCGACCTGCCAGATGACCGCCCGTCGGGCCTGCAGCGTGCCGAGCGGAGGCAGGCCGAGTTCTGCGACCCGCCACATGGACCAAGTCCACCCGTTCCCTTCAAGTGCCGCGGTGTAGGACGCCTCGCGCTCCGGTGGAAACGATGCTCCGCCCACGACCACGAGCACGTCGCCGAGGGCGGGGGTCCGGAATGCGTAGAGGCGACCTGCGTTCGTGTCGGTCGTCGCGTTGCCGATCCGGCCCCGTGACACGATCTCGAAGTCGTACGACGTGTCCGGGACGAGCCGAGACAACGGGATTGCGTGATCCAGGCGAAGGTCCGATACGTTTGCGCTCAGGGTGAGAGCGAGTGGGTCCGTCCCATAGCGGACCTCCCCGGTCGCGGGTTCGCTCGTCGACCATCGGATCGTCGAGGAGAACGCGCCGATGTCGGTCGCGCGGACGTCATGGATCGTCGGGCCGCTCGCGAGCACGCCGGCCTGCGCGGTCGCCGTATGCGGCGGCGACGAATCCTGGTACACCGCCGTGACCGTGTCGCCTTCCGCGACCTGCAGGACTCCGTCCGCCGCGGGGGTGCCGAACGCCGTCGCGATCGTTCCGCGCCACGTCTCGTCGGGGCCACCGCGGGCCAAGGTGACGTCCTCGCCGGCCGGTTCGACTCCCGAGGTCACGTGGACGACCGCGGACGGAGCGTCGGAGTCCTCCACGGCGATCCGGATTGTGTCCGCTTCGGAATACGCCGCGCGGTCGAGGAGGACCCGGCCGTACGCGCCGTCGAGGTTTCCGGTCGCGACGAGGGCGAAGGGCTGCGGTCCGACGGGGACATTCGAGCCGACGACCTTCACCTTCCAGTCGCCCGCAATCGCGTTCTTCAGGATCACGGCCTCCTCCACGTCCGTCGTGTCGAACGTCCCGCCGGCGAGAGACTGCCCCTGGGCGAACGGCGCGAAGTTGTTGCCTCGGTACACCGTGCCGTCCGGTGCGGTGACCTCGAGGTCCAGATCGTTCACGAGCGCCTTCGACGCGCCGAGGGTGCCCGGGTAATCGTTCCACGCCAAGACGAACTTGACACGTCCGGCTTGGCCGACGTGGAACGTGTAGACCGACGCGTCTCCCGTGAGCAGCCCCGCGGTCCCGTCGATGACCTGCGTCCGGAACGTGTCGCCGGCGGCGTCGATCGGGAGGACGTTCGTGAGGAGCACCCGCCCGAACCCTTGTTCGTTGTTGGGCCATGTGTCGCTCGGCGACCGGGCGACCGTCCCGCTGCCGGTGACCTGCGCCCCCGAGGCGATGAGGATCGCGCGGACGAGGGCCGCGCTCGGGTTCATGGCGTTCGCGGGCACGGGCCGCGCCGCCGGGTACCAACCGTCGACGAAGTATTGGCGGATGATCGCGGCCGCCGCGGACGCCGCCGGCGTCGCATAGCTCGTCCCGGCCCAGTGCTGGTCCGGAAGGCCGCTGCCGCTGAGCGGGTCGCCGTCCGACATGGCGGAGTCGCCATCGAAGATCGTCAAGATCGTGGGCTTGATGCGTCCGTCGATTGTGGGTCCGCGGCTGCTGAGCGCCGCGAGGTCGTTCTGCGCGCCTGCCAGCACCGAATCGGGATTGTACGCTCCCCCCACCGTCACGATGTCCTTCGCGGTGCCGGGCGTGCCGACGGTGCCGGGTCCGCTGCCCGCGTTCCCGGCGGCGAACAGGATCGTCATGTCGGGGTGCGCCCATACGAACGCATCGACCATGCGCGCCTGGACGTCGTACACGTTCGTGTCCGCGCCCCAGCTGTTGCTGTGGACGCGCACCGGCGCGACCGCATCGTTGTAGACGAGGCCCGGCGGACCGAACAGGTCGTTGTAGTCCTCCGGGAGGTAGATGAGGCCCTCGTTCGGGCAGACCGCGATCCCCTGGAACCCGCCAACGTCCTCGAGGTAGATCTTCCCCTGGAGCGCGTCACCATCGTTCGGGGACGAGCCCAGCCCGTTGTCGTTTCCCGCGAGCGTCGACGCGACCCCGGTGCCGTGGCCGTGATCGCAGTCCTTGATCGACCAGGGATCCCACACGCCGCCCCCGCCGGGCCAGGTGAGCTGCCCCGTGAGGACGCCCATGTTCACGTACCGCACGACCTTGCGGCGGCCCATGTCCGTGGTGTTGTAGATGTCCCCCAAGGTGATCGCGGCGGCCGAGTGGCGGAATGGCGCGCCATCGTAGTCGAGCCCGGTGTCCGCCATGCCGACCACCTGGCCGCGCGCATCGAGGCCGTACTGCCAATACCGGTAATCGCCGGTCCCGTTCGCGAACGTGCGGTTCGTCTGGACGACCCAATCGGTCTGCGCGTTGAACGAGTGCACTGGCTCGACGACGTCGATGAACTCGACGGCGGGGAGGTCCGCGAGCGATTGGAGGAGGACGGCGGGGACCTTCGCGTGCACCCAGCGGAAGTCGCCTTGGCCGAACGAGCCCCGGATGCCGTCGTTGCCGCCGAGGATGCCATGATGGCCGAGCCAGGCCTCGATTCCCTCGGGCGCGTCGCCGGGGAACACGACGATCCGGACGTCGACGGAGCCGGAGGTCGGCACGCCGGCCTGCAGCTTCCAGGAGGGATCGAACGAACCCACCCAGTCGACGAACGGGAGCGACGATAACGCGTCGAGGGTGGCGGGCGAACCGCGCACCACGAATGCGTCTTGCGGCAGGTATCGGAGGACCGTCACTCCGCGGGCCTCCAGCGAGGGTCCCCACTCCGCCTTGATCGGTGCGTGGAAGTGGACGACCCCCACCGCATGGCCGCTCGAGTCGAGGGTCCACACGGGCCGAACGGAGGCGAGGGTCCGGATGTCCACCGGCCCGTTGACGAGGTCGAGGACGGACGCCTGATCCAACGCCTCCGAGTGCCGACTCCGGAGGGCGAGTTCGCCCATGCTCGTCGCGGGCCCGCGCGCCACGCGATAGGCGCCGTATGATTCAACCAGCTCTGCCCCGGCGTCGCGGATTTCTGCTGCGGTCGCGTCCGTGCGGAACGTCAGTATGGGGCCCGCCGGCGCGGCCGGAGGGGCGGAACCGCGAGGGCTCGTCAACGGGAGCTGCGTGAGAAGGACGATGGCGAGTGCGACCGTGACGACGAGACGGGAGCGACGAAAGACCGTGCGGCGCTGCCTCCTGACTCGCTTGGAACGGGGTCCCCGCTCCGATCCGCTGAGATGTCAGGCACCGCACATTAGTCTTTTGGCACGATTCTCGACTCGCCTCGACACGTCCTGTTCCCTCGAGCGATGATCGACGTATCCGCGAGCCGCCCCGCCGGAAGGATGGTCGATGGCGGCACGAGGGAGGGAAACCAAAAAAGAAAGGGGGAGTAAGAGGGAGTGGCAGGGCCCAGTGCACCCCATCCATAAGATGATTTTTGCACTCGGTCTGTGAGCAACCCTTCGGCTGGAAACGTTTATTTGTTATCCGGTTTGTTACCAGGTCGTAGGGGCGGGGCCGATGTTCGTGCCGGAGAGGAATCTCAAGGATCTCGTCGTCTCCTACATTCGGGAACGGGAGCGGTCGATTAGCTCCCTCACGAAGCAGCTCAAACAGGACGGCTACGCCTTCCACCGGCTCTTCGTGACGGGGTATCTCAAGGCGCTGAGCGACCTTGGCGTGCTTCGCGAGAAAAACATCCCGCCCGCGAAGGTCTACACGACGTCGGCCCATCGAGGGGCGAACCTCTACGAGGCCGTCGGTTCTCGGTGCCGGGATTCGACGCGCGACGAGACCGAGCAGGTCCGGCTTGCGATCGGCGTCCTCCAGAAGTTGTTCCGACGGCCGATTTTCCTCCGTGAGCTGCGCGAGTGCGGCTTCGTGGGGGCGATCGATGCACCGGCGGCCCCCCGGGAAGAGCGCGACGAGGCACGACGCGGGTTGATTAAGGTCGGCCTCCAGCTCCCCACGAACGAACCCGCGTACGCGGTCTCCGAGCGCCGGAACGAATTCCGCGACGAGATCCTCCGCGAACTAATCATCGATCGGTTCGGGATGGGCACGCTCGTCCTCGAGACGAAGCAGATGAAGCTGACCGAGCGGTGAGCCGGAAGCTAGGCCATCGAGGTGGATGCTCAGCTCCGACGCCGGGTGACCCGGATGCCTCCTCGGTCCCGCACTCCCACGAGCGTTGGTAGTCCGCGGTTAGGCTGCTCACTTCCGTGCCTGACCCGTTCCCCACGGTCGGGACAGGGACCACCGCTCTCCAGCTGCGTTCCCTGCCGCCTCCAGCCCCGCGGGACAGAACCTCAACGTCGGCATCCGGACCAGCGCCAGACTGGGAGCACCGCCCCCGACTGTCACCGCCCCATGAGGACGATTTGGGTCTACAAGGGGACGCCCAACCCCCCGGTCAAGCCTAGCGGCGTTCTCAACCGAGGCATCGTATTTAATCCGTGATGGTCGTCGCGTCGGCACTAGCGGTATGGGCGCCTTCGAATGTAGCGGGCACCTCGTCCTCGCTTCCGGGCGCGACCGCGACGACACGGGCTCCGGCTTCGATTAATCCGTTCATCCCGAACATCGACATCATCGACCACTCCACCCCGTATGCCTGGCAAGTCGAGCCCACGATGGTGATCAATCACACCGGGTCCGTGTTTGTCGGGTGGAAAGAGACGGACTCGTCAACGGCATCGGGTCGGCGGGTGGGCTTCTCGTACTCGACGGATCAGGGCCTCACATGGGCTCCGAATACTCTGATGGATCACCGAGACAGTTGTTCGAATTCCGACCCGTGGATGGCCCTCGGGCCGGATGACCGCGTGCACTATGCGTATCTGCAATATAGCTGCTCGGGCGTCACGGACGGTGTGAGCGAGGTGAACACGACGAACGGTACGTGGGGCAGCCCGCACTTCGCACAAGGCGGGGGCGGCCTGAGCGACAAGGACTCGATATGGGTCGCTCCCTCCGGGCGGATATACGCCGCCTGGGATGAAGGAAACGTAATGCTCGTAACTTGGTCCGACGACGGCGGCGCGAATTGGGCCCGCTTTGTCGATCCGACCGACAGCCCGGGAGGCGTGCTAGGCGCGATCATCGAGACGGCCGCCAATAACACCGTGTACGTTTGTTGGTGGAACTTCAACACGAACAATATCATGTTTGACTGGTCCGTGGATGGCCTTCATTGGCATACAGACAAGCGGGTGAACGACCGGGACGGATCCGCTTCGGGCGGCTTCCCGGAGTATCCGCTGCCCGCGATGAATGCGGACCAGAAGTCGGGCAACATTTACGTTTCATGGGCGGACAGCCGGAACCCAACCGGGGCCCCCGATATTTTCGTTACCACGTCGAAGGACGGAGGACTCACATGGTCCGCGAACAAGCAGATTAACGATGATTCAACGAACACACAGTACATGGTCGATTTGGCGATTGACAGCAAAGGCACGGTTCACGCCGCGTGGGAAGACAAGCGGAGCGACGCGCTGAACATCTACTACTCGAATTCCACGGACAACGGGACCACATGGTCAACGAACGTGAAAGTCAGCTCCGCCGACACTCCGGGATCCTACACCCGACCGGGGGACTACTTCGCGATCGAGGCCGGGCCGAACGATTACATCTACGTGATTTGGACGGATGGCCGCGGCGACGACTTCGACATCTACTACGCTCGAAGTCCCGGGTTCCCCGTTGCGACCGTGACCGTGACCACGGATCCCGCGGGATTGCCCGTCACCGTCGATGGCGTGACGGCGGCAAGCCCCGAGACCTTCAATTGGACGATTGGCTCGACCCATTCCGTCTCGGTCTCCTCCCCGATCCCGATTGGTCCAGGCTCCCAGTACCTGTGGCTCTCATGGAGCGACGGTGGAGCCATGACCCATCAGATCACTGCCGATAAGGACCTGACTGTGACCGCTCGCTTCGTGAAGCAGCACCAAGTCTCCATCGGCACGAGCCCGCAGGGGCGGACGGTATTGGTCGACAACGTGTCGATTGCCGCTCGGACGATGTTCTGGTGGGACGACGGCGTGCCCCATTGGCTGGAGGCGCCTCCGCAGCCGGACGACACGCCGGATGCCCGGTACGAATGGAAGTCGTGGAGCGACGGAATGGCGAGGGCCCACTCCGTCGTCCTCACGGCTCCGCTCTCTCTGACCGCGACGTTCGTCCACGAGGGGACCCTCCGGGTCACAACCTCATCGGAGGGAATTCACTTCTTCGTCGACGACGTCGAGTATTCCTCTCCGCAGACCTTCTGGTTCGAGCTGGGGTCCAGCCACTTCGTGTTCGCTCCCCCATCGCAATCGGCCCCCGGGGCTCGTTACACGTTTGTGAATTGGAGCGACGGCGGCTCCTTCGGCCACCCGATTCAGTTTTCAGGCGCGATGAGCTTGGAGGCGAATTTCCGCACCGAGTTTTACCTGACGGTCACGAGCCCTTACGGAGTGGCAAGCGGTGGCGGCTGGTACGAC
>WNGR01009406.1_pt1 | contig 10251 bp, 4 predicted proteins | sample 5407581 | NCBI WGS metagenome assembly WNGR01 (sample SAMN13153383, study PRJNA577476) | soil metagenome | isolation source: 80 cm soil or saprolite under Garry oak tree replicate 2 | place: USA:California | collected 2016-06-15
CGCCGCCTACCATCTTGTCATCGCGTTGCGCCATTCGGGTCAAAGCGGAACCGATGAGATGAAAGCGCTCGTCAAGCGACTCTCTCAGATGCACCAGGAGTCGATGAGAAAAGAGACAGACAGAAAGCGATACCGGTTGGTCGAGCAGGAACCTCCGCCTGGTAAATAGGTGCGCGTTCTGCAGCGCAGGCGCACGATGTTACGATCTGCCACACTGATATAGATTCGAATAACAGCATGAGAAAGGGCGAGGCATCTGATTGATCGCCGAGGAGGCGCATGCGGTCTCCGTCGCCCAATTCTCAATAGAATGCGCGCTACAGCATTTTCGATTCTGTTCTATACCAGAAACCGGTAGGTGGCTTTTTCCTTAAGAAAAAGCCACCTTGCACAATGCCACAACGTCAACATGTGAAGCGAAAATGCTCTAGAAACTGGCGCGCAAGTGGAATTGAATACTGCGCGCCGGCAGCTGATTGGTCGAGTGTCCGAAGAGTCCGCCCGACATATCCGAGTTGACACCATGCAGATTAGCTCGATTGAACAGGTCGAAGACTTCTCCCTTTGCTTCCAGCTTCATTCTCTCTCCCATGAAGAACGGGAAGGTGAAGAATTTCTCAAAGGTGAAGTCCACATTGTTATATCCCGGCTGGTCATACGTGTTACGACCCAGATTGCCCTCGGCGCCCAATCCAGGTGCGGGGAATGCTGAAGCCACAAAGAGACCGTTCAGATAATCCTTCTTCTTCTTTCCCGCCAGGTGCCTTCCGAAAGCCGGCACATTGGGCACGTCGTAGTTGTATCCATCGGCGTTGTAATCGCCGCCGGTATTGCCGATGACATTGCCGTCCGCGTCAAATACCGGATGAAACGACGCGTTGTTGGTAACCGTGAAAGGCAGTCCTGACTGCAATATCCACACGCCGCCAAACTGCCAGCCGCCAAGAATATTTCTCGCCACGGCGGAGTTATAGGTGCCCGGAACAATCCAGGTGCCGTCTGCGGAGAACTGTTGATGGATGTCAAAGTCCGCTCGTCCGCGCTGTGCTCTGAAGTTGTCTGCATCGATGATGTTTGTGTTGGTTGTGATCTGCCCGCCGGATATTGATTGCGCCGTACTGTAGACATCGAGCGACTTGCTCATCGAATAAATTCCACGTAGGGCGAACCCATGAGACATGCGGCGAGTGAGGATTGCGGAGCCGACATGCCCTATGGAGTTTCCGTTGGACGTGCCGTACTCAATGGCGCCAAAGCTTGGGTTGAGGAATTGGGGATTGTTTTTGTTGATGATCAAATCGCCGGCGAAGCGATTCGCGTTCGTGAAGACCGGCAGATGGTGCGCCGCCGTTCCAGAGTAGTTAACCTCCGCAATCAGGTTGTTCGGCAACTCCTGTTGAACGCTGAGGGTCCATGCCTCAACCTGGGTCATCTTGTAGTTGAAGTCGAACCCGCCGAGGCCGGAGCGCTGGGGCACGCCGTTGATCAGGATGCCGCCGTGCGCGTCAAAGGTGACGCCGGTCGTGTCTGCAACCGGGCACACTTCTTCAAAGCCTTTGGGCGGTGAACATAACTGGAAGGCTGGTACAGGATTTGCCTGACGAACGTTGATCGAAGGCGTAAAGATGTAGGGCAGGTTGCCCGAAGTTGCGTCGGTGATGTGAAGGTATGGCGGTTGATCGGCGAACATGCCCGCACCGCCACGCAGAGATGTCTTGCCGTTACCGAGAACGTCCCAGGCGAACCCCACACGCGGAGTGAAGTAGTAGACAGTGTGATCGAGTACATTCGATCGCCCGTTGGGGGCTGCCGAGGTTACAGCGCCTGCAATCTGCTGTCTCCGCGTGGTGCCTGGTCCAAGCGTCAAGAGTGTCAGCTTGGGCGTGAGGATTGCGAAGAGGTGACCTAGAGAGTCATAGCGAAGGCCGGCGTTAAGCGTAAATCGCGGCGTAACCTTCCAGTCGTCCTGCACAAAGAATGCGGTGTAGAGGTCGCGGTAGCGCCGAGCATAGGGGGCCTGCCCATGGGTGGTGAGATCAACCTTCGAACCGGTCTCAGATGTGGCCTTATCCTGGACAAAATCGAGCAGGCTGTCGAAGTTGTAAGTAGGACGAGTGAACGCGCTGTCCTGATGATCGACTTCGCGAATGTTGAAGCCGTCATAACCAAACTTGAGGGTGTGCGACTTTATCGTCGCGGTCAAAACATCGCGCCAGCCCACTGTAGTTTGGATAAAGTTTCCTGCACCCCAGGTTCCAAATCCTTGCAATCCACTTACGTTGATGTAAGGGATGGCTTCTGTGGGGGATGTCCCATTGGCGCCTTGCGGGCGGATTTCGTTGGCGCCAAATTCATTCAGCAGCTTTGGCGAAAATGTGTGAGTCCAGTCGACATTTATAAAATCGGCCGCGCCGGTGTATGGGATATTTGTCGCGGGCCGCGGCTGGATGCCCTCTGAGTTTTGGCTGGTCCGCATCGCGTCTACATACACGCGATCGTTCTTGCCCAGGTAAGCGTCGACTCTAAAACTCCACTGGTATCCGTTCTTGGGCGTGGACCAGTTGATGTTCGCATCGCCTATTGCATTTAACGTGTCGGGAAGGTTCGCTGGGGCCGGGAAGAATCCGGGATTCGCCGCTTTGACTTGGGCGACGGTCTTCAAATTGGAGGTGGGGAAGTTTCCGGGAGGAGCCGTCTTCAGAATTCCCGCCGCGACGGTGTTGGGCAGATTAGCCGTAACCCAGTCGTCAAATTCCTTCGTCTCTATGGTGAACCGGCCGCCGCCCGCAGCACTCGAGCGGAGCACATCGATAGCGCCATACCAGAAGAGCTTGTTCTTGATGGCGGGTCCACCCAGCGTCGCGCCGTACTCGCTACGGCTGAATACCGGAACCTTGGATTGAAACTCGGTGCGCGCGCTCAATGAATCGTTGAGGAAGTAATAGTTGAGGGTGCCATGCACGCTGTTCGAACCCGAGTTAGTGAATACCTGAACTGTCGCGCCGCCGTTTCTTCCCTTCTGGGCGTCGAAGTTATTGGTCTGCACGTTCATCGATTGCACAATTTCAGGATTGGGAGAAATCGAGGTGCCGCCGCCGCGAGACGGGCTGTTGGTATACGCGCCGTCGATCATGTATCCGTTCTGCTCCTGGCGCAGTCCGGCGGCGTTGATGTTGATGGCGTATTCAGTGGTGAAGTTGTCGGCGGAAGTGGTCGCGCTTCCGGTCATGCCCGGCGTCAGAGCCGAGAGTCCGTAGACGTTTTGGCCGACAAGCGGCGTCTCCTGTAGGGTGGTGTCGGCAATGACCGAGCCTGTGGTCGCGCTTGTCAAATCCACTGCTACCGCTGAGGCGGAGACCGTAACATCGGTGGATACGGACCCGACCTGTAGACTGGGTGCGATCGTCCGAGTTTCTCCGACCTGGAGTGTGAGGCCATTCTGGCGCCAGGTCTTGAACCCGTTCATCTGAATCTCGATCGAATACGTAGACGCGGCGATGCTGTCGATGCGGAAGTAGCCAGCCTGGTTCGTGGTCGTTGTTTTGGCCACTCCGAGACGGGCGTCCGTGACGGTGACCGTCGCCCCCGAGACGGCGGCTCCTGATGTATCGCTGGCCGTTCCCTCAATTCCGCTCGAGAACTGAGCAAATGCCGACGATCCCCCAAAACCGAGCAGGAAGATCGCGAGGATTGAAATCCTTTTCGCAAACCTTGTCATCTGGTCTCCTTTGATAGCCTGAAAATCCTGTTTGGCAAAGTGATGTCTCACTAAGCCTGCAGGTCTCAGTGCGTTTACCGCTCCAAGTGAGCGCCGCCCGGCGATCTCACTCCGGCTGACCCGGAGATTCGCAATTGCTTCTCCTTGGGGTGCCGACTACATTTTCGTTCTCAACTCGCCCGCAGACTCTTGAAAGGGAAACATTTGTGCAGCGTGGCGAGACGTATCATTCCTTTTGTCAAAAGGACCTAAGTCCCGGGTTTTCATTCAGCCCTGGGTACGTCTCGTAAATATCCGCTGACAAACAAGCCTTTTCAAGTAGGACACGGTGTAATACAGTGTGGTGGTGACCAGAAGGCCGGTCGGCTACGCATCATACGTGGATTAGCAGCAGGTTACGGGCTCCTTCCGGGGTCGTTTGAGCACCAGTGGATGGGTAACGGGTATGGCCTCGAAAACACTTCCGATTCGGCATGAGCACGACCCCAATGTGAGCTACGTCGTAGACGACGCAGATCGAGCGTCGATTCTTGCCGAACTGGAAGCCATTCTAAGCAGCCCGTTTTTTCAGACCAGCAAACGCTGCAAGCAGTTTCTGACATATGTCGTGCAGCATCGGCTCGAAGGGAACCACGACCGGCTCAAAGAGCGCACCATCGGCGTGGAACTGTTTGATCGACCGGTGGGTTATTCAACCGGCGACGATCCAGTAGTGCGAGTTCAGGCCGGCGAGGTACGCAGGCGGCTTGAGCAGTACTACCACGCGCAGAGCGGGCCCTTGACCGTGAGGATTGAGCTTCACGTCGGATCCTATGTTCCCGAATTCAGGTGGGCGCCAGTTGATTTCGGTCACCACGAGGAGACTACCGCAAATTCAAAATCAGTGACGCCGCACCAGGATGGGATCGAGCCGGCGGCGAGCCATGGCGCCTCATTCCTGCAGGCAAATGCCTCTCCTGAGAAAACGCTTTCCCGAAAATTCAAAAAGATGGCCTGGTTCTTATCCCTGCTCGGCGTGGGTTTGGTGGCTGCCCTCGTGCTGCTCGGAACCAACGCGTTTCGGGCCAAGGCCCCCAAGTCGAACCTGGAGCAGTTTTGGGCACCAGCTTTCTCTTCTTCCGAGCCGGTTCTTATTTGCATGGCTAAGCCCACCGTGTACAGGCCCTCGATAAAGCTCTACCAAAGGCATTCAAAGGAACCCGAAAAGTTCAATAACCTGTTTGAAAGGCTCACCCAAACCCCCGAGTTGCAGCCCGGCGACAAGCTGGTTTGGGGAGATCTGGATGAGTATCCCGACTACGGCCTTGCGACGGGCGACGTCCATGCGGCGATTCAGCTGTCGACTCTGTTGGGGCAGATCGGAAAGAAGAATCAGTTGCGCATCGGAGATGGCTATTCGTTCGAAGATCTGCGCAACTTTCCTTCGGTCGTCATTGGAGCTTTCAACAATCGATGGACAATGCAGGTGACGTCGAATTTGCACTTTGCGTTTATAGAAGAGGATGGAAAATCGAGCATCCGTGAGCAAGGTCCATCGGGACGCCGGTGGCTTGCCAAAACTGGTGCGAAGGGCCAGGGCAAGGAAGACTTCGCAGTGGTTACCCGCCTGCTCGATTCCAAGACCGGCAAATTCGTGGTTGCCGTCGCCGGCATTCAATCCTATGGCACGGCTGCCGCCGGAGAACTCATCACCAATCCCGAATATCTCGAGAAAGCCATGCGCATGGCGCCGCCCGACTGGAGCCGCAAAAATCTGCAGATCCTTTTGCAGACAACCGTCACCGACGCGGTGGCAGGCCCGCCCCAGGCAGTCGCGATCTACGCCTGGTAGTTGTTTCTTGGCGACCTTCTCTTCTCAAGTGACCAAACTCGCAGGACGTCGAACCAAGTCTCGCGTTTCGTCGGCGTTTCCTTTTCTAGACAACGCGACGATCCGATAAGATTGGCCTGCCTGTTTTCCTGTCATTTCAGTGGCAGCGCAGAGCCTTGATCGCCGTGCGATTTCAAGTGGAGACAAAATGTCCTTGTTCAAAAAACCGACGCGTCGTGAGTTCCTTGTTGCCGGTTCTTCTGCTGCGTTGGCCGCGGCGGTTCCTGCTGGCGCGGCGGATGGTGCTGTTCCCGAGAAGGCAGCAGTTCAGCACCCGACCGCTGAACTGCATCACACGGGACCTCAGCGCGCCTTTACCGGCGAGAGTACTACGCAGGTCGCAATGCCCATCGGCGGAATCGGCGCCGGCTCGATCTGTTTGAACGGCTATGGCGGACTGCAGGACTTCTCCATTCGCACCCGTCCTGAGACCACGGCGATGCCGGCGGGATTCAGCGCCAACTCTCCCGAAGCCGCATTCGCCATACTGCGTGTCAAGGGATCGCAAGGCGTTACGAAGCTTGTCGAGGGACCGTTTCCCGCATTCAAAATCTTTGACCAGGGCCTGCAGGGACAAGGGCTGCGGCGTGGCGGATTTGAAGGCTTTCCTCGCTTTGCAAAATGCGTCTTCAAGGGCGAATATCCATTCGGGGAGGCGAAACTCACCGACACCTCTATTCCGTTCGAGGTGACGGTCACTGGCTGGAATCCCTTCATCCCTCTCGACGAGAAGAACTCCGGAATACCTTGCGTGATCCTTGAATACACGCTGCGCAACACTTCGTCGCAACCAGGCGAGTACGAGTTTTCGTACCATCTTTCGCACCTAGCTCCGGGCTGCAAGCCCGATCAGTCGGCGACCGTCAATTCGGTGATTCCTGAGAAGGGCGTGTTCCTCCATAATCTCGAAGAGCCAAATGCCGAGGCATTCGGCAGCGCGAGCCTCACCGTTATTGCAGATACTCCCCGCATCAAGGCTATGTGGCTGCGCAGTCCGGGCTGGGAGTTCGATTCTCTGTCAGCATTGTGGCGCGAGGTTTCGACCGGCAACTTCACCACCAACGATGGCTCCAACAATGTAGACGACGCCGGCAGAAATGGCGCGTCCATTTTGCTTGCGGGCGAACTCGCGCCGGGCCAATCGCGAACCCACAAAATTCTGATCACGTGGCATTTTCCCAATTGCTACTTGAGGGAAGGAGACAAGCCTGCGGGCGCAGAGGTGCAGGGCCCGGCGGGATGCCGTACTGTCGCGGGATCGGAGCCTCCGCCGTGGCGGCCCTACTACGCGGCCAGTTGGAAAGATGCTCGAGAAGTCGCGCACTACGTGGACCAGAATTATGCTTCACTGCGCGCGCGTACCGTGCAGTTTAAAGAAGCATTGTTCTCCTCCACTCTTCCGTCGTATGTGCTCGATGCAGTGTCGGCGAACCTCGCCATTCTCAAGTCTCCGACGGTGCTTCAACAGGAGAATGGAAACCTGTGGGGATGGGAGGGCTGTTTTCCCGATAACGGTTGTTGCCATGGTTCCTGCAACCACGTGTGGAACTATGCCCAAACGTTTCCGCATCTCTATCCGCGCATGGAGAGAACGCTTCGCGAGATGGAACTTGTGCGTTCAATGGACGAGCGCGGTCACGTCAACTTTCGCGCAGCCATTCCAGATGGCCCCGTTGATCACAGCTGGCACGCAGCAGCCGACGGCCAATTGGGCGGCATCATGAAGGTGTTCCGCGAGTGGCAGATATCAGCAGATGCCGATTGGCTTAAGCGAATGTACCCGCTGGCCAAGCGCAGCATTGATTACTGCATCAGCACCTGGGATCCTGACCATCGCGGCGGCCTGTTTGAGCCTCACCACAACACCTATGACATTGAATTCTGGGGCGCTGACGGCATGTGCACCAGCATCTACCTCGGCGCGCTCTCGGCAATGAAGTGGATTGCAGCGGCCGCCGGTCAGCAATCCGATTCCGCATACTACGGCGACCTCGCGCAGAAGAGCGCGCGCTTCATTGACGAACATCTCTTCAATGGCGAGTATTACCAGCAGAAGGTGGAGTATCTTGACTTACGCGATACTTCGTTCGCCAAGTCAGTCGCCCACGTTGATGAAAAAAGCAGCGAGATGCAGAAGCTTCTCAAGCGTGAAGGGCCCAAGTACCAGTATGGCAGCGGGTGCCTTTCCGACGGGGTGATCGGTGCATGGATGGCGAGGATTTACGGCATTGAAACGCCGCTGGCGCGCGATAATGTTCGCTCGACCTTGCAGGCCATCTTCAAGCACAACTTCAAGACCGACCTGAGTGAACACGCCAATGCGCAGCGCCCCGGTTATGCGATGGGGCGTGAGCCGGGGCTGCTCTTGTGCAGCTGGCCGCACGGCAATAAGCCAACCCTGCCCTTTGTATATTCCGACGAGGTTTGGACGGGCATTGAGTACCAGATAGCATCGCACCTCATCGAAGAAGGCTTCGTCGATGAAGGATTGACGATCGTCAAAGCGCTGCGCAGCAGGTATGACGGCCGCACGCGAAATCCGTGGAACGAATACGAGTGCGGCAACTATTATGCGCGTGCCATGGCCAGCTATGCCTTGATCGGAGCGCTTGCAGGATTCAGATACTCTGCCGTTGAACAGACTCTTTGGTTCGCGCCTCGGCTGAACGTGAAGCCCTTCAGCAGCTTTTTCTCGACGGCTTTTGGTTTTGGAACGATTGCGCTGCACGACCGCACAGTCAGCATTCGTCTCATTGAGGGCGAACTGCCGATTGAAAAATTAGTCTTCACCGACGCTGAGGGAACGCGATCAACAGACTGGAAGATTTCGATTCGGCCCGGCCCAATCGCCACTCGAACGATCTAGGGCAAGTCAGAGAAACACTTAGCCATCATCGAACCAGACCCTTGACTCGATCAAGCTTCCGTGCAACTATACGGCGGTCAGTTCCCCGCGTTCATCTTGCCCAATACAACCCCATCCAATGGCGCGATGAACACAGTGGAAATTCTCGCCAACCAGAGGTGCTCACGTTGGAAGGAGAAAGTCATGGAACGTGTCTACATTTCTTCCACGGTTCAAGATCTTGCCGACTACCGTCTCGCAGTTGCTGATGTTCTGCGCAAATGCGGCTGCGAAGTGGATGCGATGGAGAAGTACGCAGCGCGCGACGATCGGCCCAAGGCAGCATGTGAGGCAGACGCAGCCAAATGCGACATCTATGTCGGCATCTTTGCGTGGCGATACGGTTTTATTCCGACTGAAGATAATCCGGATGCAAAATCGATCACAGAACTGGAGTACCTTGCAGCCGGCAAAGCTGGTAAACCGAGGTTTGTTTTCTTGTTGGATGAGAACGTCCCGTGGCCTCCTACCTTGCTCGACGCACAGCAGGACGGGGGAGGAGCAAAGATTCGTGACTTGCGCAGTCGACTCAAGGAAGAAAGATGGGCCTCGACCTTCAAGACGCCCGACGATCTCTCAAGTAAGGTCATGACTTCTGTGATCCAGCATCGTTCGATGAAAAAAGTCGACATCTTGTCGGAATTCCAAAATATAAATGACGCCAAGGAATTCGGTCCGTCCTACCTGCCGAACATCCAGGCGCAGATCAATCAGCCAAATTCGCAGTTTGTGGCGTTGCGGCTTGGTCCCGTGCCATGGTGGGACACGAGACTTCATCTGGCCGCGGCGTTGACCTCAGATTTTACCGAGATCCGGCAATTTGTATTCGTCGACGCTGAGGGTCGATATATGGCGATGGCTTCACCGTCCGAGATCCGCCGTGCACTCGCGAACTCGGCTCTCTACCTCGAGCCGCTCTATTACGCAAGCCGCACTCAAGCCAGGGCCATGGGCGGCAATGAAGTGGACATGATCATCGCCTGCTATCCGGGCGCGGTGTACGCGATGTTTCCCGGGCAGCAGGAAGATCAAATCAAGCGGGTGATCTCGCCGACATTCCTGCGTGAGTTGGGAATCAGATCGCAAGGCGAAGTACTCGATCTCGTCGGCGCTGAGAGCTGGTCTAATCAGGATTTAATGCGACGCCATGCTCCTTACGTTGTGGTGATGCGAGATGGAGCCATGGAAGGCGTGATCGATCGCATGGAACTGAACTCGCAGATCGCGAGCCAAATGCTAAGACTGTGAAGCGCGATTCTTCCGAGTTCTCCTCCATGCACGGCGAACACACCATCCACTTACACTGCGAAGCAATCGCGCGATGATCGAAGGGGACAAATTGAACTGCGCCTCATAGCTAATCTTCGTGCGGGTTGGCGGGATTATCAAATCGCGTGAACCGCGAAATGAAGTGCAAGTGTACCGTTCCGGTGGGGCCGTTGCGCTGCTTGGCGATGATGATCTCCGACTTGGCTTTGTCTGAGTCCGACATCTCCTCATCGCGGTTGTAGTATGCCTCTCGATGGATGAAAGCCACCACGTCGGCATCCTGTTCGATCGAGCCGGACTCGCGCAGATCGCTCAGCAAGGGCCGCTTGTCGTCGCCGCGGCGTTCGCTGGCACGCGACAGCTGCGACAGCGCTACTACTGGCACGTCCAGTTCCTTGGCCAGCGCCTTGAGGCCGCGCGAGATCGCCGACACCTCCTGCGTGCGGTTTTCATAACGCTTGCCTCCCGCGGAGGGCAGGGTGGCCGACA